>Ga0224555_1000369_pt1 | contig 68549 bp, 63 predicted proteins | sample 714S23034metaG_FD_180687 | JGI IMG/M metagenome (GOLD analysis project Ga0224555, IMG submission 180687) | Peat soil microbial communities from Stordalen Mire, Sweden - 717 S2 30-34 | ecosystem: Environmental > Terrestrial > Soil > Wetlands > Peat | place: Sweden: Norrbotten County, Stordalen... | reverse complement strand
TTTCAGATGTCCGATTGTGAATAACTCGCTCACGGCGTTCCCTCCTGCCTCATGCGAAAAGGGGAATTACGAAACAGCCACTTTTGGGACAGGCTCTAGATAGGGCTGAAAGACAATCAATTTCAAATTATGGGCCTGCGCGGCGGTTCTTCCTTCAAGAACAGGGGCGATTCGGCCCGCTCTTCGGCCAATTTCTGGCGGATACGGCGCACCTCGGCAAGGATCGGATCGTCTGGCAGGAATTCTTCCGTCGGAAGGGGAGCGGGCAGCTTGCCAATGCGCGCGGTGTGCCGGGCGATAGCCGCTGGCAAATCACTCACCAAGGGAAGCTCGGCGTGCGGCTGTCGTTGCTTGGCCATCAGATCGGCGCAAATGGCGCGTGGATTCCATGCGAACCGCGCGCCAAGTTCATCCTTTACCCGCCACATTTCCGCCATGGTCATATCCGTTTTCATAAGCCAATTATTCCATCAATTGTTGCGGAGTGCAAACCTGCGGCAGCCGCCATCCCGCCTTTTGCGCCTCCTGCTGTAATCGCCGCAAAATCTGCGCGTTGGCCAGATGCCGAAAATTCCAAGTCAGCAGAAAATCAATGCCCGAACAAGTGGCTACTGCCAGATGCACCGCGTCGCGCGCCGCCTTCTGCGGCATGGCCCGAGTTTCGAGGAACGCCGCCGCCAGTTCCCCGACCTCGCCGCTGATCGGCAATCGTTCCATTCCCCGCAACGCTTCCAGCCGGCGGCGAACCTGCCCCGAGTCTCCAGCCCCCGCTTCATCTACTACTTCCTCTGAAATAAAGCAGGCAAACCATGGACGCCGATGATGCCACCATAGCCGCGTCACTTCTTGACGCATGGTCGTTACGGCATCTACGTTCTCGTCCGCCACAAGGTAGCTGACGACGGTTGTCTCAATGTAAACCGTTTCCATTCGTTAAATCGAAGAAATGTAACCACGGATTTCAGGTATGGCACGGACAAAAAAAGGCGGCTTTTTCATCCGAAATCCGTGGGCGTCCAACCAAACCGTCATACAGTCAGGACTGGGTGATCTATGCGGCGGCGGGCGAACAGGATGCAAGCCTTGAGGTCGTCCGCTTCCAAGTCGGGCATCTCGGCCAAAATCTGCGGTCGATCAAGACCGGACGCGAACAGGTCCAGAACGTCGCTGACACGAATGCGCATCCCTCGCACGCAAGGCCGTCCGCCGCATTGCCGGGGATTGACGGTGATCCGTTCCAACACGTTTTGCATATTTTGGCACTACAATGCACTCGGCAAACCGCGAAATCAAAGCCCAACTGGCACCTGCCCGCAGAAGGGCGCAGGACAAAATTCTTCGGCGCGGGGATTTCTTCTTCGTTGCCTTGGTTTGCTTCTGTAAGCCTTTGAGAGCCAAAGAGAAGGCAACGAAGGAAACAAAGGGGGGTGACCATGAAATGGAACAGGAGCAAACGGAGGTCGCAGAGTTCTTTCAAGGGCAGTATCCGGCGGCAAGGGTGCGGTGAACGGCGGCTGCCCGCCTGTGAGGAGATCACGAAAATCGGGCCGTCCAAATGCCCAAACTCCAACTGGCGGCTGGAAGCCGCCACAACCGGCAGGCAGGGATGCCCGCCCTACGCTCATGGCTGCCCCCGGTCCAGGAGGGACTTGGCGCGGGATTTTCCTGTTTTTCGCCCAAAAAACGCATAGTCCGGGAAATCAACGCAAGTTCCTGTCCATCAAGGTCGAACAGGGCCGCTGCCGGCCCTTAAAAACGTGCTGACAGAAAAAGCGGGTCTTTTTTTGGGCGTTTTGGCAGAAAAACGGGGCGTCGCGCAAAAAAAAATAACATTTTTTCTGGCGTTTTTTCGGTTTTTGGGGATTTACGGCCTTGGAATGCGTTGAGGCTCAGGATGTTTCTCGGATTTGCCTGCTCCGCAAAAAATCGTGCCTAAAAACCTACGGTAGGTTTTTGTAATTCCACGGTTTCTGGTAATATCGCCGCGTGAACGTCAAAGTGGTTCAACGCGAGACGGTTCTCGTGGCGCAGGTTTCTCCCGATTCTGAATCGGGACTGTGTCGCGGATTTCCAATCCGCAGGCGTCGAAACTTCGCGCGCTCTGCCGGCTTGGAAGCCGGCGACACGGCAGATTTGGAAATCTGCGCTACGAAAGCGTGGATGTCACGCAGGTCCGGGCCGGCCCGCCGGCAATTCGGCCTCAATCCGAGTCCAATCCAACCTCAATCTGGCCTTAATCCAATCCAATCCAACCCAATCCAACGGCTAGTCGAAGCTAAACGCGCCTTAACACGCCTTCCGCTTTTTAATGGCTCGACTGGGTGCATAAATAAAGCTGAAACCGGCGGGTTTGACGCGGCAATATGCAGGTACATGCAGGTAGTTGCAGGTACTTGCACCTTGCGCTTTTTACGGAAAAGGCCTCGAAGCGGGCAGCATCCACCGCCTTGTGTGACGGCTGTACAGGGGGGTGCCCGGGAAGAACGTGAGTCCAATCCAACCTCAATCCGGCCTTGCTCCGGCCCAATCCGGGCTAATCCGGGCTAATCCGGCCAATGGACAAAAAAATACAAGTGAGTACGGCCAAATCGCACTGAATCGCACTAAATCATACCAAATATGACCGTTTTTTTTATTTTTTCCGGCCGCCATCAGGTTCTCTCCGGCATAAGCAGACGGCTGGAAGAATTTTGTCTCACACACCGCCATTTAAGACGGTTTGGCTTGGATTTGCCTTCCGGCATGGTTTCCGTTATCGTGCCGTCAAAGAACTGTGTCCCTATGTTGCAAGATACCATTTCTAAAATTGAGGGTCGAATCCAAACCTCCTCCGCGCTGGGCGACGAGACCCGGGCCGAATTGCTCAAGTTGCTGGGCCAGCTTAAAACCGAAGTCACCGAGTTGTCCAAGACGCATCTGGAAGAGGCCGAGAGCATCGCTTCCCTGGCGGAATTGTCGGCCCGCGAAGCGACCCGCGCCAGCAAGAACCCCCAGGTGTTGAATCATGCCATCGGCGGCTTGAAGTCGTCGGTCAGGGGGTTCGAGGGCAGCCATGCGCGGTTGGCCGGCGTGGTCAACCGCATCGCCACCATGCTGGCGAATATGGGGATTTGAACGAGGCGAAACCTTCGGCCATGAAATTTCTGAAGATGGCGGCGTTTGGATTGGCCAGCCTGGGGCTTTTGCCTGGCGCGGCGGCGCTGGAGCGAACCAACACCGTTTTCAAGGTCTTTCAGTTTCCACCCGATCGAATCCCGACCATTGATGGCAAGACCAACGACTGGGACATTGTGCCCGAGAGTTACGTCATCGGCATGGACCAATTGACCGATGATTCCGGCAAACATGCCAAACCGGACCCGAAGAATCTGGACGTGCGGGTGCGAGTCGGCTGGGTCAAGGGTCTCAACCGGCTTTATTTCCTTTACGAGGCGGACGATGATTATTGGGATTTCGCGGACCCGGGTCTGCACAACGACACCTTCGAGGTGGTGGTGGATGGCGACTTGTCCGGCGGCCCGCTGATCGAACGATTCTCCCCGGCCAGGAGCATCCTGGGGGAATGGGAAACGTATTACTCGCTGCAGGGAACGCACGCGCAAAATTACCACATCTTCACGCCTGCCGAAGGGAAGGATTGGTGCATGGTGTGGGGGCCGGCGCACTGGCTCAAGGAATTGCCCTACGCCAACGCCGCTTGTTCCTACCACTTCCGGCCGGGGGAAGCGGGACATCTGGCGCTGGAGTTTTGGATCACGCCCTTTGACTACGCCGGCGCCGAAGGGCCGTCGCGCGCGGTGGAATCGGTCTTGCGCGAGAACAAGATCATCGGCCTCTGCTGGGCGGTCATTGATTACGACGACGTCCATTCGGGCACGACCAACAACGGGTTCTGGAATCTCTCGCCCAAACACACCATGTACGGCAACGCTTCGGAATTGGTCGCCTTCAGGCTCATGCCGCTGGAGCCGCCATTCCGCAAGCCCATCGAGGCGCAATGGTCGTTTCAGGTGGTGGACATGGACCGGCGGTTGGTGGCGTTCAAGGACCTCTCCACCGGCACGGTCAATTCCTGGAAATGGGATTTTGGCGACGGGGCAACTTCGTCCGAACAATATCCGTTGCACCGTTACAAGGAAGCGGGGCATTACGTGGTCGTGCTTGATATTGCAGGCCCGGCCGGCAAGTCCCGCCGGTCCAAAGTCTGGGACGTCATGGTAAAATGAGAATCTTACTAAAAGTCTGTGTGTTGGCTCTGGCGGCCTCGCTCAGGGCGGAGGGCGCGCGGGTATTTGACGTTCTGGCGTTCGGCGCGGCGGGGGACGGCGTCACGCTGGACACGGCGGCCCTGCAACGCGCCATTGACGCCGCGGGCGCGGCGGGCGGCGGCGCGCAAGTGCTGTTGCCCGGCGGCCATCATTATTTGACCGGCACCCTGGAATTGCGCGGCAATATTGACTTTCACCTCGCCCGCCATGCCGAATTGCTCCTGAGCACCAATCGCGCCGATTACAGCGGCGACGCGGTGCTGACCGCCTCCAACGCGGCCAATTTGCGCATCACCGGCGCCGGCTCCATTTGCGGGCGGTCGCTGGCGTTCATGACCCGCTATGATCCGGCGGGCGAGTGGTGGCTCTGCGCGCCGTGGCGGCCCAAGATGTTCGTCTTGACAGGATGCACCAATCTGCTCGTGCGCGACATCACCTTTGGCGACGCGCCGTTTTGGGGCTTGCATATACTGGGCTGCCGGGATGTCCTGGTGGAGCACGTGACCGTGCGCAATCGTCTGGATGTTCCCAATTGCGACGGGATTGACCCGGACCACTGCGCCAACGTCGAAATCCGCGATTGCGACCTGACGTGCGGCGACGACGCCATTGTGATCAAAACCACCCGGCAAGCCAATGACTTCGGCCCGTCGGCCAATATTTATGTGCATGATTGCGTCATGCGAACGCAGGATTCCGGCTTGAAGATTGGCACCGAGACCGTGAGCGACATTCACGACATCCGCTTCGAGCGGTGCCGGATTCTCTCCGGCAGTCGGGGCGTGACGATCCAGTTGCGCGACGAAGGCAGCGTGTACAACGTGACGTTTCGCGACATTGCATTCACGGCGCGCTATTACGCGGATCCGTGGTGGGGCAGAGGGGAGGCGATTTCATTGACAGTCATGCCGCGGGGGCCGGAGACCAAACCCGGCTCGCTGCACGGCGTCATCCTGCAAAACGTCACCGGCCGCGCGGAGAACAGCATCCGCATCGAAGGATCAGCCGGCAGCCGGGTGCGGGACGTGCGCCTGGAGAACGTGGCGGTGACGCTGGCGCGTTGGACGCGCTATGCGGGCGGCCTGTTCGACAATCGCCCCACCAAGGTGTTGCCGCCCATCGAACCGCACGGCACTCCGGGGGTGAGCATCCGCCATGCGGACAACATTACGCTTGAGAAGTGCGCGGTGAAATGGGGCGCGGGGGCGCCCGATTATTTCACCTCGGCCCTCGAAACCGAGGACGTGACCGGCTTGAGGCTGGATGAGTTCCGCGGCGAAGCGGCGCATCCCGGACGCGACGCGGCGGTTATTTTCAACGAAACCCGGCCCGCGCTGTCTAATCAGCCATGAAGGATTTCAAAGGCAGAGAATGGTGGAAGAGGGTCTGGCGCGAGAACAAATCGCTGCTGTTGCTCGTGATCATCCTGACGGCGGTGCGATCGGCCATTGCCGATTGGAACGATGTTCCCACCGGCTCGATGAATCCGACCATTGTCCAGGGGGACCGTGTGTTCGTCAACAAACTGGCGTACGATTTGAAAGTGCCTTTCACCACCTGGCATCTGGCGCAATGGGGCAATCCCAGGCGCGGTGACATTGTGGTTTTCTACTCGCCGGCCGATGGCACGCGGTTGGTCAAACGGGTTATTGGACTGCCGGGGGACAAGATCGAGATGATCGCCGACCGGCTCCTGATCAATGGCCGCCCCTCGGAGTATGATCCCTTGCCGGCGGAGACCGGCCGCGACGTTCCTCCGGACGGGGAGGGGCTGCGCGTCTATGCGAAGGAGAAGGCGGGCGGCAGTCCAGCCCATCCCGTGACAATCCTGCCGCAACGACTGGCGTTGCGCACCTTCGGGCCGAAGATCGTGCCTGCCGGGGAGTATTTCATGATGGGCGATAACCGGGACAACAGCAACGACTCGCGTTTTTGGGGCACGGTGAAACGCAACCGCATTGTTGGGCGCGCGTCCATGGTGGTTCTGTCGCTGGACCGCCAGCATTATTTTGAACCCCGTTGGAACCGGTTTTTCACCGGCTTGCTTTAAAAGCTAAATCATCAACTGCGCGGCCACCCGTTCGCCCAGCCCGGCGGCGTCGCTGACCGCGCCCCGCCCTTCGGCGCGGCGGACTTTGTCCTGCAAAAAGGAGACGGCGCGCAGGCGCAATTCCGTGCCCGCCAGCGTCGCGTGCGCGCCGATGGGCATCTGGCAGCCGCCGCCCAGCGCGCGCAAGAGGGCGCGTTCGGCGGTGACGCATTGGAAGGTCGTTTCGTCATTCAACTCGCGGCACAGAGAGGCGGCCTGCTGGTCGTCGGCGCGCATCTCCAGGCCGATGGCCGCCTGGCCCACGCAAGGCAGCATGTCGTCCGTTTCGAGCATCATCCACAACAAACCGTCCGGCACGCCGCCGCCGGCCAGCCGGCCCGCCTCTGTCAATTGAAATTGCAGCCGCCCCAGGCCGGCCGCGGCCAGAATGGTGGCGCCCAGTTCCGCCTGTTCGGCCAGTTTGCGCAGGCGCGTGGCCACGTTGCCGCGGATTTCCACGACGTTGAAATCCGGCCGCAAGGCCAGCAATTGCGCCTGGCGGCGCGTGCTGCTGGTGGCCACCGTCAGCCCCCTGGGCAACTGGGCCGGCTTGAGGCCGGGCGCAAGAGGCGGCTTGTAGATAAGAATATCGCGCACGTCCGCGCGCCGGCCCGCCACCGCCCCCAAGATCAGTCCTTCCGGCAGATCGGTCGGCAGGTCCTTGAGGCTGTGGACGGCCAGATCGGCGCGGCGCTTGAGCAGCGCGACTTCCAGTTCCTTGGTGAACAGCCCCTTGGGCAGCGACGAGTCGGGATTGGCCATCGAGGCCGTGAGCAATTTGTCGCCGCTGGTCCTGATGACCTTCAACTCAAAGGACAGCTTGGGGAATTTCCCGCGGCATTGGGCCAGCACCATGCCGGCTTGAGCCAGCGCCAGGGCGCTGCCGCGCGTGGCAATGAGTATCGTTTTGTTTTGTTTCATGCGCTGGCTTTGCCCAGGCCGGGCAGGGAGGCGCGGGCCGGGTCTTCCACCCCCGGCATCATGGCGCCCGCTTTCTCGGCGATGATGGCTTCACAGCGGGCGATTTCCTCCTGGCGTTGCCGGAGATAATCGCCCGCGATGGCCTGCAAATCGTCAATGTTGTAAAGGTAAACATTGTCCAGGAAAAGGACCGAAGGATCAATGTCGCGCGGCACGGCAATGTCAATCAAAAGCAGCGGCCGGTTTTTGCGCGCTTTCATCATCGGCTCCAGTTTGGGGCGGTCCAGAACGCAATGGGGCGCCGACGTGCTGCTGATAAGGATGTCAATGCGCGCGAACTCCGCCGCCCAATCGTCGAAGCGGACGGCCCGCCCGCCCAAGGCGCCCGCCAATTCCACGGCCCGCTCGTGAGACCGGTTGGAAACCACGAGGCTTTTGGCGCCCCGGCTTTGAAGCGCGCGCGCCGTTTTCTCGCCCGTCTCCCCCGCGCCCAGGACCATGACGGGATGCTCGGCCAGGGAACTGAAAAGCCTTTCCGCCAACTCCACCGCCACCGAACCGACCGAGACGCTGCCGCGCTGGATGTTGGTTTCGGTGCGGATTTGTTTGGCGACGTTGAAGGCTTTTTGAAAGGCTTTGTTCAAGAGCGCGCCCGTGTGCTTGAGGCGCAAGGAGGTTTCGTAGGCCTTTTTCAACTGGCCCAGAATCTCCGTTTCCCCCAGCACCATCGAATCCAGGCCGCAGGCGACTTTGAAAAGGTGTTCGAGGCCCTGGCGCCCGCCGCGCCCATAAATCTCCCCGTCCGGCGTCCCTTGGAACTTGTGGTAGTCCAGCAGGAACTGGCGCAGCCGGGCCATGGCCTGGCCCTCCGGCAAATCGCTGGCCGCGTAAATCTCCACCCGGTTGCAGGTGGAGAGAATGACCGCCTCCCGCGCCAGCCCCGCCGTGCGCAAGGCTTGCAGCGCGCCGGGCCGGGCCGCCTCGGCGAAAGAAAACCGTTCCCGCACCGCGACGGGCGAGGAATGATGGCTCAAGCCGATGACAACCAGACTCATGTTAGAACTTGTGGGAAGGGGAAAGAAGATTGACGCCCCAGAACGTCAAGACGACAAACGCAAAACCGGCCACCGCCCCCCAGGCGAATCTCCGCCCGGATTGGGCGAAGCGCCCGTGCAGGACCAGCAGGGCCAGATAAAGGCACCAGACCAGCCCGGACCAGATCACTTTGGGATCGGCCGCCGTGCGCAGCTCGGGCCGGTCTTTCAGCAGGAAGGGAATCAGCCCCAGCCCCACCGTCAAGAGCAGGAACCCGGCCCACAGCAGCCGGCTGGTGATTTTTTCCAGCCGGTCAATGGGGGGCATGACCGCGAAGACGGCGCGCAGCTTGTGGAATTTCAAGTCGTGTTCCTGGGTCAGGTACATGACCGCCGCGACCGAGCTTAATCCGAAGGCTCCGTAAGAGAGCAAGGCCAAGGCCGCGTGCAGGCTGACCAGGCTGTTGGCCCCGGCGGACGGCTGGCCCGCGCGCGCCGGATCCAGGCCCGGCATCAAGGCAAAAACGCCGATGGCAAAAATGACCGGGGCGGCAAAGGCCCCCAGAAACCGCACCCGCGGCCACAGCCCGAAGACCAAATAGGCCGCCACAATCGTCCAATCCACGAACATCATGGCCTCGTAAAGATTATGCACCGGGCATTCCTTGAGGGTCAGCCCGCGCATGAACATGGCCTTGGTTTGGAGAATGATGCCGGCCAGCAGCAATCCATAATTGATGATGTCATGGTTGCGGAAGCCCTTGCGCCAGAGGAACACAGAATAGAAGGTGCTCACGCCGTAAGAGATTACGGCCAGCAAGAAGAAATGTCGGTCAGTCCACCAAGACACAATAATTAACTTAATCATCCACTTCGTGAGAGCAAGGAAGAATTCGACCCGTTGACAATGAACGGGAGTTTCATTCCAGGCAGGCCCAAAGACCGGAAGGCGCGGGAGACCGACAGCAGTCCCGCGTGCGCGCTGGTGGCCTCGGCCCACGGACGAGGGTCCAGGACGAAGGACGTCTTGCGCCTCATGCTTTCCTTGTCAAAAATGAGATAAAATTGGTACTACCCCCATTGAAAGCCGCAATGGGGGTAGTGCCAATTCAGAATTACTCCAAATCTGCAAGACTTAGGCAACTTTTTGAACATCTTTGGTTTAGCCCTCCGACGACGGCAGACAGGGCTTATGTCATTGGACCGGCGGCGATTAAAATGGAGATCGTCCGGGGCGCTGGAGGGACGGCGGGAACCATATCCCTTCCACTGAACATAGCGGGGAACCCTTTTTGTAAGGTGGCAACCCATGGCCATCCCGTTGTTTACGCATAAGAACGCCATTACACAAAAAAATGTAAATAAAGCTTGACCGCGTTCCGGCCCGGGGATACAGTGTCCGCATGGAAACTGACGAAACTCATGGAAGCCAAAGCCGAGCACCAAAAGAGCATCCAACGAACCCTTGGCCGCCCGGCTGAATCCGCTGCCGATCCGATCGGCGCTAACGCCAAATAACGCCAAATAACGCCAAAAATAAAAAAATGAATGCCGTTAGATGCAAATCCGCTTTGGGCAAGGTTGGCCGAGGAACTGAACAAAAGCTGATCCCAGAACTCTCGCCTAAATGATCCGGCGCCCTTGGGCAAACAGCACAGCCGTGATTTGGACGATGACATGTTTCTTTCTTGAATTGAAGGGCCTGTTTGCTTTAAACAAAAGGTTAGTGCAGCGTACGTTGATTGTGTTGAGATTGCGGCGAACCCAATTTGTCAGATCGCTTTTTGTCCTGCTGGCGTTGACCGCCCATACGGGACTTCTCCGCGCTGAACGATTGCTGGACTCCAATCCCGATTTTCTGGTGGAGAATTGGCTGGCCCCGGATGGCATCCCGGAGAATTCGGCTCTCTCGCTGGCGCAAACGCCGGATGGGTATATTTGGGTCGGCTCAAGCGACGGCCTGTTGCGGTTTAACGGGGCCGAGTTTACTGAGATTGCCGCCAGCGCCGGTTTGCAGCGGCTGCGAGGGATCATCGTTTGCCTGAACACCGATTCGTCCGGCCGATTGTGGGTCGGTTCCACCAGCCGGATCGCCTGCCTTGACAAAGGTGGATGGCAGCCTGTCCAAAGCACCAATGTCCCGCCGCGAAGCTTCGCGGACGACGCGGACGGGACCGTGTTCCTGGGCACTTACGATGGCCGCGTTTACACCATCCAGGATTTCAAGCTCCAGCCCATCGAGCAACCGGAAGGGCTTTGCCGCAGCGGCGTGTTTTGCATGCGAGACGCCCGGGATGGCCGCCTTTGGGTGGCCAATCGCGGGTTTATTGGGCGGCGCGACGGCCGGCATTGGAAGCTCTTTGGACCGACCGTGACAGAGGGAGTTTCCCTGCTGGCGGCGCCCGCGCGGGAGGGGGGAATATGGGTTTTGACCCCGGGCCGGCTCCGTCATTTCCGGGCTGACGGCACGGTCACCACAACGAAAGTGCCGGTGGTGACCGACTTCCGCCAGATGTTGGAGGATCCTTCGGGAGTCATCTGGATCGCTTCGACCTCCGAGGGGGTGACACGATTGCTGCCGCATGGCGCGTCGTGGGATGTCCAGTGGTTGACAACCACCAATGGCCTGGCTCAGAACACCGCTTGGAGCCTTTTGCTGGACAAGGAAGGAAATTATTGGGTGGGCAGCAGCAGTGGCGGTCTGCATCGGTTGTCACCCAGGCACTTTGTCAATATCGGCCTGGCCCAAGGTTTGCCCGACAGCATGGTTCGAAGCGTGGTCGAATTGGCGCCGGGCCGCATCCTGGCCGGCACGCATGGCGGAGGCCTGGCTGAGATCGCCGACGGCAAAGTGGTTTCGGTGCGCCCTTCCGCGCCCGGCCCCGCGGGGCGGTATGGTTGGAGTCTGCTCAAAGATTCATCCGGGCGGCTCTGGATCGGCACTTTCTACGGCGGCCTGTACGTGGTGGAAAACGGCGTGGAGCGCGCGGTCCCGCTGCCGCGGGCTTTGGGGCAAAACGTCAACAGCCTGATGCAGGACTCCCGCGAGCGCATCTGGGTGGGGACCGAAGCGGCCGTGGGCTTTGTGGATCATGGCGCGGTCCGAACCTTGCCCACCAACGCCTCTGCTTTGATTGACAACGCCAATTGCATGGCCGACGATCCCCGTTCCGGCGCCATTTGGATCGGCACCAGCGCCAAAGGCTTGTTCCGGGTGGCGGACGAGAATTTTAGCCGCATTGACCACGTGGAGGGTCTTCCTTCGGATCGGATCACGTCCCTGGCCATTGACAAGGATGGATGTGTGTGGGCTGGAGTCTTCAGGGACGGGCTGGCTTCCATTCGGGGCCGGACGGTCACTCTATTTGGGTCCCAAGAGGGTCTGCCCGCTCCAACGGTGGCCTCCATCGTGGATGACGGGCGGGGCTATTACTGGATGGGAACGGACCGGGGCATCGTCCGCGTCTCGCAAGAAGAACTGCACCGCGTGCAGCAAGGGCGGGCCGCCAGCGCCGCCTTCACCCTGTTCGACAACCACGACGGCGTGGGGTGGGGCAATTGCGCTGATGGGAACCAGCCCTCGGTTTTGAAGGATGCCGGCGGCAGGTTATGGTTCGCCACTTTGAACGGCGTCGTCGAGGCCGACCCGTCCAAAATCCGGCTCAATACCAACCCGCCGCAGGTGGTGGTGGAACGGGTGGTGTTCACCGATGGCGGGGGTCAAAAAAGGGAGCTGGCTCCCCCTTTCCGCCAGCCCCTGAGCATTCCGGCGGGCAGCGTTGAGATGGAATTCCATTGCGCCGTCTTGAGTTTCACTTCGCCGGACAAAGTGCGCATGAGCTACGTGTTGGACAAAGTCAAAAAGTATTACGTGCGGAAAGACCAGAAGGCGGAGCCTAACTGGCTGGACGTGGGGAGCCGGCGCGATTTGGTGTTTCATTCCTCCATGGCGCCCGGCGACTACCGGCTGCGGGTTAAGGCGCGCAACAACGACGGAGTTTGGACCCCAACCGGAGCGAGCCTGGACTTTACGATGGAGCCTTTCTTCTGGCAATCCCTCTTGTTTGGCGTCTTCGCTCTGGCCGGCTTGTCGGGCGTGGCAGGCCTGGCCGCCTGGCGGGTGACGCAATGGCGTTACCGGCGCCGCATCGCCCTCTTGGAAAAGGAACGCGCCTTGGAGCAGGAAAAGGCCCGGCTGGCCGCCGTCATGGAAGCCACCAGCGATTTGGTCGCCTTTGCCGACAGCAACGGACGGCTGCTGCACGTCAATCCCGCCGGGCGGAAGCTGCTGGGTTATGGCGCGAAGGAAGATGTCAACCAGTTGAACCTGACTTCGATCTTTCCCGCCTGGGCGGCGAAGCGTGTGACCGAGGAAGCCGTTCCCGCCGCGCGGCGCGATGGCACTTGGGAAGGAGAGACCGCCCTGGTCGCGCGCGACGGGCGCGAAATCCCGGTGTCGCAGGTGATTATCGCGCACAAAAACGCCGGGGGCGAAATCAGTTTTCTGTCCACGGTGGCGCGGGACATCACCGAGCGCCGGCAGGCTGAAAAGGAAAAGGAACGGTTGCTGGAGGAACTGCTGCAAGCGCGCAAAATGGAATCGGTGGGCCGGCTGGCCGGGGGCATCGCGCACGACTTCAACAACATGATGCAGGTGGTGCTGGGCAACGCGAACCTGGCCCTGGAAATCTGTCCGCCCGACGGCCCGTTGCAGGCTCATCTGAAGGAAATCGAAAGCTCGGCCAATCGCTCGGCGGATTTGACCCGCCGGCTGCTGGCCTTCGCGCGCAAACAAAAGGTCCAGCCCCAGGTGCTGGACCTCAACGAAACGGTGGCAGGCATGCTCAAAGTGCTGGTACGTCTTATCGGCGAAAACATCCGCCTGGATTGGAAGCCCGGAACGGACCTTTGGCCAGTCACGATGGACCCGCTGCAGATTGACCAGATTCTGGCCAATCTGGCCGTCAACGCCCGCGACGCCATCTCCGGCCACGGCGTCGTTGCCATTCAGACCGCCAACGCGGTGGTGGACGTGGCGGAGGCCCGCGCCCACGCGGATCGTGTTTCCGGCGAGTACGTCGTGCTTTCCGTCAGCGACACCGGCACCGGCATGAAGCAGGAAGTCGTGCAACACATCTTCGAACCGTTCTTCACCACCAAGGACGTTGGCGCGGGCACCGGGCTGGGATTGGCCACTGTCTTCGGCATTGTCAAGCAGAATCAAGGCTGGATCGAGGTGGAAACCGAGCTGGAGCGCGGCTCAACCTTCAAGGTGTTCCTGCCGCGGGTCGCCTCCCCCCCCGGTCCGCAGGACGCCGTCCGGCCCGGGGAGGCAGCGCTGCCGGGGGGCACGGAAACACTGCTGGTGGTCGAGGACGAACCGGCGATTCTCGAATTGAGCGGCAAAATTCTCCGGCACTGCGGCTACACCGTGCTCTCGGCCGACTCGCCGGAAAAGGCGTTGCGCCTGGCCGCCGCCGAGCCGGGCCAAATCCAACTCCTGGTGACCGACGTCGTCATGCCCGGCATGAGCGGCAAGGACCTGCGGGACAGGCTGCAAGCCGCGCGGCCCGGTCTGAAATGCCTGTTCATGTCCGGCTACGACCGGGACGTGTTTGGGACGCAGGACGGGCGGCCATTTTTGCAGAAGCCGTTCTCCCGCCGGGAACTGACGGTCATGGTGCGCGCGCTGCTGGACAGCCCGGGGGAGTGAGCGTGGCGGGATGGATCCAGGCAAATATCCCCTCTGCAATCCATGAGCGGCGGCGCGGTAATAAGTTGAATCCGCGCGGCCCATCCCTATCATGCGCCCGGTGAAAAAAGTTGTTGTCCGGATTCTCTGGATGCTCGTCGCGACGCTGGGCGCCTGGGCCTTTCTGTCCCTGGCTTTGCCTCGCGGCGAACAGATCAATTCCATCCACATCCTGACGGCGGCGCTGTGCAGTTACGCCCTCGGCTACCGCTTTTACTCCAAGTGGATCGCCGCCCGCGTTCTGATGCTCAATGACCGCCGCGCCACCCCGTGCCAGGTCCATGACGACGGCAAGGATTTTGTCAAAACGAATAAATGGATCGTCTTCGGCCATCATTTCGCGGCCATTTCGGGGCCGGGACCGCTGGTGGGGCCGGTGCTGGCGGCCCAATTCGGCTATCTGCCCGGCGCATTGTGGATTCTCATCGGCGCGGTGCTGGGCGGGACGGTGCAGGATTTTGTCATCCTGTTTTGTTCGCTGCGGCGGGATGGGCAGTCGCTGGGACAAATGGCCCGGAACGAACTCAATTCGACCGCCGGGCTGGTGGCGGTGCTGGCGATTCTTTCGATCCTGATCATTTTGCTGGCCGTGCTGGCGCTGGTGGTGGTCAACACGCTGGCGGAAAGCCCCTGGGGCGTGTTTACCGTGGGCGCGACCATCCCCATCGCGCTTTTCATGGGGGGCTATCTTCGCGGCTGGCGGGTGGGCAAGGTGCTGGAGGCTTCGGCCATCGGGGTGGTGTTGCTGCTGCTGGCGGTGTGGGGCGGCCAATTTGTTTACCGGCATCCGGCCTGGGCGGAAGCCTTGTCATTCAAGGCGGAGCCGCTGGCGTGGGGGTTGGTCGTTTATGGCATTGTCGCCAGCGGCCTGCCGATCTGGCTGCTCTCGGCGCCGCGGGATTATTTGAGCACCTTCATGAAACTGGGCACGATCTTTCTGCTGGTGCTGGGCATCTTTGTCCTCCTGCCCAACATCCGAATGCCAGCCCTGACGCCTTTTGGCGCCGCCGGCAACGGGCCGGTTTTCGCCGGCAAATTGTTTCCGTTTTGTTTCATCACCATCGCTTGCGGCGCGATTTCGGGCTTCCATTCGCTCATCGCCAGCGGCACGACGCCCAAGATTCTCACGCGGGAAGGACACGCCCGGGCCATCGGCTACGGCGCGATGTGCCTGGAATCCCTGGTGGCCATCATGGCGCTCATTGCCGCCTGCTCGCTGGAACCGGGAGTCTATTTCAGCATGAACATCAAGGGCGCTCCGGCGGAAACGGTGGCCAGGGTTTCCGCCCTGGGTTACGACACCAGCCTCGACAAGATGAACGACCTGGCGGCCACCGTCGGGGAAAAAACGCTGTTTGGCCGCGTCGGCGGCGCGCCCACCCTGGCGGTGGGAATGGCGACGGTTTTTGCCGGGGTGTTTCACGGGGTTGGCCTGGACTTGTGGTATCACTTCGCCGTCATGTTCGAGGCGTTGTTCATTTTGACAACCTTGGACGCGGGCACGCGGGCCGGACGCTTCATGTTGCAGGATTCCCTGGGCCGGCTCTGGAAGCCGCTGGGGGACACGACACGATGGGGTGCGAGGTGGCTGGCGAGTTTCCTGATCGTGGCAGCGTGGGGCTGGTTTTTGATTCAGGGGGTGCGCGACCCGCTGGGAGGCGTCAATACTCTTTGGCCGCTGTTCGGCATCGCCAACCAGTTGCTGGCGGCCATTGCCCTTTGTCTGGCCACCACGGTCATCCTGAAAATGCAACTGCGGGAATCAGCCACGGGACGGCCTGCTTATGCCTGGATCACTTTGGCGCCGTTGCTGTGGCTGTTGGCCGTCACGGTCACGGCCGGGGTCGAGAAAATCTGGCATCCAGACCCCAAAATCGGTTTTCTGGCTGCTGCCGCGGCGGCGGGGGATGCGCGGTTGCGCTTCAACTGCCTGCTGGACGCGGCGGTGACCGGAGTCTTCCTGCTGATGATTGCAGTCATTGTCACGCTAAGCGCGCGGGAATGGATTCTGTTGCTGGCGCGGCAAGGAAGCTCGCGCCTGAGCGAAACGGCGCCGGTCTGGCTGCCCGAGTACGCGGTGGCCGAAGCCAGACCGCGCGGGCTGGCGAGCCTGCTGCTGCTGGCGCTGCTGCTGGCGCGCGAATTGTCCGGGCAGGCCGCCATCCATCGGGCCGCCGGGAGCTGTCGCGAGTGCGGACGCGCGGATTCCAAAGAGGCCCGTCTCCAGGCTTACTTGCAGGTGGCGCAAAAGCGATTTGACGGAATCAACCGATGCTGCTGAGAATACCCCCTGACGGCATGAAAATCGGCCTTTTCGGCGGATCGTTTGATCCGGTTCATTTGGGACACTTGCTGGCGGCGCGGGCGGCGCGCGAAGAAGCCGGCTTGGACCGGCTCTTTTTTATTCCCGCCGCCCAGTCTCCGTTCAAGCCCGGCGTCCAACCCGCCCCGGCGGCGGAACGCCTGCGCTGGCTGCGTCTGGCCTTGGCCGGCGACACGGCGTCGGAAGTGGACGACCAGGAAATCCGGCGTGGCGGACCCTCCTACACCATCGAAACGGTGCGGAACTACGCCCGGAAATATCCCGCGGCGGAGCTATTCTATTTGATAGGGGCGGACCAATCGGGTCAGTTGGGACTCTGGCGCGAGGCCGGGGAACTGGCCCGTCTGGTAGAATTCCTGGTCATGCCGCGGCCGGGCGAAGTCGTGGCGGCGTTGGCCGCCCCGTTTCGCGGGCGGCTGTTGCGCGGCATTCCGCTGGGAGTGTCGTCCTCGGAAATCCGGGCGCGTCTCAAGGCGGGCCTGCCGGTGGCGCATTTGACGCCGCCCGCCGTGGCCGAGGCGCTGGCCAACAAACGGCTTTATCTTTGAGGCGTTTGGATTATACTACCCAAAATGGATTCCAAGAAATTGGCCCTTTATTGCCGCAAGCTGGCCGAGAACAAAAAAGGCGAACACGCCGTCATTCTTGACGTGCGCAAGCTCTCCTCCGTGACGGATTACTTCGTCATCGTTTCCGGCGGCACCGAGCCTCACCTCCGCGCCATCGCCAGCGAGGTGACCGACAAGTTAATCCAGGAGCATCATTTGCGCCCGCGCACCGTGGAAGGCGACGCGGCCGCCGCCTGGCAGGTGCTGGATTATTTCGATGTGATCGTGCATATCATGCGCACCGATGTGCGCGAAAAGTACGACCTCGAAAGCCTATGGGGAGACGCGCCCCGCGTCGGCGGCGCCAAAGCACGGCGAAAGGCGCCCAAAGTGCCTTCCAGCGCGGACTAGATAAACCGGCGGGAACCCAAATCCGGGCGCCGCAAAAGGCCCCCGCAACTAGGCCTTGACCGGAATTTCAGCGGAAGCCTTGGCCATGTCTTCCAAGACCTTGCGGAACTCTTCCAGACCGGTGGACGGGATGATGACATTGTCACGGCGGCCATTGACATCTTCGGTGATGCGAAGAAACCGGCCCCGGGGATTCTCTTTCAACGTGAAAATAAAGGTTTTCCGTTCGATCTGAATCTTTTCCGTTTTCAAGGTGTCCTCATTCACAGGTGGTTTTGCGGGGCCGGCGCTATATGACCGGTACCCGCCCTGGTTCGAGGGACGTTCATTTGAAATCATAATTGTCTTTTCCTTCACTCGCGCCCTCAAGCGGCGCCTTTACCATTCCATTTTAAAATTTAGCATGAATTGACATTTGTCAACCCCGGATTTTACTAAATCCGACGTAGCGCGGACTTTCAAGGGGAAGGCTGACGCGCCACAGATAAAGAATCAATCCTCCGATCACCAGCACATTGGCCGATTCCGAGGCCGCATGCCACAGCGCGAAGGACTTGCCGGCCTGCGCCCGCTGCTCCGGCACGGTGCCGAAGTATTTGACCAAATGCAAGTGATTCATTTTCGGCTGCGCCCACAATCCGCCCGCCAGCGCCAAAGCCAGCAAGGCCAGCACCAGCGCCAGATTAAAACGCCGCGCCGGACGCCCGCCATAGAGCCATTCCGCCAGCAGATGCGCCAGCGCGATGGCCGCGCACCAGTATTGCAGCACAAAAAAGCGCGCCACCACCGCCTCCGCCGCGAATCCCACCCGTTCCACCGTCAGCAGCTTCTTCAGCTCCGGCGAAAATATCCCCGGCAAGGCCAGGGTGAGAAAAATCGCCGAGCCGCACCAGACCGCCGCGTTCAGAATGCCCACGAATCTCAGAAGTCCTGTCACCCGGCCAGTTTAGCCCAGGCCTCAGGCCTCTGCCAAGCAGAACGTGCGCAATTCCGCTCCTGCTTCCTGCCGGCCTGCTCTTCAATTTCTGCGGGCAGATTGATGAGAAGATATTAAGATCATGATTATGATTGCAACCAGAAATGGGTTTAGAACCTGTCTGGAGCCTTGGCCATGTTGGTCGCGCCCAGCCGGCCGGACGCGGTGCGCGGGGGCATGGGCGGCGTTTGCCAGTCCGGGGGCATGGGCGGCAGATTCGGTTGACAGAATCCCGGCGGCATGGGCGGCAGTCTGTTGACCAGCGCGCGCCACAATTGCCGCTCGCGCGCGGTCATGGCCTCCCATTTGGCGGCGTTTTGCAGGAATTCGTTCCGCTCCTCCTCGGACATGGCGGCGAACTTGCGGAACGACTCCACGCATTGCCGTTGCAGCGCAGGCGGCAGATTGGCGTAGGATCGCAAGGCCTCTTCCATCTGCCGCTGTTCCGTCCCGGACAAGGCCTGGATCGTCTCCTTTTGCTCCTCTACTGACAAGTAAAAAAACTGACGGAAGGCCTGGCGCAACTCCTCCCGCCGGCTCTCCGGCAATCCCTGCCAGCGGTTCAATTCCCGCGCCCAAGCCGCCCGCTGCTCCGCCGGCAAGCGGCCCAACACGACCGCTTGCGCCTCCGGCGAATGGCCCTGCCACTGCACGTAAGTGCTCAGAAAGCTTTCCTTCTCCAGCAGGGCCTGGCGCATGACGGCGGGCAATTGGTCCCATTGGGCCAGTTGGGGCAGGAGCATGGGCTGGTACAGCGGTGAAATTTCCCGCAGCCGCTCCTCGCGTCGCGCCGGATCCAGCCGCAGCAGAACCAGCAGATACCAGTGCATCTCGGTTTGGCGCATGCGTTCCTCGCGCACGTCGCGCGGCAACGCCTCATACTCGCGCACGAAGGCCAGCACCTGCTTCCGCTTGTCCTCCGGTTGTCCCGCCAGCATCCGTTCTCTCTCGGCCGGCGTCATGCCGAGCAACCCGCGAAAGTAGGCCACCGGCGTCAGGTTGGTCAGCGTCACCCCGTTGCCCACGCTCTGATACCAATGCGGCGGCGATGGCGGCAGATGCGGCGGGGCCTCCCAAGTGTTGGTCCGCGCCCGGGCGTCCATCGCGGCCAGGGCCGCGCCCAGCAGGAGAAGGCTTGAGAAGTGAAAAGTTCTTCCGCGCATGGCTCGTTATTGCAAGACCGTCAACAAATCGTCGTCCGCCACTTTCACCTTGTTCAGCCGATTGATGGTGTCGAAGTTCTCCAGCCAATCCATGGAAGGCAACGCGGCCAGGCGGCTGACGCTGGCGACGGCGCGCGCCTCGTGTGCCCGGTGCAACGCTTCATATTCGTGGAAAGACAACATGCCTGAACAAACCATCGCCGCCGCCAGCGCTGCGCGCGGAACCCAGCCGGCGGGCAACCAGGGAAACATCTCCAGGCGGCGGCGCCAGGCCGGCTTGGCCGGCAGACGCCCGGCCGCTTGCACCACCCGTGCCGTGAAATTGGTGGAAACGTCCGCGCCGGGCAGCCGTCGCAGCAGCCCGGTCAAGGCCGCGTCCTCCTCCCAGGAGGCCCGCGCTTCGGGGCGGGCCGCCAGCAACTCCCGCAGCCGGGCGCGCTCCTCCGCCGTCAAGGGCCGGCGCCAACTGGCTTCTTTGAGTTTCTGATACTCCGCGTTTTGCATAGTTTCTTGAGTTATGAACACCTCTTTACCGGCAGAGTTTCGTTTTCCGCCTCCTCCCATGCGCCGCTTCGCAAATAGGGTTTGAGCCTCCCCTTGAGCGTCTCGCGGCCCCGGTGGATGAGCGATTTGGTGGCCGGCAGCGAACAGCCCAGCACCCGGGCGATTTCCTCGTAGGAAAGCTCGTCCTCCTGGCACAGCGCGATGGCCAGCCGCTGCTTCTCCGGCAATTCCGCCAGCGCCTCCTGGATTTTCCGCTCCAATTCCCGGTGCAGAAAGGCCTGCGGCGGGGAGGGGGTTTTCCCGTCGGGATACTGCCGCGCCCCCTGCTCCTCCTCTTCCGACTGGCTGGATTCCAGCGATTGGGCCGGATGCCGCCCCCGCCGCCGTATTTCATTCAGGCACAAATGCCGGGCGATGGTGAAAATCCAGGTCGAAAACTTGGCCGAAACCTCGTAGCGCCCGGCGGATTGGAAGACGCGGACGAAGACGTTTTGGGCCAGGTCTTCGGCCTCGTCCAAGTCGTGCAGCATGCGATACATGACGTTGACGATGGGGTGCTTGTATTTTTGGACCAATTCCTCAAAAGCCCGCAGGTCTCCGTTCTTAACGCGGAGCATCAGCGCGGCATCGGGGTCCATGGGCAAGGCCATTTATGTCAATTTAGTTGAACACCGCCCCGCCCACAAGGTTGCGGACGGGGGTTCACGGTGGACGGGTGTGCGGGCAAAGCGGCCAAAGCGGAACTGGCGTTCCACGCTCCAAGACGATTCGCGTGCAACGCTGGCGGGTGGGATTGGACGGGGGCATGCATTTCGTTTAAAAATAAAAAAATCCGGTCATATTTGGTATGATTTGGTATGATTTAGCCATATTTACTGTGATTGAGTCATATTTTTCAAAAGCCGCTTCACTCGATTCCGAGGACTTTTATTTTTTTTGGCATAGGTTGGATTGGGTTGGATTGGGTTGGATTGGGTTGGATTAAGGCCGGATTGAGGCTGGATTGGACGCGAGGTGAGGCCGCATGGCCGGAGGGCCTGCCCGGACCTGCGTGACATCCACGCCATCGTAGCGCAGATTTCCAAATCTGCCGTGTCGCCGGCTTCCAAGCCGGCAGGGCGCGCGAAGTTTCGACGACTGCGGATTGGAAATCCGCGACACAGTCCCGATTCAGAATCGGGAGAAACCTGCGCCACGAGAACCGTCTCGCGCTGAACTTTGTCAATGTTCACGCGAGGATATTACCAGGAGCCGCAAAAACCCAAAAACCTACCGTAGGTTTTTAGGCACGATTTTTTGGGGAGCGGGCAAATCCGCGAAATATCCTGAGCTTCAACGTCTTGCGCGGCTGAAAATCCCCAAAAAACGAAAAAACACGAAAAAAAATGGTTTTCTAAAAGCGCGGACCCCCTGTTTTTCTGCCAAACGGCCCCAAAAAAGGCTCCTTTTCTCTGTCAGTACGTTTTATAGGGCGCAGCCAAGGCGGTCTTTTGCCTTGATGGAGAGGAACTTGCGTTGATTTGCAGCTTGACCCATTTTTGAATGGAAGCAGTTAAAACCGCGCTTGAACACAGATAAACGCGGACGCAGACAGGAACAGAAGACAATTGAACAGAAGGAAACGAAGGATGGAAGAAAGGGATTGAGGGCCAATGCGGGAGGCGCAAAACATGCAATTCCTCAAAGGCTCCGTAAGACTTTGAACCACAAGGGTATCCAGCGCTTCGGAAAAACCCCTCTGAAAAATTCTTCTTCGTTTCCTTCGTTACCTTCTGTAGTAATCTCCCATGCATCCGCTTTACACAAAGGCTGACAAACTGAGCAGTGAAGCCATTGGCGCGGCCATTGAGGTTCATCGCATCAAAGGGCCGGGCCTGCTCGAAAGCATCTACGAGCGCTGCTTGATGCGGGAATTGAGCCTTCGCCGCATTGCCGCGGTGAATCAACGGGAAGTGAAGATCGAGTACAAAGGGTTGGTCTTTGAGGAGACGTTGCGGTTCGACCTTCTCCTGGAGCTTTGCCTGTTGCTGGAACTCAAGTGCGTGCAGGAGATATTGCCCATCCACAAGGCCCAACTCCTGAGTTACATGAAGCTGCTGGACATTCCCATCGGGCTGATTTTTAACTTTCACGAGACCAGGCTGACGAATGGCATTGTGCGCATGATTCTTCCAGGCGCGAATGAAGGAAGGCCGTCACCACGAGAATCCTCAAGGCCATAAACAGAAGGCAACGAAGATAACGAAGGTCGTCGGGAGCGGTTCGGGTGTTTGGGCGCGGGCAGGCAAGGGCATCCGCCATGTCTTTCTTCGTTTCCTTCGTTTCCTTCTGTTAACCGGAATCTCATGGTTGAGTGGTGGGCGGCAGCGAATGAAGGTGAATGCAGGTGTCCTGACACGAATGGCTGTTACACATTTGCCGTTGGTCAAAGGCCATTTCGTAACGAGGCGATGGCTGGCGCAACACGGGTTTCCGGGAAGTTTTTGCTTGAACAGGAGGGCTCGGAGGAAACAGAGGTCTTTTTTCCCCGGTCTTTTTCCCCAAAAATGACATAAAGTAAAGTAAAGGGGTTCCTTGCATGTCAACATTTGATTGTCTGCGTTCGTAAACGGGTCAGAGCGGCATTGGGCTGAGGGGTGGCTCGTGAAACTGTGACGGTGACGACCAGTGGCAGGCGATTGATGGCGTCAACGGAGAGCACCAAAACCGGGCGTCGTCCCGCCTGCTCGCGCCCTTGCGTAGGATTCAGGTTTACAAGATAAATCTCGCCGCGCTGGACCGCCATCATTCTCCCTCAAGCCCATCGGCATCTCCGGGGAAGCCGTTAAGCCTTTAACCGCCGCCGTGCGTCTCCCGCTCGGTTTTGAGGCGGAGCTGGCCGCAGGCGGCGTCAATTTCCCCGCCCTTTTCCCGGCGCAAGGTGGCCGGGACTTGGCAGCGGGTCAAGGCGGCCAGAAAGGCCTCCTGGGCCGGTTCATCGGGGCGCTCCCATGGCAGGCCCTCCACTTTGTTGTAGGCGATCAAGTTGACCTTGGCGCGCAGGTCCAGGGCCAGTTTGGCCAGCGGCGGGACCTGGTCCGGGCTGTCGTTGACGCCGGCGATCAAAATGTATTCCAAGGTGATCATGCGCTCTTTTTTTTCCTGGTAATAGGCGCAGGCGGCGGCCAGTTCCTTCAAAGGATACTTTTTATTGACCGGCATGAGGCGGTCGCGGGTTTGGTCGGTCGCGCCGTGGAGGGAGACGGCCAGGCGGAATTGCTGCGGCTCGTCGGCCAGACGGCGGATTTGCGGGGCCAAACCGCTGGTGGAGACGGTGATCTTGCGCGCGCCTATCTGGCCGCCCCAAGGCGCGTTGAGGATGCGCAAGGCCGCCAGCAGGTTGTCGTAATTGGCCAGCGGCTCGCCCATGCCCATGATGACCAGATTGTTGATCAACCGTCCGCCGCCGGCCCCCTCCAACCGCTCGACGGCCAGGACCTGGTTAACGATTTCCTCGACGGCCAGATTCCGTTTCCAGCCGTCCAGGCCGCTGGCGCAGAATTTGCAGCCGTAGGCGCAGCCGACTTGCGTGGAAACGCACAAGGTGTGACGGTCGCTGGGTTCGCCGTCAAGGCCGGGGCTGGCGGCAATGAGCACGCTTTCAATCAACGCGCCGTCCGCCAGGCTCCAGAGGAATTTTTGAGTGGTGTCGCGCGCGCCCTGCCGCCGCGCCAATTTCGGCCAGGCCAGGGCGTAGATTTCCGCCAGGCGCTGGCGCAGCGATTTGGGCAGATTGGTCATTTCGTCCCAATCCGCCGCGCGCCCCTCGTAGAGCCATTGCAACAGTTGGCCGGCGCGGTAGGCCGGCTCCCGCCAAAGTTGGAATTGATGCTGGATTTGCTCCCGCGTCTGGGAGCGAATATCAGGTTTGGTCATAAAATGTTCAAAGGGCGGCCAGCATCTCCATTGACTTGCCGCGCCTGGGCCGCTACCGTCTCCTGGCAACGACATAATGGAAGTGGCCCAATGCAACAAGTTATCGAAAAATTGCTGATTTTGCAAGACAGGGATCGCCGGATTTTACACATTCGCGAGCAACTGGCGCGCGTGCAACCCGAACGGGAAGCGATGGAAGGCAAAGCCGCCTCCACCCAGGCCACCCTGGACGCCGTCCAGGCCAGGGCCAAACAAGTCGAATCGGAGCGAAAGCGGCTGGAAATGGAGGCGGACTCCAAGAAACAGCAAATCGAACGCTACGCCCTGCAACAATTTCAAACCAAAAGGAACGAGGAATACCGCGCTCTGGCCCACGAGATAGACATTTGCAACAAAGACGTCACCGGACTGGAAGACGGACAATTGGAGTTGATGGAACAGGCCGAAACCTTGCAGAAGCAGGCGGCCGGCGCCAACCGCGAGGCGGACGAAACGCGAAAAACGGCGGAAGGACATTTGCGGGAACTGGCCGCCCGCGAAAAAAGCCTGCGCGACGAGCTGGCGGCGATGGAAGGCAACCGCCATGAATTGACCATCGGGGTGGACGAGCGTGCTCTGCGCCACTACGAACGGGTGTTGCACAACAAGGGCGACAACGTGGTGGTGGGCATCGAGCACGGCGTCTGCGGCGGTTGCCATACCCGGTTCCCGGTTCAACTGGTGGTTTCCTGCCGCGCGGCCAAAGAGATGGTCACCTGTCCCAACTGCAGCCGCATTCTTTATTACACGCCCGACATGGACCTGGCGGCGGCGGACTAGGGGAAAGGAAGAAGTAAGAAGGATGAAGGATGAAATCAATCGAGTCAGAGGCGCTACGCGCCTGACATGTTTCATCCTTCATCCTTCTTCCTTCTTCCTTCATCCTTTCCCCCCTTGCCTTTCCTCTGCGGCACGATTATATTCCGGTTGATTCCGGCCGGGTGGAGAATCGCTTCCGGCCGTCACAGGCCGGGGGAGGAAAGTCCGAACACCAGAGGGCGCGATGCCGCGTAACTTCGCCGGGCGCCAGGCGTCAAGGCAAAGATACACGCGGGCGGGAGGCGCAAGCCTGCCGACGGACAGTGCCACAGAAAACAAACCGCCACGCCCCACAAGGGCGGGGTAAGGGTGAAAAGGCGAGGCAAGAGCTCACCGCTTGCCGGGTAACCGGCAAGGCACGGAAAACCCCATCGGGTGCAAGGCCAAATAGGAAACCCTGGAGTGGCCCGCTCCCGTTCCGCCAGGCGGAACAGTTTCGGGTACCGGCTGCTAAGACAAATGATTCTCTCCCCCGATTTTTCGGGGCAGACAGAACTCGGCTTACAGCCCGGCCGGAATCACCGCTGAAAGGAAGAAGTAAGAAGGATAAAGGAAGAAGGAAGAAGTCAATCGAGTCAGAGGCGCTGCGCGCCTGATGTTTTTCATCCTTCTTCCTTCATCCTTCATCCTTCCTCCCGAAGATCGCTCCTTGCTCCAGCAGCACCCGGACTTCCTCATCGCTGGTTTGGGTAAAATCCTCGTACCACTGTCCGACCCCCTCGAAATGCGCGGGCGTCTGCACGCAGACAATCTCATCCGCCTGCCGCATGAATTCCTGGTGCGTTTCGCGCGACGACACCGGCACGGCGGCGATGACCCGGGCCGGATGCCGTTCCCGCGCGGCCGTCATGGCGGCGCGCATGGACGCGCCCGTGGCCAGCCCGTCATCCACTAGAATGACCACCCGGTCGCGCAACTCCAACGGCGGCCCCAGCCGGAAAGCCTGTTCCCGCTGTTCCAACTCGCGCCGTTCGCGCGCGATGGCCTGGTCAATCCACTCCTGAGAAATACCAAGGGAATGAATGATGCCGTCATTAAGAATGCAGATGTTGCCGGTGGCGATGGCGCCCATGGCCAGTTCCTCATGTCCGGGCACTCCCAATTTCCGCACCACAAAGACATCCAGCGCCACATTCAGCCGTTGCGCCACCTGGAAGGCGACGGGCACGCCGCCGCGCGGCAGGCCCAGCACGGCCACTTCGGGGCGGTTGGAGAACCCCGCCAGTTTTTCGGCCAGCGCCCGCCCCGCCTGCGCGCGATCTCGAAATCGAAAGCTCACAAATGGAAAAGAATACGGCCCGGCTACGCGAAAAAACCCAACTCCCGCAATGAAACATAGTCCCGCCCGTTTTCGGCGGCGCGGCGGCCGATGATGACGTGGTCCAGCACCTCAATCTTTAAAAGCTGCCCGGCGCGAATGAGATCGCGCGTGACCCGGATGTCCGCTTCCGACGGCGTGGGATCGCCGCTGGGGTGATTGTGAACCAGCACCAGGGCGGAGGCGTTGGCCGCGATGGCGGGCCGGAAGACTTCCCGCGGATGAACCAAAATCGAATCCACCAATCCTTGCGAGATAATCTCCACGCGGATGAGCTTGCGGCGGACGTTCAACAGGACGGCTTGAAAGTGCTCCACTTCGTAGCTCCGGTTCTGCTCGCGCAGGTAGTCGGCCACGCAGCCGGGGGCGTCCAGCACCGGCGCCTCGCCGTGCAACTCCGCCGCCATGCGCCGCGCCAGGGTGAAGGCGCTTTTCAACGCGATGGCTTTGTCGCGCCCAATGCCCTTGGTTTCCCGCAATTGACTGATCGAGGCGCGCTCCAGGGCCGTGAGGGTTTGAAACTTTTGCAGCAGTTCTTCGCCGATCTGGATGGCCGAGACGCCCTTGAGTCCGGTGCGCAAGAGAATGGCGATCAATTCGGAAGTCTTGAGCGCATCGGCCCCCAATGCCGCCAAACGCTCGCGCGGACGCTCGGCGGCCGGAAGGTCCTTGATCTTGACACCCTGGCTCATGCTCTTCTTTTAGCCGGGAATAGGGCGGACGGGCAAGAAGGAAGTTGGCTGGCCCATCCCCCCAGGCTCCCCATGTTGGATCAGGAAACAGAGCCGTTGGCAAATTCCCGCACGATGTAAGGCGCAAACTCCCCGTGAAAATGCGGCGGAATGCGCGCCCGGAACCGCGCCTGCTCGCCCGCGTAATCCCGCTCCGTGACTTGCGCCACCTGGTGCAGCCGGGCGATGACGGCCGACTGGCCGTGCGGCACGCTCAACTCGACAAAGTCGCGGATGGGGCGCAATTGCGTCCCCAATTCCTCGATCAATTCAGGAATCCCCGCGCCGGTGCCGGCCGAAATGGCGACGGCGTTGGCGTATTGACGGAGCAGCTTTTCCAGCGAGCCGCTGCCCTGGCACTTGTCAATTTTGTTGAGCACCATGATGGTCGGCTTTCCGTCCGCCCCGATCTCCGCCAGCACGCTGTTGACGGCGGCGATTTGCTCCGCCGACTGCGGATGGCTCGCGTCCACGACGTGCAACAGCAATTCCGCCCGCACCACCTCCTCCAGCGTCGCCTTGAAGGCCTCCACCAGCCCGTGCGGCAGCTTGCGGATGAACCCGACCGTGTCCGTCAAGAATACGTTTTGGTTGGTGGGCAGCCGCAGGCGCCGCGTGGCCGGGTCCAGCGTGGCGAATAATTTGTCCTCCGCCAGCGCCCTCGAGCCGGTCAGGGCGTTGAGCAGGGTGGATTTGCCGGCGTTGGTGTAGCCGACAATGGAGGCCAGCGGCCAAAACTGGCGCTGCCGCCCGCTCCGTTGCGTGGCGCGATGACGCCGGACGGCCTCCAGGTCGCCGGTGAGTTTTTCGATCCGTTCCTGCACGCGGCGGCGGTCGGTTTCAAGCTGCGACTCGCCTTCGCCGCCGCGCATGCCGATGCCGCCGGATTGCCGCGAGAGGTGGCCCCAAAAGCGGGTCAGGCGCGGCAGCAGATGTTGCAACTGGGCCAGTTCCACCTGCAATTTCCCTTCCCGCGTGCGGGCGCGCAGGGCGAAAATATCCAGGATCAGCGCCGTCCGGTCCAGCACCTTGCAGCCGAAGACGTTTTCCAGGTTGCGGCTTTGGGCGGGCGACAATTCATCATCGAAAACGACCGTGTCCACGTCGTTTTTGCGGCAGAACTCGGCGAACTCCGCCGCCTTGCCGGGGCCGATGAAAGTGCCGGCCACCGGCGCTTCCAGCTTCTGAATGCCGTCCCCCACCACCGCCCCGCCGGCCGTGCAGGCCAATTCGGACAATTCATCCAGGGAATCGCGCGTTTGCCAGCTTGAGCCTGATTTGAGTTCCAAACCGATGAGGAAGACCCGTTCGGTCCGTTTGGTCGTCGAGATAAGAGCTTTCAAATGTTCAGTTCTTCATTAAGCCGCGGCAAGATAGCACACGGCCCGGCAATTGCAACGTGGCGCAGCCGCCTTTGACCGCCCCTTTGCCGCCTGAGACTGCCCTTGAAAGAACCTCCCAAGTGGCCGAGGCCCCGCCTTTGGCGTGAAAAGCGGAAGGCGTGTTAAGTGTTTAGCTTCGACTGGCTTCGATTGGTTTCGATTCCATGCCATTCCAACACGCCTTGGCTAACCCTTTGCGACGGTTTTGGAGCGGCCCGCTTGGCAGGGGGTGGATGCGTGAAATTCACGCACCGTCAGAAGTTTTAGCCTTTAGCATTCAGCATTTTCCTACGACGGAGTTGCCCCACCGGGACCCGCCCAGGGGCATGTTTCCCTCTGCAATATTTCAAAGAACAGGCGCCGGCCTGTCCGCCATAGCCTTGGCGGCGGCGGAAGCTTTAGCGGCGGCGGACTTGTCCCGCCATCCTATCCGCCGTCGTTCTCGCGAAGGCGGACGCGCCTGGCACAAGCCAACACTAACACACATAGATGGGAATGCAAGTGTGATTATTCAAAAAAACTTTTGAGAGAGTGGCCCCAGGCGCTCGAGGCCCGGCGTGTGGCTTTGCAGTGCCATAGTCCAAAGTCGTTCATTTTGGAGAAGGTGTTGTCAGGGGAATGATGGTCAGGGGAATGGGAAGAAGACTTTGACCGATTATTCCCCTGACAATCATTCCCTTGACAACGGCTTTTTCTGGCCTGAACGCGTTGAGGAGAAATCGGCAGAGGAATGTTCGGCCGAGGAATAATTCACGGCATGGTCTGTTCCCCATTCCTCTGCCGAATATTCCCCTGCCGGTCATTCCGTTGCCTTCGCGCCCGCCCCCCAGTTTCATCCTTGTTTTGGTTGCGGGTTGCCGCGCTGCGCTGGTTGTCAATGTGGCCGGAGCCGCCTTCGCCATCCTCCTTCGCTCAGGCTATGGAGGACAGAATTTTTAGCAGAACCCGTCCCGCCTCCAAACCGGCGGCATTACCCAAACAGGTAAATGACAATTCGCCCGCCCCGGTGTTAGCGTGGCGGTCATGCACAGTCTGTGTGATGTCATTCGACTGGGAACGGCGGCTCCCGCCCTGGCCCTCGCCCTCTGCCTCTGGGGCGCGGCGACGCCGTCGTTCGCTCAGGAGAGTCCGGCCAAGCCGCCTCTGAGCGTCTTCCGCCCCGGCGAAATCTGGCCCGACAATCATGGCCGGCCCATCAACGCCCACGGCGGCGGCATCCTCCGGCACCAGGGCGTTTTCTATTGGTACGGGGAACACAAGACCGCCGGGGAAGCGGGCAATACCGCCCAAGTCGGCGTTCACGCCTATTCTTCCAAGGACCTTTATAACTGGGAGGATGAGGGCGTTGCCTTGGCGGTCGCGCCCGACCCGGCCAGCGAGATCACCGCCGGCTGCATCCTGGAGCGGCCCAAAGTTCTGTTCAACCCGCGGACTGGCAAGTTTGTCATGTGGTTTCACCTTGAGATCAAAAGCAAGGGCTACGACTGCGCCCGCAGCGGCGTGGCCGTGGCCGACCGGCCCGCCGGACCGTTTCGCTACCTCGGCTCCTTGCGCCCCAACGCCGGCGTCTGGCCCGATGACCTTTCCCCTGACCAACGCCGGTCCTTGAATGACCGGGAGAAAACCGAATTGGCCAAATATAACTTTACCGGCGGGCCAGCCGATCCCCTGCCTTTTCCCGGAAATCTCGTCTGCCGCCGCGATTTCGCCCAGGGCCAAATGGCGCGCGACATGACGCTTTTCCTCGATGACGACGGCCAGGCCTATCATATTTATGCTTCCGAAGAGAACGGCACGCTGCAAGTCTCCCAATTGGAAGCCGATTACCTCAAACCGCGCGGGCGCTACTGCCGCATCTTGATCGGCGGTTTCAACGAAGCTCCGGCCATGTTCAAAACGGAGGGCAAGTACTATCTGCTGACCTCCGGCACCACCGGCTGGCAGCCCAACGCCTGCCGTAGCTTTTCCGCCCCGGCGATCTTTGGGCCGTGGACTTCTTTGGGCAATCCCTGCCGCGGCACCGAAGAGCAGAACAAGAACACGTTCGAGTCGCAACCCGCCTGCGTCCTGCCTGCCCCGGGCCGCGACGGGCAATTCATTTTCATGGCCGACCGCTGGCGTTCGCACAACGCCATTGACGGCCTTTACGTCTGGCTCCCCCTTCGCTTTGACAACGGGCTGCCCGTTTTGGAATGGAAGCAGAGTTGGAGCCTCGACGTTTTCAACACCCGCGTCGCCGACGCGGGAAAATAATTGCCGCGCATTAGCCGCGCATTGGCCGCGGAATGATTTGTTTGGTCGCGGGTTGTCGCGCTGTTTCGACAGTTATTGACTCCATCTCCCAGTTGGCTTATTGTGCCTTCATGGCTGAATTGACCGTGCAATACCCTGACGATCTTCTGTTGGCGAGCGGCAAACCGCGCTCCGCCTTGGAAGATCAATTGCGCTTCGAGTTGGCCGTCCGGCTCTTCCAAGTTGGCCAGCTTTCTTTGGGCAAAGCTGCCGAATTGGCCGGCTTGAGCAAAATCCGCTTCGGTGAGGAACTTGGCCGCCTTAAAATCCCCACCATTAACCTGGACGATTCCGAAATCGAGGTCGAATTGAGTGCCCTCCGAGGAAGCCATCATCGCGGATAGCAGCCCGCTCATTGGCTTGGCGATCCCCCCCGGAACTAATGGACGCGGCACTTAGGAGCCGTGCAAAAACAAGTTCCGATAATCAGGCGCAATTCAAAGATGATCGAAGCGGGGCCCGGAAGCGTGCCTTTGAAGGCGATTGAGGATTGCAAATTGAGAATTTGTCAATGGCAATTGAGCAGTGGTCTTCAATGGCCTATGACCAATTTGCAATGACCAATTTTCAATCTTCCGAAAAGGCCTCATTCCAAAGGTCGCCAGTAAAATCGGAAGCTGTTTTTGCGTGGCACTTAAAGAAGCGGGCGAGTAAAGCCCTCACGGCGCCTCTCCGGCCTTGCAAGGCTTGGCGTTGGATTGGCTCAGGCAACGGTTGACGGCGTTCAAATACGCGCGCGCGCTGGCTTCGATGACATCCGTGCTGGCTCCTTTGCCGGTGACCAGATTGCCGCCGCCAAAATCCACCTTCACCGTCACCTCGCCCAGCGCGTCCTTGCCTTGCGAGACGGCGCGCAAGGAGTAATCCAGCAACTTCCCGTGCGTGCTGGTCAACCGGTCAATCGCCTTCAAGGCGGCATCCACGGGACCGTCGCCAATGCCGGCGTCCTGCACGGAGACGGGCTTGTTGGCGGTGAGCTTTTGCAGGCGCACGGTGGCGGTCGGCAAGGCGCGGTTGCCGCTGCTGATGGCAAGGTAATCCAGCGCCCAGGTTTCGGGCACTTCGGTGATGTGGCCCTCAACCAGCGCGGCCAGGTCGTCGTCATAGACGAATTTCTTCTTGTCGCCAATTTCCTTGAAACGGGCGAAAATGGCGGCCACGTCGCCCTCGCCCATTTTGAAGCCCAACTGTTTCAGGCGGACGGCCACGGCGGCCCGTCCGCTGTGTTTGGTCAGCGGCAATTCCGTCCCGCCCCAGCCGACGGCTTGCGGGTCCATGATTTCGTAGGTTTCGCGTTTCTTCAAAATTCCGTCCTGGTGGATGCCGCTGGAATGGGCGAAGGCGTTTTCGCCAACGATGGCTTTGCTGCGCTGCACCGCCAGGCCGCTCATGCGCGAAACCAGGCGGGAGGATTTGAGAATCTCGCGGGTGGCGACGCCGCACTCGAACCCGCGGTAGAAATCGCCGCGCGTCTGGATGGCCATGACGATCTCCTCCAGGGCCGCGTTGCCCGCCCGCTCGCCGATGCCGTTAACGGTGCATTCGACTTGACGCGCGCCGTGGCCAATGGCCGCCAGCGAATTGGCCACCGCCAAACCCAAATCGTCGTGGCAATGCACGCTGATGACGGACTGGCCGGTCTGGAATTCCGGGACCGAGTCGTAGAGGCGCTGGATCAACGCGCCGTATTGATCGGGCACGGCCCAGCCGACGGTGTCCGGGACGTTGACCGTGGTGGCGCCCGCCGCCACGACCGCCCGGCACACCTCCACCAGAAAATCCGGCTCCGTGCGCGAGCCGTCCTCGGGGGAGAACTCGACGTTGTCCACCAACGATTTGGCGCGCTTGACCCCTTCGACCGCCAGCCGGAGAATTTCGTCCCGCGCCTTGTTCAACTTGAATTCGCGGTGGATTTTTGACGTGGCCAAAAAGACGTGGATGCGCCCGCGCGGGCCGGCCGGTTTGACGGCCTGGCCGGCGGCGTCAATGTCCTGCGGCACGCAGCGCGCCAGGCCGCAAATCACCGGGCCTTTGATTTCGCGGGCGATGGTCTGGACGGCGGCAAAATCGCCGTCGCTGATGACGGGAAAGCCGGCTTCGATGACATCCACGCGGAGGCGGGCCAGTTGGCGGGCGACCTCCAGTTTTTCGCGCAAGTTCATGGAAGCGCCGGGGCACTGTTCGCCGTCGCGCAACGTGGTGTCGAATATAATGATGCGTTTATTTTTCATAATGTTGTCCTGTAAAAACCAAAAACCCCACCGCCGCTGCCGGCGATGGGGTTTGAAAATTCCTCTGGGTGAAAATTAAACCACGACCGCCGCGCGTCGAAGGATCAGCGCGCCAAGCAACAGTCGCAGGTTCAAATTATTCATCACGGGTTAATCCATACCCCGGAACGCCCCAGGCGTCAAAGGATTCTTTCAACTTTTTTTGGTTCCTGAATCCTTGGCGGCTTCTTAGCCTTCAATAACATGCGAAAGCACTGTTATCCAGCCAAACCAGGCCGTAAGCTGGATGGCAGAATTTGCGGCGAAAAAAGTCCTCGTCCTGGGTGAAAAAAGTGACCTGCCGCCGCCGATGCAACAAGGGGAAAATATTATCGTCCTTGACCCCGAAATGGCCCGCATGGAGGCCAATTTCGCGGAAGGGAATCCGCCACGCGCGAAGCAAAATCCGTTGGTCATCCGGGAAGTTCTCGTCCAGCAGGTTCAAGCGGGAGTGAGAGCGGGTTGCTTGGAGAATGGAAGGCGCGCCAATCTGCCGCGCTCGTCCAGCCATGATTGCCGCGAAAGTTTGACCGCCTCAGCCACCGCTGCAAGGGAAATCCGCCCGTCCCAGCGCGTGGAATAACGAGAACTTCCACCATTCAGGGTCCCCTTTGTAACAAGGACGATAACGACGCGGTTTACGAAGTTGACAAAGTCAAGCCAGAAGCACAGAGTAATACTGCATGGCAACAGCATCTACCATTGAGAAACCTGTGGAGAAGCTTCAGGACGCCGAAGAGCGGATCGTGAAGAACATCCGTTCCGCTTTGCGGCAGGTTGCGGGAGCCGTGGACGCCGCGAATCTGGCCAGATTGACCGGCATCGCCTTCGGCCGGGAATTTCCCATCGCCAAGACGGATAATCGCCTGGCCAATGCCGTGGCCCGGGGCATCACTGCACGCCAGAAGTTGATAGCGGCAGAAGGAGGGAGCCTGTCGGCGGAAGAGGCTGCTCGAGAACTTGGCCTCTCCAAGACGGCTATTTTGAAAAGGTATCAAAAGGGACAGATCATCGCCTGGCGCCAGGAACGGCAGAATGCAGCGCGGTTTCCTGTCTGGCAATTCAAAGATCACAAGGTGTTGGATGGCCTGGAAGAGGTTCTCAAAGTCCTCAACGCGGGCAGCCGCCTGGATGACTTCGGACGGATGCTCTTCTTCCTTTCAAACAGGGGCTTCCTCGGAGGAAAAAGGCCGTTGGATTGCTTGCGGGCGGGAGAGATCAACAAGGTTTTGAAGGCGTCCGAAGGGTATGACGGATGATCCCGGGAGCCGCCCCATAAGACTGCCTCCGGCGGACTTGGGAACACGAGAACTTCCCAGCACGCGACAAATCGCACGAGGCTGGTTCAGGGTGCATTCTCATACGCGCCACGCGATTCTTTTCAACTTGAAATCCACGCATCGTTTCTCTCATCCGAATTGTCCATGCCCGATTTTATACGTCGCGATGGATGTGGAAACTTGTCTCTGGGAAGTCTTCGGTGACGCGGTTTTTGATAACGAGCGCGCGCTGCCGAAAACCCAGTGGGACTACCTGGTGGTTTCGACCATCTATTTGCCTCATCTTCGGCTCTGCGATCTGTCTAAAACCACGACGCGCAGCGCCTTGGCCGTTGACCTGGCATCGCTCATGAAGGACGATCTGGCTGTCCCCCAGGAATGGGGATTGGCAATTCAAATGCACCCCTCTCAAGTGCAGGCCGTCAAATTCAAGAGCCGCTTTACCGGCAGCGCATGTCTCGCTATTTTCGACCGCGGAGGAATCCGCCATCGGCTCCGGGAAACTTCCTTGGGCTGGTTAAACCAGTTTGATCCGGCATTGACCTGGCTCGCCAAAAACAAGGTCACCCTGGTGTAGTGTATGTCCAAATCAATCCAACTGCTCCAGCAAGCGGTGAAAGAATTTGAGGCGGGACAGCCCGCCCGGGCCGTGGCGCTGTGCGAGAAGGTGATTGAGCGCGAGCCGCATAACATTCTGGCGTTGAATTATCTGGCCCTGGTCGAACAACAGCGGGGCCTCAACGAAAAAGCTCTCTCGTGGATTCAACGGGCGGTCAAAATCGCCCCCTCCAACGCGCAAGCGCACAGGGCGGCCGGAACCATCCTGCTGGCCCTGGGGCGGTTTGCCGAGGCGTCCGAATCCGCCCGCACAGCCGCCGCGCTCCAGCCGAATTTCCCAGGCGTTCACGCACTGCTCGGGACGGCTCTGGTTAAATTGGAGCGGGGCGACGAGGCGATGGCCAGCCTGGAAGCGGCCCTCCGGCAGGAGCCGCGTCCCAACGCCGAGTTGCTCAACACCGTCTCCGCCGCTTTGGAAAAAATTTGTGACTTCGTCCGCGCCGAAGAATTCGCCCGCCGCGCCTTGCGATTGCAGCCGCAATCCGCGGACGCCTGCAACAGCCTGGGCAACGCCCTGCTGGGCCAGGGGAGGGCCGCCGAAGCCGTCCTGGCCTTCGATCAGGCGCTGGCCATCAACGGCAGCGACGCCAACGCCCGCTACAATAGATCCCTGGCTCTGCTGGCCAGCGGCGATTTTGCCCGCGGCTGGGCGGAATACGAGTGGCGCTGGAAAAGGCCCGACGCCCCCGCCAAAAAACCCGCTTTTGAACAGCCGGCCTGGGATGGCCGGGACATCGCGGGCAAAACCATTTTGCTCTACGCCGAACAAGGCGCGGGCGACGCAATCCATTTCATCCGCTACGTTCCCTTGCTGGCCGAAGGTGGAGCGCGGGTGCTCTTCGTTTGTCCCGCCCCCTTGCACAACCTGGCGCGCCATGTCCGGGGAGTCTGTCAACTGTTTGGCTGGGGCGAGCCGCTCCCGCCCTTTGACACCCACGCCCCGTTGATGAGCCTGCCGCACCTGCTGAAAACGACTCTGGAAAACGTGCCCGCGCGCGTTCCCTATATTCCCATCCCGCCCGCCGCAACGTTTCCGTTGAGCATCGAGCCGGCGAAAACTTTGAAAGTGGGCCTCGTCTGGGCCGGTGGCGACGATTACCGGAAGAATCGCATTCGTTCAACTTCGCTGGACCAGTTTCTTCCGCTGTTGGGCCTGCCGGGCGTTCGATTCTTCAGCCTTCAATGTGGTCCTCGCGCGGCGGAGTTGCGAAAATTGCCGGCGGAGGTGCAACTTGAGGACCTTGGCAGCCGCGTGCGCGATTACGCCGATACCGCGGCGGCCATGGGGCAACTGGACCTGGTGATTTCCGTCTGCACTTCGACCTTGCATCTGGCCGGCGCGCTGGGCCGGCCCACGTGGGCCATCCTGGCCTGCGCCCCCTGCTGGCGCTGGATGCTCGGACGGCCGGACAGCCCCTGGTATCCCACCATGACCCTCTTTCGCCAGCCCAAGCCGGGCGATTGGGCCGGGGTCATGGCGCAAGTCCAGGCGGCTCTGCGCGATCTGACCCGGCGGACGGCCACATCGCCGCCCGCTCCAGCGCCGCCGCGGGTTCCTTCGGCCCGTCCGCTTTAATGGAGCATCTTTACCGGCTCAACGGCGTTGACCCCGGGCGAGTCATCACCATGGCCGGCTCGACGCCCGAGGAAATGGCCCTGGAAACGGGCGGCGGAGACGATTGTTTCGACCCTGAGGCGCCGCAATTAAGGCTAAGAAATTCGCAAGATAAGAGAAGTCTGGCTTGCGCCGATGCTTATCGTCTTGGCAAGATTTTCCGAATGACGCGGATGACATTTATTTGAAGGAAGCGATTCATGCCCATGATTTTATGAGCCAAACCACCCGATTCGTGTTGACACAGACCGATATTCCCAAACAATGGTACAACCTGCAGGCCGATTTTTCCGAGCCTCTCCCGCCGCCGCTGCATCCCGGCACGCGCGAACCGGTGTCGCTGGAGATGATGACGCGGATTTTTCCCGAAAACCTGGTGCGGCAGGAAATGTGCCCCGACCGCTGGGTCGAAATCCCGGAACCGGTGCGCGAGGTCTATGCGTTATGGCGGCCCACGCCGCTGTTGCGGGCGGTGCGGCTGGAGCGGGCGCTCAACACGCCGGCCCACATCTACTACAAATATGAAGGCACCAGCCCCGCCGGCAGCCACAAAGTCAATACTTCCGTGCCCCAAGCCTTCTTCAACAAGATGGCCGGCACCAAGCGCCTGGCCACCGAAACGGGCGCGGGCCAATGGGGCTCCTCCCTCGCCCTGGCCTGCCAGATGTTTGGACTGGAATGCAACGTGTACATGGTCAAGGTCAGCTACCAGCAGAAGCCCTATCGCCGGATGCTCATGCACACCTGGGGCGCGACGGTCCATGCCAGCCCCAGCGACCAAACCCAATTTGGCCGCAAAGTGCTGGCCGAAGACCCGCAATGTCCCGGCAGCCTGGGCATCGCCATCAGCGAAGCCGTCGAGGATACCGTCACGCATCCCAACACCAAGTATTCCCTGGGCAGCGTCTTGAGCCACGTCTGCCTGCACCAGACCGTCATCGGCCAGGAAGCCATCCGCCAAATGGAAATGGCCGGCGAAGAGCCGGATTCCATTTTTGCCTGCGCCGGCGGCGGCAGCAATTTCGCCGGCCTGGCCTTCCCCTTCCTGCAACGGAAGATCAAGGAGAAGAAGAATTACCGCGTCGTGGCCGTGGAACCCTCCGCCTGCCCCTCGCTGACCCAGGGCGAGTTGCGCTACGATTTTGGCGACACGGCGGAGACCACTCCGCTGCTGATGATGTACACCCTGGGGCACAAGTTCATGCCGCCGTCCATCCACGCCGGCGGCCTGCGCTATCACGGCATGGCCCCCATGGTCAGCCACGCCCTCAAACTGGGACTCATCGAGGCGCAAACCATCCACCAGACCAAGGTCTTTGAGGCCGGCCTGCTCTTCGCCCGCACCGAAGGCGTCGTGCCCGCGCCGGAGTCGGCCCATGCCATCGCCGCCGTCATCGCCGAAGCCGCGCGCGCGCGCGAGGCGGGCAAAAAACAGGTGATCCTGTTCAATCTTTCGGGGCACGGGTTGCTGGACCTGAGCGCCTACGAAACCTACCTGCAAGGCAAAATCCAGGACATCTAAACCGCAGTCAACCACAACAAATCCCATGAAAATCCACATCATCCGTTGTCTCCTCGCCGCGGCCCTGGCGGCCGTTCCCGGCGCCATCCAGGCCCAACCCACCGCCCAATACGTTCCAGGTATCGAAGGCATCAAGGGCGCGTCCCTGCCGCCCCCGGGCTGGTACTTCCGCGACTACAACGTGTTCTACGTGGCCCAGGAGTCGGAAAACGCAACCGGGCACAATGTCTCCCAGCCCAGGTTCCAGGTCCTGAACTATGCCAACGTGCCCCGCGCCATCTGGATCACCGACACCAAATTGCTCGGCGGCAACGTCGGTGTGGACGCCTTGCTCCCGCTGGAGTACCAAAGCGTCAAGGCGGGTAATTTCAACCACAACACCTTTGGCGCCGGCGACTTATTCGCCGAGGGCACCCTGTCATGGCATCTGAAACAATTCGACTTCTCGGGCGGGTGCGGCCTCTGGATGCCCACGGGCGATTCCTCCACCGATCCCACCTCCACGCGCGTCGGCGCCGGCTATTGGACGCCCATGCTCACGGCGGGGACAACCTGGTATCCGGACGAGGCCAAAACCTGGTCCATTTCGGCCTTGAACCGCTATGAGTTCAACTCCGAGAAACGAAATACCGACGACACCCGCGGCCAGGCTTACACGCTGGAATGGGGCGTCAGCAAGGCCGTCATTAAAACGCTCGATCTCGGTGTCGTGGGCTATTATCAGCAAAAGGTCACGCACGACACAGGCTCCGATCCGGAAGCGTTGACCGCCTTCAAGCAGTACGACCGCGTCGCGGCCATCGGCCCCGAAATCAGCCTGGCCATTCCCAGCGCGACCCTGTTTCTCTCGCTCCGTTACGAATATGAATTCCTGGCGGAGAACCGCGCGCAAGGCCACACCGTGGCCTTGACGGTGACAAAACGGTTCTGACAAATGGACAATTCTCAATGACCATTTTTCAATCGTTTTAAACGAGGTCCCCCTGCGCGGAGCGCCGCCGCGCCAAAATACAGGGAACGCGCCTGTGGGGCGCAAATCTGTTTTTATGGGTTACGGGGATGGCTCCGCGGGAGCGTCGCCCTACCACGCCTGATTCGGTAGGGCGACGCTCGCGGAGCCGGGCAAGTTTAAAAACGGATTTGCGCCCGCGCCTCTGTTCCCCGCCGGAAACTTCTTGCCATTTCCTTGCCGTCCTCAACAATCAAACCCCATGCCGGACTCGGTCTTCCAACACCAGCACCGGGTGGTGTATGCGGAATGCACGGTGGGCAACCACGTTTATTACGCGCGCTACCTTGACATGCTGGATGAGGCGCGCGGCGAACTTTTTCGCCGGGCCGGCTGCCCGCTGCTGTCCTTTCAGGAAAGCGGCCTGGCCTTCCCGGTCATCGGAGTGGAAATCACCTACAAAGGGCCGGCGCGTTATGACGACCTGCTGACCACAGAATTGTGGATCACGGAATTGAGCGGCATCCGATTGACCTTCGGTTTTCGCATCCTCCGCGCCGGCGGCCCAACGCTGGCCGAAGGCGTCTCCCGCCACGTCTGCGCCGGCCAGGACCAGAAACCCAAACGACTGCCCGGCGGCCTGTCCGAGCGCCTGGCCCCCTTTTTGCGCCCCCCCAAATGATGTCTGTCAAACTTATGTTAGCTTCGCTGCTGGCCGCCACCGGCCTGTCCCCCGCCACCGCCGGGCCCTCCGTGGACGCCTGCCGGTTCCTCGGATTCCACGATACGGCGTCCTTCACCGAAACCCCCGCCAGCAACGGCGTCGCGCTTCTCTCCCCCGTCATCAAGGCGCCCCTGGCATGGAATGAACTGGTGGCCTCGTGGAATGTCGCCCCGGCGAGCAACGCCGTGCTGACCATGGAGGCGCGCGGGATTTTTCCCGACCATCAAACCAAGTTTTACACGCTGGGCGTTTGGTCCTCCGCCCGCCCGGCCCGCCACAGCGCGCGCGGCCAACGGGACTCCGACGGCAACGTGAAAACGGACACCTGGATCGCCACGCGCCCCGGAGCGGACGTACAGTTGCGGCTGACCTGGAGCGGCGCCAAGGACCATCCGCCCGTCAAGTTCCTCGGCCTCAGTTTTCTGGACAACCGCGCGCCCGCCCCGACCTTGCCGCCCAATCGCGCGGCCTGGGGCAAAATCATCACCACGCCGGAGCGGTCCCAGCATTCGTATCCGGCGGAGGAAGGCTGGTGCAGTCCGACCTCCCTTTCGATGGTGCTGGCGCGCTGGAGCGACGTGTTGCAGCGGCCGGAATTGAACATGGACGTGCCCCAAGTGGTGGAGGGGATTTATGACAACAGTTTCCACGGCACCGGCAATTGGCCGTTCAACACCGCCTTCGCCGGCAGTTTCGAGGGCATGTGCGCTTATGTGACCCGCTTCGGCGACATTTCCGAACTGGAGGATTGGGTGGTGGCGGGCATCCCGGTGATCATTTCCGCCCCCTGGAATTTGCTCAGTCCCGGCAGGCCCAGGACCGGCAACGGGCATCTGACGGTGTGCATCGGCTTCACGGAAACCGGGGACGTGGTGATAAACGATCCGGCGACCAATTTCCTCAAGGGCCAGCACGTGCGCCATGTTTACACGCGCGAGAACGTGATCAAGGCCTGGCGTGAATCCCGCAACACGGTCTATCTGGTTTATCCCGCGGGCGCGAAACTGCCGCCGGACCGGTTTGGCCATTGGGATTCGGGAAAATAGTGAGAAAGGCCGCCGCCGCCTCTTCACGGGCGGGCGGGCACGGTTCCGGCGCGGAAGGCGCCGGCGGGCAATCCGGCGCCGTTGATCAGATGCGGCTCGGCCAGCATGCTCCAGGCGTAGCGCACGGCCACCGGATGTTTGACATCCGGGGCGGAAAGCACCACGCTCGAACCGTCCAGGCGCGCGTCCGCCTGGACAAAACCGCCCTTGTTCGCGTCAATAATTTCAAACCAGTCCAGCGGCTTTCCGTCGCGGCTGGCCAATCCGCCCTCGGCGTGGTCAAAGGTCACGCGCAACTTGTCGCCCTTGATGCTCAAGGACTTGAAAACCGGCCCCGACCATGCCAGGCCGTCATGGTGGTATGTCTTGGCCAGGGCCAGCAGCGCGAGCCGATGGCCGACATCCTGTTTGTTCTTGGGATGAATATTTTTCAGGTCGCCAATGTCGTTAATGACCGCCATGCCGGTGTTGGGAATCGCCTGCGTGGCGGCTTGCGCCTCCCAAAATTCGGCTTCCGCTTGCGGGTTCCCGCCGTAATTGAAAGGCGCGATCTGCACGAAGTAGAACGGGAAATCGCCCTGCTTCCACAGCTCGCGCCAGCCGCCGATGAGCGCCTTCATCCTCTCAGTGTAACGCGGCCCGTCGCCCAGATTGCCTTCGCCCTGATACCATATAGCGCCGCGCAGCGCAAAGGGGCAAAGCGGATGAATCATCCCATTGTAGAGGGCCGCCGCATTCTGCAAATCGTGCGGCGGCGCCAACTTCTCATACTCGCCGCGCAAAGCTGGCGTCGCGGCGAAACCTTCCGGCGGCGTCCACGGTTCGATGCGGGTGCCGCCCCAACTGGATTCGATCAGTCCGACCGTAACCCCCAGCTTTTGGCGCAGGTCGCGTCCGAAAAAATAGGCGGCGGCGGAGAACCCGTTCCAACCCCCTTCGGCGATGGTTTTGGGCGAGCAGACCTTCCATTGGCCGTCAATATTGGTTTGCGGCAGCGGGTCCCACTTGCGCGCCACCAACAGCAGGCGCAGGCCGGGATCATCGGCCTGGGCGATGTCCTTCTGCGCATCGCGGGCCATGCCCAGGCCCATTTCCATGTTGGATTGGCCCGAACAAAGCCACACCTCCCCAATCATGACATCCTCCAGTTCAATCGAACTGGAGCCGGTCACTTTGAGCAGGAACGGGCCGCCCGCTTTCATGGCTGGGAGGACGACTTTCCATTCGCCGTGTTCATTGGCCTTGGCCTGCGCGGTGGCGGACGCCAGCGTCACGGTGACGGTTTCATTGGGCTGCGCCCAGCCCCAAATCACCAGCGGCTTGTCCTGCTGGAGAACCACGTGGCTGGAGAACACTTTGGGCAACCGGACCTCCGCCCTGGCCGTTGGAAGGCCCGCGCCACAAAACATAATGACCGCCGCCAGACAAACCGTCTTAAGAAATGTTGTTATTTGCATACTGCTTTCAATGTTCGGCGAGGTTATAGGGGAAAACCCGGCGCGGCAAGCGTCATTTCAAACGGCGCCCTCCCGCCACTCCGTGCCGGCGGCAAATATGACCGCCCCTGGCTCCGTGGATGGTCATTTTTGCCTGTTGGCCAGGCTGCCAGGGGCCGGCCAGGCCGGAAAACGGGAAAAACAGGCCGTGGCACACCCCTTGCTAAAGATGGATCGCCTGATGACTAAACTGCATGAATACCTTACAAATGATGCCAACTGAACGGTACGCCACTGAGGAAACCAGTTTGATTGAGCTTCCCCTTGGATTGCTCGGGTTCGAGCGGGTAAAGCAATACGTGCTGCTGACCCGGCCCGAAGAGGAACCGTTCTTGCGTTTCCAGATGGTGGAGGCGCCCAAACACGCCTTCGTGGTGGTCCCGCCCCATTTTGTCCTGGCTGATTACCAGCCGGACTTGAGCGAATTGGATGTCGCCTTTCTCAATTTGAACGACCCCTCCGAGGCCTTCGTCCTGAACATCGTCACCTTGCGCGACCAGGGGCAGGCCACCGTCAATTTGAAAGGGCCGATCGTCATCAATCGCCGCACTCTCATCGGCAAACAGGTCATCCCGGTTAATGCCGCCGAGTACGCCATCCGGCATCCGCTGCCCTACTCCTGAACGTCCTCCATTTGAACTCCTTATGCTCATCCTCTCCCGCAAGCCCGGTGAAAGCATTGTCATTGACGGACGCATTACCGTCAAAATCATGCGCCTGGACGGCGACGTGGTCAAAGTGGGCGTGGAAGCCCCGCTGCATGTTCCGGTGCATCGGCAGGAGGTGTATGATGAAATTCAGAAGAACAACCAGGAAGCCCTGGCCCAGGACGCGGCCCAGTTGCCGCGCTTGACGCCCAAGGCCGAGCCATCCGCCCTCAGAACCGCCCGCCCCACCGCCCCGTTGCCCTATGCTCATCAACACTGATCTCTCCGCCGACACCGCTTTTGCCAGCCGCCAGAACCCACTCGCGGCGGGCGGCGCGTCCGCGTCTCAAACCACTTCCGCCGCCACGACTGATTCAGCGGCCAGCCAGCTTGATCCCTCCCTGCAACGCCTGGCCGGCGTGCAAGACACCGGACGGGAAATCCAGGACGAGCACGAAGCCGGGCAAGTCCTTGAATCGTTGCGGCAGGGGATATTGGGGCAGCCGGGTGTGTCCCTGGCCGCGCAGGCCAACCAATTGTCCCAAAATGTCCTCAGCCTCCTGCAACCGGCCGATTAGCCGCGCCGCGCCGCCCCGGGCCAATGGTCTTGACAAGAGGCCGCAAACGATATGAACGCCACGAGTCCCATCCTGGTCAACACCTACGAGTACAACGACTGCTGCGCCGGCATTCGCGTCATGCACTATCTGGCCGCCTTGCTCCATTCGGCCGGCATCCCGGTGGCGGTGACCAGCCCGTGTTTTTTCAACCCGGCCATTCCGGTGCGCCAACTCGCCCTGCCGGACGACCTGGTCGTCTATCCCGACGCCAGCCGGGGCAACCGCCACGGCGCCAGGCGCATCTGCCGCTACATGCTCTACTATGCCGACGGATGTTTTGGCGGCGACCGCATTGCCAGGGACGAATGCGCCATGGTCTACCACCCCAAGTACTTCGCCAACATCCAGGACCACTGCGACCACCCTCTGACCGGGGAGGACATTGTCACCCTTCCTGTGCTGGACAAGGAATGGTGCTTCCCGGAGCCAAAGACCATCGAGAATGTGCTTTATCTCGGAAAGGGCGGCAACAAACCGCTGCCGCAAATACCCCACGTCCTGATCCCTCCCGCCAGTTTTGCGCCCAACAGGGGCACGGCCCGCTCCGACCACGACGCGCACATGAGAACCCTGGCCACGCTGCGCCGGGCGAAGAATTTTTACACGCTGGACGAAAGCACCTTGATGTCATGCGAGGCCGCGCTGTGCGGCTGCAAGGTCTTTTACGTGCGGGACGCCCAAACCTTCGTGGAACAAACCGGCAAGCTGGAGAAGGCCCGCGAGGAAATCATGTCCCCCGAGCGCGATGTGGCTCTGGCGCAAAAGTTCGCCGCCAGGCTCTTCCAGTTCTTTGACAACGGGTCCGTGGCGCGCCCGGCCACGCCGGCCTGCCAGAAGGCTCTTTCCGCGCCGCCCCAAGCCCCCTCCTCCGAAAGGCCTGAAGCCTCGATTATCATTCCCACCTTCAACAAACTCGATTTGACACGCCAATGCCTTCGCGCCCTCCAGGCCAACACCCCCGCCCCGCGCCACGAAATCATCGTCGTGGATAACGGCTCGACCGACGGCACGGCGGATTTCCTGCGCGCCGAGGAGGCGGCCGGACGCCTGCGCGCCGTGCTCAATCCGGAAAACACCGGTTTCGCCAAAGCCTGCAATCAAGGCGCCCGCGCCGCCCGCGGCCGCTATTGTTTGTTTCTCAACAACGACACCGAGCCGCAACCCAACTGGCTCGGACCGCTCTTTGCCCTGGCCGACGGCGACCCCGCCGTGGCCGCCGTGGGAAGCAAACTTCTCTATCCCGATGGCACGATCCAGCACGCCGGCATCGCGCTGGCCGATTGCTGGGACCACGATCCCTTGCTCGCCTTTCATCTGTTCGCGCGCGAAAAAGCCGACTTTCCCATGGTCAATCAGCGCCGCGTTTATCAGGCCGTCACCGCCGCCTGCATGTTGGTGCGCAAAGCCTGTTTCGACCAGGCGGGCGGCTTCGACGAGGAATACTGGAACGGTTGCGAGGATGCCGACCTGTGCCTGCGTTTTCAGAAACTCGGCTGGCTGACCGTCTATGAACCGGCCAGCGTGGTCATCCATCACGCATCCCAAAGCGGCCCGGAGCCGTCCCGGCGCGTGCCCCAAAACGTGGAGCGTTTTCACCGCAAGTGGCTGGAGCACGCCAGTCCTGACGTCACCATTGAGCAGGATGGCAAAAGCCGCATGGCGCCGGCTTCGGTCATGCGCCTTTACGCGCCGCCGCCCCGCAAGCTGGTTTCCATTGTCATTCTGGCCCACAACCAACTGCATGACACCCAGCACTGTCTGGCCAGCATCGAAAGACATACGCCCCTGGCCCACGAATTGATCCTGGTGGACAATGGTTCGACCGACGGCACCAGCCAGTTCTTCCGCCACTACGCCGCCAAACACAGCCATGTCCGCGTCATTCTCAACCGCGCCAACCTTGGCTTTTCCGCCGGCAACAATCAGGGGCTGTCCTGCGCCCGCGGCGACGCCCTCCTCCTGCTCAACAACGACACCGTTGTCACGCCCGGCTGGCTGGAAGCGATGCTCAACCACTTGGACCTCTATCCGGACTGCGGCCTGATTGGTCCTGTTTCCAATTGTGTTTCAGGTCCGCAATTGGTGTCCACCGCCCATTACTCCAGTCTGGATCAACTGCCCAAGTTCGCCACCCAATGGTCCGCCACCCACGCCGGACAATCCATCGAGGCCGGCCGGCTGGTCGGCTTCTGTCTCTTGCTGCGCCGGGCCGTGTTGGACAAAATTGGCGGGCTGGATTCGCAATTCGGCAGCGGCAATTTCGAGGACGACGATTTTTGCATCCGCGCCGGCCTGGCCGGCTTCAAGTTGCGCATCGCGCTGGATTCCTTTGTCCATCACACCGGCGGCCAAACCTTCAAAGGGGCCAAAATTGATTACCGCGCCAGCATGGAACGCAATTGGGCCTTGTTCAAATCCAAATGGGCCATGCCCCAGGACGCTCCGATGAACAAGGGTTACCACCTGCCTTCCGCCGCGCCCAATGGTCTCGCGCTGCGATTTCCTCTGCCCGACCTCAAGGACACCCATGCCTCGTCTCTCAATGGCCGGTGCTGGTCCGACAACACACTGCCTGACGCCCTCTCCAGCAAGTCTTCCCGCCAGCCGTCCGCCGTGGCGCTTCCCCCGTGCGCCTTGATTGGCCATCTTGGCGAAGCGCGCGAACTGCTTCGCAAGAAGCAAGGGTCCGCAGCCTGGGCGGCCGCCTTGTCCGCCCTGGCCGCGCGCCCCTATCATCCCGAAGCGTATTTGCTGCTGGCGGAAATCGCGCAGGCAGCCGGCGACGCGGATTCGGCCCGGCGTTGCGCCAAAGCGGCGCGCGACATGGCCCCTGGCTGGGCGCCGCCAAAGCAATTCCTCAAAGGCCCTCTGCGCGGCGCTTCCAAACCGGAATGGCTCATGCTGCCGCCGGCCCTTTCCGAAAAACGCGCCGCTCCGCGCGTCTCGGTTTGTTTGATCGCCAAAAACGAGGAAAAATTTCTCCCCCAATGCCTTCGCTCCGTCCGCTCGCTAGCCTCTCAAATCGTCGTGGTGGACACAGGCTCGACCGACCGCACCATCGAAATCGCCAAGGATTTCGGGGCCGAGGTGCATTCTTTCGCGTGGTGCGACGACTTCAGCGCGGCGCGCAATGCCGCCTTGGAACACGCCACGGGCGATTGGGTTCTGATGATTGACGCGGATGAGGAATTGATGCCGGGGCAGGCGGAAACGGCCGCCCGCCAAATTCAGGCCGCCTCCATCATGGGCTACCGCCTTCCCATCATTGAATCCTGCCACCAGGAGGGAGGATGCAGCTACGTGCCGCGCTTGTTCCGCAACGCGCCGGGCCTCTTTTTTGTCGGCCGCATCCACGAGGATGTTTTTCTGAGCGTCGAAGTCCGCTGCAAGCAGTGGGGCCTCAAGCATCAACTGGGCGAAATTTCCCTCCTGCATCACGGCTACACCCCCGGAGTCATCGCCGATCGCAACAAGGTCCAACGCAATCTGCGTCTGCTGGAGCGCGCCCTCCAGGAATCACCCGACGACCCGAATCTGGTCATGAACCTCGGCCTGGAATTGATCCACTCCGGCAAACTGGAAGCCGGCCTGGAGCGTTACTGGGAGGCCTTCCGTCTTGTCTCCGGCCCGCCCCCCGTCGAGGTGGTGCCCGAATGGCGCGAATTACTGTTGACTCAATTGGCCACCCACCTGATGGCCGCCAAGCGGTATTCCGACATTGTCCAGTTGTGGCAGACGCCTTTTGCCAGGAACAGCCCCATGACCGCCTCGCAGCATTTCTGCCTCGGCGGGGCCTGCGTGGAGCTGCGGCAACCCGCCGAAGCGGCGGAGCAAATGCGCCTTTGCGCCGCCAAACGCGATCTCCCGGCCCTGACTCCCATCAACCCGGAAATTCGCAAGGCCGGCCCGCACCATTGCCTGGCGGTCTGTTTGATCGCCTTGAATGACATCGAGGGCGCCCGGAAAGCGTTCGACGCCGCCATGGCCGCGGACCCCGCGTCCCGCCCAATGCGGTTTGATCTGGCCCGGTTTTACGCCGCCCAAGGCCGCGGCGCCGAGGCCTTGCAAGTGGCGCGGCAACTGGCGGCGGAGGACCCGGCGGACTCAAAGGTCTGGGAATTGGGCGGGCAAATCGCCCTCAGCCGGCCTGAACATCTTGTCTTCGCGCGCGATTGGACGGCTCAAGCCGTTAAGAATTTCCCCGAAGACGAGCATCTGCTTAGTCAGCGCGCCGAGGCCTTGCTGCTCAACCAGGACGTGGCGCAAGCCTTGCCGTTGTGGCGGCGCGGGCAGGCCTCCGCTTCCTCGCGGCAACGCGCGGCCATCGTTCTGTGCGAACTTCTGACGGGCGACCGTCAACTTCATTTTACGGACGAAGATGAGCCGGCCATCAGCCGGGAAGCGGTGAAATGGTACCGGCAATGCATCCGCATGGGCGCCCACGTCCTGATCCAGCAGTTGCACGACCGCCTGGAAATCATCCGGCTGACTTTGCCCGCCTTTGTGCTCGTGCTGGAAGCCGCCCATCGCCAGGCCCGCCGCGCCGCGGCCTGATTCTAATTCAATGCTAAATGCTGAATGCTAAATGCTGAAACTTGGGAGCAGGATTTTAGCATTTAGCATTGAGCATTCAGCATTTCAATCAGCGCCTCCGAGGTTTTTTCTGAACAAAGTTTGCTCTTCGATTGTCTTTTGGGCATAAGTAGTTTTTTGACTATGAACACTGGTATCAGCGCAATTAACGAACAGGTGCAGCGGTCCAGCGCTTTTGTGCGTCCGCTTTTTAGCGAAATTGGCAAGGTGATCGTCGGCCAGAATTATTTGGTCGAACGGCTGGTCGTCGGCCTCCTGGCCAATGGCCACGTGCTGCTGGAAGGCGTCCCGGGCCTGGCCAAGACCCTCTCCGTCAAGGCCCTGGCTTCGGCCCTCAACGTCAAGTTCTCCCGCCTCCAATTCACCCCGGACCTGCTCCCGGCCGACTTGATCGGCACGCAAGTGTATAATCCGCAGACCGGCGCTTTCACCACCCGGCGCGGCCCCATTTTTGCCAACCTGGTGCTGGCCGACGAAATCAACCGCTCCCCGGCCAAGGTGCAAAGCGCCTTGCTCGAAGCGATGCAGGAGAAACAAGTCACCATCGGCGACCAAACCTTCAAGCTGGAGGAACCGTTCCTGGTGCTGGCCACGCAGAACCCCATCGAACAGGAGGGCACCTACCCGTTGCCCGAGGCGCAGGTGGACCGGTTCATGTTGAAATTGAAGATCGTCTATCCCTCGCGCGAAGAGGAACGGCAGATTCTGGATTTGATGGCCCGCACCTCCGTCATCGCCTCGGCCAGCCAGGTGGTTTCATCCCAGCAAATCATGGAAGCCCGCTCGACTCTCAACGACATGTATATGGATGACAAAGTCAAGGACTACATCGTGGACATTGTTTGCTGCACGCGCGATCCGGCCGCCTACAAAATTGACGGCTTGCAAGGGCTGATCCAACTGGGCGCCTCGCCCCGCGCCACCATTGCCCTGACGCTGGCCTCCAAAGCCTACGCCTTCCTGCACGGGCGCGGCTACGTCACGCCGCAGGACGTCAAGAGCATCGGCATGGACGTGCTGCGCCACCGGGTCACGGTGACCTACGAGGCGGAAGCGGAAGAAAAGACGAGCGAAACGATCGTCACCAAGATTTTCAACGAACTGCCGGTGCCATGAGGTATGCCGACCATTTTCATCACTTTATGAACACTTTGACCGCTAAAACCGCCGAACAAGTGCGCGCCAAGAGCGCGCGCGTCACGGCCAGCACATTGCACGTCCGGCTCGATGATGGCCGGGAAGTCAGCGTGCCGCTCAGTGAAGTGCCGTGGCTCAAATGGCTGGCCAAAGCCACGCCCAAGCAGCGCGCAAACTGGTCCCTCGAACCCGGCGGCTACGCCATTTATTGGCCGGATTTGGACGACGGCATTGAGGTTTGCCACTTGCTGGACTCGCAGCCGATGGCTTGAACCTGCGAAGCCAATGAAAAACGAGCGAAACAGTTGACGATGCCACACTCCCCATTTCCAATGGCCATAAAGAAAAACGTCGTCAGCGGAAAATATATTTCGCGTGAAAAACTCTTGGTTTCTCCCGAGCAGCTTTGCCGATATATCGACGAGCAAATGAAATAACTTTTTCGCATGATTCCCAACCCACTTCTCACAAAAACTCCAAAGATCGAGGTTCGCCGGCGCTGTCTCGTGGCCGAAATGCCTCCGCGTGCTTCATCGCAGCCGCTCCCAGAGTTCCTCCGGGTTACGCGAACTGTGAAAAACGGCCAGAATGGAAAATTGTTGGTCTTTGACTGCGAAGTATATGCTGTAGCGCGTAAACCGCTGCAAACGAATTACGCGAGCCTTTTGACGAGCCTTCGGGAATCGTTCTGGATTTGTTTGCGCACGTTTCAGCGCGCGCTTGAACTCCAAGCCAAATTCTTGTCCCAAGCCTGGGCGTTGGTTTTCATACCAGACAGTGGCTTCAGCGAATTCGAGACGAGCCTCTGGTTCGTAAGTGACCCGCAGACTCATTTCCAGCCAAAGCGCTCTTTGAGTTCAGCTTCGACCTGCTCGAAGGGGATTCCGCCTTGCGGATTGGCTTCGAAGTTAGCGAGGCGGCGATCAAGCTCTGCCGCCTGTTCTGGCGTCAGCTCAGGATCGTGTCCGTCTTCCGCAATGATGTCCCAAAAGTCTTGCGCAAGTTTGAGCCTCTCTTCCTGCGGAAGGACTTTCGCTGCTTCGAGAATTTCAGTCGCACTCATGTTCGTAATCTACCGCGATGGCCGGGAGTTGCAAGCGGGCATTTCAGGCGATGGCTTTGTCAAATTCGCGCCGTGCGAGCGGTTTGAATCCGATGTCGCGGCTCATGGCCAGTTGTATTTCTTTTTCGCATCTGCGCGGACTTGCTCCCAAGGAATGCAATCGTCTGGATTCTTTAAGGCATCCTGGGCGCGACGCTCCAATTCGGCGATAAATTCGGGGGACTCTTCAGATTCCAAATCATCCAAAAGAGCTTCCGCAATTTCCCGGCGTTCCTCCGGGCGCAACTCACGAGCCTTGGCCAAAATGTCGGTGGCACTCATGCCAGGAAGCTTGCTTGAGAACTTGGTTGTTGGCAAACTCCAATTCGAGCCTCGGTTCAAGACCGAATTTTCCCCCCTATGATCCCGCGCGAAATCCTCAAAAAAATCCGCCAGATCGAGCTGCGCACCACGCGGCTGGTTTCCGAAACCATGGGCGGCCAGTACCATAGCGTGTTCAAAGGGCAGGGCATGAATTTCGAGGAGGTGCGCGAATACCAGCCGGGCGACGACGTGCGTTCGATTGACTGGAACGTGACTGCGCGCATGAATCATCCGTTTGTCAAAAAGTTCGTCGAGGAGCGCGAGTTGACGCTCATGCTGGTGGTGGATTTGAGCGGCTCAGGACTCTTCGGCTCGCGCGACCAATCCAAACGCGAACTGGCCGCCGAGATGGCCTCGGTGCTGGCCTTCTCCGCCATCCGCAACAACGATAAGGTGGGGTTGATCCTGTTCACCGAGGAAGTGGAGAAATACATCCCGCCCAAGAAAGGGCGGCGTCACGTCTTGCGCGTCATCCGCGAAATCCTCTGTTTCCAACCCGCCAAACGCGGCACCAATTTTAGCGGGGCCTTGGACGTTTTGAACCGGCTGGCGCGGCGCCATGCCATCGTGGTGGTCATCTCCGATTTTCTCTTTGAGCATCGCGAGGCGGCGGAGGGCGAGACGCCTCGCGGCGGAGGCTACCTGCTTTCGCCCACCTTGGGGCCGCGCACGTTGCCGGCGCTGCGCCAGGCCAACCGCCGCCACGACGTCATCGCCATCCAGGTGGTGGACCGGTTCGAGTTGGACTTGCCGCCGCTGGGCCGGCTGGTCCTGGCCGATGCCGAAACCGGCGAGATGATCGAAATCAACACCAACGACGCGCGCAAACGCCGGGCCTTCGCGGACCGCCGGGCCAAACACCAGGCCGAATTGTTGCGCGTGCTCCGCTCGGCCAACATTGACGCCATTGAGGTGCGCGCGGGCGAGCCTTACGCCGCCGCCCTGGGCCAGTTCTTTGAAACGCGCGAAAAGCGCCGCCGCCACGGATGAACACCAACTCGGCTCTCATCGTCCCCGCCCCGTCCCCGGCCGCCACCAACGCGGCGCCGCTGACCTTTCACGAGGGCCTCAAGCCCCTGATCGCCATTCCCAACGGCTGGCTCTGGGCGATCTTGATCCTGGCGCTGCTGGCGCTGGGCGCCGGAGGGTGGCTGGCGTGGCGCTATTGGCACAGGAAGGCCGCCGCCGCGCCGGCCGCGCCGCCGGTCCCGCCTCACGTGCGGGCACGCCGCGCGCTCGAAGCCGCCTTGGGCCTGCTCAGCGATCCCAAGGCCTTTTCCATTGCGGTCTCCGGCGCCGTCCGCGATTATCTGGAGGAACGGTTCGATTTCCACGCGCCCGACCGGACGACCGAGGAGTTTCTTTACGAGCTGCGGGGAACCAATTTATTGACCACCGAGCAGAAACTCAGCCTGGGAGATTTCCTGGCCAACTGCGATCTGATCAAGTTCGCCAAATACGAGCCAACGGAAACCGAGTTGCGCGCCCTGCACGCCGCCGCCCTGAAACTGGTCAATGAAACGGAGCCGCGCTGGGCGCCCGCCGAAATTCAATCCACCGTCGCCGCCGCGCCGGCGCCCGCCGCCCAATGACCTTCGCGCATCCTTATGTTCTGTTGTTGTTGCTGCTGTTGCCGGCGCTGGCATGGCTGAAGGGCAAGCTGGGGCAGGGCGCCGCCTTTGTCTATTCGTCGGTGGATTTGGTGCGCCCCATTTCCGGCCTGCATCGTTCGCGGGCGGGGGCCATTCTGGCCAATTTGCGCTGGCTGGCGCTGGCGTTGTTCCTGGTCGCCCTGGCCCAGCCGCGCCTGGTGCGGGGCGAATCGCACGTCAAAGCCAGCGGCATTGACATCGTGGTCGCCCTGGATTTGTCCGGCAGCATGCGCTCGGAAGACTTTGGCCCGGGCCAGAGCCGCATCAAGCTGGCCAAGGAAGTTTTGGGAAAATTCATTGACAATCGTCCCAATGACCGCATCGGCCTGGTCGCCTTCGCCAAGGAGGCCTACATCGCCTCGCCGCCGACGCTGGACCACGATTATTTGCAGCACCAGTTGGAGCGTCTGAGCATCGGCGTCATAGACGAAAACGCCACCGCCATCGGCTCGGCCTTGATGACCGGGCTTAACCGCATCAAAGACCTCAAGGACAAAAGCAAAATCGTCATCCTGATGACCGACGGCGAAAACAATTCCGGCAAAGTCTCCCCCATGACCGCCGCCGACGCCGCCCAAGCCCTTGGGGTCAAGGTTTACACCATCGGCATTGGCCGCCAGGGCGATGCGCCTTACCCCGTCGGGCGGGACCAATTCGGCCGGATGCAATATCGCAACATGCCTGTGGACGTGGACGAGGAAACGCTGACCAAAATCGCCCGGCAGACCGGCGCCAAGTATTACCGGGCGGACACCGCCGACACGATGCGCCGGATTTACGCGGACATTGACCGGCTGGAAACCAACGAGGTTGAAGTCAGGAAATACCGGCATTATGATGAATTGTTCGGCCAGGTGGCCATCGCCGGACTGGCCCTGCTGGTGTTGGAGATGATCCTGGCCCACACCGTTTGGAGAAAGTTGCCTTGAACCGATGAAACTGGAGCACCCGCAAGTTCTTTGGCTGGCCGTGGTCGTCATCCCGGCGCTGGCCGGTTTTCTTTTCTGGTCCTGGCGCGTCAAACAGAAATTGATCCTGCAGTTTATCTCCGCCCGTCTGGCCTCCAGCTTGACGGTCGGGGTTTCCCCCCTTCGCGAAAAGGTCCGCGCGGCGCTCCTGGTCGCGGCCGTGGCGGCCATTCTGTGCGCCCTGGCGCGTCCGCAATGGGGCTTCGCCTGGGAAGAAGCCAAACAGCAGGGACTGGACATGATCGTGGCCGTGGACACTTCGCGCAGCATGCTGGCGCGCGATGCGTTGCCCAACCGCTTGGAAAAAGCCAAGCTGGCCGTGATAGACCTGATGCGCCTGGCCAAATCGGACCGCATGGGCCTGGTGGTGTTCGCCGGCGACGCTTTTCTGCAAGCGCCGCTGACCTTGGACGAGCAGGCTTTCCAACAGGCGGTGGACGCCGTCTCGGTCGGCATCGTTCCGGTGGGCGGAACGTCGCTTTCCTCGGCCATCCGCAAGACCCTCGAGGCCTTCGAGAAAGGAAACGACAATCACAAGGTCATGGTGCTTTTCACCGACGGGGAAGACCACGACGTGGACACCGAAACCATGGCGGCTGTCAAAGAGGCGGCGGAGGCGGGGATGCGCATTTTCACCATTGGCGTCGGCACGCCGCAAGGGGAATTGTTGCAAGTGGCCGATCCGCAGGGAAACACTTCGTATCTCAAGAACGAGGACGGCAACGTGGTCAAGTCGAGCTTGAACGAAAAGCTGTTGCAGGAAATCGCCACCGAGACGGGCGGCTTTTATCTGCCGTTGCAGGGGGCCAAGCCGATGGATACGTTGTATGCGCGCGGTCTGGCGCCGTTGCCCAAAAGCGACGAAACCACCAGGCTGACACGCGTGTATCAGGAACGGTATCACTGGTTTTTGGGTTTCGCCGTCCTTTGCCTGGTCATCGAGGCCTTGCTGCCGGAACGCGCCCGCCCGCGCCGCGCCCGCGCCGCCGCGCCCGCGTTGCAGAAGGCGGCGGCCGCGCTGGCCCTTTTGCTCGTTCCCCTGGGCGGTTTCGGCTCGCCTTCGAGCGCCTTTCGCGCTTATCAATCGGGCGACTTTACCAACGCGTACAACGAGTACAACCGGTTGGCGCGGAAGAAAACCAATGACTACCGTTTGCACTACGACGCCGGCGCGGCCGCCTACAAGGCCAGGGAATTGGATGCGGCCGAAAAGCAGTTCAACGCCGCGCTGAACACCCCGGACATCATTTCCGCCCCCCAGGATCAACAGCGAACTTTTTACAATTTGGGCAATACCCTTTACCAGATGGGCGAGACATTGCCGGAGCCGGACAAGAAAGAGCAATTATGGCGGGAGGCCATCACGAATTTCAGCCACGCTGTGCATAGGAACACCAACGATGCCGACGCCAGCAATAATCTCGCTTACGTTCAACGAAAATTGGAGGAATTGAAGAAGCAGCAACAGCAACAGCAGCAGCAGAACAAAGATCAAAAGGATCAAAAGGATCAGAAGGACCAACAGGATCAGCAACAACAAAACCAAGACCAAAAGGACCAGAAGCAGCAACAGCAAAAAAAAGACCAGCAGGATCAGAAACAGCAACAGAAGCAGGACCAAAAATCCGCCCAGCAAAAAAAAGACGAGGAAAAAGCCCGCCAGGAACAAGCCAGGAAGGACAAGGAAAAGAAAGAGCAGGAAAAGAAAGAGCAACAGGCCCAGGCCAATCAGAGCGGGCAAAAAGACAAGCAGGACGAAAAGGCCGAACAGACGGCCGCCGCCGAGCTTCACATGAGTCCGCAGGAAGCCAGGCAATTACTGGACCAGTTGAAGGATGACGCCAAAGTGTTGCTCTTCGCCCCGACCAACCGGCCCGTGAACACCCAGCGCGGCAAGTTCAAGGACTGGTGAGCGGCCCGGCTCCCGCGCTCCGGGGAGTCCCTCCGCTACTGCCGCGTCTCGGGCGAGAAGCGGTAGCCAACGCCGCGGACGGTGTCTAAATACTTGGCGCCGGCGCCGAGCTTCTCCCGCAGGCGGCGGATGTGGGTATCCACGGTGCGGGTGTCAATGTGCGTTTCGTATTCCCAAACGTCGCGCAAAAGTTGATCGCGCGACTGCACGTGCCCGATGCGCTGGAGCAACAGCGCCAGCAGTTTGAATTCCGTGGCCGTCAATTCCACGCGCCGATTCCGCACGGTGACCAAATGGCGCGAGACATCCACCACCAACGGGCCGAGAGTGTAGATGTTTTTGGCGGGCGCGCCGCCGTTTTGTTCGAGCCGCTTCTTGACGCGCAAGACCAGCTCGCGCGGGCTGAAAGGCTTGGGCACATAATCCGCCGCGCCCAATTCCAGACCGACAATCCGGTCCAGCTCGCTGGCCCGCGCCGTGAGCATGATGATGGGAATGGCGCTGGTCTTGGTGTCGCGCCGCAGCAATTTGCAAACTTCCAATCCATCCATTTCCGGCAGCATCAAGTCCAGCAGGATCAAATCCGGCGCGCTGGACCGGGCTTTGCGCAAGGCTTCGGCGCCGTCGGCGGCGGTATCCGTTTGGAATCCCGCCTGGCCCAGGTTGTAAGTGACCAGGTCGAGCACATCCGGTTCGTCATCCACCACAAGTATCCTGTTTTTCATGCAGGCAGCTTGCCAAAAGCCGGTTCTGGCGCAACGGCGGCAGAGTGACGATTGTGTGACAGTTTGGCGTCAACCGGAGCCGGCGCGCTGCTGCTGGTAGCCTTCAATCAACTCCTTGATCCGGCGCGCGTCGCTCTTGCGATGGCCATGACTGGCGATGGGGTCGGCTCCGCCGGAAGACTCGATCAATATCTCCGACCAGCACAGGCCGGTCTTGATGTGGACGGAGGCCACTTTTTGGATGCTCACGCTCATCTCATCCTGGCTGAACCAGGACCGCTTGTGGCGCACGACGGACCGATCCGTCACCTCAATGGTGGTGGGGAACAGATGGTTTCCGTGAGTCCAGCGGCTGGCTTTGAATGTTTCGGTCGGCATGGCTTCCATGGAAGGGCCGGCGGCGGCGGAAGGCAAGTCTTTTGCCGGGGTTTCTTCCGCCTGGATTTTTTGCACCAGCGCGCTGGTGGATTTGCCCGGCACCGCCGCCAGAATCACAATCCTGACTCCCAGTTGTTCGAGCAGACGCCGCTCGTCCTGGTTGATCGTGTCCAGGGTGTAATCGCCGCCTTTGACATAAATGTCCGGCCGCGCCGCCTGCAAAAAGGCTCGGGCGTCGGGTTCGGAAAAAAGGCACACGGCATCCACCGATTCCAGGGCGGCCAGGACGGCGGCGCGATCCTGTTGGTTGTTGAGCGGGCGCGCGGGGCCTTTGAGAGCGCGCACCCCGACATCGCTGGTGACGCCGACCAGCAAGGCGTCGCCCTGGTCGCGCGCCTGTTGCAGACAGGTCACGTGGCCCAAATGCAGGACATCAAAGCAGCCATTGGTGACGACCAATTTCCGGCCCGTGCGCCGCAAATTCTCGCGCCAGGGGCCAAGCGAGGCCGCGGTTAGAATCTTTTCAGTGAAGTCCATGAACTCAGGATAGAGGGAAAAACAGGAAGGAGGAAAGCTAATTGAGCATTGCGTAAATGTCGTTGTCAGACGCTCAAAATGATATACCTTAACCACAGCAGGATGAATAAGAGCCGGATTTATAAAGTGTGCCTGGCCGGATTGGCCGTGATTCTGTTTTGCGTCGCGTCGCAAATGCAGAACTGGCTCAACCAGGAGCGCGGGCAGCTTGGCCTGACGCGGCTGCCGCCGTTGAAAAACGCCCCGCCGCTGCTGGCCTTCACCACCGTGGCCCTGGGCGGCTTCCGCGGGTTGATTGCCAACGCGCTGTGGATGCGGGCGACCGATTTGCAAGAGGCCGACAAGTTTTACGAGATGGTGCAATTGGCCGATTGGATCACGGTGCTGGAACCGCATTTTACGCAGGTCTGGACCATGCAGGCCTGGAACATGGCCTACAACATCTCCGTCAAGTTCAAGGACCCGGAGGACCGCTGGCATTGGCTCCAGCGCGGCATCGAATTGCTGCGGGATCACGGCATCCCCCTCAACCCGGACGCCGCCTTGCTCTACCGGGAACTCTCCTGGCTCTTTCAGCACAAGATGGGACAAAACCTGGACGACGCCCATCAAATCTACAAGCTTCGCTGGGCGCAAAAGATGCAAGACGTGCTGGGCGCGCACCCGGACATTGAGGCACTGGAGCATCCCAAAACAGCCGCCGAAAAAGAGCGCGCCCGACAGTTGCGCGACGTTTACAAAATGGACCCCGCGATCATCCAAAAAGTGGATGAGGAATACGGCCCGTTCGACTGGCGGCTGCCGGATGCGCACGCCGTGTATTGGGCGGAGTTGTACCGCCAGCACGGCAAGCTCAACGCCGAGGATACCGACACCTTGCGCCGTTCCATTTTTCAGAGCCTGCGGATGGTCTGCTTTCGGGGCGGGGCGTTGTCGCCTTCCGTGACCAACGTGACCGAGCGGAATTTCATGCTTTGGCCCAACCTGGATTTGGTGCCCAAGATCAGCGCCGCTTACGAAAAAATGATCGGCGAGCAGCCGAACTCGAACTTCCAAAACGCGCACAAGAATTTTCTCAAGGAAGCCATTCCCCTGCTCTACATCAACGACCGGATCAAACAGGCCTCCTATTGGTTCGAGTACATGAAGAAGTCTTACACCAACGCGCTGGTTGGCAAACAAGCCAACCTTTCTCTGGCGGACTTTGTCATCGCCACCGTCACCGAGGATGACAGCGGCACGGATATGAACCGGGTCATGGCCAATCTGGTGGGCATGTTTTCCACCGAGGCCATCTGTCTGGTCAACGACAACGACGACAAAGCCGCCGAGTACAGGCAATTGGCCACGGTTGTCTATAACCATTATCACGAGAAAATCGGCCCGACTTCCGACGCCCGCCTGCGCTTGAAACCGCTTTCGGAGATACGGCAGCGGGTGTTGGAGGAAATGCTGGACCCGAAGTCCGGCATGCTCGACGCCACTGGCCGGAATTATCTTCGCACCAAGCTCGGCTACAAGGACTCCACCCCGGCCGAAACGCCGCCCCCCGCCGCTCCTGCCGCCGCGCCTTGAATCAACCGCAGCGAAACGAGATTCTGGCCACAAGATCGCGCCCAAAGCTGTTTTGCAACCGTTCCAGAATCTCCCGCCGGCGATAGCGCACGATTTCGTCCAGCCACACGCTGCTGTCCACCGTGACGAAGAGGGTGCCCCGGCGCAGCCCCGTGGGCTGGGCGTGGGCGGTCACGTTCGGGTCCATTTGATGCCGCCAAACCTTGAGAATCTCCGCTTCAGCCTGCCGCCGGTCCAGGCCCAATCCCGTGAGCACCCTGGGCATGATTTCGCCGGCGGATTTGGCGGACGGCCGTCGCGCTTGTTCCTCGGCGGACCAGTCCCAGCCGCGCCATTGGGCCAGGACTTTTTGCCGGGCTGACGGAGCCGGCGGCGCTGGGCGGAAATTGCGAAAAGGAAACGAATGTTCCATGACGGAGCAAGTCTATCAAAGTAAGAAGTATGAAGGAAGAAGGAAGAAATCAATCGAGTCAGAGACGCTGCGCACCTAATATTTTTCTTCCTTCTTCCTTCTTCCTTCTTCCTTTCTTCCCGATCGCGGGTGGAATCGCCGGTGAATGTCCCGCAGACGCGAGACCGTGACGTGGGTATAAACTTCCGTCGTGCTGATGTTGGCATGGCCGAGCAATTCCTGAATCACCCGCAAATCAGCGCCGTTCTCCAGCAGATGCGTCGCAAAACTGTGGCGCAAGGCGTGCGGCGTGACGTTGCGGCCAATTTCCGCCCGGCGCACCCGGCGCTTGATGCGCGCCCATAACGTCGAGGCGGCAAAGGGCCGGCCGCGCCGGTTGAGAAACAAATTGGCCGGGGATTTTCGAGTCAACAATACCGGACGCCCGGCTTCCAGGTAACGGCCGATCGCCTCCACGGCCTTGCGGCCGACCGGCACCACCCGCTCCTTGTTGCCTTTGCCAATGACCGTCAGAAAGCCCGCCTCCAAATGCAGATGTTCCAGGCGCGCCCCGCGCAATTCCGCCACCCGCAGGCCGGAGGCGTAGGCCAGTTCCAACACCGCCTGGTCGCACAGCGCGGACGGCGTTTCCGGCTTCTCCGGTTCGAGCAGACGCTCGATTTCCGAAGTGGAAAGCGATTTCGGCAGGCGCTGCCAGCGGCGCGGCAGCGAGAGGTTTTCGGCCACGTTCTCCGGTAGGAATTTTTCCGTCTCGGCGAAATTGTAAAACGCGCGCAAGGCGGCGATTTGCAGGTAAAGGCTTTCGGAACTGAGTTTGCGCCCGGCCGCTTCGGGCTGGTCCTTCAAGGCCCGTGTCCGTTCATATTCCAGAAAGGCCATGAGGTCGGACAGTTTGACTTGCGCCCAGTCGTTGAAGCCGCGCTGTTCCGCCCACGCCACAAAATTCCGCAGCAGGAAGTCGTAGGTCTTCTGCGTCTGCTCGGATTGCCCGCGTTCATGCCGCAAATAGGCGAGAAAATCCTCGACGAGATTTCGCATGGCGTCCTGATTTCATAACGTCCGCCCCGTCAAACGCGCGTAAGCGTCCAGGTACTTCGCGGTGGTTCTGGCGGCCACGTCCGCGGGCAGGGCCGGGGCGGGCGGTTGTTTGTTCCAGGAAAGCGTTTCCAGGTAATCGCGCACGTACTGTTTGTCAAAACTGGGCTGGCCGTGGCCGGCCTCGTATGTGTCCGCCGGCCAAAAACGGGAGGAATCCGGCGTGAGCACCTCGTCAATCAACACCAGCTTGCCCTCGATCAGGCCAAACTCAAACTTCGTGTCCGCGATGATGATCCCCCGCTGCAAGGCGTACTCGGCGGCAAAGGAGTAAATCTTCAAACTAAGGTCTCGCGCCTTCTCGGCCACGCCGCGGCCCACGATTTCGCCGGCCTGGGCGAAGGAAATGTTCTCGTCGTGGCCCGTTTCGGCCTTGGTGGCGGGAGTGAAGAGAGGTTCGGGCAGGCGGGAGGAATCGCGCAGGCCCGGCGGCAGTTTGAGGCCGCACACCGCGCCGGTCCTCTGATAATCCTTCCAGCCGGAGCCGGCGAGGTAGCCGCGCACCACGCATTCAATGGCCAGCGGCTGGGCCTTCCTGACCACCATGCTGCGGCGGGACAAGACCGAAGAAAACGGGCGCAACTCCGCTGGCAACGCGTCGCCGGCCTTGGCGGCCAGATGGTTGGCAACCAGATGCTCGGTCTGGTCGAACCAAAAGAAGGATATTTGCGTCAGCACCTCGCCTTTGCGGGCGATGCCGTTGGGCATGACGCAATCGAAGGCGGAAATGCGGTCGGTGGCGACGAACAGCAGGCGCGCGCCCAAATCGAAGACTTCGCGGACTTTGCCGCTCTTGAGTTTTTTGACGCCGGGCAGTTCCAGCGTCAGCAACGGATCATTTGACATGGCGCAAAAAAAATAACCGCAAAAACCAAAGTTGAAAGATTAAAGTGTGAACACCGCCAATTATTCCCGGATGACGGGCCAGGCGCCGCGAACGCTGCCAAAATGCCGTCGTAGCGCCGCTGGTGGCGGTACCCTGCCGCCCGTGAAAAGACAGCCTCCAACGGTTCTGTGCCAGCGCCGTAGGCGCGAAATCTCTGTAGCCCCTCCAATACCTTTCGCTAGCTGGCGACGGCGGCCCGCGCGGGCGCGGTCGCCGGCGCTGATTTGGCGGTCGGTTTCGCGTTGGCCACCAGCCACGAGGTCAAGGCTTCGAGCTTTTCCGGGCAATACTCGCCCATGAGGCAAATCTGAATCCAGTTGCGCTGCCGGATATAATCGCTGTTGTAACTGAGCAGAAAACCGGCCTGTTGCAATTGCTGGCCCAAGTGGGCCGAACTCTGCCCGGGCGGGAGCGCGATGGTGACCACGCCGGGCGTGGCATCGGGGTCCTGCGCGATGAGATGGAAACCCAGTTCGGTCAGGCGGCGGCGCAAGCGGGCGGAGACCGCCGCCACCGCGGCCATTTTGGCCGGCCAATCGGGCTGGCGCACGGCGGCGTCGAGCGCCTGCACCAGATTGGAGGAGTGAGTGAAAGCGATGCCCTGATGTTCGTCGTACCAGCCCAGGTCCATGTAGCGCGGCAGGGCGGTGGAAGAGGCGATGGGATGGTTGTGGAAGACCATGCACAAACCGGGATAGCCGGCCAACCCCTTGCCGCTGGCGCAGGAGGCCAGGTAAATGCCTTCCAGGTTCACCGGCACCAAGCCAATGGAACTGATGCAATCGGCGCACAACTTGACCCGCGCTCTGGCGCACAGCGTCTGCAAGGTCGAGAGCGGATTGAGCATGCCGGTGGAGGTTTCCGAGTGGACGCACCAGAGCCAGCCCACCGAGGAGGAACGGGCCAGGAACTGCTCGACGGCCCCCACGTTGAAGGGTTCCCCCCAGCGGTATTTCAAAGTGTCAAACGTCAGGCCGAAGCGGTGGCCCTGATCAATCAGGCGTTCGCCGAATTCTCCATTGCTCAGGATCAACCCCGGCCGCTTCTCCAGCGTGAGTTGCGCGCCCACGGAATCGTTGGCCAGGGTGCCGGAGCCAAGGAGAATCTGGACGTGGCGCGCGCTGACCAATTGGCAGAGGCGCCGGCGGAGGTCCTGGAACTCGGCCAGAAACTGATCCGAGCGATGGGATTCGGGCGGGCGCTCGAAGGCGCGGCGCGTCAAGGGGTGAATGGAAACCGGGCCGGGCAGGAAGCTGGCCGGCCCGCGGCGGCGCATCGGCTCGCGCAGGAATTCCTCCGCCTGCTTCTCAAAGTTCTCCAGGGTCAGGTACATGGGTTGAAAGGTGGCCTCGCCCGACCCGAGCAAAGGGCCAAAGGGGACAAAGCCCAAGTGGCGGTAAAGCTTCTGCTGGCGGGTGGTGCCGGAGATGACGCCCAAATCGTAGCCGTGTTCCAGGCCGTATTGCCACATCAAGGCCGTCAGGCCCCGGAAGACCTGGCCGTTGCGGAATTGTTTTTCCACCGAGAGGAGGCGGATTTCGCAGGTGCGGCGGCCTGGCGGCAGGTAGGAATCCAGATTGGGCAGCTTCTGGTCCAGGGAAAAGGGGCGGCGCGCGCGGGCGGCGATCATGCCAACGATTCTGTTGCCGCACAGGCAGATCAGGTAGGTGTTTTCATCGTGGAATTTATCCACCAACCGGGGAGTGGCCGAGGGCTGATGCTGGGGGATCTCCTCCACAAAAGTCCGGTAATTGAGTTGATGAATCTGTTCGAACTCCCAATCTTCCGATGCGACTTTGAATTGCAGGGATTGTGTGCTCATAAATTGCTCTGAGGGATCAATCAAAATTGAATATAAAAACAACGCCCAAGGGCGCCAGCCGCAAAAGCAGGCCCCTCAGTCTGCGCGTCCCGGCACAGACTGTTGCAGAAAACCGTCCCTTTGTTGTGATCGCCAAACTCTTCCAGCCGCGACATATTTTTAAGGCCGCCCCCTTTCAACCACAGTTCATGGAATATTCCATGCCAGCATCCTACAAGGCAAACTTCCGCGTGGAAAGCCTAATTTTTCGCGATTGTGACATGCCCTTGGCCGGCCCCCCCTCCAAGCCCTCACACCGTCAACCGTTTGTAAAAGCGGAAGGCGGAATTTGGGTTGAAAGAAAAGTGGCAGCGGCGTCCCGCCGCTGATCCTTCAACCCCCAGAGCCGGGACGGCTCTACCACTGACGCAAAAGCGCAAGGTTCGATTAGCTTCGATTAGCTTCGATTAGCCGTGTTGAGGCGTGTTGAAGCCTCGTTGAAATGCCACTTCAACACGCCTATGTAACCTTGCCGGCGGCCAGCAACGCAGGGGGTTGCTGGGTGAAATTCACGCATCCGCCGCATTTCAGACCCCAACAAGCCGGTTTTTTGCCGCGAAAATTCGCAAAAATCGCAAAACATCCTGCCGTTGTGCGCCTTGTGCGCTTTTTGGCGGCTATTCCGTCAGTGGCCTTTGACCGGCAAAACTTGCCAGTCTGGCCCCCAGATGGGACTGAATTTATTTTTTTATTTTGGCGTTATTTGGCGTTACCAGGCGTTATTCCGTCAACCCTCAACCGGCGGCCCGAATTGAACTTTTGCGTCTTGTGCGCGTTTTAGCGGCCATCCCTCAATGCTTTGCCGCGAAGAGGCGCAAGAATCGCAAAAAAACCTGGCTGAAGGTCAAATCAGATCAAACCAGCCCCGGCTCGGCAGGAGACTCCGACCGTGACCCTGCAAAATGTCAAAGAACATGGCGCCCGCTTGCCGCGCCGCAGGCTTGGCGAAGGCGGGCTTGTCCCGCCAACCTGTCCGCCATAGCCGGATACGGCGACGGCGGAAGCCTCAGCCAAGGCGGACTTGTCGCGCCGTAGCGCCTCATGGCCTGGGAAGTGACCGTGCTTGCAATCGGAAGCCTCAGCCAAGGCGGACTTGTCGCGCCGTAGCGCAGCGAAGGCGGAAGCGCCTTCCGAACTACACACTATCATGTATAGACGCCGATACAAGTAAAACATTCAAATATTTTCGCGCGGACGACATTTAACTTCCCGGCATCGCCCGTCCCAAGCCGGCGCCTGGCGGAACGCACCTGGGAAAACCAGGGCAGCCCTGCCCCTGCCTTGACGAAAAAGAGTCTCAAAAGTGATGACCGACACCGGGAACGCGCCAGAAAGGCGACTGCTGCGCTTGATTCAAGCCGAGATTGACCGGACGGGACCAATCGTTATTATGGTCTTGAAATGCCGACGCTTGACTGGATTGGGAAAAAGGCGGTGGTCAACCACCATAAGGAAGTGCCGTACCGGCTCATACGGTGCGAAGGCGAGCTTTCCGCCGGGGCGGTGGGGGAAGGCAATTTGCTGGTGGAAGGGGATAACCTGGAAGCGTTGAAGGCCCTGCTTCCGTACTACGCGGGCAAAGTGAAGTGCATTTACATTGACCCGCCATACAACACGGGCAATGAGAAATGGGCGTACAACGACAATGTGAATTCCCCCGAAATTCGGAAGTGGCTAGACCAGACGGTGGGACGGGAATCAGAGGACTTGTCGAGACATGACAAGTGGCTTTGCATGATGTATCCACGCCTGATTTTGCTCCGCGATTTTCTGCGAGTGGATGGAGCAATTTTTATCAGCATTGATGACAATGAATTTTCAAACTTGCGGATCATCATGGATGAGATTTTCGGCGCACAGAATTTTGTTGCCACAATTATTTGGCAGAAAATTTTTTCGCCAAAAAATTCTGCCCGGCATTTATCCGAAAGCCATGACTTCATATTGCTTTTTGCAAAAAACGCCGAAAAATGGCGCCCTAATTTAGTGCCGCGAAGTGCAAAGCAAGATGTACGGTATAAGAACCCGGACCATGACCCGCGAGGCTCGTGGACATCCGGGGACGTTTCGGCCCGAAATTTCTATGGAGCAGGAACGTACGAAATCGTTTGTCCATCGGGCCGCGTCATTGCCGGGCCACCCAAGGGCACGTATTGGCGGGTCTCAAAAGAGAATTTTTTGGAAATGGACAAGGAAAGACGAATTTGGTGGGGAAAGGACGGAAACAATGTTCCGCGAATTAAGCGTTTTTTGTCAGAGGTCAGAGAGGGTGTCATCCCCGAAGCAATTTGGCTGCATGGCGATGTTGGAACCTTGCCGGAATGGGCCGCGAGCAAACGTCTTTTTGGCTGCAAACCGCCACGGACAAATTTTACCCGGATTTTGTCTGCCTGCTAAAAGATGGCCGTATTCTCATTGTCGAATATAAGAATGTAAAAGACTGGTCAAATGATGACAACAAGGAGAAGCGCGCCTTGGGCGAACTTTGGGCGGAGCGGAGCGGCGGAAAGTGCCTTTTCGTAATGCCGAAAGGGCCGCAATTTGCACATATTCGACAGGCAATCCTGAAGGCCAATGGATGAGTTAACCGGTAATTCACAGAGGAGGATTGCGACGGCGCGCGCCCGTCCCCGGGCGCAGCAATGTCCAAACTCACGCGGCACCCAATAAATCCCGACATGGCCGAATCTTTGAATAATTCTGCGCCCGAGGACGGGCGCGCGCCGTCATTGGCATATTTCTCCGCGCGCGACAAAACGGTTGCATCGGCCTGTATTTTGGGGAATATAGTGTCATGCGCGCACGCTTCTGGTTGATCATTTCGGTTGGCTTCAACCTGTTCCTGGCGGCCAGTCTGTATGTCGCCAACGAACCGCTGGAGGAGCCTGCCGTGTCGGTCTCTCCGGCCATGAACAATCTCCTGTTCCGAACCAACGTGCTGGTGCGCCGGGAGAATTTCACCTGGGAGCAGGTCCAGTCCACCAATTACGCCGGCTTGATCCGCAACTTGCGCGCCATCGGCTGCCCCGAACAAACCATCCGCGACATCATCACTTCCGACGTCAACCGCATCTTTGCCAGCCGGCGGGTGACGGAGGTGAATTACCCCAATTACCAATGGTGGAAGTCAAACCCCGACCCGGAACTGGCCCAGGAGGCGGCGGACAAACTCCGGAGCCTGGAGCAGGAACGGCGCGATGCATTGACAGGTCTGCTGGGGGCGGGATGGGACGTGGAGAGCAAGGCCTTGATCGCGGCCCGGGCCGGCGTCACCCTGACAGGCCCCATCCTGGGCAATTTGCCCGCGCTGACCAAGGCAGCCGCCCTGGCCATCGTGGCCGCGTCGCAGCAAAAGATCGAGGCCTACCAGGAGGAGCAGCGTTTGCGCGGCTACGCCATTGATCCGATGCAAATGGCGCGTCTGCGGGAAGAGCCGCTGGTGCCGTTGGCGGCGGTGCTGGGGCCGGAGGCCTACGACGAATTTGTGCTCCGCTACTCGCCGGCGGCCCAGCAATTGCGCGAGATCATGCGGACGCTGGAGCTGACCCCGGATCAATTTCGCGCCTTGTTCGCGGGCTTGAACGGGATTCTGGGGCAGCCGGTCTTTTTTTACGCCGGTTCCGATCCCGCCTTGCTCAAGCAGCAGCAGCAGCTTGCCGCGCAGAGCGGAGCGGTCATCAAGACCACGTTGGGGGCGGACGTTTATGGCAACTGGCAACTCAGCCAGGACCCCGTTTATCGGTCCGCCCAGGACATGGCCGGCCAACTGAACCTGCCCGCCAGCGTGGTCATGTCCATTTACCAAGTCAACCGCGCCACCCAAGCCGAACTGGACCGCATCCGCAAAGACGAAACATTGAGCAGCGATGAAAAGGTGGCAGCCCTGTCGCAAACGCAAGTGCAGTCGCAGCAAACTTTGGAGCAACTGCTGGGACCGGAGGCCTTCGAGCGCTGGCTGCGAAGCCAGGGGCAGAAATAATTAAAACAGCACGAGAAACAAGGAATCTCGGACGATCATCTGCGCGCGGCCCGGAATCTTTTGAACGAAGCCGCCAGCGGTCTTTCCGGCAAGGCCCTGAAGCATGTCCTGGCGGCGGAGAAAGACCTTTCGGTTGCCCTGAGCGTGAAATAAGAAGCGACTGTGATTTTTAGGCACACACAAATTTTGAGCAAAAGTATGGTTTGGCCCTTCTGAATACGTCGTGATTTCTGGAATAAGGAGTGTGCCCGCTTCGAGCGGAGTTTCGATTATCATCTGGCCTTCGCGCGCCATCGGCGCGCGCCAAAAGCCAACCCGCCCATGACCATGAGCGCCAGCACGCTTGGCTCAGGCACGACGCTGTTTGTGGAAAACGTGATGTCGTCCAGCACAAGGTACGATTCATAAGGCTCGTCCAGTGCTGTAAATTCCAATTGCCCAGTCTGACCAGCCCATGCCGATATATTCACGCCATATAAGTTATATGGCAATCCATCAGCACTCACTCCCGATGATAATATTATAGGATTAAGCACGTTGCCCGCGAAAGAAACCGAAAACGAACCGTAGGCGTAGGCCTCGAATTGGAGTGATTCAGCAGTTGATGGCACGGTGCCATTCTGCGCGATGGAAGCACTCTCGTTTAAGACGTCGTTGGTAGGCACGGCCCCTGCTTGCACTACAACGCTGTAATTGCCGTCGATAATACCGACACCGAAGAGAGAAACATCAGAACTGTTCCAAGTGGGGCCAATAAGGGATACAGTGGCCGTGCCAAGAGTTGGAGAATTATATCCAACTTGCGCAATTTGCCCAGCACCTAAATAGGCAGTCCAACCAGGCAGAGCTGATCCAATGGGAACAAAGGTTCCGTACGTCTGATAGCCAGATGGAGATACGCTAGCCGATTCGAAATTCAGGTTTTGCCACGCACCCTGCGGTTTTGCCGAAAGCGCCGACAGTAGAATAGCGATTGTCAATATGTGGTTACAAACGGTTTTCATAAAGCAACTATTGTTTGGTAAAAGGGTCTCCAATAACCTGTAAGTATGGCGTGTTGGCAGAATTCCAAGCACAATGCGAAAAAATTCGGCCCGCCGCCCAGTCTCCAAAGAACACTGATGGGCTATTGAGGCCACCTAATCCTGGCTCTTCAACATGGGAAACCGCTCCGACCGGAGTGTTGGAATAGTTTGTGCCGCCAAAGGCGTTACTCGCGTACCAATCGAGAAAGCTTCCTTGCGAGGTGCCACGCTGCCCGTTGAAGGATTCTGCTGTTTCGATGATGTACCAACCGCTTTGTCCGGTAAACCGAATGTATCCGTTTGTGGCATACCCAGCATTTGTCCATTGACCTTGATTGTTCAAAAAATAGCCGTGAACGCCCCAAGACCCAAAGCCTGCAACATTTGATGCGTTAGTGATATGCTCAGCCGGCGCCTCAAACGGACCGTTGGTATAAGTTACGGAGGCAGTTGTGCTGATGTTTGTCACCGCGGCTACTGCAGGAGAAAAAAAGTTCGCTACTCCTCCCGGGACTATGTCATCAAAGTACCAATTCGCATTTCCGTATCCAACCTCGCTTGCGCTCAGTATGAGTTGTCCGGTTGAATAGTTGGAACCGATAGACGCCAACTTGTCAATGTAGGCAATGCAATCGTTCGTGCCATCCGAACTGTTGAAATTCGTGGACTCTCCCGCATCCGCCAGGTTATTCATGTTAATTGAGCTTACAAATGGTTCCCACCCCGGCGCAGTCCAGTATCGCAATTGATACTGAACGCTTGCGGAGCCGCAACAGGTTTGGATGCTGGTGTACGGGCTTAGTTCTTCTGGGATGTCCTGAAACAAAATCACGTAAAGCGGGCGTTTGGTGGGGTTGTTCGTCAACCATGCAATAACCTGTGGTTGGAAAACATTTGTGAAGTCAGTGGGGTCCATAATTGCATCGGTTGTGACCCCGACGCCGAGGACATTGGTACAGCTGGCAACCATAGGCCTATGGGCCTGGTAATATTGGCACACGTTGGAACTGTCCAGGGAATTCGTGTTGTAAATCAACAGCAAATCCTTGGACACATCCACCGGGTATTGAACCCATGACGAGAAGATGGCGGTTATCGTGTGGTCGCCACCAGCGG
>Ga0224555_1000367_pt1 | contig 68802 bp, 62 predicted proteins | sample 714S23034metaG_FD_180687 | JGI IMG/M metagenome (GOLD analysis project Ga0224555, IMG submission 180687) | Peat soil microbial communities from Stordalen Mire, Sweden - 717 S2 30-34 | ecosystem: Environmental > Terrestrial > Soil > Wetlands > Peat | place: Sweden: Norrbotten County, Stordalen... | reverse complement strand
CAAATGCAACTCAACCAATGAGGTAATGGGATGCCGAGAAAGATTCTGAGACTGCCAGTCGTATTGGATCGCACCGGATTGTCACGCAGCACCGTCTATCTGCGCGTTACCGAAGGAAGGTTCCCAACGCCAGTGTCGCTCGGGGCCAGAGCTGTCGGCTGGATTGAAGCAGAGATTGAGGAGTGGATTGCCCGCCAGATAGAGGTCAGCCGAGAAGTCAGGGGGCGACGCACTGGCGTGAATCCGTTGTCGTCAAGATGAGGCCCGGAGCGGGATTCCGCCTTCGCATCCGTCTGGGATTGGATTGCGGGGCATGGCCTGATTCTCTGCCGGCCGAGTTGACCGAATGGCTATGCCGCTGTTCCAGGGAAGGGCAGTACCTTGCCTCTGCGCTGTGCATGCTCCAGAAAGTCAGCCCAGTCCTGCATCATCTTGGCGCGTGGCTCCAGGTAGAGTGCATGATTGTAGGCAGCGCTAACGGCATTGCGCGGGGCATGGGCAAGTTGCAATTCGATGTGCTCATGCGCATAACCTTGCTCGTGCAGGATGGTGGACGCCAAACCTCGGAAGCCGTGGCCGGTCATGCGGCCTTGGTAACCCATGCGCTTCAACGCGAGCAAAATTGTGTTGTTGCTCATCGGCTTATCAGGATTGCGGTCACCAGGGAAGAGGAACTCCTCGCTCCTTGCCAACGACCGCACCAATTCCAGCACCTCGATTGTTTGTGAGGACAGTGCGACAATGTGCGGGGTTTTCATCTTCATGCGCCATGCAGGGATATTCCACCGGCGCGCCTCAAGATCGAATTCTTCCCAGCGCGCGCCTATCAGTTCGGTGGTACGAACAAACGTCAAGGCGAGCAGCTTCATGGCCAGCCGGGTAATATGCGTACCCTGATAAACCTCGATGGCCCGAAGCAGGGCGGGCAGTTCTTTCACATCGATACGGGCCAGATTGGTCTTTTTCGTTGGCCGCAGAATGTCGCTGGGCTTGATCTCGGCAGCCGGATTGCGCTTCGTATAGCCGTGGGCAATGCCGAACCTAAATATCTGCCCGGTCGTTTCCAGCGCCCTTTTTGCAAGATCGCCTACGCCTCTCCCTTCTATTGACTTGACCATCGTTACCAATTCCGGCGCCTCAATCTCCGTGATGGGGCGCGCGCCTAACAGCGGAAAGACATTTGCCTCTAGGCGCCTTCGTGTGGAGTCAACGTGCTGACCGCTCTTGCCAACGCGCCAGTGTTCGAGCCATAGGCCGGCGATGGTTCGGAAGGAGTTCTCGGAAGTAGCCTTGCGCGCGATTTTCTCAGTCTTCCGCACCTGCATCGGGTCAACGCCTGTCGCCAACAGTGCGCGAGCCGCAGCATGGCGCTCCCGTGCCAGGACCAGAGGCACATCCGGATATTGTCCAAGCGCCATGAGCTTTTGCTTCGCGTCATGCCGGTACTTGAAACGCCAGAGCTTGCCACCCGTCGGGGTGATGAAGAGAAACAGCCCTTTGCCATCGGGCAGCCGATACGACTTGTCTGTGGGTCTGGATTTGCGAATTTCCGTGTCGGTCAGCAAAATACCACCTCCTCAAATACCACCATGCGAGGAGAAATCTCCCCTCCGCTGTTTGGCGGTCTGCGAATCCATCGCCGAAAAAAGAGGCTAACGGGAGTTCGAGTCCCCCGGCCGTCAATCGAACCCCGGGGTGGAATACCACCAGAGCGCAAAAGAGTGAAAACCCGCATGGATATTGGGGATGAAGGGCTTTTTCTGTAAATACCACCAAACGGTAGCAGTGAGTACCCCAGAAATAGCACCAAAAATCCTTGGCTTCCATACTACCGCCTTAGACAGTATCGGACCTCATATCGTTGAATTTATTGGACTTATTTGTGGAAAACTGGACAGCCTTGGACGTCATAAAACATGTTCTTGGTGGGCAGTGAGGGACTCGAACCCCCGACTTCCTGCTTGTAAGGCAGGCGCTCTAACCAACTGAGCTAACCGCCCACTCCGCCGCTCGCGGACTGCGGCATGAACTTATGATAGCAGCGCTCATGATGCGGAAGGCGCGGCGCAACCGCTTGATAAACTCACCTCGTGGGCCAGCTTATCGTGAACGCCGACGATTTCGGGCTGACGTCGGGCGTCAATCGCGCCATCATCGAACTGCATCAAGCCGGCGTTGTCACGAGTGCTTCCTTGATGGCTCGCGCCAGCGCCACCGAGGAAGCCATCGAACTTGCCGTCCGGACGCCGACACTCGGCGTGGGTTGCCACGTGGTTCTGGTCGACGGCGCGCCCGTGCTCCCGCCGGATCAAATTCCCTCGCTCGTCGATTCGCGCACGGGCCACTTCCCTTCCTCGCTGAACACGTTTTTTGCACGCCTTTTTACGGGGCGCATCCGGTCTGCCGAAATTGAGGCGGAAGCCGGAGCGCAGATCGACTTCCTCCAGCAACGAGGCGTTCCGCTGACTCACATTGACACACATAAACATACGCACGTCCTTCCTGGCGTTTTGCGCCCCGTTCTTCGCGCTGCGCGCAGACACCGAATCCGCGCGATCCGCAACCCCTTCGAGCCGCAATGGTCTAGCCGTGCCACGCGTCGCGCGCCGTGGATGCGCCTGGCTCAAGTGGGCGCCTTGCGCTGGCTCGAGCCTGTTTGCCGCCGCATCCTCTACCAAGAAGGATTCGTCACCACCAGCGGCACCATCGCCGTCGCAGGCACCGGCGTCCTTGACTCTGCGACGCTGCGTTCTCTGCTTCAAAGTCTGCCCCCCGGCACATGGGAACTCGTCACCCATCCAGGCTACAACGACGCCGACCTCGACCGCGTCCGCACTCGACTTCGTGCGTCGCGTGACGTCGAGCGAGGGGCCCTTCTCACCCTGAAAGAATTCCCGGCCATCGAACTCGTGTCATTTGCCAACCTACTGCCGGCCTCACCTTGACCCGCGGACGGCGCGCAATTATCGTGGACGAGCCGGCAAGCTCATTTGTCGGCTCTCTGCATCCTCCATTGACTCCCGCGCGTCCAAGACGTGGCGGCAAATCGAAACCTAAGAAGGCCTCATGCGCATCGGGATTACCTGTTATCCCACTTATGGCGGCTCGGGCGTCGTTGCGACCGAGCTGGGCATTGAACTCTCCAACCTCGGTCACGAGGTGCACTTCATCTCCTACTCGCAACCCTTCCGCCTTAACGGGCGCGATGACGGCATCTTCTATCACGAGGTTCCCGTCTCCAGCTACCCGCTGTTCGAATTTCCGCCGTACGATCTCGCGCTCGCCTCGCGCATGGCAGAAGTTGCAGAGTATTACTCCCTCGATCTGCTCCATGTGCACTATGCGATTCCTCACTCCGTCTCGGCACTTCTCGCCCGCCAGATGCTGGCGAAGCGTGGCCGCCGACTGCCTTTTGTAACCACGCTTCACGGCACCGACATCACACTGGTCGGCCTGGACCGCAGCTATTTACCAATTACCAAGCACGCCATCGAAGAAAGCGACGGCGTCACCAGCATTTCGAACTATCTCCGCGACAAAACCATCGCCGACTTCAACATCACTCGCCCCATCGAGACCATCACCAACTTCGTCAATTGCGACGTCTACACCCCCATCAAAGACGAAGCCACGCGCGCCCGCTGCCGCGCGCACTATGCCGCGCCCGATGAGTCCCTTCTGGTTCACCTTTCCAACTTCAGGCCGGTCAAGCGCGTAACCGATGTCGTCAGAATCTTCGCGCTTGTGGCGCGCGAGCGCCCCGCACAACTCATTCTCATCGGCGACGGCCCCGACCGCTCCTCTGCTGAATGGCTTGCTCACGACCTTGGCATTCAATCGCGCATTCATTTTCTTGGCAAGCAGGAGCGCGTGAGCGAATTGCTCGCGCTCGCCGATCTCCTCCTGATGCCGAGCGAACTTGAGTCCTTCGGTCTTGCCGCTCTCGAAGCCATGGCCTGCAAGGTTCCATCGATTGCAACGCGCGTCGGTGGGGTTCCCGAGCTGATCGACGAAGGAGTCAATGGATTACTGTTTCCTGTCGGCGACGTCGAGGGCATGGCCAAAGGCGCGCTGAGCCTGCTAAACGATCGGTCCCGGCTCGATGCCATGCGCGAGGCAGCTCGCAAGAACGCACAGAAGCGGTTCTGCTCTACACTGGTTGTCCCGCAATACGTCCGCTATTACGAACAGATTCTGGGACAGTAAGAGGCCGCGAAAAGGCCGCGCAGAAAACCGGGCGGCCTTAGCGACTTCGGGCGCGATTCCGGTACAAGAAATTGAATTTCACAAGAAAGTTCTTGCATAATGCGCCCGCAGTCGTCTTATCCTGCTTTCACTGGAGGTCATCCATGACGATCAGGAAAGCACCGTCTTTTGCCTTGGTTTGCGCACCGATGCTGATTTGGGCGCAGGCCGCAGGCGGCCATCTCGACGGCACCTGGACCACGAACATGTCGTGTGATGCGAGCACTCACATGCCTGCCTTCACGTGGACATTCGTCAGCACGATTGCCAACGGCAATTTTCACGGCCAGCATGGCGAGGAGGGAGGGCCGGGCTACCTTGTGATCGACGGGACGATCGGAGCCGGCGGCTCGGCGAAGCTACACGCGAAGGGCACGGTGCAAGCCGGAAAAGCGGGCTTCGTGACTCAACTCAAGGGCAACAAATACGACTACTACATCGATGCAACATTCACCGACACGTCCGGCACGGGCAAGCGCGAAGAAGGTGCCGGCATCCTGGGGCGCCCATGCAGCTTTGACTTCACAAAGCAGACGGGCGCCGATACGACTCCGGCGGGGAGTTCAACGGGCTCGGTAACTCCGCCGCCGGCATAATAGGGCGCCAGATGAGTCCGGGCGGGGACGCCCGCGCGACAGCCGGACTGGAGTCCGGCGCTACATGCGGCCTGTAAGAACCCGAGTTCAAGGAGAATCAAGCTGTGACGGTGCGCCGACGCAAGGTTCACACGGAGTTTGCTGAGGCCGCGGTCCGGGTCTTTGGGGCTAATGAGCGCCTGAACCAAATTCTTATCGAGAATCTTGATGCTGCCGTCTGGAAAGCCCAACCGCCCGGCAAAGTCCGCACGATTGCGGCGATCTTCACGCACATGCACAATGTCCGCACGAAGTGGATCAGGCTCACCGCGCCGCACCTGGGAGTTCCCCCACAACTCAACCGCGCGCGCTGTACGCCACGCCAGGCTCGTGCGGCATTGGCACGGAGCGCCGGTCTCTGCGAAATGATGCTTGCCGAAACGCTGGGTGATGGCGAAGGTCGTGTGGAGGAGTTTCGTCGAGACGCTTGGGCTCGTCCATGGCCGGCCGGGCCGGAGATGCTCTGCTACATGATTTCTCACGAAGCGCATCATCGGGGGCAGATTTGCATGCTCGCGCATCAGCTCGGATTTCCGCTGCCGGGCAAAGTGACCTCGGCGTTGTGGAGTTGGGAAAAGCTATGGAAAGAGTGAGGCGTGCCGCGCGGACCCGGATGCGAATCCTAAGCAATCGCTACAGCGTGCGCTTGAACAGCGGCGTGGCCACCAGCAGCGTCGCGATGCCGAATGTGGTGAGGAACAGAAGGTCGGGCCAGATGGCGACCCAGCCGCCGTCTTTGAGAAGAACGGCCTTGAAGCCGTGAATCGCGTAGGTGAAGGGATCAATCACGCCCATGGCCTGCATCCACTTGGGGAACGACGCTACTGGATACATGGCGCCCGAGGGATATAACAGGAGAATATTGAGCACGCCGAACATGGCGCGCGGCACGAGCGGATCGTCGACACGCACCATGAGGAGAAACATCATGCCATTGAAGGCAATGGAGCCGGCAATAATGAGGCTCAACATCTGCAGCATGATCATGGGATGAAAGATAATGCCGAGGCCAGCAATGAGCGACCCGATGACCCCTATCGATATTCCGCTCAGCGTGGCCTTCATGGAGCCGGCGATGTTCATGCCGAAGACCAGCTCGAGTTTCGTAATCGGGGTAACCAGGTAGCCTTCGTGTACGCCGCGCGCCTTGTCGTCGATGTAGAGCATCCCGCCGCCAATCATGACCGAGATATACATGGCCAGGGCCACAGTCATGGGCAGAAGATACTTGAGATAGTTCACGTACGGATAAAGCTCCACGATCTCGAGAACGATGGACTTGGACAGCCGGTCCTGAACCTGGGGAGCGTTCACGGCGTCGACCAGCGACTGCATTTCCGCTTCGAGGGTGGACGAGGTGAACAGGTCGGAGTTGTCGACGACAATGCCGAGCTTGGGCGCATCCTGCGCGTAGACGCGTCGCGAGTACTGCTCGGGGATGATCACGGCGGCGTCGATTTTGCCGGTGCGCACGTCTTCGCGCGCCTGGACCTCATTGTTGTACTCGATCGTGGTGAAGGTCTTGATATTGGCGGCGACGGCAGCGAACGCCTCGCGCACCTTGACCGCCTGCGGTCCATGATCATGGTCGACCACCGCGACGTGCGTCCCCACGATCTTACCGCCGAAGGCGTTGCCGATAATGATCAGCTGCAGAATCGGCATCATCAGCGACATGATCATCAGCGTGGGCGAGCGGAAGAACTTGCGCATCTCGCGCTCAATGATGGCAAACATCCTGTTCATGGGCGCTCTCCCGGCCGAGGCGGCATCAAAAAGTTCACCGGCTTCACCTGTTCGTCGCGCAGTTGGCGGCCAGTGTAGTGGATAAATACATCGTCGAGCGTTGTGTTCTGCACGCTCAGCGAAGTGAGCGTCTCGCCCAGGCTGGCCGCCAGCTCCACAATCTGCATGGTGGTCTTCGAACCCGACGTCGTGAGCACACGGTAAAACCCGGCGCTTTCCGGTTGCACGCTGGTTACGCCCTCGAGTTTCTTCAACCGCTCCTCCCACTCTTCCGTCTCGCGGTCGAAGTGCACCTCGACCACGTTGGCGCCGGCCACGCTGTTCTTGAGCTCCACCGGAGTGCCCAGCGCCACAAGCGTGCCGTGATCCACAATGGCGATGCGGTCGCACAGCTTGTCGGCTTCTTCCATGTAGTGCGTGGTGAGCAGCATAGTGAGGTTGCGCGTGGTCTTGAGCTTGTTCAGCATTTCCCACACCGCGATGCGCGAAACGGGGTCGAGGCCGGTGGTGGGCTCGTCGAGGAAGAAGATCTTCGGGTTGTGCACCAAGCCGCGCGCGATCTCAAGCCGACGGCGCATGCCGCCGGAAAGCGTTTTAGTCTGCGCGTCGCGCCATTTGGTGAGGTCTACGGCTTCAAGCACGTCGGTAATGTTCTTCTCGCGCTCGGCGCGCGGCACGCCGTAGAGCTTGGCGTAGATACTCAGGTTCTCTTGAAGCGTTAAATCCTGGTCACTGGTGAGCGCCTGGGGAATGACACCGATCACACACCGCACGTCGTCGGGATCATCGGCAACGTTGTGGCCGGCAACGATGGCCTTCCCCGACGTGACCGGAATCAGTGTAGTCATCATGCGGATCAGCGTGCTCTTTCCGGCTCCGTTTGGCCCCAGCAGGCCGAAGATCTCGCCCTCGGCCACGCTGAAGCTCACATCCTTTACCGCTTCAAAGTCGCCGTAGCGCTTTACGATGTGCTCCACCGCGATCGCAATCGTGCGCGGCGCACCGTCGCCGTCCGCCGCCGGGCTGTAGATTGACGTCGCGCTCACTGCTTCACCAGCTTTGCCTTGGGGATATAAACCTCGGCTGTCATGCCGGGCACATATTTCTCGCCTGGATTTGGGATGAGCAGCTTCAACTGGATGGTTTTGATGTCGCGCTTCATGCCGCTCACGTCGCGCTGCGTAGCAAAGTCGCCCTCCGCCGCTTTCGCGATGACCTTTCCATACAGCGTGTCGCCGCTGGGCATTACGACGCGCAGCGAGTCACCGAGTTGCACGCTATCGGCCTGCGTCTCCGGCAGCGGAGCATAGACCCAGGTCTGGCTCAGATCCATGATGGTCACGATCGGCGCGCCCACGGTCACTACTTCACCCTGGCGCGCCGCCCACACGTCCACTTTCCCGCTGATGGGCGACACCACCTGCGCGTAGCTCTCCTCGACACTCGCTTCCTGGGCCAGCGCGCGGGCATTTGCCACTTCGGCACGCGTCTGGTCGACTGTCTGCGCCGACACCCCGGTCAGCATCTCGTGGGCGCGCGCCTGGCGAAGATTGGCCTGCGCCGCGGAAAGGTTGTCGCGCGCCATGTTCACAGCCGCCTGCGCAGCCTGAAGGCTGGTTACGGCTTCATCCCGCGCCTGCGTGCTCATGATTCCCTGCTTGGCCAACGCGACGATCCGGCTGGTGTCGGCCTGCTGATGCTCGAAGTTTGCCTGCGCCTGCGCCAGTGCCGCCTGCGCCGCGTTCACCTGCGCTTCCGCGCTTGTTGTCGCACTCGTTGTTTCGCCACGGTTCTGCTCTTCCGTTGCCACCGTGCCACTCAGCTTCGACTTCTCACTCGCCGCCGTTGCCTCGGCCGCCTTCAGCGCAGCCGCGAGATCGTCGCTCTCGATGACCGCGATCAGCTCTCCGGCCTGCACATCCTGGCCCTCTTCCACCTTCAGGGTCTGAATGCGGCCTGGAATCCTGGAGCTCACTACGACCTCGTTCGCATCGACGGTTCCGATGAGTTCGAGATCGCTGGTGCGCCGCGTGGTCAACAGAAACCAGACCAGCGATCCCACGAGCAGTACCCCTAAAATGATGAAAACTCGATTTCGCGCGTTCACTCGCTTATCACCTCAAACCTTTGAAATTGGCGCATTCCGGCATCGGCGTATCGGCCAGCACCTTGTTCGCCAGTACCGCGCCATGCTCCCGATCCTGAAAGATCGCTTTGCCCAGAAACTCAACCACCGCTACTCTGCGCGCTCGTAGTTCTTTTTCGTCGAAGGGCTCGAAGTCCAGCACCTGGCGCCAAATCGGCGCGCTCAGGAAATAGAAAACGTTCCCACCCAGCACGGACAACACCATTTGGAACCAGTCCACTTCTATCAATTCGCCGGAAGCAATTCCCTCGCGCACCAGCGATTGAAACATGGCGTGCAGCGGCGCGAAGACGCGCTTGACGAGGGTGGGAAGCTCGCCCTCCTCGCCCTTGTGCATGCGCATCATCTCCTGCTGCATCAAGCTTTGGAATTCGCCTTGCGATAAAATGCGGTCGAAATGATCCAGCGCTGCGCGCAGCAGCCGCTCCCCTGGGCTGACATCGCGGAGAAAAACCGCCATCGAGCGGTCACGCACCCGAGCCGACACCATCTCCAACGCCGCGGAATACAATTTTTCCTTGCTCTCGAAGTAGTAGTAGATCAGGGCCTTGTTCACGCCAGCGGCAGCGGCGATCTGCTCCGTGCGCGCGCCCGCAAGTCCATTGGCGGCAAATTCGCTCAGGGCAGCGTCCAGAATCCGGCCGCGCGTTTCCGCTGAGCGCTCGGCCTGTGCTTCGGTTGGTTGGTGTGGCGTCATAATTAACTAACTGGTTAGTAAATTACACCAGACTCGACCCCAAAGGCAAGTCCCCCGCGGGATTCGCTTTCACTTCTCTCTGTAATATTAAGATTATTGGCCGCTTATGGTTTACGCGTGCCGCCCCTGCCGCGCCATTATCTGCCGGAGCGGCTCATTGTCGGCATAGACTTGCCACTCCGCCAGCTTGCCGTCTTCTACCCGCGCTCGGAGCGCGACCGGCGTCTTCCATCGATTCTCGGCGGTGGCGAGACCGTCCGCCGCATAGGTCCCCTGCGCCCTCCCGAGCATCACCACAACGGGCCCATCGCAATAGGTCTCGTCCACGGCGATCCTGTAGTCGGGGACCATGCTGAAATAGCTCTTCCAACCCGCTCGCATCCGATCCCGGCCCTCGACAACCGTGCCGAGCGAATCAACAAACTGGTGCTCCTCCGTCATTAGCTCGGCCAGCGCGTTCGCATCCTGCCTATTAATGGCGCGTACAAATGCTTGCGCGACAGCCTCAGCAGATTCGCTCATACGACCTCGCCTTCAGCCGCGCTCTCCCCAATTCCCTGCTTCCTACTCCACTCTCTGTCCTAATCAAACACGACTGTCTTGTTCCCATAGCACAAGATTCGCCGGTCCAGGTGCCAGCGCACTGCCCGCGACAGAACCATCCGCTCCAGATCGCGGCCACGCGCCACAAGATCCTCCACCTGGTCGCGGTGGCTGATGCGCGCCACATCCTGCTCGATAATCGGCCCGTCGTCGAGCACCTCGGTGACGTAGTGGCTGGTGGCCCCAATCAGCTTGACCCCGCGTGCATGAGCTGCATGATAGGGCTTCGCACCCGTGAACGCCGGCAGGAACGAGTGGTGCACGTTGATGATCGCGGCGGGATAGCGCGCCACGAATTGCGGCGACAGAATTTGCATGTAACGCGCCAGAACAACCAGCTCGACTTCGTGCCGCGCTAGCAGCTCGAGTTGCCGCGCTTCGACGTCCGGACGCGTCTGGGCAGTCACGGGCATAAATTCGAACGGCACGCCGTAGAACGCCGCCAGATTTTCTGCTTCGCGATGATTCGAAACGATGACCGGAATTTCGCAGACAAGCTCGCCGGTGCGCCAGCGGTGCAGCAGATCGGCCATGCAGTGCAGATATTGCGAACAAAAGAGCGCAATACGCGGCGGGCGCGCGCTCGACGTCAGGTTCCACGTCATTCCCAGTTCGGTCGCCATCGGCGCAAACAGTGCCTTGAATCCCGCGAAGTCAAAGCCGTTGAGCTCCCACTCCACGCGCATGAAGAAGAGGCCCAGCTCGTGGTCGATGTGCTGGTCGGCGTGCAGAATGTTGGCGCCCCGCTCATAGAGCAGCCCCGACACCCGCGCCACCAGTCCCTTACGATCGGGGCAATCAATAAGTAAAACTGCGGAATCTTTCATCGTAAGTTCAGATTACGACATCGCAGCAACACGGGCGATGGCGGCCGATTGCAGCGCACGGTTTTATGCTGCGTTTGAGGTCAAGTTGGACTCAGGTTTTGCTGCGGTTATTGGCATCCTTCTTGAGCCGGTGCGTGTGGCGATTACCGGGGCCAAAGTTCGGGCGCACCCATGCCGGTATGGATGAGTGTGCCTTATAGGCTTTGTCTAGAGATTTCGGCTCCTCGTGCCTTAGCTGCTCCATTCTGTGAACGGCTCTTTTGATGTAGCCGTTGGGAATCTTGATACTCACGGCGCTTTGGGAAACCTCAGCGTGTTTTCCATCCTCGCGGTATCGTCCTGAAACGTTCCCGCACTTACACGTCCTCAACCCTTCCCTGGTGAGCTTGAAGAGGTCGCTGCATTCCTTGCAGTAGATAACCTTCATCGAAACTGACCGCTCCCGTTGTTCCCTCGCGTGGAATTTTCAGCCTGCAGCAAATGAGCAAGGCTGTCAATTTCTATTTCCGTGCTAGCCGCAAGCTTCTTGGACAAGTCAAGGTCGATCGGTGGGCAAATTGAGCGCCTATTGCTTATGTAGACCACACATCGATGCCATGGTCTCGTCAGGCAACAAACCGTGAAACAGGATTGTATGCGGACTTCCCAATCCATCTGAAAACCTGATATAGGCTGAATCAGAAAGTACCATTTTGTCAAAATCCTTAATAAGCACAAATGCAATCTTCGAATCGCTGGAAAGTGGAAGATTGGCTTGGGCCTGTGTTCCGCCTATTCTCCAATCGACAAGAGTAAACGCTGGCAGTATGCCGTTTCGTGCAAAAACAAATTCTTGCATCGTAATGCCTGCATTGCCGTGTTTGCCATTCTCACAGCTAACCCCCATCTGCACGGCAGGTATGTCTTCGTTGTAGCCGCTTCCATCAATGAAAAACATGGTGGACGACGTCTGACTTATCGGGTCATTTACGACCTTCGATTTCCAATTCTGAGCGCTAGCAACACAACTAAATTGGAGCACTAATGCCAGAACAGCGATTGACCTTGACGCAATTGTTCTCATGGCCAACTCCTAATACCGCCCTGCCCAAGCCAGGCTCGGACGGGGCGCCTCAATTGAGGGCGGGCCTCCCTGTTCGGCCTCAGTCGTAGTACTCGAGCCCGAGGTGCGTGATCAGGTCCGCGCCCATGATGTGGCGCAGCGTGTTCTTCAGCTTCATCGACTGGATGAAGAGATCGTGCTCCGGGTAGAGGCCCTTAGCAGTCTGCGGCGATTTCAAGTAAAAGCTCAGCCATTCCTGAATGCCGATGGATCGGAGATCGGGCGTGCGCTTGGCCAAATCGAGGAAGAGCACCAGATCGAGCGCAATCGGAGCGGCCAGGATCGAGTCGCGGCAGAGGAAGTTGACCTTGAGCTGCATCGGGTAGCCAAGCCAGCCGAAGATGTCGATGTTGTCCCACGCTTCTTTCTCATCGCCGCGCGGCGGGTAGTAGTTGATGCGGATCTTGTGGTAGATGTCGCTGTATAGATCCGGATAAAGATCGGGCTGGAAGATGTATTCGAGCGAGCCCAGCTTCGACTCTTCCTTTGTCTTGAATGACTGTGGCTCGTCGAGCACTTCGCCGTCGCGATTACCCAGAATGTTGGTCGAGAACCAGCCCTTCACGCCAATCATGCGCGCCTTGAAGGCCGGCGCCAGAACGGTCTTCATGAAGGTCTGGCCGGTTTTGAAATCCTTGCCGCAGATGGGCGCGGCGTTCTGCTTCGAGAGCTCTATCATCGCCGGAACGTCGACGGTCAGGTTCGGCGCGCCGTTAGCAAACGGCACGCCCTCTTTGAGCGCCGCGTATGCGTAAATCTGCGAGGGCGCGATGCCGGGATCGTTCTTCTCCAACCCCTTTTCGAATGCCTCGATAGACTGATGCACGGCAGTCGGCTTGAGGAAGATCTCGGTAGAGCCGGCCCAGATCATAACGACGCGATTCACGGTCTTTTTGAAGGCGCGGATATCGGCCCGCAACTGCTCGGCTAAATCACGCTTGTTCTTGCCCTTCTTCACGTGCGTGCCATTGAGCCGCTTCACATAGTACTGGTCGAAAACCGCGGGCATGGGCTTGATCTTTTCGAGATACGGCTTCAGCTTCTTGAGCGTGTCGGGGTGCAGAACCGCAGCATGCGCTGCCGCCTCGTACACGTTGTCCTCAAAGATGTCCCAACCGGTGAAGACGATGTCTTTCAAATCCGCGAGTGGCACAAAATCCTTGATCAGCGGCGAGTGGTTATCGGTCCGCTTGCCCAGCCGGATGGTTCCCATTTGTGTGAGCGAACCGATCGGCTTGGCCAAACCGCGGCGAACCGCTTCAACGCCCGCGATCATCGTGGTGGCCACTGCACCCAGCCCAACTACCATTACGCCCAATTTGCCCTTCGCGGGCTCAATCATCATTGCAGCGGTCTTCCGCCCCATCGATGATGGGGCCACGTTCTTCGTGCCGCTTTTCTTCTTCGTTGCCATTGCTTCTCCTAACCTTCCTTCGTTGATGAATTCGAAATCAATTTCATTACTCGATCAGTCGCGCCAAAAGACGCGCCGACTTGATCACGCTGCATCCGGCTGTCTCGCTCGTTTCAGATGCGAAGCGACAAACCAGACGATTGCTGCCACGAGCGCAATCTCCACGACAAGATGAAAGCGATGAAAGACCTGCTCGATGCGCGGATCGGTGTGCCACTTCTCTCCAAGCTTCATGCCCGCGTAGGCCAGGCAGGTATACCACGTGATCGAGCCTAAAGACGTGTAGATGTGAAAGCGCAGCCGCGGCATCCGGGCAATTCCCGCTGGAATGGAGATAAACGTCTGCACCACAGGCAGCATGCGCGCGAGCAGGACCGCGATCGATCCATACTTTTGAAAGAACGAGCCCATGCGGTCCAGATCGTGATGGCTCATCAGAACCCATTTGCCGTAGCGCTCCACAAATGGCTGGCCGCCTTTGAACCCGATCCAATAGCCGATGGCCGAGCCCACGTTGCAGCCCACCATTCCAACGATCGCCACCATGAAGAGATTGAAGCGGCCCAGATAAACGAGATAGCCGGAGAACGGCATGATGAGCTCCGAGGGGAGCGGAATTCCGGCCGAGTTGATGGCCATCAATGCAGCGATGCCTGCGTAGCCCCCGGCGCTGATCACACGGGTCACGAACTCCACCAGCAGGGCCAGGATTCTTTCACTCATGAGCCTTTCCAGTATATCCGCTCGCGCGGTCTTGAGTTTAGGACTAGAGCATCGACGCGGCTGCACACGTCTGCAATTGTCATTTGTTAGGATGAGATGTGTTCGAGGGAGGTTAAGTGCCCGATCAACAGCCCACGCATCCGCCCGTTCCGCTCACGCTTGAGGGCTCGAGCGTGCTGCACCAGTTCTTTCGCTTCGACTGGAAGGCGTGGCGGGCGGCGTCGGCTGCGGATCGCGAACGCGTCGCCGCAGAATTCGTCGCAGTCCTGAAGAATTTGGAGCGCAAGAGCGTGGATGAGGGAATGCGAATGGACCAGGGTGTGCAAGATTGGCCCGTTCGCACCGCTCTTTACTCGCAGCTCGGGCACAAGGGCGACTTAATGCTCATCCATTTCCGCGACTCGCTGGAGGAGCTGAATCGGGTTGAGCTCGCGCTTGCGCGGACGCCGCTCTACGATTTCCTCGAGCTGCGCCATTCTTACGTCTCCGTTGTTGAGCTGGGGCTCTACGAGTCGAGCCGCAAGACGTACGAGGCTGCGACGGCCAAGGGATTCGAAGCGTTTTCGACGGAGTGGAATGCGGAGATCGCATCGTCGCTTGCGCGCGCATCGGAAGCGATGAAGCCACGGCTGTTCCCCTCTGTCCCCGAAGCGAAGTACCTGTGCTTTTATCCGATGGACCGCAAGCGCGGCGAACAAGTGAACTGGTACACGGTTCCCTTTGCGGAAAGGCAGCGGATGATGCACGAGCACGGAATGATCGGGCGGCGATACGCCGAGCATGTGAAGCAGATTATTTCCGGATCGATTGGGATGGACGATTGGGAGTGGGGCGTCGATCTCTTCGCCGACGATCCGGTGGTCTTCAAGAAGCTCATCTACGAAATGCGATTTGACGAAGTGAGCGCGGTGTACGCGCTGTTTGGGCAGTTTTTTATCGGAGTGCGGCTGCCGGTAGAGAAGCTGGGTGGGTGGCTTGGCGGAAAACTTTCAGGCGTATGAAGCGGGCGAACCCTTTCCCAGTGGTCAATGAGAATCGCAGCCAAGGGAGAAGCGCAACGCAGCGCAAATCTCGCTCATTCGCGACGGGTGGAGCTGGGCAACGCGCCTGCCAAGCCGATCCTTTGGCACTGTGACTGCGTTGTGGAGATTCACGGCGCAGGGCGCCCTCATACCGTCCTCGCTGCTCAGAGCGACTTCCGATGGTGCGCCTCGGATCGTAGAAGTGATGGGTGCAACGGTGACATGTGCTAGATAGTCAATTGCGGTATCGCGAGTGAGCACGACAACCGGTCTCAGCTTGTCAGGTGAAGCAAAATGAAAGAGACGGACGTCTCCTCGAGCTATTCTTCCGGCCACGCTGCCACCGTCGTCCACAACTGCGCTTCGTTTTCATCTTGCGGCTGCTTGATGTAGGCCTCGCGGTCGCGGTTCTCTTTCATACGGATTTCCAACCGACGCAAATGCTCTCGCAGAGCATCGCGCACCAGAGCGGAACGATTCGCCTTCATTCTTCGCGCTGCTTTGTCAGCGGCGAGCAGAAGCTTCTTATCGAGAACAACCTGGATCGTCTCCATATGTCGACTCTACTCCACAGTAAAGTCCACAGTCAAGTCTCTTGCGACTCCGAAAGGCAAGATTAAACTCCTAACTATGGCTGCCGCAAAACCGAAGACCAAGCCCGTACCGGAGAGGAAGACGACAGCGAAGCCGGCAGCGCGCGGCGCGCTGGCGAAGGAGCGCGTTGACGCGATCCTGAAGGGACTGGACGAGGCGTATCCCAATGCTGTGTGCGCGCTCAAACATCGCTCGCCGTGGGAGCTGCTGGTTGCGACGATTCTTTCTGCGCAGTGCACGGACGTGCGCGTGAACATGGTGACGCCCGAATTGTTCCGGCGCTTCCCTACTCCTGCGGCGATGGCCAAGGCGGGGCTGCCGGAACTTGAAGAGCTGATTCGGACCACGGGCTTCTTCCGTAACAAAGCGAAGTCAATCCAGGGCGCGGCGAAGAAGATCATTGCGGAGTTCGGCGGCGAAGTGCCGGAGACGCTCGCTGAGCTGATTACGATTCCCGGAGCGGCGCGCAAAACGACGAACGTCGTGCTCGGCGTGTGCTTCGGCAAGGCTGAGGGCGTAGTGGTGGACACGCACGTCTTCCGCATATCGCGGCGGCTCGAGCTGGCGAAGAGCGAGACGGCGGAGAAGGTGGAGCAGGAGCTGATGCAGGTTCTGCCGCGCGACAGGTGGATCAGTTTCTCGCACCAGATCATCCAGCACGGCCGGCAGGTGTGCGACGCGCGTAAGCCGAAATGCGACCGGTGCAACCTGGAGCCGCTGTGCCGGTCGAAGGATAAGACTTGGCGGAGCTAGCGGTGCTAGCGGAGCTGGCGGAGCTAGGTCTCAGACCGGTAGATTTCGTGCTTCCTACCCTTGCGACAAAGACAAGAACGTCGCAAGGATGGGGCACCCACATTGGTACATGAACAAACGGTCAGAACCCTAGTGGACGGCGTGGGCGATGGCCCGAAGGAGGCCGGGAACGTCGGATGGGCTTGCTTCCGCAACAGGTTCCCAGCCGAGGTCGCGCAGGGTCTTGCTGGTTACGGGACCGATTGAAATGGCGGCGACTCCGGCGAAGGGGAATGCGATCCCGGCCTGTCGCGCGGCGTCGGCGAGATGGGTGACGCTGGACGAACTGGTGAAGGCGGCTGCGGCGATTCCCTTCTGCAAAGCTTCTCGCAGGAGTGCGGGGGCAGATTCGGGCATGACGTTTCGGTACGCGTCCACGACATCGACTGTTGCGCCCGCTGCGCGAAGAGCGTGAGGAATGACATCGCGGGCGACGGCTGCGCGGGCCAGCAAAACCTTCCTCCCGCGTGTTTGACCCGCAAGGCTCTTCGCGAGACTTTCGGCAACGTACGACTCTGGAACCAGCGCGATCGCGAAGCCAGCCTGGCGCGCTGCCTCTGCCGTGACTTCTCCCACGGCGGCCACGTTGAAGCGAGCTGCTGCGGCCAAATTAAGGCCGAGCGCAGCGGCGCGGTCGGCAAGCGCACGCACTGTATTTGCGCTCGTGAGGATGAGCCAATCGTAGGAACTGAGTTCACGCAGCGCCCGATCGAGCGGCGCAAGGTCCTCAGGCGGGCGAATCTCGATGACCGGAACCTTGACTGGCTCGGCGCCGAGTGCGCAAAGTCCTTCACTGAGCTTGCCGGCCTGGTGCGCGGCGCGCGTCACCAGGACGCGCTTTCCGGCAAGCGGCAGCGCGGTCATCAGGCGGCTCCGCCGGGGGCGTTGCTACCGGCAGCAAGCAACGATGCCGCTCCCTGTGCGAAGAGCATCTCGGCGGCCTCCTGTCCCAACGAAACAGGATCGGTGTTCTGGAGCGGCGCGTGAAGATGCACGCGGACGAGCTTGCCTGAATCCGGCGAAGCGACGACGCCAAAGATCTCGACCCATTGGCCGCTGGAATCGTTCAGAGCAAATGACGGGCGGCAATGAATTCCGATGGGAACCTGGCAACCGCCGCCTAGAGCGGCGAGAGCCGCGCGCTCGGCCGTGACCGCGAAGCGCGTGTCGGCGTGGTCGAGGAAAGCGACAGCGGCAAGCGTCTCAACGTCGCCGCTGCGGATTTCAATGGCCAGCGAACCCTGGCCTGCTGCGGGGCAAAAATCTTTGGGATCGAGGCGCTCGCGAACCCAATCGGTCTTGCCGAGACGATCGAGACCGGCGGCGGCGAGCAGAATCGCGTCGATCTGGCCCTCAGATAGCTTGCGCAGGCGCGTGTCGACGTTGCCGCGAAACTCGACGGCCTGAATGTCGCTGCGCATGGCCTTCAACTGCGCGCGGCGGCGCTGGCTGCTGGTGCCCACGCGGGCGCGGCGCGGCAGCTTAGTGAGGCTCGCGTGCTTGATGGATACAAACGCATCGCGCGGGTCGACTCTGGGCGGCGTTGCCGCGAGAGCAAAGCCGGGCGGAAGCTCGGTAGGCAAATCTTTGAGCGAGTGTACGGCGAGATCGATGCGGCTCGAAGCGAGAGCTTCTTCAATTTCCTTGGTGAACATTCCTTTGGAGCCGACTTCTGCGAAGGTGACTTCCTGCAGGCGGTCGCCGGTGGTTTTGATGATTTCGATTTCGACTTCGTGGCCCTGGATGCGCAGCAATTCGGCGATGTGATTGGCCTGCCACAGCGCGAGTTGCGAACCGCGACTGCCGATGCGCAGCTTCATCGGCGAGCCTCCGCGCCAGTTTCACTCGTGGTCGCGCTCTCGACATTCCTGCGCGGGCTTTCTTCTGCTGGGCGTGCGGAATTCGCGGGGTGTTCCGCGCTGAGCGCCGGGTCAGGGCTGGCCGGATTCGTCTGACTTGATCCGGCTCGCGACGCTTCGCCTTGCGCGGCCGGCGAGACCGACCACTCTTCGCAGAGAGCGTCGAGCTTGGCCGAATCGCCCTCGCGCGCCGCCTGCTTGAGCGCCTGCATGGGCGGGTGGAGAAATTTGTTCACGAGGCCGCGCGTGAGCGTCTCGACGGCTGCGAGCTGCTCCGTGTTGAGTACTCCGAGACGGCTGTGAAGGCGCTCGATTTCGGCAACACGAATCTCTTCGGCCTTCTTCTGCAGGGCGACGATCGCCGGAGCGACGTTGACGGTGCGCTGGCGCTGGTGGAAACGGTCGACTTCCGCCGCGATGAGCGCCTCGGCGTCAATGGCCTGGCGGCTGCGCTCTTCCATGTGCGCCACGGCCACCTGCTGCAGGTCGTCGATGTCGTAGACGAAGATGCCGTCAAGCTTGTTCATCAGCGGGTCGACGTCGCGCGGTACCGCAATATCGATGAAGAACATGGGCCGGTTGCGGCGTTTGTGGAGGAAGGCCTGGCCATGCTCGGGGCGGAAAATGGGATGCGGCGCGCCGGTGGAGCTTATGACGATGTCGGCGCGGCTGGCGGCGTCGTAGAGCTGACTGTAGTCGATGACTTCGGGAACGACCGAGCCTTGAAACTCTTCGGCCATGCGGCGGGCGCGCTCGGCGGTGCGATTGCAAACGAGGATGGCTCCGGCGCCTTGCTGCACCAGGTGGCGCGCGGCGATCTCGCTCATCTTGCCTGCGCCGACGAGGAAGACGGTGCGGCCCTCGAGCGAGCCGAAGATTTTGCGGGCTAGATCGACGGCCACCGACGCGATAGAGACGGAGTTGGAGCCGATGCCGGTTTCGCTGCGCGCTTTTTTGGCGGCGGCAAAGGCGCTCTGGAGCAGGTGCTCGAGTTGGCCGGAAACGGTTCCGGCGGCTCGCGCCACGGCGAAGGCCTCTTTCACCTGGCCGAGAATCTGCGGCTCGCCGACAACCATCGAGTCCAGGCTAGCGGCCATGCGGAAGAGATGGCTGACGGCCTCTTTGTCGCGGTACTCGTAGAGGTGGGGCGCGAGAACGGACGCGTCGATGGCGAATCGGTGCGACAGGAATGCTGCCACAGGAACGTCAGCGCCTTCAACGACCGAAAGCAGCTCGACACGGTTGCAGGTGGAGACGATCATGCACTCGGTGATGCCGGGCGTGGCGGCGAGAGCGCGCGTGGTTTCGGCCAGCTCGTCGCGACCGATGGCGATCTTCTCCCGCAGCGCAATGGGCGCCGTTTTGTGGTTCACGCCGATGAGCGCAAGGGTCATTGGGGACCGAACCTGTGCACCTGACTGATGAAGTTGGCGGCCCAGACGGCCATCATGACCACCATCGCCGCGCCGGAGACGTAGGCGGCCCTGCGACCGCGCAGCCCAATGCCGAGACGGAGCGAGAGGAGCGTGGCATAAACAATCCACATCGCGAACGAAGCGAGAATGTTGGGGTCGAGAAAATAGGAAGCGCCAAGCGAGGTTTCCTGGACCAGGACGACGCCGATCAACAATCCGATAGTCATGCAGGGGAAACCGAATTCGAGGGTAGCGAGAGACAGACGCTCAAGCGTGTCGAGCGGCGGCAGCCAGTCGAGCGGTCCCCACCACCTCGCGGTGTGACCGGGCTTGTGCTTGGCCTTGATCCTGCGCTCCTGGACGAGGTACATGACCGAGGCCAGCAAGCTGAAGCACAGCGCAGCGTAAGCCAGCAGCAACGCGATGATGTGCGCCACCAGCCAGCTCATCCACACTCGCTGCGACGGAAACCGGTAGGCGCCGGGCCCGAGCGCGGGGATGAAAACGAGAAAGAATGTGGCGGGGAGGGCTAAGATGCCGAGCGAGATGGCATCGTAGAACCACCAAACGAGGAAGAACAGGCCGGCAACGACAAAGCCGAGCAGAGACTCGATCTCGCGGACGCCGACGGGCATCCAGCGGTGGGCGAGGACGAGCATCTCGACGACTGAGACGAAATGAAAAAAGAAGGCCAGGCCGCCCAGGTGGACGCAGGTCTTTCGCCAGGGGATGGAGTTCGAGAGCACCGCCGGGAAGACGGCGACACATCCGCCAGCATATAGAATGGCCGCAACTCGTAGCCAAAGCAGGTACATGGCAGCTTTTACGGTAAAGGCGTAACCATTCAGTATACTGTGATGCAAATCACCTGTAGCGGCTGTGGAGCGGGCGGGTTGAAGAGGGATTGCGTCAGGAGACGAATCCCGTACACGTCAGAACCAACGGGTGTTTGCTGGCTGGGTGAGCTATTGGTTCTGCGAAACCTCGCCGATTACATGAAACCGAGGCATGTTGGCGCGCCAGGAGTCCCTGAAGAAGCTTTGCGCATGGTCTTTTTGGAGCTGAAGCAGGTAATCTTCGGCTTCATAGACGAGCTGGCGAATTGTTGCGTTGTCGGCCATGCCGATGGACTTTTCAATGGCGATGAGCTTTTGAAGCAGGATGGTGTTGTTCATGAAACGCGGCCCTCGGGGTTTTATGTTTTTGCAATCGAGGAAGCCAGTTTGCCAAGAAGGTGGCTGTTTGGGTGTGATTTATGTCACTTGGTTTTTCTACAGGAGGCGGGGAAGGGCGCCAGGGTCCGCCGAGGGGATTCGCGGCGGACTCTGGAGCCGGGTAAGTCGCTGAAGGTGCGGCCGTTGCTGTTACTGCTTGGTCGCGGTGAAGGTGTCGACGCGACCGGTGAGTTTGGAGGTGTCGACCACGGTCAGCGTCTTGCCGTTGGCGGAAACGGTCATGGTGGAGACATCGGTGACGGTGCCGTCGCGCTTGTCGGTCTCCTCGAAGGTGTGGGCGTTGATCTTCTTAAGAGAAACAGCGTCGTAGCCGTAGGCGCCATGGACGGGATAATCGTTGCCATCGAGCTTGGCGGTGTAGCCCGCGCCGGTGGGATCGGACATGGTGATCTCATCGCCGCTGGTTTTGTAAGTGGTCAGGAGCTCAGTGCCGCTGCCGGTCTGCTTGACGATGATCCAGTCGCCTGAAGTGGCGTGCACGCCGGAAGGGGCCTTACCGCTGCGCTTGGCCGTCGACTCATACGTCGAAGGTTGGCCGCCATTCATGGGGTGATCGACAGTTTTGACGGTGAGTGTCTTGCCGTCGGCAGAGACAGCGCGGGTCTGTTCGAAGATCACCGTGCCGCCCTTCTTGGCGACGGTGGAAATGGTGTGGTCGTCCACGATGGTGACGCTCAACGTGTCGTAAGAATGGCCGGCGACGGCATGATCCTGGCCGTCGGCTGCAATGTCGTAGGCCGGGTTGCAACTGCCTGTGCAGTGATACCAGCCCTGGCTGAGGTAAAAGGAGAGCGGCTTGGGGCTGAACTTGGTTTGCGCAAGGTCAACGCGCCAGGTGCCGTCGAGTGGTGATTGAGCTTGGGACGCCGCGGCCGCGCAAAGTGCCGCCATTGAGAACAGCGCGCAGACAACAGAACGCTTGGTGCTGGACATTTGCATGTTCCTCCTCTGGGGATTTTGAATTCGGTGTTTTGACCGAAGGCCCGATTTGGGGGGGGAAAGGCTCGGCCCGAGTGACCGAGTGATTCTACATGGCGACGGTTACTGCTGAGTAGCTTCGTTTTGCGGGGATGGGCGATGAGGGCGGGTGGCTTGGGCTGGTCGTGGTGAGCGCGCGATCGGGGCGCATGGGCGCGCTCTCGGCGTAAAAGCCGAGAGCGGATCCGTCGATCTTCTGCCCCTTTCCTAATCGAGTTTTGCGGGGGGCGACTCGGGGCGCGGCGCGCGTTGGCCTGCAGAATGAGAGGCCTGCCATCGCGGCGCCGCCGTCTTGCTGGAATTATTGCTGAGGAGTCGTGGTTGTAGTCGTCGTTTCCGAGTGTTGTTCCGAGCCTGGGGACGTTTTAGTCTTCGTCTTTTGCGTTTCCTTCGATTCCTTCACTTGATGGTGGTGGTTATACTTCGTTTTGGTTTTGTCGGATTGGCTGGTTTTGGTGGTTGGCTGATCCGGAGTCCGCGTGGTGGTGGTGGTGGATTGCGTGGAGTCCTGTGCCATGACCGGCATCGACATTGCAAATGCGACCAGTGATCCGGTGACAACAGCGCATAGTTTCCTGGATTTCATTCGATTCTCCTTTTCTTTCTCCGGAATGTGAACCTCAAGTTGCACACGGATTCCGGTCGCGGCGAGCTGCTTTCCTTGCGATATACCGATGCTCGCTTATCGCTGAGCGCAATTCTGAGCAGAAAGGCTCATTGCGTGCGGCCGGGACCGGCGCAACGCTCCGGCGCTGATGGGGTGGGAACCGCTTGCCCTTGAGCTGTCCCGTCGCGATACTCTTGAATGCAACGTGATCAAGGAAGAATCCCAACCCGCGGGCGCTCCGCGCTCTCCTCTTTTGGACGAGAGCCCTACAGGCGACGAGTTCGCGTTGACCGCGGTGACCGTGGATCGGGAGCCTGCCGACAAGAGCGCTCCGGAGCTCACTCCGTTCATGCGCCAGTGGGCCGCGGCCAAGCGGCAGAATCCCGATGCTCTCGTCTTTTTCAGGATGGGCGATTTTTACGAGCTTTTTTATGACGACGCGGCTGTGGCTAGCCGCGAGTTGCAATTGACGCTGACGGCGCGGGATAAGGAACGCAACATTCCAATGTGCGGCGTGCCTTATCACGCGGTGGAGCAGTACATCACCCGGCTGCTGCGGAACGGCTATCGCATTGCTCTCTGCGACCAGATGGAGGATCCCAAGCTCACCAGGAAACTGGTGAAGCGCGAGGTGACGCGGGTGCTGAGCCCGGGAACGGCGCTTGACGCAGGGCTGGGACAGGAGCAAAACAATTTTCTCGCCGCCCTGTATGAGGCGGGTCCCCACTCCGGTGGCAACGACAAGAACGCAACAAGGGTGGGGCGCGCCGATTCCGTTTACGCGCTGGCGCTGCTCGACGTCTCGACCGGCGAGTTTCGCACGATGGAGTTTCGTGGGGCGAATGCGCGGGCGCTGGCGATTGATGCGCTCCTGCTGGCTGCGCCGAGTGAGGTGCTCTTCGCGGCAGGCGCGGAGACGCCGGCGCAGTTGGAGGGGATCCCGGCGCGGACACGCGTCGAGGACTGGGTGTGGACGCGGGAGTACGCGGTGCCGCTGGTGGAGCGGCAGTTGAACGTGCGGTCGCTCGAAGGATTTGGCCTGGACGGACACGAGCCGGCGGCGATTGCGGCCGGCGCGGTGCTGCACTACGTGCGCTCGACGCAGAAGAACGACGCGCTGCACATTGACAGCCTGAAATTCGAGGAGCATTCGACTGCGCTGGAACTGGACCAAGTGACGGTGCGGAATCTGGAGCTGGTCGAGCCGCTTTTTTCAGGACAAGACGATCGGGCCACGTTGTTTCGGACGCTCGATGCGTGCCTCACGCCGATGGGCAAGCGGTTGTTGCGGGCAACGATTCTGCGACCGCTGAACAACGCGGATGAAATTGAAGCGCGATACGAGGCGGTGGCCGAGGCGCACGTAGATTTGCTCAAGCGCGAGGAGATTCGGCGAGCGTTTGACGGAATTCTTGATTTGGAGCGGTTGCTGGCGCGCATTTCTTTGGATTCGGCGGGGCCGAGGGATGTGCGCGCGCTGGCGGCGAGCCTGGCGCGCCTGCCCGGAGTGAAGACGGCCCTCGATGCGATGGCCGCGCGGCGGTGGCGTGCGATCTCAACACATCTCGACTCGCTCGACGACGTGACTGCGCGCATTGTGAAGACGCTGGTGGCTGAGCCGCCGCTGACGCTCGTCGATGGCGGCGCAATTGCGGCGGGAATTGACACAGAGCTGGACGAGTTGCGATCTATTTCGTCGTCGGGGCGGCAGGCCATCGCGGCTATCGAGGAACGCGAACGGCAGCGAACCGGAATCGGCTCGCTGAAGGTGCGCTACAACTCCGTCTTCGGCTACTACATCGAGATCACGAAGGCGAACATGGCGCTGGCGCCCGCCGACTACGAGCGCAAACAGACGTTGGTGAACGCGGAGCGGTTTACAACGCCGGAGCTAAAGGAGTACGAGCGGAAGATTCTCTCCGCGCACGACCGTTGCATCGAGATCGAGAAGCGAATTTTTGCCGAACTGAGAAAATTCGTGCTCGAGAGCGCGGGGCGCATCCGGCGGAGTTCCGCGGCGGTGGCGGAGGCGGATCTGCTGGCGTGTTTTGCGCACCTGGCAGCGGCGCGGCGTTACGTGCGGCCGAAACTCGCGGACGAGCCCGTGCTCGAAGCTGTTGCCGGCCGGCATCCGGTCATCGAGCAGTGGTTGGAAGAGACGCGCGAGGGGCGCTTCATCGCCAACGATCTCTGCCTGTGCGCTCACCACGACTCCGCTCCAAAAAGTGAAAGCGCGCAAGCGCCACCGCCGCCGCAGCCGAGCCTGCTGCTCGTAACTGGCCCGAACATGGGAGGCAAGAGCACGTACCTGCGGCAGGCAGCGATGCTTGTGCTGATGGCGCAGATGGGCAGTTTTGTTCCGGCAGAAAGCCTGCGGCTGGGACTGGTCGACCGGATTTACACGCGCATCGGGGCCAGCGACAACGTGGCGCGCGGGCGGTCGACTTTTATGGTCGAAATGACGGAGACGGCGACAATTCTGAACACGGCGACAATGCGGTCATTGATTTTGCTCGACGAGATGGGGCGCGGCACGGCAACGTTTGACGGGCTGTCGCTGGCGTGGGCGACGGTTGAATACCTGCACGCCGAGGTGGGCGCGCGAACATTGTTTGCGACCCACTACCATGAGCTGACCATGCTGGCCGAGAAGCTGCCGCGCGTGCGCAACCTTCGCGTTGGCGTGAAGGAGACGGCGAGCGGAATTGTCTTTCTGCACAACATTGAGCCGGGCGCAGCGAGCAAGAGCTACGGGATCGAAGTGGCGCGGCTGGCGGGATTGCCGGCTGCGGTGATCGAGCGGGCCAAGCACGTGCTGCGACAGCACGAGAAGCAGGAGCGCCAGAGTGTGCAGGTGGAGACGGAAGCCGATCCGATGCAGTTGACCATTTTTACACCGCTTTCGCAGAAGATTGTGGACCGAATTGAGTCGACGGACGTGAACTCGCTGACGCCGCTGCAGGCGCTGAATTTGCTGGAAGAACTTCAGCAGGAGCTGAAGGAAAAGAAAGAATAGGAACAGAGATGCGAGAAAGACTGGGGATGCGGGAAAGATGACGCAAAGCGTGCGCAATGCGGCGGGAAGTTCGCTCCTGGTCGGGCTGGAAGGAACTGCGCTGACGGCGCTCGAGCGCGCTTGGCTAAAGCTGTTGCGGCCAGCGGGGATCATTCTGTTCCGGCGGAACATTGAGGACGCGAAGCAGACGCGGGCACTCCTAACAGAGGCGACAAAGTTTTGCACGAAGCCTTACATGGCATTTGTCGATGTGGAGGGCGGAACGGTGGACCGGCTGCGCGATGCGCTGGCACCGATGGCGCCGGTCGAGGCCGTGGCGCAGGCAGCGCGGGCTATTGGGCACAGTGCGATTGCTCGCGAGCACGGACACTTGATTGCGCGGGCGATCAAAGCGTTCGGATTCAACTCGCCGCTGGCGCCGGTGCTCGACCTTGGGCTGCCCGCGTCGGAAAAGGTGCTGGCAACGCGCTGCGCTGGACCCACACCGGAGGAAGTTGTGGCGTTCGCGCGTGAGTTTCTGGCCGGGCTTGCGGCCGAGGACGTGGCGGGATGCGGGAAGCACTTTCCGGGCCTGGGCGGCGGAACGCTCGACTCACATCTGGAGACGCCGAAGATTCGCCGCACATGGCAGAAGTTGTGGCAGGAGGATTTGGAGCCCTACCGCGCGCTGCGCGACGAGCTGCCGATGGTGATGGTGAGCCATGCGGCGTATCCGCTGACGAAGGACAAGAAGCGGCCGGCGAGCGTGTCGAGTTTCTGGGTCAGCGAAGTTCTGAGAAAACGGATCGGCTATCGCGGCATTGTTCTCTCTGACGACCTGGAGATGGGTGGAGTGGCCAACGTTATGCCGATGGGAGATGCGGCGGTCGAAGCTGTGCGCGTGGGCTCGGATCTTCTGCTCATCTGCCACCATCCGGAACCGATTCTGAACGTGTATGAGGCGCTGGTCACTGAGGGCGAGCGATCGGCGGCATTTGGCAGGTTGCTCGAGGCGCGGGCGCGAGAGTCGGAGCGGAAGCGGCTGAAGACCTTTCGCACGGGAATGCCGGCGGCGCTCGGCAAGCGGCAATTCGAGGCGCTGCGCGCGCGGATTCTGCGCTTCGGCGAAACCGTGGCACAACCTGGACTGAAACGGAGGCCGGCCGGCGAATGAGCGCGCGTGCAATGACCGTAGCAGGAGTGATGAGCGGGACATCGGCCGATGGGATCGATGTAGCGATCATGCGCATTTCTCCCGGAAAGTCGAGGTCGAAGCTCACGCTGCTCGCGCATGAGGCGTTCCCCTTCCCTGATGCGCTGAGGCGCGCCGTGCTGGCGGCGATGGATGCGAAATCAACTTCGACGGCAGAGCTGGCGCGGCTGAATTGGCGGCTGGGGCTGGCTTATGCCGAGGCGGTGAAGGAAACCGCGCGCAGGCATGAAGCGAAGCTCGACCTGGTGGGCTGCCACGGGCAGACGCTTTACCATCAGCCGCACCCGGAGGCCTACGCTGGGCGAAAGTTTGCCTGCACGTGGCAGGCTGGCGAGGCGCAGGCGATTGCGGCGGCGCTTCAAGTTCCGGTGGTCTCGAATTTCCGGCCGATGGATATGCTCGTCGGCGGGCAGGGTGCGCCGCTTGTTCCGCTGCTCGACTATGTGCTCTTCTCGGACGCGAAGCGCGGGCGCGTGCTGCAGAACATTGGCGGAATCGCGAATCTGACAGCGATTCCCGCGAGCGGCGGCCCTGAGCAGATCATTGCCTTTGATACCGGGCCGGGGAACATGGTGATCGACTGGCTGGCGCAGAAGCTCTTCGACAAGGCTTTCGACCGCAATGGCGCGCACGCGGCGAAGGGATTGGTGCTCGCGCCAGTCCTGTCGGCAGCGCTGCGGCATCCATATTTCCGGCTGAAGCCGCCGCGGACTGCAGGACGCGAGCAGTTTGGGCGCGCTTACGCGGCTGACTTTTTGGCCGCATGCCGGCGGCACAGCAAGGCTCCGGAAGACGCGGTGGCGACAGCGACGGCGCTGACGTCGGAGACGATTTCGCGGAGCTACGCGCGATTCGTGCGGGCGAAGATGAAGAGCCGCGACGTGGACTTCATCGTCTCGGGCGGTGGAGCGCGCAACAAAACGATGGTGGCAATGCTGACCGCGCTCCTCAACCCGATGGGATGCGCGGTGATGACGAGCGAGAGGTTTGGAATGCCGGCCGAGGCCAAGGAGGCCGCGGCGTTCGCGCTGCTCGCGTGGCACACGTGGCGTAGGCTTCCGGGTAATGTGCCCGCCGCGACGGGGTCGAAGCGGGCGGTGGTGCTGGGACAGGTCACGTATGCGTAGGCGAAGATTCGCGGTCCTTCGCCATCAGGCAGTTATGCCTTTTTGGAAACGGCGGGACTCGCGCCGGACTGATTCGGCACTGCGATGACGCGGAGTTTGAGCGCGCATCGGATTTTTCCACGCAACCCTCTGCTACCATAGAGCTGACTGCAGTCCACGCGGCCGGACTGAAAAGCGTGAGCGCGAGGAACCTGTTTGCGCGAGCACCCGAACGGCCGAAGCCAACACAAAGGAGAATTTATATGCCTCTCGTTTCAATGCGGCAGCTCCTCGATGAAGCTGCGAAGGGCGGATACGGCGTCGGCGCATTCAACGTCAACGACATGGAACAGATTCAGGCGATCATGATGGCGGCCAAGCAGACCAAGTCGCCAGTGATTGTGCAGGCGAGCCGCGGCGCGCGCGCGTTTGCCGAGGACCTTTACCTGTTCAAGCTAATTCAGGCGGCGGCCGAGTTGAACCCCGATATTCCCATCGCCATGCACCAGGATCATGGCAACAGCTTTGAGACCTGCAAGAGCGCCATCGCGCTGGGTTACACGAGCGTGATGATGGATGGGTCGCTGCTCGAGGACGGCAAGACGCCGTCGACATTTGAGCAAAATGTGGACGTGACACGGCGCGTGGTGGACTATGCGCACGAGCGCGGCGTAACGGTCGAGGGCGAGATCGGCGTGCTGGGCGGCATTGAGGACGGACACGGCGCGGGCGGCACGGGCCTGGAGCATGTGACGGACCCCGATCAAGCAGTCGAGTTCGCGGAGCGCACCGGCGTGGACGCGCTGGCCATCGCTATCGGCACCAGCCACGGCGCGTACAAGTTCAACAAGAAGCCAGACGGCTCGGTGCTCAAGATGGACCTGCTCATCAAGATTCACGGACGCCTGCCGCATACGCACCTGGTGATGCATGGCAGCTCGTCGGTGCCCAAGGACTTGCAGGACATCATCAATGAATACGGCGGCAAGCTGAAGCCAACATGGGGCGTGCCGGTCGAAGAGATTCAGCTCGGCATCCGCAACGGCGTGCGCAAGGTCAACGTGGATACCGACAATCGGCTGGCCATGACGGGCGCCATCCGCAAGGTGCTGTGGACGCAGCCGGAGAAGTTCGATCCGCGTGACTACATGAAGCCGGCCCGCGAGGCGATGGCGAATGTGGTGGCGCAGCGCATGACGCAGTTCGGGCAAGCTGGCCACGCAGGCGACTACACGCCGATTCCGATCACCGAGATGGCGAAGGGCTACGCCAACGGCACGCTCGATACGCGGCCGTCGCTAGCGGCCAAGTAGTCTGTGCAGTTCAACATAGAGCGCAAAGCGAATGCGCCACTTCCGTAATTTGAGGTGGCGCATTTTTGTGTGTGCGGGATCAGGCGAGCCCTACCCGATGAAGTCGCCCGGCGTCAGAGGCCGAGGTCTTCCTCGGAATATTCTCTGTGCTTGGCACCGCGTTTGGGGTTGGCGATCGGCTTCACTTCAACGGGCACAATGACCGTCCGCTCCACTTCGTCTCTTGTCTGCATGGCCTGCTGAACGCCGAAGGTCATGGCAATCTCGTCGATCTTGTCGCCATAGTGCTTGCGCAGCAAATCAAGCTCGCCGCGCAGTTCGGCGCGACGCTCGGGCGTTTCATCGTCCGAGTCGGCCCATCGGGCGGTAAGAATGATCGAGAAGCGCACCGCGGCCAAGTCTTCGGTCTCATAGGTGAGGAGCTCATCGCGCGTCTCGCGGATGTACCGCGATGCGGGGCCGATGGTGGCTAAGTCAAGGGGTGCATGAAGAAGTTGTGTGGACACTGCAGTCCTCCCTCCGTGGATTTTCCACGGGGTCGATCACAACAGATCGGAAGGAAACAAAGAGTCATCGTAAGGTCCCGGTTCTTTGCCGGATTACACCAGTGTTTCTGCTGGATTGGCTCCTAGTTTGGAGGGGCTTTCCGGGGGCGCGCTGTGCGCAAAGTCACTCATTATGGCAGGTTGAACAGAATCAGCACCGCCCAGTTCGCGATTGGGAACCCGGCCGCATATGGGAAAGAGGGGATCGCCGTGCGGGCTGCCGGGCTAGCAAATCATTCTGGGGACTGGAATTAGCGAGCGACGCTACTGACCGGCCGTGTTGTAGATTCGCGCGTGGGCTCGCCTGATTTCGAGCCCGCCGATCCGCCCGTGACGAGCAGCCAGTAGTGGAAGCCGTCGACGATGGCCATTAGGGCGGCCTGGTTCAAGTCGCTGCTGACGCCAGCGGTGACCCAAGGCTCGCGGCTGTCGGCGATGAAGCTGACGGTGACGCGGACATGCGCGGCCGAGTCGTGCGCGCGGACGTCAAGCGCGGCCACGGTGAATGTGCCAAGGCGCATCTGGGCGAGCGCCGGGTACGACGAATCGAGTTCGCGGCGGAGAGCTTTAGTGAGCGAGTCGACAGGGCCTGCGCCCTCGGCGCGTGTTGTGGCAACTTTCGAGTTGCCGAGCAGGAGCGTCATGAACGCGATGGCGAAGTGGTCGCCAACTTCGTCGCACTCATCGAAGACGCGCCAGCTTTTGACGGTGAACCAATCGGGCAGCGTTCCCAGCGTGCGCATGCAAGCCAGGCGGAAGGAGACTTCGCTGGCGGTAAAGCCGCCGCCCTCGATCATCGCCGGGGTCGCATCCATCAGAGCCTGCGCCTGCGCGGAGTTGAGCGGCACGCCGAGCGACTCCGAAAGCAACATGATGTTGGCCTTGCCCGATTGTGCGTTGACGCCGATGGTGGGGCTGGCGCCGACCAGTGCCGGATCGGTCCAGAGATAAGCACCGGGATTCTTGCGTTCGCTTGAGCCGTGCATGCCGGCCCAAGTGCCGAAAGCGCCGGCGCCGACGATGGGCGCGCCGTGCGGCGGCTCGAGCCCGAAGGCCGCGTAGGCCGAGTGCGCAAGCGAGGTGAGGCCGGGCAGAGCCCCGGGCGGAACAAACTCCGCTTCGCCGCGAAGCTGCATGGCGCCGATTACAGTGGTCAGGTTCACGTTGCCGCAGCGCTCACCGGTTCCGATGAGCGTGCCCTGGATATGGCGAGCACCGGCAAGAATCGCGGCGCGCGTGTTGGCAATGCCGAGGCCGCGATCGGTGTGGCCATGAAATCCGAAGTGCGCGCCGGGAAAATCGCGCAGGAGGCCGGCGATTACTTGCGAAACTTCTTCGGGGCTTGACCCTCCGTTGGTGTCGCAGACGACGATGCGGCTGACTTTCTGCTGCACGCACTGCTCGGTCAACTGGCGGAAGTAGTCGAGGCTGCGCTTCGTGAAATCTGCATCGGTGGGATTGCCGTTTTCGCGCCGGCCGCAACTTGCGTCCATGGCGTGCTCGAAATCGACGAGAACCTCGAGGCGTTGCTGTTGTAGAAAATCGACAGTCTCGCGCGCCATCAGGAGATTTTCTTCGGGCGTTGTTTCGAGCGAGCGCTCCACGTCGAGCAGGCGCGATTTGACGACCACCACTGCGGCGGGGATGCGGTGCTTGTGGCGGAGAATGAATTTTACGTCGGGCCATTCCTCGACTTTGGAACCGCGACCGCGCGAACGCCCGAAGAGTGCCAGCCGCATGGCGCCGGTATCGACGGAGTCGAGCGCAGCGGTCAAGTCTGAGACAAATTGATTGGCGCCGGCAAATCCGATTTCCGCATAACGCACGCCGAAGGCAGCCATCCGCTGCAAAAGCAGCAGGGCGTTAGGCACGGAAATCTCGAGGTCCGGCTGCTGCAGGCCGTCGCGCAGGCTGGTGTCGAAGAGCTCGACTTGTGGGGGCGTAGTCACGGTGGTTGAGTTCTGCAATTCGTCTAGAAAATCGAGCGTGAAAGCTGAGAGCCGCCAGATTCCATCATATCGCGAGGTGCGCGTCACGGCGTTTGTGGAGTCGAGTCATCCCAGTGTATGGCCGCGATAGCGTCAAGTCACTGGCGGGCCGGCGAGTCGCCAGCGAATCGGGTCACAGGCTTTCGGGACGCGTAAATCCGCCTTCCGAGCGGCTCCGCGAAATGCAGCAAAACCTATCGTTTGTGAAACGCGCTCCGCATGCCCAGCCCACGCGCCCACCCCCGCATCAATGGCAGCTCAGCATGGTAGCCTGTCTTCTGCCGAGAGGGAGGAACGACTTGACACCCACAAAGCCGACCACAAAAAGTGACCTCGTAAAAATGTCGCTTTACTTCGCGGGAGGCTGGTTTGCCTTAACAACCATAGGCTATTTCGTTGCTTTGAACCCTGACTACCCTGCGTACTCTGAAAGCATCCCATTTCTTGTCTTTTATGGACGCTCCACTTTATGGTTGTGTGCCATAGTGGGAGCAATGGTGACCGTCGTATATCTTGCCAAACTCTACAAGAAGCGGCAGAGGGCCATGCAGAAGGAACTCGAGAATGAAAGAAGGGCAGGTTTTCAGGTTACGCCTTTGCGAAAAACTTCGAGGAGACTTAAGGCAACATTGTTTATCGGTGTCATGCCGATTCTTGTAACTTGCGTGTCCTACAGGCTTCTTGTTTATTTGGACCGATTCGATACTTCGAGCCCTCTTTTCAAAATACCGGTGCAACTTTTCTTATTGGGTTTAATTTACTTCTCTTCTTTTGTCCTTGGGATGGGGTTGACCGGCAGAAGCGTGGATTTATCCGACCAGGGATTCGTCGCTCAGTTTTTTGGCAGAATTGCGGTCTTTATTTTGAATGCACTTATATTAGGAATTTTGTTTTTTTGGGTGCGGTCATGTCGTCCCTAGCAATCGTGGGCAGGGAATAGAAGCTCCGCCGGTGGTTCACGTCCGCTTCCGCCAGCGCGGCGGGGAAAAGCAATAGGGATTAGATGCGGCCTGAGATTTCAGGGCGCTGCGCTCCGCGAGGGAAAAGCAACCGCAGGTCCTTCGACTCGTCGCCACGGCGACTCGCTCAGGATGACATCGCGGGTTATTGAGTGCGGGTCTGGAGACCCGCACGACAGCCGGTCTGGAGACCGGCGCTACTCACTTGTTCATGGGCTAGACTGCCTGCGCGGGAGATGGCTCGGTCGGCGGCGGCGCGAGGACGCCGTTCTCCTGATCCTTGTATTGCAACTGGTAGAGCTTCCAGTAGAGGCCGCGTTGCGCAAGCAGTTCCTGGTGCGAGCCCATCTCGCGCAACTGCCCTTTGTGCATGACGAGGATGGTTTCGGCCCTTTGAACTGTCGACAGGCGATGCGCGATGAGCACGCTGGTCCGGCCCTCGACCAATCGCTCAAGCGCGCCGCGGATGCGCAGCTCGGTGTCGGTGTCGACGCTGGAGGTGGCTTCGTCGAGAATGAGAATGTGCGGATTGTAGGCCAGCGCTCGGGCGAAGTTGATGAGCTGCTTTTGGCCGGTGGAGAGCGAGTTGCCGCGCTCGCGGACGGGCTCGTCGAAGCCGTGCGGCAGGCTGTCGACAAAATCCAGCACGTTGACGTCGCGCGCGGCACGGCGCATGGTCTGGTCGTCGATCTGCTCGTTTCCGAGCCGAATGTTTTCGCCGATGGTGCCGGAGAAGAGGAATGGATCCTGAAGGACGACGGCGAAGTGGCGGCGCAATTCAGTGAGATCGTGGTCGCGCAGGTCGACGCCGTCCAATAAAATGCGGCCCGCGGTGACCTCGTAGAAGCGCATCATCAGGCTGGTGAGCGTGGTTTTGCCCGCGCCGGTGTGGCCGACGATAGCGACAGTCTGGCCTAGCTCGATGGTGAAGGAGACGTCCTTCAAAATCCACTCGATGCCGTCGATTGCGGCGAGGGCGGCGGCGTCAGGCTCAGGGGCTAATGCCCCATCTGAATTTGCGGCTCGATTGGCGCCACTCAAGTCGTGCCCTTTCAAAGCAGCCGCGGCCACCGCTGCCTTTTGTTCGTCAGTTAGTTTCTGATAAGTGAACCAGACGTGGTCGAACTCAATTCGATTTGATCCGTCGCCGGAAATCGGATGCGCGGGGCTCACGATCTCCGGCTTCGAATCCATCAGCTTGAAGATGCGCTCGCAGGCCGCCATCGCCGCCTGAAGGATGTTGTATTTGTCGCTCAAATCCTGAATGGGCCGCCAGAAACGCAGTGAAAACTGCGTGAACATGATGAGCACGCCGATGGTGACCGTGGGTGGCAGATGAAGGACTCCGAAACCGCCGCGCCAGACGACGAGCGCGATGGCCACAGACGAGAGAAAGTCGACCGCGGGGTAATAGAGCGCGTAGGCGAGGATGGTGTCTTTGAAGGCGATCATGTGCAGCCGGTTTACGTCTTCAAAGTCCTTGTAGGCGCGCTCCTCGCGGTTGAAGAGCTGCACCACGGCCATGCCCGAGATGTGTTCCTGGGTGAAGCTGTTGATGCGCGTAATAGCGGTGCGGACGCGACGGTAGCTTTCGCGCACGTGGTCACGGAAGATGCGCGTGACGATGAGAATGAGGGGCAAAACAGCGAAGGCGAGCAGCGCCAGCCACCAACTGATGGCGAGCATGACGATGGCCATGATGGCGAGCATGAAAGCGTCATTGACGATGGCCAGCACGCCTTCAGTGAACATGTCGTTGATGGCGTCCACGTCGGAGGTGAGGCGCGTGACGAGACGCCCGACGGGGTGAACATCGAAGAATCCAACGTCCATGCGCTGCATGTGGCGAAAGATGTCGCGGCGCAGATCGAACATGATTTTCTGTCCAATCCACTGCATCAGGTAAACCTGAATGAACTGGAGAAGGTATGCCGAGACCAGCATGGCAAGGTAAATGGCGGCAAGCCGGGTCACGCCTTGCACCGCACCGGACGGAAGAACGTGCGCGAGAGGGCTCTTGATGGCGACCCAGTGAGCGACGGCGTTGGAGGGATCTTGATCGCTGGCTTCTGGAGCGAGGTAGCGATCGACGGCCACCATCACGAGGATCGGGCCCGCGACGTCGCACAGCGACTTGAGGGAGACGGAGAGCGAAGCGATACCGGCCTGCAGCCAATAGGGACGCACGAAACGACCGAGGCGGCGCATCAGCTCCGCGTCGTAGACTTTGCCGACGACTTCATCGTCAGTCTTGCGCTTCGGCTGGACAGATCCGTTCTGGGGTCCGTTTTGGGGGCCGGACTGGGATCGGCTTTGGGATCCGTTCTGCTGGTTTTGATTGTCTTCTTTATCCGCCATCGGCTGGGTGGTGTGTGCTTCCTTCTTTATTGTACGGGGACACGGGCCGCGCGGGAGCGAGGAGCGGCACGGCGGCGCGAGTCACTTGCTCTGGCCGCCGCTGTCGGATTTGGGCTCAGGTTTTGATTCAGGTTTGGGCCTGGGCGCGGGCCGAGACACGCCCATGCTCAGGAGCACATACCCAAAACCCTTGCGAATGAGATCAGACAAGCTCATAAGAGGCCGTAGTTCGTGAGTCGTGAATCGTTGGTCGTGGATGCGTTAATGGCCCGCGGGCGTAGCAGGAGCAATTGGTGTTGCCTCAGGCTGTTGCTCGCCGCGAACGACTGAAACTGCCGCGGGAGGCAGCGGCTTATCGGCATTGGCGAGCAGCAGGGTCACCTGCCAAATCTCCGTGTCTGTCAGCACGTTGTTGAAGGACGGCATTCCCGTGAGACGAATACCATTGGACACCTTCCAGTAAGTTACGCCGGGCGGGTCGTCGCTGACGCCCACCACGTTGCTGTTCGCGTGCTGCTGCCAAAGCTGGGGAGCGTCGGGGTACATGTGCGCGGCAAAACTCGAGGGTTTGCCATAGAAACCGTGGCAGGTGGCGCAATGGTCGTGGTAAATAGCGGCGCCGGCAACAAGATTGTTCTCGTCAGCCTGGATGGGAGCGGCCGCGGGCATCTCGCGATTGATGCGCGCATTGAGCGGAATCTCGACGATCTGCTTCTCCATGGGAAACGGAGTGTCGGCCACGGCTACTGGCGGGTGCCCAAAACGAAACCACGACAGCACCGCTGCCGGCACCACGACCAAACAAAGGATGACTCCGAACAAAATACGTCCCATCGCTCTTCGCGTCTCCCATGGCTATCATCGCAGAGCAGCCTCCTGAAACGGGAACGGGCGAGGACACCCGCGCGACAGCCGGTCTGCCACCCTGGCATGGAGACCGGCGCACCATGTCATAGCCGGGCCCACCAAGGGCACAATTCTTTGTGACATCCGGCTGGTGCAACGCGCCGGGCCGTGCAGCCAGTGCCGGTTGGCTCCGGAATGCGTCTAAACTCGCGAAAGCTGACAAGTTTCGCGGCGAGAGTCAGAGCGCATTTCGGGGGCGGGTTCCGGGCGAGTTGGAGGGCTGGGCTCGGCCCGAGGTGATTTAATACCAGATGGGGGAAGCACCGCATCGACGCCGCCCGGAAAGCACGAAACAAAACACGAGTCAGGGCACGAAACATGGACAGCGCATCCGCCGCGGTGGACGTTCCTAATCCAGATTTGTGCCGGTCAGCGCGCGAGCTTCCGCAATCCCTTGGAGGAAATCCGAACCCGATGGTCTCATTCCGCCGTCTTGCAATCTTGCTGGCGCTCAGTTTGCCGGCGATGCCCGCCGTTCAGGCGCAAAGCTCGAGCAGTTCCTCATCTAACTCGACACCGGATCGGAACCAAACTCTGGCGCAGAATCAGCCTTCCGGCGACGCCGGGCAGACCGCCGGCCAGACCCAGGGCCAGATCAGCGTGCAGGAGCGCATTCGCCAGCGGCGCGCGCAGCGCCGCTCCACGGCCATCCACGACGCCTACGACCACAAGTGGGAATCGTACATGGACATGGGCTACCTGCGCTTCCAGCCGGGGCCATCCTTGCAGCGGCTCACCTACTACGCGTGGGAGACGGGCCTGACAAGATTCTCGAACGAGCGGCTGGGCTTTACGCTCGACGGCCGCGGCTACTACGGAACAGCCTTCGTGGGGGTGAACACGTACAGCCAGGGCAAGTTCACGCGACCGGCCATCAGCCAGTACGACGTGATCGGCGGTCCTGTGTATCGCTTCTACCTGCAGCCAAAGTTTTCCATTGCTGGTCGCGCATTGGGCGGCTGGGCGCACGGCAATTTCTCAGGCGACACGAACGGCATTCCGCCCGCCGATCTCGGCCTCTATCCAACCGCCGACACCTTTGCCGCCAGCGTGAGCGTGATCGGGGAGCTCAACGTGTCCCCGAACCTTGCATTGAAACTGGCGCCTGAATATTTCTTTACCGGTTTTGGATCGACGATTCAGGCGAGCCGGGGGTTCACGGGCGGACTGGTGTATCGGTGGGGAAAGCAGTAAGAGCAGTTGACAGTTCACAGTTGTCAGTTGCGAGTTGTCGCTGGTCGGTCTCGGGCCTGAACTGACGCTAGAGCGGCTTGGGGAATTTGCAACGACCGAACATCGATCGTGAGTCGAAATCATGAAAAACAGTTTTTCCCGCCGTCAATTTGTGCAGTCGGGTGCGGCTACGGCCGGCTTTGTCGCGACAGGCGTCGTTCCCGCGTTGATGGGCGTTGCGCAAGCAAGCGCAGAGGCGATTCCGGCCTCGGGAAAGTTTTCCCCGCTTAGCCTCGGCCTGGCCAGCTACACATTCCGCAACTTCACACGCGCCGAACTGATCGGCTTCATGAAGCAGTTGAATCTCGCCGCCCTGAACGTCAAAGACGTGAAGGACCATCTGCCGATGGACCCCGCGCTGGAGGCACAGGCGCTGGCCGACTATGCGGCCGCGGGCATCAAGCTCCACGCCGCGGGCGCTATTTATTTCAGGAACGATTCCGACGCCCAGATTCGGGCCAAATTTGAGTACTGCAAGAGGGCCGGTATTAAGGTGATCGTGGCCGGGGACCCGACACCGGACACGCTTCCGCTCATCGAGCCGTTTGTGAAGGAATACGACATCCGCCTCGCAATCCACAATCATGGACCCGAGGACAAGCTCTTCCCTTCGCCGTTCGATGTGCTGAAGGCAATCAAGAACATGGACCCGCGTATCGGCTGCTGCATCGACGTGGGCCATGCCGCGCGCGCGGGAGCGAACCTGGTTGAAGCGATTCACGCCGCGGGTCCGCGCCTCTACAACATGCACGTGAAGGACCTGACAAGTTTTTCGAGCAAAGAAAGCCAGGTTTCCGTGGGCCAGGGCATCCTGCCCTTCCGCGAGATGTTCGAGGCGCTGATTAAGATCGAGTACCAGGGATTCATCGATCTCGAATACGAGATTCACCCCGACGATCCCATGCCCGGCGTGATCGAGAGCTTCGCGTTCATGCGCGGTGTGCTGGACGGAATGGGGTATTTGACGCACGCGTGAAGAAGCAGCTTCTAGACGCTAGCTTCTAGCTCCTGGCTTGGGTCGCGGGAGCGGGTCAGCGAGTCAACGAGTTCTCAGGTCGGCAGAGCTAGCGGAGTTAGCGAGGTTAGCGGAGCTAATTGGGACCCGCGGTGGCAGGCGGCAACTCTGAAATCATGCCGATTGTTCCCAGCCACGTCTCCACCAATTGCGGCCATGCTGTGATGGGAAGCTTCGTGCGCCGCAGTCCGAACGCGTGGTTGCCCTGCGCGTACAAATGCATCTCCGCCGGAACTCCAGCTTTCTTGAGCGCAATGTAATAGGACAGCGAGTCGTACACGCTGTCGACGTGGTCATCCTCGGCTTGGAGCAAAAACGTGGGCGGCGTCTGGTTGGTGACATGGATATCGGGATTCAAACCGAGATTCTCGTCGGCCTTCGATAGCGGATCCGGCTGAGGAAGCGCGAACTTCTTCGTGCCCAGCCCGGCATCATACTCCGCCGCTGTCCGGGAGAGGTGGCCGGGGTAAATAGCCACGGCAAAATCGGGGCGGCAACTGACCTGGTCGGCCGCATCGACCGCCGGATACAGACGCTTGTCAAAGTAGACGCTCATCGCGACCGAAAGGTGTCCGCCGGCCGAGAATCCGAGAACTCCGATCTTGTGCAGATCGATATGCCACTCCGCCGCATGAAAACGCACCAGCCGCACCGCCCGCTGCGCGTCTTCAAGCGCCATCGGTGACTCCGGATAGGGGCCTGATTTCGGATAGGGCCCAACGTCGGTTACGCGGTACTTGAGCAAGACGCATGTAATGCCTTGGGGCGTAAGCCAGTCGCAAACCTCCGTGCCTTCCAGGTCGATGGCGAGAATCTGATAGCCGCCTCCAGGGAATACGACAACCGCAGCACCCGTGTTCTTTCCTTGCGGCGCGAAGACCGTCATCGTCGGCGTCGTGACGTTCTCGACATAAGTCCACGGCTTGGCGGCAACCAGGTCACTGGCATCGGTCTTTGCGGTCTCCGGCCCACTAACAGGCTGCGGATCGGGCGCCGCGCCGGGCCAAATGGGAATTTGCGTGTGGCCAGGCGAAGGCTGCCAGCCCGGAGTTTGTGCGTAGACACCGCCAAAAGAAAACGCTGCACAGAGCGCAAGAAGGATGAGTCGATTCACAGTTCTTGCAGCGTAGCAGCTTACTCGTGGCGAGGCGTTGCATAGCATGGTGCGTGACGTTTCAATCTTGAAGAGGAATGCTCGCGGACCAGGGTCCGCGCAGCCTATTGCAGGATCGGAATGCCGGCTATCCGCTGCTGCCATTCGGCGGGGCCTGTGATGTGCACGCTCGTACCTTTCGAATCGACGGCAACTGTGACGGGCATGTCTTTCACGTCAAATTCGAAAATCGCTTCCATGCCGAGGTCTTCAAAGGCCATCAGGCGCGAGCCGCGAATGGCCTTGGAGACGAGATACGCTGCGCCGCCGACGGCCATCAGATAGACCGCACCGAACTCGCGGATGGCCGCGATGGCCTCCGGTCCGCGCTCGGCCTTGCCCACCATGCCCAGCAGCCCCGTTTCAGACAGCATCTGGCGCGTGTACTTATCCATGCGCGTGGCCGTGGTGGGACCGGCGGGGCCGACAACCTCTTCGCGCACCGGATCGACGGGACCGACGTAGTAGATGAAGCGGCCGCGGAGATCGACGGGCAGCTTTTCGCCGCGGTTGAGCATGTCGCTCATGCGCTTGTGCGCGGCGTCGCGGCCGGTCAGCAGCTTGCCGGTGAGCAGGAGCACTTCGCCGGGCTTCCATGTAGCGGCATCCTCGCGCGTGACGGTGTCGAGATTGACTCGTTTCGCTCCGGAGACGTCATAAGTCAGCTTCGGCCATGCGTCAAGCGGGGGCGGATCGAGATAGACGGGGCCGGAACCGTCGAGCACGATGTGCGCGTGGCGCGTGGCGGCGCAGTTGGGGATCATCGCGACGGGCAGATTGGCCGCATGCGCGGGCGTGTCGACCACCTTTACGTCGAGCACGGTGGTCAGGCCGCCGAGTCCCTGCGCGCCGATGCCGAGGCGATTGACTTTGTCGTAGAGCTCGACGCGAAGTTTTTCGGCGGTAGTCTTGGGGCCGCGGGCGATGAGCTCCTGAATGTCGATGGGATCCATGAGCGATTGCTTGGCCAGGAGCATTGCTTTCTCCGCCGTGCCGCCGATGCCGATGCCGAGAATTCCCGGCGGGCACCAGCCAGCGCCCATCTTTGGCAAAGTCTTCAAAACCCAGTCGACGACCGAATCGTTGGGATTGAGCATGACGAACTTGGATTTTGCTTCAGAGCCTCCGCCCTTGGCGGCAACGGTGACCTCGACCGTAGCGCCGCGCACGACTTCGACAAAGACCGCGGCCGGCGTGTTGTCCTTGGTGTTGATGCGCTTGCCGGCGGGATCGGCCTGGAGGCTGGCGCGGAGCTTGTTGTCGGGATCGAGGTAGGCGCGGCGGACGCCGGCGTCGATCATTTCCTGCAAATCGAGAGGCTCCTCGCCGGGCCCCGGCTCAAAACGCACGTCCATGCCCAGCTTGACGAAGGCGTTCACGATGCCCGTGTCCTGGCAGACGGGGCGATGGCCCTCGGCGCACATGCGGCTGTTGATGAGGATCTGCGCTATGGCGTCGCGCGCGGCGGGCGACTGCTCGCGCTCGTAGGCCTGCGCGAGCGAGCGGATGTAATCCACCGGATGGTAGTAGCTGATGTACTGCAACGCGGCTGCAACGCTCGCGATGAAATCTTCCTGGCGGATGACGGTCATGGATGCTCCCTGCACAGTCTGGATACGTTGTTCACTTTCCCGACGCGAAAGTGAAGGACAGACTCTAGGGTATTCGATGCCGCATGCGTCTCAAAAACGGTAGATGTTTCGCCCGGAGACGAAGGAGCCAGATGCAAACGAGAATGGGTGGATTGGGTTCGGTAAGCGGCGGACAAGAAAAGCACGATGAAGCGGCTGGCGGTTACCGGCCGTTTCATCGTAAAGAGAAGCAAAGTTTCAAATGCGCGTACAAAAAGGTCTGAGGCTTGCAACAAGTTTGGGAACCGTGGCACGGCGGCGGTTTCGGTACTCGAACGAACGCCGCGAATGCGCTCGAGCCTTTGTTGCGGGCGGACTCGCGCTGGGTCAAGCTCAATTCGCGCCGGATTCAACGGCACGCCAGCGCGACTCGCCAGCAACCACGCGGCGCTGACTTCGCCGCAGCGGCAAGCCTTAGCCGGCAGCTCCTGCGCGGGCGGCACCAGCGGCGCGGGCGTCAAGCGGAATGCTAAGCTGCTGGCGCAGGCTACCGGCCAGATCGGCGACCACGCGCAGCCGGTCGGCCACTGGCGCCGGGATTTCGCTGCCGCTGAGGGCGAGCTGCGAGTGAAGAAGCAGGCCCGCGACCGTAGACTTGAGCTCGGCCTCGATGGCTGCCGCGGCGGCGCGCCGGGCCACGGCCTGCTCGCGCTCGCGGCGATGGAGCGCGGAGCGAACCTCGCGGATGAGGCGGCCCGCTCCCGAGAGGGCAAAGTTGATCTGGAGAGGAATGGCCAGGCCGGCCTGCTCGCAGATGCGGTCGGCGGCGGCCGGGTCGCACTCGGCCAGCGTCTCGTCGATCACCAGGGCCAGAAACTCGCGTTTGCGCAGCGCGGCCAGCGCGTCGCGTCGGCCTTCGGCCACTTCAACTTCCATTCCCAGTTGCGCGCCCACCACGGCGGCGCAGTTGCGGGCGCCTTCGATTCCGGTCACTAGCAGGATGCTCATGTCCAACTCCTTGTCCTCGATCTTCAGTCTTCCGTCGCGAGCTTCTTCACTCTTCGTGCAGCGGGTCGGCGATGCCGTACTCCTTCAGCTTGCGGTAGAGCGTGGTCTTGCCGATGCCGAGCAGCTTTGCGGCCTGCAGCTTGTCGCCGTTCAGGGTGCGGATGGCGCCTAAGATTGCCTCGCGCTCGAGGTCGGCCAGAGGCTTGACGCCGGGCGCGGCGGCAACTCCGGCCTCTTCGACGTCGCCGGCGTGGAGCGCGTCGTGGTTCTCCTTGAGGCCCTGCTGCTGCAACTGCGTGGGCAGGTCGCCCAGGTGCAGCACCGGGCCGGAGGAGAGCGCGGTGGCGCGCTCGAGCGAATTCTCCAGTTCCCGCACATTGCCCGGCCAGTCGTGGCGCATCATGGTGCGCAGCGCCTCGTCGCTCAGGGTGAACTTGCGGTTGTGTTCGCGGCTGATGCGGTCAAGGAAGTGCGCGGCGAGCAGCGGGATGTCCTCGCGGCGGTCGCGCAGCGAAGGCAGCCGCAGGTTGACCACGTTGAGCCGGTAGAAGAGGTCCTTGCGGAAGGTGCCCTTTTCGACCATCGCGGCGAGATCCCGATTGGTGGCGGCCACGATCCGAGCCTTGATCGGTATGCGGTGCGTCGCTCCAACCGGCCGGACTTCTTTCTCCTGCAGCGCGCGCAGGAGCTTGGCTTGCAGGTCGAGCGAGAGCTCGCCGATCTCGTCGAGGAAGACGGTTCCCCCCTCGGCCGAGACCAGCAGGCCATCTTTCGAGTGATTGGCCCCGGTGAAGGCTCCCTTGACGTAGCCGAACAGCTCGCTCTCGATGAGCGTGGGCACGAGCAAGCCGCAATCGACGGGCAGGAAAGGCTTCTGGGAGTTGGGGCCATAGGCGTGGATCGTGCGCGCTACCAGCTCCTTGCCCGTGCCGCTCTCGCCCAGGATCAGGACGGGGTGCGTGCTTTGTGCCACCTTGGAGAGGATGCGATAGATCTTCTCCATCTCCGGCGAGCGACCGATCATCGAGCCGAGGCCCTCGGAGAGGCGCAGGCGTTCGCGCAACTGGCGCGTCGCAGTGTCGGTCATATGGATCTGCGCGGCGCGGTCGAGCACGGTCGAGAGCTCGTCCATGGCGAAGGGTTTGGTCAGGTAGTCGGACGCGCCGCAGCGCATGGCCTCGACGGCCGCATTCACCGAGCCGGTGGCCGTCATGGCGATCACCGAAGTGTCAGGATAGAGCAGCTTGACCTCGGAGACGAGTTCCAGTCCGTCGTTCGACCCCGACGGCAGATTGACCAGCAAAATATCGGCGATGTGGCCGCGCAGAAGGCCGCGCGCCTGGCCCAGGTCGCCCGTGCTATCGACCGCATATCCCAAACTGGCGGCGATCTCGGCGCAGGCCGAGCGCACCGCCGCGTCCGCGTCCACTACCAGCAGGTGCAGACGGATCGCCGGCTCGGCAAGTTGAGGAATGAACTCCATCTCTCGTGTGTTGAAGACTGTATCCAGCATTGTATTCGCCTTTCGCACGTTCGGAAAAACTCTAAGGGACAGCTCTTAGCTATTAGCTTCGTTTTCGCGGCGCCGGCCGCTGATGGGATGCGGCGAGGACCTCGCCGGTAGAGAAACCCGACGGCTCAGGAGCGTTAGCTCGTCTTGCGCACCGGCAGCTCGATTGCGAAGCGCGCTCCGCCCTGCTCCCGGTTGCTGGCGGCGATGCGCCCTCCCGCGCCTTCGACGATGGAGCGTGAGATGGTGAGACCCAAGCCACGATGGCAGAGGTCGAAGTTCCCGTACGATCCTCCGCTTTGGCCTTCGTTCATCCCATGCGACGTGTAGCCGGAGCCGAAGATTGTTTCGAGGGCCCCTGCGGGGATGCCCGGCCCGTTGTCCTCGACAGTAAGGAGGAGGCAGGCCGCGGCGCCCTGCGCTTCCGGCTGCTCGCGCAGGCCTATGTGAATGCGCCCGCCCGAGGGCATGGCCTCGGTCGAGTTCTTCACCAGATTCACCATGACCCGCGTCAGGTCTTCCCCGGTGAGCCGGACAGGCCGCGCGCCACCCTCGGCGTGAACCGTCAGGGCGATCGACGGTCCGGCCAGCGCCGCCAGCAGGTTGCGGTTGGCGAGCAGTTCAGCGGCGAGGTTCGCGACGGGCACGACAGGCAGCAGATCCCAGCGCCCGGCCGAATAGGCGCCTGCGGCCGCAATGGGCCCAGGGTCCAGGACGGGTATCGCCGCGCTTTCCCGTTCCCGTTCGAGCAGCGCCGGTCCCGATCCTGCGGATGTGAGGCCAAGCGGCGTCGCGGCTGCACTGGGCGGTCCCTGTGCGTTCGATTGCGCGACCCGTTGCGCATCCTGTTCAACATCTATCGTGACGATCTTTTCGACCAGCCGGCGGCTTGCCGCAGCCACAAGCCGGAGCTCGTGTCCGTAGTGCAGGAAGGGAGTAGCCAGCACGCCCGGCTCCTCCAGGAGATCGCAGTAGAGGCCGAGAGCAGTGACCATATTGCGCGCGTCGTGCGCCACCTCGGCGAGGGTCTCGCCCCGGCTATGCAAGGTGGCGAGAGTCTCTACAACCGTCTCCACGCGCTTGCGGTCGGGACTCGTGCTAGCGCTCCCGGGGCCGTTTTGCCGGCTGTCCGTGCGATTCGCGTTCAACTCCAGGCCCTCGTGCTTGTCCAGACCCGGGTGCTTGCGGTCGAGACTAACCTGCTTGCGCACTGAGACGTCCCGTTTCCGTGCCGTCCCTCTGAATGCTTCGGTCTGCTGCATATGCCGGATCCTTTCTTGCAGTGGTCAGTTTTCAGTTGTCAGTGGTCAGTGGTCAGAGAGCACCACTGGGCCGCGTCTTGCTGTTCCTTGTTCCCTGTCCCCTGTTCCTTGTTCCTTGTTCCTTGATCCCTGATCCCGGTTCCCTACACCCTGTTCCGCACCGCCCGTTCCTTGCCCCACTTCCCGTTTCTGCGTTTGGCGGTGAGCTTTGTCCTGTTTTCATACACGTGGCGTGCCAAACGGGGACGCATTTCCTAAGCTCCTGATCATGGGAGGGATAAGTCTCCGATTGGGGGCATACGGGCGGGGCGGCGCAACGGCCGTCGGTTCCAAAACGGAACTGATCGCTTGCGTCTAGCCAGCACAAGTGCATTACTATCATTAAGTTATGGGAAGATTCCTAATCCGGCACTTGGATCTCCCGGATTCCCATTGCGGAACCGGCTTCTCAGCCCGGCCCCGCTCCCGGCGGCGCTCCCTTACAATCCGTTCATGAACGCAATGGGGAACGCAACGGAGTCGGCAAGCGGAATTCTCCTTCGCCCCGGCGGCAGAAGCCGTGCGCAGCTTCGCCCGCTGACGCTCACACCCGGCTTTGTCCAGACCGCCGAAGGCTCGGTTCTGGTTTCGCTCGGCAACACACGAGTGCTCACCAACGCGACCATCGAGCAGGGTGTTCCCGGCTGGCTGCGCAACTCGGGGCGAGGCTGGGTCACGGCCGAATACGCAATGCTGCCCCGCTCGACCGTCACCCGGACCCCGCGCGAGAGCGAGCGCGGCAAGATCGGCGGGCGCACGCACGAGATTCAGCGTCTGATCGGCCGCAGCCTGCGCTCGGTCGTCGACATGAAAGCTCTGGGCGAGCGAACGGTCATCCTCGACTGCGACGTGATCCAGGCCGATGGCGGCACGCGCACGGCGGCCATCACGGGCGCGGCGGTGGCGCTGGCGCTGGCGCTCGAGGCGCTGGTCAAGGCAGGAACGCTCAAGACGTCTCCGCTCAAGCAATTGGTGGCCGCGACGTCCGTAGGCATCGTAGACGGCGAGGCATTGCTCGATCTTTGCTATGAAGAAGACGCGCAGGCCGAGGTGGACATGAACGTGGTGATGACGGCCGATGGGGGCCTGGTCGAGACGCAGGCGACAGCCGAAAAAGGCAGCTTCTCGCGCGCGCAGTTGAATGGCATGATCGATCTGGCCGAAGCAGGCCTTAAGGAGATTTTCGCGGCACAGAGGGCAGTGCTGGAAGAACAGGGACCAGGGAGTAGCCAATAGGGAGTAGGAGCTTCTAGCTTCTAGCTTCTAGCTTCTAGCTTCTAGCTTCTAGCTTCTAGCTTCTAGCTTCTAGCTTCTAGCTTCTAGCTTCTAGCTTCTAGCTTCTAGCTTCTAGCTTCTAGCTTCTAGCTTTCAACTTTCAGCCGTCAGCCTTCAGTTTTTTTGGCGGTTCGCAACTTAGCCTGGTCGGCCGATTCCAGTTGCGACGTGCGGAAGAAATGTTGCATCAATCGTTCTTCCCATCGCGTCCACTCCATCGAGTTGCAGTCTTTTCCATTCTGTTATGGCAAGGAGAATCCACGATGCCCCCGAAAAAGCGCTCAGCCGCCGTCGACCGCGACGCGAGTCTGCGGCAACATTTGCTTGAACTGCTCCACGGCGGCCATGCGCACGCGGACTTCGACACCGCCGTGCGCAACCTTCCGCTTGCGCTGCGGGCCAAGCGGCCCAAGGGCGCCGAGCACTCGCCGTGGGAGATTCTGGAACACCTGCGCATCGCGCAACGGGACATTCTGGAGTTCTCGCGCGATCCGGGCCACCAGTCGCCCGATTGGCCCAGCGGCTACTGGCCAGCCACACCCGCGCCTCCAGATGACAAGGCCTGGGACAAAAGCGTGCGCGCCTTTCGCCGCGATCTGACGGCGATGAGTGACCTGATCAAGAATCCGGCGACCGATTTGTTCGGGCGCATTCCGCACGGGGACGGCCAAACTATCCTGCGCGAGGCGCTGCTCGTGGCCGACCACAACGCCTACCATCTCGGCGAGCTGGTGCTCGTGCGCCGGCTGCTGGGGGCGTGGAAGGGATAAAGCAGCGAGTAGGGAGTAGGAGCTTCTAGCTTCTAGCTTCTAGCTTCTAGCTTTCAGCTCTCAGCTTTTAGAGCCTTAAACTCCGAGCCTTGCGCGCGAAGGACTAAGTTGCTGATTCGGGTCCTGTTCAATGATCAATGAAAGCCGGGCAAGGACCTCGATTTTCAATCCGGCAGCAGCCTATTCCCTACTGGCTACTCTCTATTCCCTGTCTCTCGCAGATCGTGGGACGCCGTTTCGACCTTTTGCCAGTGTATTTCGTCTACGCAATGAGGGTTGGTGTGTTCATCCTCCGCCAGCGCTCGAACGTTGAGGAGCAAGAACTTATGCGATTTGGAACAAAGATTCTCGGAGGCGCCTTTTTGTCGCTCGCGACACTGGTTACGGCAGTCGCGCCCATTGCGCAGGCGCAAACGCAGCCAGCACAAACACAGTCCACGCAAACGCAAGTCGTTCGCTACCTGGGCACGGTGACGGCCATCAGCGGCGACACGCTTACCGTAAAGACCGACGCAGGACAGGTGAACCAGGTCGAGGTTCCTGCAACCGCACAACTGAAGCGCATCGCGCCGGGGCAGACGGACCTGACCAAGGCCGAGACCCTCGACTTCTCGAGCATCTCGACCGGCGATCGCGTGCTGGTGACGCTCGATCCGAATGCAGCCGGGGGCGCAACCGGCTCGACGCCGCAAGCGCTCAGGATCATCGCCATCAAGCAGTCTGACGTGGCCCAAAAGCAGAAGACCGAAGCCGAGCAGTGGAACCAGGGAGTGCATGGCCTGGTGAAGAGCGTCGATGCGGCGGCTGGCGTCGTTCTGGTGAACACGCGCGTGGGAGCCGTGACGAAGGAGGTCACCGTGAACACCACACAGGCCACGGTGCTCAAGCGCTATGCTCCCGGCTCGGTGCGCTTCGATCAGGCGCAGCTCGCGCCGATCGCGGCCATCCAGCCCGGCGACCAGTTGTGGGCGCGAGGGACGAAGAACGCCGACGGCTCCGCGATTGCGGCTGAGGGCGTTGTTTCGGGCAGCTTCCTCTCGATCGCCGGGACGATTCTTTCCACCGATGCCATCGGCTCAACGCTGACTGTCAAGGACCTGGCCACCAAGAAACCGGTCACCATTCGCATCACTGCCGATGCGCAACTGCGGCGGCTCCCCGACACGATGGCTGCGCTTCTGGCCGCGCGGCTCAAAGGCGGTCCGGGAGGCGCAGGTACAGGATCTCCAGGTGCGGGCGCAGGTCCGGCAGGCAACGGGGTTCCAAACGGCGGTGGTGGCCCTCCGCGCAATTTCAGCCAGGGCGGCGGAGGCGGCGCACCGAGAATGGACCTCGAAACCGTACTGGAGCGTGCGCCAATCATCCAGCTCGCCACTTTGCAGAAAGGCGATGCAGTCATGATCGTGGCCACCCAAGATGCCTCCGGCGTGAGCGCGGTCAAGCTGCTGGCCGGTGTGGAACCGCTGCTCGAGGCGCCGCAAGCGCAGGACCTGCTCTCAAGCTGGAGCCTGAGCTCGGGTGATTCCACTGCGGGTGTCGAGTAATTTCATCAGGTTTTCATACACTCGCAAGTGAGGAAATTTTGTCTTCAAAATCTGGTTCCCTATCGCATTCTCTGATCGCTTTCATGGTTGCCTTGGCGCTGGCATTCGCTGGCGCGGTCGGGCGGGCGCAATCGACGCCTGCCAATCCGCCACCCCCAGAACAAGCGGCTCCCGCACCAGCGCCCGCGGCGCAACCGGGCCAGGCAGCGCCGGACCAATCGGCGCCGGTGTCACCGCCAGCTCCAGACTCCGGCGCGCAGGCCGCGCCCGTGCCAACAGGAACACTGCACGGTCACATCCTCGACCAAACGGGTGCGCTGATTCCCGGCGCGCAGGTGACGGTAACAACGGCTGCGGGCAAAAACGTGGTCAACGCAACCGCTGATGCCGCCGGCGGGTACCAGGTACGTGGCCTTGACGCGGGAAGCTACGTGATCGAGGCCAGCTACTCAGGTTTCGCGCCCTTCGTCTCCGCGCCGATTCCGCTGAACGCCGGCCAATCCAAGAACATCGACATCAAGATGGCGATCGAAGCCGCCGAGCAACAGGTGGTGGTCACCGACGAAGGCGGACCGACGGTGAGCACGGACGCCGGCAGCAACGCCAGCTCCGTGGTCCTGAAAGGCAGCGACCTCGACGCGCTCTCGGACGATCCCGACGAACTATCGAGCGAGTTGAGCGCCCTCGCTGGCCCTTCGGCAGGCCCCAATGGCGGGCAGATTTATATCGACGGATTCACCGGAGGCCAATTGCCGCCCAAGTCGAGCATCCGGGAGATTCGCATCAACCAGAACCCGTTCTCAGCCGAGTTCGACAAGATCGGCTACGGGCGCATCGAGATCATCACCAAGCCGGGAACAGACACGCTGCACGGGCGCGTCTTCCTGATGGGCAACGACGACGCCTTCAACACCAAGAATCCGTTTACGAGCGCTATCCCCGCCAACTACAAGATCCAGTACAACGGCACAGTGAGCGGCGCCATGTCGAAATGGGCGAGTTATTTTCTCAGCGTGGAAGGCCGCACCTACCAGGACGCCAGCGTCTACGTGATTACGAATCCGGTCGTTCCCGACCCGTTTACCAGCCCCGGTCCCTATTCGGTCAGCAACACGCCGCTCACAGGAGCCCTGTTCACTCCGCAAACCCGGCTCGAGATTTCGCCTCGGGTGGATCTCCAACTGGGGCAGAAAAACACGCTGACGCTGCGCTATCAGTACTCCCACAGCAACCAGAGCGGGATATTGGGCGGCGCCAGTTCGCTGCCCTCGACGGCCAGCAGTTCCTATTCGAGTGAGAACGCTTTTCAACTGGTGGACACGCAGATTATCAACGACCGCGTCGTGAACGAAACCCACTTTCAGTACCGGCGCGCGATGACCAACGCGGCCCCGGTGAGCACGGCGCCGACTTTCGGCGTGCCGCAGCTATTGACGGATGGCGGGTCCAGCAAGCAAACCTCGAGAGACCATCTGGACCACCTGGAATTGCAAAACATCACCACCATGACGGTCGGCACGCAGGCGATCAAGATCGGCATGCGGGCCCGCGACAACCGCGACGCAAACTCGACCGACGCGAATTTCAATGGGCAGTTCACCTTTCCCACGGTGGATGCCTACGCTTTTACGCTGAATCATCAAGGCGAAATCGGAACGCCGGCTTTTGCCACCGATTGCGCGGCTGCGCAATTGACCGACCCGACGCTTGCACAAGGCTGCGGGCCAAACAAGCTGAGCTATACAGCCGGCCCGGCGGGAATACTGGCAAACGTCTTCGACGCCGCGCTGTTTTTCCAGGATGACTGGAAGGTGAATAAGAACCTCACGCTCTCAGGCGGCCTGCGCTGGGAGACGCAAAATCATACTGCAGACCACAGCGATTTTGGACCTCGCGTGGCCTTCGCGTATGCGCTGGACGGGCACAAGAAAGGCGCCGTTTCAAAAACGATCCTGCGCGGCGGCGTTGGTTTCTTCTACGACCGTTTGGGCAGCGGCAATCTGCTGAACACGGACCGCTTCAACCTGGGAGGGACGGGCCAGACGCAAGAGGTGATCTCGAACCCGACTTGCTTTTCGACCGCAACGGAGACTTCGAGCTGGTTTTCAACCAATTGCGGGACAGGCGCGGCCAAAGCCAGTTCCAGCTACGTGGTTGCGTCAAGCTACCACGCCCCGACAACCGAGCAGTACGGGGCCAGCCTGGAACGGCAGGCGACGAAGAACACGACCGTCGCGCTCACCTATCTCCATTCGTTCGGCGTGCATCAACTGGTGACCCGCAACGCGAACGCGTACTTGCCGGCGCCGGGGACATGCCCGGGAAGCTGCTTCTATAACAGCACCACCGGCCCGCGAGCCCTGTCGAGCGAGGGCATCACCGGCATTGTGAACCAGTATTTCTCCGAGGCTGTGTTCAAGCAGAACCAGATCATCGTCAACATCAACGCGAGGCTGAAGCCCACCTTCAGCGTAATGGGCTTCTACACGATGTCCTGGGCGAACGCCAACACGGGAACCGCTTCCAACTCCTGGAACCTGACGCAGGATTACGGCCGCGCCAGCTTCGTCTCGCGCAACATGGTTTTCCTGATGGCCAACTACACCTTCAAGTGGGGCGTCGTGTTCAATCCGTTCCTCGTAGCTCAGTCGGGACGGCCTTTCAATCTTGTCACGCCGTTTGACCTGACGGGCGACAACTTTATTAACCTTGACCGGCCGGCTTTCGCGGCGGTCTCAGATTGCGCTGCGGGGCAGACTCGGTACATTGAAAACTCCTACGGATGCTTCGACACTGAACCGGGGCCGGGCGAGACGATCATTCCGATCAATGCAGGCAACGGACCGGCGGCCGTGGCCGTGAACCTGCGGGTGAGTCGAACGTTCGGGATCGGCCCCAAAGCGGAGAAGCCGGGCGCACCCCCTTCAGGAGGCGGTCCGGGTGGGGGCGGTATGGGAGGCGGAGGTGGACGCGGCGGGGGTGGGTTTGGCGGCCCCTTCGGTGGCGGAGGCGGAGGCCCGATGGGCGCCAGTGGCGCGCCAGGCTCCGGCAAAAAGTACTCTCTCACGTTTAGTGCGCAGGCGTTGAACTTGTTTAACGACATCGATTACGGAAACCCGGTGGGCAGCGTGACCTCGCCGAGCTTTGGCAATTCGATCAGCCTTCAGGGCGGAGTCTTTGCGACTCCTTCGGCCGCGCGGCGAATCTTCATCCAGGCGGCGTTCCAGTTCTGAAAGACAGGGACTACGGGACTGAGGGACTACGGGACTGAGGGACTGCAGTGAGCTGCGATTCGTAGAGCGATAGCCACATGTCAGCGGTCGCGTCCATGTTGAACTGGCGCGACACGCGCTCACGCGCTGCACGGCTTCGCGCAGCAAGCTCTTCCCTGCTCTCTTGCATCGTCGCCAGCATCGCCTCGGCCAGCGCTTGCGAATCCTTCGCTGGAACGACCACGCCCGCGTCCCCGACCAGCTCGCGCACGCCGCCAACATCGGTGGCGACGACGGGCTTCGCCATCGCCATCGCTTCGCCGACTGCAAGAGGCATTCCTTCCCAGGCGGAACCAAGGACAAAGCCGTCAGCGGCATCGAGGAGCGCGGGCATATCGCGGCGCAGGCCAAGCCAGTGGACGGCGCCATCGATTTGCAGTTCCTTCGCGAGCGCTTCGAGCGGTGTCCGCTCGCCTCCCCGCGCGTCACCGGCGACCCATAGCTGTGTCTGTGGTGTGTGGGTGCGGACGGCGGCGAAGGCTCGCAGCAGATTGGGGTAATCTTTCGCGGGGGCGAGACGCCCGACGGCGAGCCAGACAAACTCCGCGTTCTCTGTTGAGATTCCCATCTCCGCGCGCATGTGTGCGCGCCGATTGCAATCGGGAATTAAACCATCGACGTCGGTGTCATTCAGGTCAATTCCATTCAAAATGACCGAGCATTTGTGCAACGGCACGGCTTTGAGCCGCGTAAAGCGCTCCGCAGCGGCCTCGCTCACGGCCACGGTCCGGCGGCTGAGTCTGTCTGTCAGTCGATAGGCGACCATGCGCCACAGGCCGCCCTCATAGACGTTATGCACAGTGGAGAGCACGACGAACGGCGGACCCGCCATCCGAAGCAACCGAGCGAAAATGTTGGCGTGAAAGCTGTGGCTGTGTACCAGGTCGGGGCGAAACTCGCGCAGAAATGCACGCCCGCGAATGAATCCCCTGAGCACGCTCGCGGGCGTCTTGCGTACATCGAGATGAAGGGTGGGAATCGCGGTGGGCCATTCTTCATGCAGCCACGGCATCAGCACTACGAGAGCGACCGTGTGGCCGCGCCTGGCCATCCGTTCCGCGACAGCGAGCGCCTGCTTTTCCGCCCCACCCACGCCGAGCGACGAGAGCAGGTAGACGATGCGCATGGGACCCGAACCTTGCTTGACGCTTATCTTTGTTTGAATCGCCTATCTTTGCTTGAATATTGTCCGGATCGATGATACCGCAGCGTGCGCAACTTTGACCGGCGGCGACAGGCGAATCGCGATCAGCGTGTCGACCGCATACAGTCCTGGACCCAGAATCAGGATCAGCAGCGCGGCAAACCAATAGGTGTACGGCGTGGCGTTGTAGAAATCGCTGGGATTCGAAAGAATGTGCGAAAAGTTCACGCGGTCATCGGGAACGCTCAGGTAGGCCATTGTCATGTTGACAAGAAGAATCAGCGAGACCAGCCGCGATCCAATTCCGGCTGCGAAGAGAATGCCGCCGGCAAACTCCACCAGCGACACCAGCAGCGCCGTTTCATGCGGCATGGGCAGGTTCAGCGTGGTGAAGAACTCCGTAACGCGACTGAGGTGAGTGAGCTTGCCCCAGCCATCCTGCGCGAACTGCCAGCCCCAGTAGAGCCGGATAGCGAGCAGCAGCGGGCTCTGGAGCTTGTTGAGAAAGATGCGCGCCCCGCCATACGCGACGGCGGCGGTTCGTACGAGAGCGGCCATAACACTCCTCTTTCATTGCGGCGAGCGCAGCGCAATCACTCGCGAATCGAGCCGCACAAATCAATTCGGATCAATGAGGCCGGAAAGATCAATTCGGATAAATTAAGCCGCGGAGGTCAACTCTGGCAAATTCAAGCCTGGCAAATCCAGCCCAACTCGGCCCAACTTCCAAACCATTCCTGCACGCGTTCGGCACGGACCCGCTCGGGAATGCGGGAGCCCAAAAATCCGGCCTCAAGCGCCTCGCCGAACGGGGAACCCGACCGAAGCGCATCGAGGGTCTGAAACTCCTCGCGCCCGATGCGCCGATAGTACACCGACAAATCGACGCGATGCACGGCAAGCCAGATGGGACGCGGCTGCAACTTCGGCACTCCAGTCGTCGCGCCGGAATCGTCTTCATGCGCGACTCCCGCTTCGCTGGTCTGGCGTTTCTCTTGGGCGTGCAACTCGAGAACCAGATCGTCGGCGGGATAGTGGAGCGCGACGAGTTGCAGATAGGGCTGTAAAGCTAGCCGCGATTCTCCCTGAAGCGCCGCAATCTGACGCTGCGTGAGCGGAGCGAGCTCTGCCGCGTCAAACGCTTCGACAAACGCCCACTCCATCTTCGCCACGTCCACCGCCAGGCGGTGACGGCGTCCGGCTTGCTCGGGATGAGCCGCAAGCCATGCGGGAAGCTTTGATCCGAGGTTGCGCAGCGTGAACGACCGGCTGGGATGCTCGGCGAGATAAGCGATGCTGAGCGCCTCAAATCGACGGCCGCCGATAACAGCGCGCAGCGCGGGAAAATCTTCAGCCAATGCGCCGAGCACGCGGTACCAGTATTGCCGGTTGTAGATTTCCAGCCGCTCGAATGCAGTGAGCCGCGAATTGGGCGCGATGAACGAGGCCGCGACAGCGGTCGTCGATCTACCGTCTGGCATGGTCGCGCGCATGTTTTCGTCCGGCGTCAGCGGCTGCATCACGGCGGCAGCCATCTCGCGCTGCAATGCGGCCAGGTCCATCGGGCTTTGGTTCGTCGGGGCGTTCGCCTGGACGTTCGGGTGCGCACTCATTTCGCCGCCCCCACAAGCTCGGTCGCATGCGGATGCAGGAACTGCTCGGCCTTCTTGGCTTCGGCGTGCACTTCGTCGAAGCTGGGAATGTGGTCATCCCACTCGAGCAGGGTAGGCGTCGGCCCGCAGCGCTCAATGGCGCGCGCGTAGAGCTGCCACACGGGATCGATCACCGGGTGATCGTGCGTGTCGAGAATGTATTTTTCGTACTTTGAGTGGCCGGCGATGTGAATCTGGGCCACGCGATGCGCGGGCACGGCGTTCACGTAGTCCAGCGGATTGAACTCGTGGTTCATCGCTGAAACGTAGACGTTATTCACATCGAAAAGAATTCCGCAGTCGGCGCGCTCGACCACTTCCGTCAAAAACTCCCACTCAGTCATTTCGGAGCCGGTGAAAGCCGCGTAAGAGCTCACATTCTCGACAGCGACGGGAATCTCGAGATAGTCCTGGACCATGCGGACGCGTTCCACGGTGCGTTCAACGGCCTCCCAGGTGTAAGGCAGCGGCAACAGGTCGTGGGTGTACGTGCCATCCACCGAGCCCCAGCAAAGGTGATCGCTGAGCCAAGGTGTTTTGGTGCGGCGGACTAAATTCTTGAGCCGCTTCAGATGCTCCGGATCGGGCGCGGTCACCGAGCCGAAATACATCGACACGCCGTGCTGGACGACTCTGTATTGTTCCAGAATGCGATCGAGCATGGCCGGCGGACGGCCGGCATCGCACATGTAGTTTTCCGAAATGATTTCAAACCAGTCGACGACCGGTTTGCGAGAGAAGATGTGCTCGTAATGCGGAATGCGCAGGCCGATGCCCACGCCGTGGTCCTGAAACGCATTGAAGCGATTGCCGGGCATTCAAACAGTTCTCAGTTCACACTTGCCAGTTTTCAGTTCTTGGGTTTTAAGGGGGCAGCGATCAGTCGTCAGTGAAGAGTGGCAGGCAGACTAGAACCACGCGTAAATCGGGTAAGCCAGGTGCCGGCCACCGATCACTGACGACTGAATACTGCTTGTTAGATGGAGTCGGGCATTTTGGAACCGTCGGTGGCGCAACCACCCTTGCCTTTGCAACTGTTCTTGCCGGAGCAGCCGTTGTCACTGGATTTGCATCCGCCCTGGCCTTTACAGTCGTTCTTGCCTTTACAGGAATGCTTGGCGGTGTCGTAGTTCGAACCGCTGTAGCGCAAACCGGCCTTCATGACCTTGGCGGAGTTTGCGTTGACGGAGGTTTGCGTGGCCGCGTGAGCGGCAACGGCGCTGCCACCGGCCAGGCCGGCGAGCGCAGCAGAGAGGAGCACTGCGTTGAGTTGGTTCTTCATAGTTCTTTTGACCTCGTTGGGGAATGGCGCGGATGTTCTCCGCGGGGTTAGGGAATGCAGGATGGGCCGTTCGTCCACCCCGCAGAACTCGGTGGTACGCAACCTTTGAATGCCGGCGCGGGAAAAGGTCACAGGGAAAACCGCGCGGCAAAATGAATTTATCACCTTGGGGCGTAACCTGGCTCGCGCAATTTTCGTCTTTTAGCCGATCGGCTGTTGCGCGCCCGGTGCGCCGCTCTTGCTTCGCAAAAAGAACGATACCGTGGCCAGCCGCCAGGCCTATCGGCCCCTGGACGGCCTCATTTTGCCCCGCCTTTTGAAATTCGAAAAGAATCCTTGCAAAGAATATGTGGTTTGGGCTGTACAATCCCACACAAGGAGTCCTATGGCCGGAGATATGCAAATTACGTGCAGTGACTGCGGGCAGGAATTTACCTTCAGCACCGCCGATCAGCAATTTTTTCAGGAACGCGGTTACTCGACCCCAAAGCGCTGCAAGCCTTGTCGCCAGGCAAAGAAGGCCGATCAGGGGGGATCCGGCCACCGTTCGGCTCCTTCACAGGGAACACCTGTGATTTGTTCGGGTTGTGGCCAGCCTACTACCGTTCCATTTGAGCCTCGTGGCGATCGCCCGGTCTACTGCCGGGATTGCTACACGGCGCGCAAGGGAACTGGCGGCGGTGGGCGGGGGCGCTAGCTGCGTGTAGCGCGCCGGCCGGTTCGCCGGCTGAGCAACCTACCGCCTGATCATTGCCAAATCGCATCTGCACGGCTGTGGCATCACTGCTTGACGCCCGCCAGGGTCGGTTTGCGTCTCTGTCGCTGCGGCTGATGGCGCGATCTGTCTCGTGCCAATTCTTCTCCTCCTGACCGCGAATGGGCATCGCGAGAAAGCCCGCTGCGCCTGCCGAATGCGGGTTGACTTCGCATGTTCGATGCGCGGCCGTGCGTAAAATCGATGTTGGACAGAAGCACCAGCGCCCGATAGACTAACGCTCACGGACCCCCCGCACATCCGTGTACATAAGGAAACTTTTTGAAGGCCATGGCCTCCCAGCTCTCGTTCACCGGATTCGCCTGGAAGAACCTAAGGCGCCGGCGCCTCAGAACCCTGCTCACCCTGTGCGGGATTACGATGGGTATAGGAGCATTTGTGGCTTTGGTGGGATTCTCGCGCTCGTTCGAACACGAATGGCTACGGCTCTACCAGAGCGCCGGCACCGATATCGCCGTCCTGCAATCAAGCTTGTTCAATAGCTCGCTGGATGAGTCGCTCGGCGCGAAAATCAAGGCCCTTCCTGAGGTGGCTGCGGTCGCGCCACTGGTCTTCAATCTGATCGATCTAACGCCGGATGTGAATGCGCTGGTCTATGGATGGCCGGCCGATTCCTACGAGTTGGATTCGCTCAAATTCACATCGGGGCGGCCCTTCCGCGCAGGCCGGCCCGACGTCGTGCTGGGCGATCTGCTCGCGCAGAATCTGAACAAGAAAACCGGCGATACGATCACCATTCTGGGAGAGACTTTCACGATTACGGGAATCTTTCACGGGGGCACGGCACTGGAAACCGGCGCCGTGATCATGCCGCTCGATCAAATGCAGAACATCTCCAGTAGAGAGGGAAAGGTGACCGCGTTTCATGTGCGGCTTCGTCCCACGCCCGCCGGCGAATCGTACGACGATTACATCAAGCGCGCTCAGGATGAAATCGATGCGCTGGAGCCCGGAATCCGCGCCGAGGCTGCCGCGGAACGCGCGGGCAATAACCAGATTGTGGATATGGCGCACGCGATAGCATGGGGCACGTCGTCCATTGCTCTGTTCATCGGCATCGTGGGCATTGCCAACACCATGGCCATGTCGGTATTCGAGCGCACGCGCGAGATCGGCATCCTGCGCGCGCTGGGCTGGAAGGGCCGGCATGTGATTCTGCTCATCCTTACCGAGGCTGCGGGTTTGGGCTTCGCCGGCGGCTTGCTGGGCATCGTTGTAGGATGGGGCGCTTTACGCATTCTTTCCGTCATGCCGCAGACCGCGAGCGTGGTTTCGACTTCTGTCTCGCCGGTTCATCTGTTTGAATCGCTTCTTATCGCCATCGGCTCCGGGCTTGTCGCTGGAGCGTATCCGGCATGGCGCGGCGCGCGGCTTTCGCCGGTGGAGGCATTGCGCTATGAGTAGCCCCATCCTGGAAGGGCGCGCACTTGTGAAGAGTTATGATGATGGGCGCGTCGCGGCCCTGCGAGGCGTGGACATCACGATCGAGGCCGGCGAATACGTCACCATCAGTGGGCCAAGCGGAAGCGGCAAATCCACTTTACTGCATATGCTGGGCGGACTCGATGTGCCCAACAGTGGAGAGGTTCTGTTCAGGGGATCGCTACTGGGGAAAGCGGTCGATCTGGATACCTATCGTTCCTGCCAGGTCGGATTCATCTTCCAGGCCTTTCACCTGCTGCCCACGCTCCGCGCGGTTGAAAACGTGCAGGTGGCCATGCTGGCGAAGGGTGGCCGCGCCAACCATCGCCTGGAGCGAGCGTCGGCGCTGCTTGAGGAGATGGGCCTCAAAGATCGCATGAAGCATTTTCCGAACGAGCTCTCCGCGGGTGAGCGGCAGCGCGTGGCGATTGCGCGCGCCCTGGCCAACGAACCGGCCATCCTGCTTGCCGACGAGCCGACCGGCAATCTCGACAGCGTCAACACGGCGAACATCATGGAAATATTGCGCGGCATTCGGGAGCATCGCGGCATGACGCTGGTGATCGTCACCCACGAGAACGAAATCGCCTTGAACGCCCCGCGGCATATTCGCATTCGCGACGGAAGGATCGATGCATGAGGGCAGTGCGGGCGGCCAGGTATGCGGGACTGATTGCCGCGCTCCTTCCGGCGTTGTGGGCGCAAACCGCAAATGTCAACGATCTTTTCGCCACGGCTCGCAAACAGATCGAAACCTCCGACTTTCGCGTCACCGGCCATCTGGTCGCGATTGACGCGGCTGGCGCCCGCGTAAGCTATCCCATCACCATCAAGACGCACTGGTTTAGCGGAGTGCTGCGTGAGTTCATCGATCTTGGGCAGCCGCCCTCGACGCACGCCGACCTGCGCGAGCATATTCTTTTAGAGATGGTTTCCGGCGGCAGCCACACGATCCAAATCGCTCATCCCGGCGAAACATCCGCCCATATCGTGCCCTTTGAAAAGTGGAGCGCTCATCCGCTCGGTCCGGGATTCGACTACGAGGACTTCCTCGAGCAGCAGTATTTCTGGCCAGGGCAAACCTCCGAGGGCCAGGCCAAGTTCGGCGCGCGCAATTGCGACGTCATCAAGAGCACGCCCGGCCCCGCCGACCGAACGCACTACGCGCAAGTAAAAACATGGATCGATCCCAGCATCGGCTTCCCGGTCTACGCAGAAAAAACCGCCAAGGAAACGGGAGCGGTAAAAGAATTCACATCGTACGGCGTGCGCCAGGAAGAGGGCCACCGGTTCGCGCACCAGATCGAGGTCACAACGCGCGGCCAGCAAGGATCGACATTGCTCATCCTCGATCGCGGCAGCGCCAAGGCAAAACTCACTGTTGCCGATTTCAGCCCGGCCGCACTCACCCACTTCTAGGAGACTCATGCACGCCGTCCTTTGGATCGTCGCCATCGCAGCAGTCTTGCTCGCGACCGGTGTCCTCTACCAATGGGTCGGCGATTGGCGCGACCGGCGGCGATACGCCGGATCGGGGCGCTGGGTGCCCATCGCGAACGGAGCTAAACTCTACCTTTTTGAACTGGGCATGGGCGAGCCAACGGTTCTGTTTGAAGCCGGCATCGGCGCCACGCATCTCAACTGGCGAGCCATTCAGGAAGCGATTGCGGAGTCTTCGGGCGCGGTCGCGTACGATCGCTGCGGCTTGGGCTGGAGCAGCCGTTGCCGCACTGCCCGCACTCCCGGCAACGTTGCCACTGAGTTGCACCAGATGCTCGACCGCGCCGGGCTCAAACCGCCCTACATTCTGGTTGGGCACTCGTTTGGCGGGCTCGTGATGCGCCGTTACGCGTTGCTTTATCCCGGCGAGGTTGCCGGCGTCGTGCTCATCGATCCCATGCGCTGCGATCAATGGCCGCCGCTTGACCCCACAAAGCAATCGCAGCTCGATTTGGGCCGCAGGCTGATCCGCTTCGCAATGCCCGTCGCTTCATCCGGCATCGCGCGCCTACTGGTTAGCTTGTTGTTCTGCCGCGCGAGCCACGTTTCAGATCAGATCGTCGGAGCTACCGGCGCACACAAACTCCACGTCCTCACGCGGATCAAAACCGAAGTACGAAAGATGCCGAGGAAGGTGTGGCCGGCGGTTGCGGCCCACTGGTCGCGCCCCGGTTTCTACGCCGGAATTCGCAGCCATATTGTTTCGATTCCCGCCACCGTGACGGAAATGGACGCGGTTCCGCCCATCCGTGAAATTCCCGTCACCGTGCTGACGCCCGGCAATTCAGATCCGCTCTCGCAGGAACAGCTCGAGCGCATCGGCGAATGCACAAACCAGATCATCGCCGAAAAAAGTGAGCACTGGATTCATCTCGACGAACCCGATCTGGTAATCGAATCCATTCGCGCCATGGTGGCCGCCACGGTGCCGGAAACCATCGCCGCCGGCTAGAACCGGTCTCATAAACCATCCTTGTAAACTCACTGAACTCGTGTGACCCGCCTCGTTGCTGGGTCCCATACTTGCGAACTATGCTCCACAGGCACTTATGAGACCGGTTGTAGCCGCTTTGGACGCCGCTGGCGCGCTCTATCCTTTGCATCCTGAATCGTGCATTGTCGTGCGTCGGCCGTCACATCTTTCCAACAAAAGCCACTCTAACCTGTGACAAGTCTCCCCCTCTGTGGCTTTGTTGGGAAGTGAAACGAGGGCTCCATGGAAGTAAGGGTCTGTCAAATTGAAGGCGTAAAGTTCGCTATTCAGGCGCGGTCGCACAAGATCGTATGCGATCAACCGGCGGAGAATGGCGGCGCGGACTCGGGCATGACTCCACCCGAACTCCTGCTGGCGTCGCTCGGCTCCTGCGCGGCTTTTTATGTCGCGGAGTATTTGAGAACGCGCAATCTGGCAAAGAGCGGAGTCGAAGTTTCGGTGACCGCCGAGAAGCTCCTAAAGCCGGCGCGGCTGGGCGAATTCCACGTGATCGTTACAAGCCCAGTCTCACTGACAGCCGAGCAGACTGAAAGCATGATGCGTTGCGTGCACAGTTGCCTGGTTCACAACACGCTCTTGTCGCTGCCGGAGATCAAAATCGAAATTGCTGCCGGCGTGCTGCAGTAACTTCTCGATCACGGCCGCGTGGTAAACTGCAGCTATGTCGGGATTGTTCGCCGCTTCCCTGTTCCGCCGGCGCACACCGCTTGCCCTCTGCCTCTGTCTGCTTGCGTTTCTCTTTGCAATTGAAGCCAAGACAGCCTGGTACGGGCCGGCCGTTGGGCTTGGCAGCAGTGTCCGCGCCGCAAAAGCACAGCCTGCAGCCACACCCAGGGTTGTGGAACACGGCGCGCCTGCGCCGGATCCCGCGCATCCCCACGCCGCGTTTGCCGCTCTAGCACCCCCCGCCGTCACGTTGTCGTCGCTGTGTTTCTCCCTCCGGGCCGGGAGCGAGGTTCTCCTCAGTCATTTTTCGCAATTTGCTGCTGCCGGTTTTTCGTTTTCCAGCCTCTTCCGCCCTCCGCCTGCTTTCTAACGCACCATCCCTGACAACTTGATCCCGTGGTTCCCACCGGTTCATGAGTCCTTGTGAACCTGTCTGCCCCGCTTGCTTGATACTCGATTTCACTTTGGCAGAAGTGTTTGCGGGCAACAGGCAATGCGTACCCCACGGGAGACTGCCAATAGTCAACGGGCGTATGAAGGGCTGCATCCAACCCTGTTCTACCGTTCTCCGCTCATTCAACTCCCAATGGTTTCCACGCGCTGCTGCGGTAGGCGGTGTCGGGAACCAGGAGCTACTCCGAAATGGACAAGCGATTCATTCTTGTGATGGCCGCCTTAGGATTCGCCAGCGCCGCCATCTGCATAAACTCGTGTCGATCCGGCGGCTCAGGTCCCGCAGCAAGCGCCGCCACCATGGCGTCAGCCCGCATAGCCATTGCGCAGCGCGGCGACATCTCCCACATGCTCACCCTCGCCGGACAGTTTCAGCCCTATCAAGTCGTCGACGTTCACCCCAAGGTAAGCGGCTACATGAAGCGCATTAACGTCGACATCGGCGACATTGTGCACGAAGGGGAGACTCTCGCCGTTCTCGACGTTCCGGAACTGAAAGCTCAGCTTGAAGAGAGCGCCTTCGAACTGAAACAGAGCCAGGAAGAGATCGCGCGGGCCCAACACGAGCTCAAGAGCGCTGAAGCAATGAACTCCGCTGTACATGCACAGTTCGTGCGCCTGCAGCAGGCAGCCGCAACGCGTCCCGGTCTCATTGCCCAGCAGGAGCTGGACGACGCGCAAGCGAAGGACCTGAGCTCGCAGGCGCAGGTTGATGCCGCGAAGTCCACAATGGCCGGCGCGCAGCAACACGCTGAAGCAGCCCGCAGCGACAATCAGCGCGTGCAGGCGCTCGAAGACTACACCACCGTGACCGCGCCCATCGCGGGCGTGGTGGTCTGGCGCTACGCCGATACCGGCGCGCTCATCCAGGGCGGTACGGGTTCCAATGACCAGGCGCTGCCCATTGTCCGGATCTCGCAGAGCAGCCTGCTCCGCTTGCGGATTCCCGTGCCCGAAGACGACGTCAAATTCGTTCACGAGGGCGACCAGTTGCAGGTTCGCGTTGACGCCATCAATCGCTCCTTCATCGGCAAAATCGTTCGCTTCACTCGCGACGTGAACTTTGAGACGCGCACCATGGAAACGGAAGTGGACGTGGACAACAAGGATCTCTCCATTGCGCCCGGAATGTACGCCAACACCGCGCTCGAACTCGGCAGCGTCAAGAATGTGATCACGGTTCCCGTTGAAGCCCTGGTGATGAATGCGCAAAAGCAGGAGACGGTTTACGCGCTCGGTGTGAACAACCACATTCACATCCGCTCCGTACAGGTTGGTTTAGAGGGATCGAAGCTGGCCGAAATTACCAGCGGGCTTGAACCTGGCGATCGCGTGGTAATCGGCGGGCAGGACAAATACCACGAAGACGAAGAGGTGAGCCCGATCGTCGCGTCCACGCCCGCATCTGAAACCGTGCAGGAGTCGGGCGGCATGATCGACCTGAAAGCCGGGGCAAGCGGAGGAGGTCAATAATGCCAAATTTCGCTCTGCGTTATCCCTTTTTCATTCTCATGCTTTGCCTCATCGTGATGCTCGTTGGAACGGTGACCGTGGCGCGCATGCCCGTCGACCTCTTTCCGCCGATCGACATGCCCGTGGTGGTTGTGGCCACGTTCTACAACGGCATGCCTCCCGAGCAGATCGAAGCCGACATCACCAACACCTTCGAGCGCTTTTTCACCCTCGCCGCCAACGTCGACCACAGCGAATCACGTTCGCTCACCGGCGTAAGTCTGATCAAGGTCTATTTCAAACCGGGCACGGATCCCAACGCAGCGCTGAGCAACATCGCCAACCTCGCCATGGCCGACCTGCGACGCTTGCCGCCCGGCACGCTGCCTCCAGTGGTGCTGGGCATGACCGCTTCAACGCAGCCGGTCTGTCTGGTCACGCTGAAGGGTGAGGGCCTGAACGAGACTCGGCTCAAGGATCTGGCGCAATTCGAGGTGCGCAACCAAATCTCCAACGTGCAGGGAGCGTCGGTTCCGCAACCTTACGGAGGAACCTATCGCCAGATCCAGATCTACGTCGACCCGCTGAAGCTTGAGGCGCGCAACCTGAGCCTGAACGACGTCGTCACTGCGGTCAACAACTCGAACCTGATCCTTCCCGCCGGTGACGTGCGTATCGGCTCCAAGGACTTCAACATTTATGCCAACAGCCAATTCCCCGACGCGAACGCGATGAACGAAATGCCGCTCAAGTCGTCGGGCAACTCGTCGGTGCTCGTAGGCGACATTGGGAAGGCAGTCGATTCCGGCGCTTTGCAGTACAACATCGTGCGCATCGACGGCCAGCGCTCTGTCTACGTGCCCATCTTCAAGCAGGGCGGCGGCAGCAACACCATCGAGATCGTCGACGGCATCAAGGCCGCGGTCAAGAAACTCGTCGATATTCCCGACACCCTTAAAACCGCGGTGGTCTTCGATCAGTCGGTCTTCGTCAAGCTGGCCATTGCCAACGTCACGCGCGAGGCGGTCATCGGCCTCGTGATGACGGGCGTCATGATTCTCGTGTTTCTAGGCAGCCCGCGAGCGACGATCGCGGTCTTGCTTGCTGTTCCGCTCTCCATGCTGGTCTGCTTGCTGATCGTCAACTCCATGGGCGGCTCCATCAACACCATGATCCTGGGCGGATTGGCGCTGGTCTTCTCGCGGCTCATCGATAACGGAGTCATCGTGCTCGAAAATATTTTCCGGCACATGGAGTTGGGTAAATCGCCGCCGGTTGCCGCGGCGGAGGGCGGTACTGAAGTTTCGATGGCCGTGCTGGCCGCCACTTTCACCACTGCCATCGTCTTCTTTCCTGTTACTTCGTTCAGCGGCGTCAGCAAGTACATCTTTACGCCGCTCGCGCTGGGAGTCGTGCTTTCGATCTTCGCGTCCTACTTCTTCGCCATGACGGTAGTGCCTCTCTTCTGTGCGAAGTTCATTCGCCAGGATCCGCTGGGCATAGAACACGAAGGCGACATCGATGCCGTTGAAGGAACGAAGCCAAATTTCTTCAAACGCTTTCTGGTCGTTTTTAATCGGCGCTTTCAGCACCTTCTCGATCGCTACGAGGCGTTTGCCTACAAGGTGCTGCGCAGGCCCGGACTTGCCACTGTTGTTATGCTCGGCGGCCTGGTTCTGATTATCGCTGTGTGCTTTCCGTTCATCGGGCGCGCCTACTTTCCGCGCACCGATCCCGGCCAGTTCATCATCGACGTGCGCATGCCCAGCGGCACGCGGCTTGAGGTGAGCAATGACTACATCGCCAAGGTCGAAGGCATAATTCGCAGCGTGGTGAAGCCGAAGGACATGGGCATGATCGTGTCGAACATCGGCGTCTATCCTGACCTTTCGGCCATTTACACCACCAACGCATCCATGGACACGGCATTCGTGCAGACGAGCCTCAAAGAAGACCACAGCGTCGGCAGCTATGAGTACATGCGTCGCGTGCAGGCCGAGCTCTCGCGGCAGATGCCGGAGCTCTCCACCTATTTTCAGGCGGGCGGCCTGGTCGACGGCGTCATCAACCAGGGACTTCCCGCGCCAATCGACGTTCAAATCAAATCGAATGACATGAACAGCGCCTACAATCTGGCGCGCCAATTGGCCACACAAATCCAGTCCATGCCCAACGTGAGCGGCGTCTACATTCCGCAGAGCGTGAACTACCCCGGCCTGGCGCTGAACATTGACCGCGAACGCGCCAGCCTGATCGGCCTCTCGGCGCGAGACGTGGTCGATGACGTGATCACGGCGCTCACTTCCGACGGCATGGTGGCGCCGAGCTACTGGATCGATCCCAAAACCGGCAACAACTACATGGTCACCGTGCAATATGAAAATCAGTGGATCGACAACATGTCACTCGAGGACATGAAGAACATCCCGCTGCGCGGTGTGCGGCCCGTTGGCTACGCGCCGGGGCAGGAGAGCGAGCAGGCCGATCCAGCTTCGTCAGCGCTCCTGACCGGCGATCACTCCGCAGGCTACGTGCCACTGGGCGAAGTGGCCGACATTTCCGAGATCAATACGCCCACCGAAGTCGATCACTATCAGATCCGTCGCGTGATCGACATTTTTGTGTCCACCAAAACCGAAGCGTTGCAAGGTGTCGGAGCGAACATCGATCGCCTCATTGCCAACACGCAACACGACCGCAACACGGTGATCGACATGCGCGGAGCCGTCGTGAGCATGAACGATGCCTTCCACGACTTCGGCTACGGTCTAATTATCGCGGTTCTTCTCGTTTACCTGATTTTGATGGCGCAGTTCACTTCGTTCGTTGACCCATTCATCATCCTGCTCGCGATTCCGCCGGGACTCGCCGGAGTGGTTCTGATCCTGCTTCTCACCGGCAGCACGCTCAACATCATGTCGCTCATGGGCGTAATCATGATGGCCGGCATCGTGGTCTCGAACAGCATTCTGATTGTCGAGTTTGCGGGCCTTCTCCACAAGCAGGGCAAGCCGCTGTTGGAAGCGACAGTAGAAGCCTGCCGCGTTCGTCTGCGGCCCATCTTGATGACCTCGCTGGCTACGCTCCTGGGCATGATTCCGCTGGCTCTGGGCCTCGAAGCCGGCAGCGAACAATACGCGCCGCTGGCCCGAGCCATCATCGGCGGACTCGCCGTTTCCGTCGTCTTCACCGTCTTCCTGGTTCCAGCCGTTTATCTCCTCATCCACGGCAGGCGCGGAGCACAAACGGCTGCGGAAGGAGTTCGCCATGAATAGACAACGCAACAACCCGCGCCTTGCCGCGGCCTGCGTTGCAATTCTCGCAACGCTTTCAACTGCGATTGCGGCGCAGCAGCCGTCGCTCCCCGACGCGCCGGCGTCGCGGCTTATTGCGGCTTTGGCGCAGGATTCATCCTCACCCGCTCCGTCTGCGGCCGCAGGCCCGCAGATCCCCTCCGGAGCACAAAACACAACGCAACCTGCCGGCCCACCTCTCACCCTCGCGCAAGCCGAGCAGATGGCGATCCGCAACAATCCCAACATCAGCGTGGCGCACTTGCTGGCGCTGGCGCAGGCGCAGGTGACGCGCGAGGTGCGGTCGGCGGAGATGCCCACTGCAATAGGCAATCTAACCGCCGTCGATGCGCACGACAATAGCCGCATCGCCGCAGGATTGCTGAACAATCCTTCCGTCTACGACCGTGCTGCGGGCGGCCTCAACGTGAGCCAATTGATTACCGACTTCGGCCGCACGCACAACCTCGTCCTCAGCGCCGAGTCGACCGCCAAAGCGCAGCTTGAAAGCGAGCACGCCACGGAGCTCGACATTACGCTGACTGTGGATCAGGCCTTCTATCAGGCGCTCACTGCGCAGGCTGTGCTCAAGGTGGCTCAGAGTACCGTCTCTCAGCGTCAGGCCACTTCCGATCAGGTGGGCGCCCTCACCAAGGCGAAGATTCGCTCCGATCTCGATCTCAGCTTTGCCGATGTGCAGCTCTCGCAGTCGCAGTTGCTGCTGCTCGACGCCGAGAACAGCCAGCAAGCTGCTCTGGCCGCCCTGAATAACGTGCTCGGCTCAGAACAGGATCTGCAATACGCATTGGTCGATGAAACCAACAGCAATCCGGCTCCCGCGCCCGACGATCCTGAAACGCTTGTGACCGCCGCATTCACCGCGCGCCCCGATCTAGCGGCGCTGAACGACCAATTCCTCGCCGCCCGTCAGTTCTCGACCGCCGAACGAGATCTGTGGCTGCCCACAGTCTCCGCCATGGCGGCCGCGGGGGGGACGCCGATGCGCGCTGACCAGATCCAGTCCTCGTGGTACGGCGCCGCGGGGGCTAATATCAGCATTCCCGTTTTCAATGGATTTCTCTACAACGCTGAAGCCCGGGACGCGAAGTTGCGCGCACAAGCCGCCCAGGAAAACGTGCGCAACCTGCGCGACACGATCGCCCGCGACGTCCGCACCGCGGTGCTGAATGCGCAAACCGCTTATCAGCGCATTGCGGTCACGAAACAGTTGCTCGATCAATCTAACTTCGCGCTTGACCTGGCCTCAGCGCGCTACAAAATCGGCCTCAGCGGCATCGTCGAGATCAGCGAGGCGCAGCTCAACCAGACACAGGCCGAAATAGACAACACCAATGCGCGCTACGCGTACCAGACGGCGCTGGCTGTGGTTCGCTTTGAGGTTGGCCAGTAGCGGCGGGCGCGCCGATTATTCATTCCCTTCTGCGCCGACATTGCCAAGCCGAAGTAACCGGGCTCCAACGAGAAAGAACCAAAACGTCACGCTCAACGCGTTGGCCATCACCAGCGGAAAGAAGCCCGTCAACGACAGTAACCCGAACACTCCCGCGATCACCCCTGTCCAGCCGCTCACCTTGCCGAATCTTGCATTGATCATCGCGATGCTCGCCAGCAGCACGCCTATCGACGGAATCACGATGATGTAAAAGGTCAGCAGCGGGGTCGCATAAATCGAGGCGGCATATTCAGCCGCAGCCAGATAGGCAGCGCGATGAGCTTCGTCGGCGGCACTGGAATAGTACCGGAAGAGCGCCAGCAGAGAAGCGTGATGTGTCCAGGTCACTGCCAGATCGAGAGCCACGAACAAATGCATGCACACCACGGCCGCCACCATAAGATATGTTTTCGCCTTGCGCAAGGCGATCCACAGCGCCCAGGCAACAGGCAGATAAAGCAGGTCCGTGACGACCGAAAGCCAAAGAATCACCCACCAAACCGTCGACTTGCCTAGCAGGTAGCGGAACCAGGCCTCGCCGGTCGCCGGAGGCGCGCCCACCCATGCGAAAAGCGGAATGATCGTTACGTAGCCAATCGCCAAAAGCAGCGCCGCTATCCCGCCCCAGCGATAGCACAGCTTTTCTTCACAAGCGTTCCAATCGCTCATCGCAAGCGGCATTTCCATCATGTTTTCATGATTCCTAGGAATCATACGCAGCGGGCTATCGAATTGTTCCAGGCTGACCCACGGAACGCAGAGCATTCAGGCAGCTTTCCGCGCACATCTCGCCAATCCGTTCACGAATGAGCCAGACGAACAGTTCGTTCCACGCAGTTGGGTTGGGAAATGGACAGACAGGCAGCCGGGAATAGCCCATAGGAGGCCGGATCTCTCAGCCTCATGGCTTTTCTATTCCCTATTTGTGGTGCATCAACAGGTTGTTCCTATCCAGTCCGGATCGGGTGATAGGCGGTTGTTTGTTGAGGCTAGCATGAGGCCGGTGCCAATTGTAGTCATGCAGCCAGGGGTTGAGGTGAA
>Ga0224555_1000366_pt1 | contig 68867 bp, 52 predicted proteins | sample 714S23034metaG_FD_180687 | JGI IMG/M metagenome (GOLD analysis project Ga0224555, IMG submission 180687) | Peat soil microbial communities from Stordalen Mire, Sweden - 717 S2 30-34 | ecosystem: Environmental > Terrestrial > Soil > Wetlands > Peat | place: Sweden: Norrbotten County, Stordalen... | reverse complement strand
GTTCAGATCGTTGATCGTAGCCACCACCGGGTACGTGCCGGCCGCGGTCGGGGGCGTGGGACTGCCGTTATAAGTGATGTTCACCGCCAGGCCGATGGGCGTGGTAGTGGCCGTCGCCGACAGCGGCGACCCGGTGTAGGTCTGCGTCAGCCCGGTCAGCGTCACCGTAGCCGCCGCCTTCGAGATGATGAGCGTGCCGGTGGCCGATCCCTGATAGTTCAGATCGTTGATCGTAGCCACCACCGGGTACGTGCCGGCCGCGGTCGGGGGCGTGGGACTGCCGTTATAAGTGATGTTCACCGCCAGGCCGATGGGCGTGGTAGTGGCCGTCGCCGACAGCGGCAACCCGGTGTAGGTCTGATTGAGGTTGCCCAGCGTCACCGTCGCCGTCGCTAGGTTCACCGTCAGCGGGACGCTGGCTGTGGCGGACGTGTAGGTCGTACCGTCCCACGTGTAGGTTGTACCGACCGGCGGGAAGGACACCGACAGCGTCTGCGGTCCGGCGGGCAGTACCGTGCCGGAGGGCGGCGTATAAGCGAGCATGCTCGTAAGGTCAACTCCGGCCATGCCTGTGGCCGAGGCGTCAAGCTGGGCTCCGCTCAGCGGGGTTCCATAGGTGATGGGTGCGGGCGTGGGCCAATTGATAATAGGCTGAGGCGTTACATAGGTGGGCTGATCGAAGAGGGCATATTCGAGTATCTCCTCCTGCGGGGTCATGGCTGTGGAACTGGGGCACTCGATGGGAAATGGAGTGCCGCTTGGGGACGAGGCTTGGATGACGTGATAATCGCTGTACAACACGCGCCCGCATTGGTTTGCGGTCGGGCCGACCAGCGTGTCGAAGGTAAACTGCATCACCGGATTCTCGGCTGTCGCGTCATTGAGAGTCAGCCAGGACTGCGCTGGCAGGTTAACGCCATTGAAGTCTTGGCGGAGACTGCTTATCTGAATCTCGTCCGTCGAGCCCTGGTAGGTAGCGCCGGCGTTCTGCAGCCATTGAGCGAGCGTTGCGCCGTCGGTAAAGCTGGTGTTGACCGTTGCGATTCCAGGGTCGGGAGTGGGTTCAGCCTGATTGGGATCCCAGTTCGCCACTGGCGGGAACTGAGAGTCATAGGGCGAGACGGGGTCCAGCCAAACATAGCTGTGATGGGTTGCAAAGACACGCCCGCCGGCGTTGGCGTAGTTCAGCAGGTTGGTAGCGGCAGTCTGTGTTGCTTGACCGTTGGGAGATCCCTGGCAAGGAAACATCACCATGTCATAGCCGTTCAGGGTATTTGCGGCGTCCATGAGTGCGGTTTCTGAGGGAGTGTTGGCACTGATCTCCGCTCCAGGCGATTCGCTGCCCTTGTAAAGATGGATTCGTCCCCCCGATGTGGTGTCATTGTCGTCGGTAAACTCCGAATCGGCAATGCCCATATGGCGCAGCATGCACTCCATAGCGTCGCCCTGACCTGTGGCGATGGCGATGAGGGGGATGTCGTCCTGCGGCGAATGGGTTGACGGCATAGTGAGGGTTAGCCCGTTAAGGGCACCGTCGCCGACGGTCTCGCTGAACTGGCGGCGCCATTTGCCTGCCTGGATGACCAGGGTGTAGATGGTATTTTCCGGCACATTGAGCAGCGTGAAGGAGCCGTCCACCGCGGTATAGGTGTAGCTGTCCATGGGCGTGGGCGTTGGTGTTGTTGGTGTTGTCATGCACTGCGCGCCGGGAGTCAGCGGCACCACCGAACCGGTCGTAACATAGACGAGCACATTGGGCAGGGGAAGAGCGCCGGCGGGGTCGTAGACCGTGCCGGTGATGGTCGTGTTTTGGGCGGCGACCGGCGTACTGAGCAACGGGAAGACAAAAAACAACGCCGCGATTGCAAATCTGAACAGTCTGGAGTGTTCAGATTTGGCGGCAAAAACTGAGCGAATTAAACGGTCAGATGCGGTCATGGCGCAGGCTATCCCTTTCCCACACAAGCCAGTCTCCATCATTCAGGTCCATGCCAGCGCAGCCGCGTTGCACCGATTTCCAACCCTGCCGGCTTCCCTTTATTGGCAGGCAAACAATCGGATATTTCCTCCGCGAAGGCACTACTTCTTCGACAAAGAGGCTTCTATGCGAACTTCCGAGTACCGGTAGAATCCACGAAATCATCATACACATTCTTAGAGGATTTTAACCACCGGTTTGTCACAATACCATGGATTTCACAGATCCGCAATATTTTGATGAGGATTACGGTTGCACACGCGTGATCTGGGGCTGCATTGCGCAGCGGCGTTTTCCCGTATAGGTTGAAGGCGATAAAGCCAAGGGATTCATCACTGAGGGGATATGTCCGCCAGCAATCCAATGCGAGAGGAGCGCCTCATGCCGCGATTCCCTGCGAGCTTATTGATCCGTCCCTCAAATAGTGTTATTGCCCTCCCACCCATTTCGCGATAAAGCCTGCGAAATGGATGGGGCACGGTGCTTGTATTGATGGGCCGGATCAATAGCGCAACCCGCTTCAACATGGCTGACCAGACTCATTATCGAAGAGTATCAATGCAGAATAATGCTCCAAATCATCTCTCTATTCTGCGCGTGATCACCGCCAGCGGTCACATGGGCCTGGTCCTTCTTCATGCCGTGGAGCGCAAGAAAATGTCGCCGGAAAGCATAATTTACGATATATTAAAGATTCCGGCACTACCCCAGACGCGCGCGGGCCTGCTCCATCTCATGAGGCCTTTTCATCAAGAATAGGGCGATTTCCTCGAAAGGAATCGCGTGGCATTTGTGTATCCGGGCAAAAAATCACATTTTGCACGGGGAATTTTCATCGAGAAGGTTGCCATGCATACATCGAAAATTCGTCTTCATACTCCACACCCGCAGGGGCTCTATCATCCGCGCAACGAGCACGATGCCTGCGGAGTAGGGTTCGTCGCCAACATCCATGGAGAAAAAAGCCACGAGATTATCCGCAAGGGCCTGGAGGTGCTGATCAATCTCACGCATCGCGGCGCGGCAGGCTGCGATCCGGAAACGGGTGATGGCGCGGGCATTCTGATTCAGATTCCGCACACGTTTTTTGCGCGTGAATGCGGCGAACTGGGGATGCAGTTGCCCGAAGCGGGCGGGTACGGCGTGGCCATGTGTTTTCTGCCCGTTGACAAGCACAGCCGCCTGCAGTGCGAGGGCGTGTTCGAGCGCATTGCGCAGGAAGAGGGGCTGATGGTGATCGGCTGGCGCGATACGCCAGTGAACGGCGACAGTATCGGCCGCGAGGCGCGCGCGTCGCAACCTTATATCGAGCAGTTATTTCTGGGCCGGCCCGCGGGCCTGGATGAAGATGCCTTCGAGCGCCTGCTCTACCGGGTTCGCCGCCGGACTGAAAATGAGATAGACGCCGCGGAGATCGAGGGCAAGGAGTTTTTTTATGTTCCCTCGCTCTCCTGCCGCACGATTGTTTACAAAGGCCTGATGCTGGCGCCGCAGATTGAGAAGTTCTACTTTGAGCTGGCCAATTCCCTTGTCACCAGCGCGCTCTGCGTGGTGCATCAACGCTTCTCCACCAACACCTTTCCCAGTTGGAAGCTGGCGCACCCATACCGCTACGTGTCGCACAACGGCGAGATCAACACCATTCGCGGCAACATCAGTTGGATGAACGCGCGCCAGTCGGTGTTGGCGAGCCCGCTCTACGACGGCAAGATAGACGACCTCTATCCGGTCATCGTTCCCGGCGGCAGCGACTCCGGCTCGCTGGACAACGCGGTAGAGTTTCTCCTTCAGTCGGGCCGCTCGCTTCCCCACGTGATGGCCATGCTGATTCCCGAAGCGTGGGCTGGCAACCCCGACATGGACGAGGACAAGCGCGCCTTCTACGAGTACCACGCCTCGCTGATGGAGCCCTGGGACGGCCCGGCGGCCATCACCTTCACCGACGGCCGCGTGGTGGGGGCGACTCTGGACCGGAATGGGTTGCGCCCCGGCCGCTACATCGTCACCAAGGACGATCTGGTGGTGCTGGCCTCCGAGGCCGGCGTGCTCGACGTGCCGGCCAAGGATATTCGCAAGAAAGGCAGCCTGCAGCCCGGCCGCATGTTCCTGGTCGACACGGTTGAGAAGCGCATCGTCTCCGACACCGAGATCAAGAAGAAGCTGGCCGGCCGGCAACCTTACGCCAACTGGCTGCAGGAGCAGCAGGTCACGCTTGATCAATTGCCGGAGCCTTCGCGGATGATCGCCTCCAACCCCGAGACCCTGCTTCGCCGCCAGAGGGCCTACGGCTACAGCGAAGAAGATCTGAAAATTTTATTGGCGCCGATGGCCGCGAAAGGCGAAGAACCAATTGGCTCGATGGGCAACGATGTGCCGCTGGCCTGCCTCTCCGAGCGTCCGCAGAAACTGTTTAATTACTTCAAGCAACTCTTCGCGCAGGTCACCAATCCGCCCATTGACCCGATTCGCGAAGAGATGGTGATGTCGCTGATCAGCTACATCGGCACGGAGCGCAACATTCTGGACGAGGCTCCCGAGAACTGCCACACGCTCAAGCTGCCGCATCCCATTCTGACCAATCGCGATCTGGAAAAACTGCGCCGCGTCTCCACGGGCGATCTGCTGGCCACCACGATTCCCACGCTGTTTCGCGCAGCGGATGGCGAGGCGGGCCTGAAGCGCTCGCTCGAGGAGCTGAGCGCTCGCGCCTCTCATGCCGTGGATTCCGGCTACACGCTGCTGATTCTCTCCGACCGCGGCGTTGATCCCACCTACGCGGCCATTCCCGGCCTGCTGGCCATGGCCGCTGTCCATAACCGGCTGGTGCAGGAGAAAACCCGCACCCAGGTGGCGCTGATCATCGAAAGCGGCGAGCCGCGCGAGGTGATGCATTTTGCTTTGCTTATCGGCTACGGCGCCAGCGCTGTCAATCCTTACCTGGCTATCGAAACGCTACACGACCTGAAGCGGCTTGGCCTTTTGCCGCACAACGTCACTGGCAATCATGCGGAAAAGAACTTCATCAAGGCGATCAACAAGGGCCTGCTGAAGACCTTCTCGAAGATGGGCATCAGCACCCTGCAAAGCTATCGCGGCGCCCAGGTCTTCGAGGCCGTGGGGCTGAATAAATCGCTGATTGACGCTTACTTTCCCGGCACCGCCTCGCGCATCGAAGGCGTAGGGCTGGACGTTCTGGCGCGTGAAGCGGTGCTCAAACATACTTACGCATTCCAGCCGCTGACCGAGTCTGAAACCGAGCTGGTTGTCGGCGGCCAATACCAGTTCCGCCTGGGCGGCGAGTATCACCTGCTGAATCCGGAGACCATCAGCAAGCTGCAACAGGCCGTGCGCGAGAATAATCCGGCCACCTTCCAGGAATACACCGATCTGCTGGACGATCAGAATCGCCAGTTGTGTACGCTGCGCGGACTGTTGCAGCTCAAGTACTCGAAAAAGCCGCTGCCGCTGGATGAAGTTGAGCCGGCTAAAGAGATTGTGAAGCGCTTCACGACCGGCGCCATGAGCTTTGGGTCCATCAGCAAGGAAGCGCACGAGACGCTTGCCATCGCGATGAATCGCATGGGCGGAATGTCCAACACCGGCGAGGGCGGCGAGGACGAAGAGCGCTTCAAGCGCGACCCGAACGGCGACTCGCGGCGCTCGGCCGTCAAGCAGGTGGCCAGCGGCCGCTTCGGCGTGACGACTAATTATTTAGTCAACGCCGACGAGTTGCAGATCAAGATGGCGCAGGGCGCAAAGCCCGGCGAGGGCGGCCAATTGCCGGGGCACAAGGTGGATGAGATCATCGCCAGGGTGCGTCACTCGATTCCCGGCGTGACCTTGATCTCGCCGCCGCCGCACCATGACATTTATTCCATCGAAGACCTGGCGCAACTGATCTACGACTTGAAGAACGTCAATCCCCAGGCGCGCATCGCGGTGAAATTGGTCTCCGAGGTGGGCGTGGGCACGGTGGCCGCCGGCGTCAGCAAGGCGCATGCCGACGTGGTGCTCATCTCCGGCGACAGCGGAGGCACCGGCGCTTCGCCCTTGAGCTCCATCAAGCACGCCGGACTGCCGTGGGAACTGGGCCTGGCCGAAACCCAGCAGGTGTTGCTGCTGAACGATCTGCGCAGCCGCATCAAAGTGCAGACCGACGGCAAGCTGCAAACGGGCCGCGACGTGGTGATTGCCGCGCTGCTGGGCGCCGAAGAGTTCGGCTTCTCCACCATGCCGCTGGTCTCCATGGGCTGCATCATGATGCGCAAATGCCACCTGAACACCTGTTCGGTGGGCATCGCGACACAAGATCCTATTTTGCGCGCGCGTTTCAAGGGCCAGCCCGAGCATGTAATCAACTTCTTCTTCTTTCTCGCCGAGCAGGTGCGCCAGCACATGGCCAAACTTGGCTTCCGCACATTCGATGAGATGGTGGGGAGAGTGGAAAAAATCGACGCCGCCATCGCCCAAGACCACTGGAAGACCAAAGGCATCGACCTCTCCTCGATTCTCTACTCGCCCACGCTGCCATCGCGCGTGGCTCGCCATAAGGTTCAGGCCCAGGATCATGGCCTTGATAAGGCGCTCGATCACGTCCTCATCGAGAAGGCCGCACCGGCGCTGGAATCCAAGACGCCTGTTACGGGAAGCTTTGCGATTCGCAACGTGCATCGCACCGTGGGCGGAATGCTGGGCGGCGAAATCGCCCGCCGCTACGGATCGGCCGGATTACCGGACGAGACGATCCACTTCAAATTCAACGGCTCTGCCGGGCAGAGCTTCGGCGCATTCGTACCCAACGGCGTCACGCTCGAATTGGAAGGCGAGTCGAATGATTATTTAGGCAAAGGCCTCTCCGGCGGGCGCATCATCGCCTATCCGCCGAAAGACTCCAGCTTCCTGCCGGAAGAGAGCATTCTGGTGGGCAACGTGGTGCTCTACGGCGCTACCAGCGGCGAAGTCTTTCTGAACGGCATTGCCGGCGAGCGCTTCGCCGTCCGCAACTCCGGCGCTGTCGCGGTTGTCGAAGGCGTGGGCGACCACGGCTGCGAGTACATGACCAACGGCATGGTGATCGTGCTGGGAAAAACCGGACGCAACTTCGCCGCCGGCATGAGCGGCGGACGCGCCTTTGTCTTCGACGAGCAGGGAGACTTCTCCACGCGCCGCTGCAACACGGCCAGCGTGGATCTGGAACCGCTCGCTTTGGAGCAGGATGTCGCCGAGGTGCGCGGCCTGCTCGAGCGCCACCGCGACCTGACCGGCAGCCCGCGCGCCGCCTGGATTCTGGAACACTGGGATGAGTCGCAGCCGCGCTTTATCAAAGTATTTCCTCACGAGTACAAGCGCGTGCTGGGCATTCAACAAGCCGAGGAAGTTTATTCTTCTCCCGCAACTTCGTCGCCCCTGGTGGCGGCAGCCGAGGTGCACCATGGGTAAGGTGACAGGATTTCTGGAGATCGAGCGCGAACAACCCGCCCGCCGCGAAGTCAACGAGCGGCTCCGGGATTGGCTGGAAGTTTACCAGCCTTTTCCCGAAGAGAAGCAGCGCGAACAGGGCGCCCGCTGCATGGATTGCGGCGTTCCCTTCTGCCACACCGGCTGCCCGGTCAACAACCTGATTCCCGACTGGAACGACCTGGTTTACAACGGCCGCTGGGAGGCAGCCATTCGCCGCCTGCACGCCACCAACAACTTCCCTGAGTTCACCGGCCGCATTTGTCCTGCGCCCTGCGAGGCGGCCTGCGTGCTTGCCATCAACGAGCCGGCTGTTTCCATCAAGCTGATTGAGCGCAGCGTGGTGGAGCGCGCCTGGGACGAGGGTTGGATTCATCCTGAGCCGCCCGAGCAGAACACGGGCAAGCGGGTGGCCGTGGTGGGCAGCGGACCGGCGGGACTGGCAGCCGCGCAGCAGTTGCGCCGCGCCGGGCACTCGGTCACCGTCTATGAGAAGAACGACCGCATCGGCGGCCTGCTTCGTTACGGCATTCCCAACTTCAAGCTGGAAAAGCACATTCTCGACCGCCGCATTCAGCAGATGCGCGCCGAGGGCGTAACTTTTGTCGCCAATGCTCACGTGGGCGTCAACTTGCCGGCCGGGAAACTGACCGAACGCTATGACGCCATCCTGCTGTGCGGCGGTTCCGAGCAGCCCCGCGACCTGAAGATTCCCGGCCGCGAGCTGAAGGGCATTCATTTCGCCATGGAGTTTCTGCCGCAGCAGAACCGCAGGTGCGAGGGCGATCATCTTGAATCTGCTCTCGACATCCTCGCCGAGGGCAAGCGCGTGGTCATCATCGGCGGAGGCGACACCGGGGCCGACTGTCTGGGCACCAGCCTGCGCCAACGCGCTTTGAGCGTTCACCAGTTTGAAATCATGCCCAGGCCGCCGGAGCAGCGCGCCGCTTCTACTCCGTGGCCGATGTGGCCTCAACAATTGCGCACGGAAACCTCGCATGAAGAGGGCGGCATCCGCGATTGGGGCATCAACAGCGTGAAATTTACCGGCGATGAAAACGGCTGCGTCACACAGTTGCATGGCGTGCGCGTCGGGCCACCGCCGAAGTTCGAGGCTATCCCCGGCTCCGAGTTTGTCCTCGACGCTGACCTGGTTCTGCTGGCGATGGGCTTCCTGGGGCCGGTGCGCTCGGGCATGATCGAACAGTTTGGAGTGGCGCTCGACAATCGCGGCAACGTTGCCACCGACGCCGACTACCGGACCTCCATCGAGAACATCTTTGCCGCCGGCGACATGCGCCGCGGACAATCACTGGTGGTTTGGGCTATCAGCGAAGGCCGCAAGGCGGCCGCGTCCGTCGATCGCTATCTGGCCACGGTCGCTGAGCCCGTCTCACAGCACCATCGCGTCCTGGCATGAGCGGGTTTGCTGTAACTGAAGCAGCGGAGGACTCTACGCCCTCTACTTACTGATCCGGCCCCAAAGAAATGTAATACTCCCTCCCACCCATTCCGCAAAAAGCGCGGAATGGATGGGGCACAGCGTTTCAAAACTTATGGGCCGGATCAATAGGAGACAAAGCTTTGAAGCTCATGCGATCTTCCTGATAGCGCTTCAAGAAATAATCGATAGTCTCGAAACGCAGCCGAATGGAATGGGCAGGACAGTTCTCATCCATGTCCCTGAAGGAAAAGAAGGGCGTACCGGAACGCTCGACGATTTGCTCGATGGCGCTGTAAATGGGAGCGTCATGGCCGCATTTGAAACTGGAAAATTCGACCGCGACCAGGTTTGGATGGCGAGCCGTGAACTTGGCGGCCCAGAGCTTGTGATTGGAACTGGCTGAAAAGGCGGTCTTCCACACGTCAGAGATTTCCAACGCATGATCGATGACGCCTGAGCGAATATCCTCTCCGAAGAGCCGCTCCATTAGGTCTTCGTCCATGGGCAAGGTGCTCTGCGAAAAGATGGGGTAGCCCAGCTTCTGAAAGTGCGTCATGATCTCGTGATTGATGCCGGGGTCGTGATGATAGGGGCGCCCCAGCATTACGATTCCCAATCTGTCTTCCTTCTCCAATTGATCAAGAACCTGGCGAGCCTGGCGGCGTAGGCTGGATTCATAAAGCTCCTGTTCGCGAAAGCCGATGGCGATGGCGCGATCATTTTCTTCTTTGCCGAGGCCCAGGACCGGCTCCCAGGCTTGCAACATCTGGCGCGCAAAGAGCCTGCGATGCGTCAGGTTGACCAACGGGTGAATGTATTGAATGCCGCGCTCGGCGAGGAGGTCAGTCTCTTTGGTAAAAGCTGCCTCGACAGTTTCCGGCGTAACCGAAGCCGTGGGGCAGGCGTTGTTGGCCTTCGTATTAACCAGTTGCGTGGTGAGCACATCGAACATGGGAAAGAAAATCGCATTGAGCGGCTTGCGCCCATGCTGTTTAAAGAGCAGGTTATGAAAGTGGGCGATGGCGATTTTTGAGGGGAAGCAGGGATCGATGGAGCCACGGCTGGAACCGGTGCGATACATCTCGCCGGTGGTGACGTCGGAGTAAACGATGTTTTCCGCGCGCACGCCTAGACTTTCAAAATACGCGCTGAAAAGCGGCGCATACGCATACATGCTCAGGACGCGAGGAATGCCGATGCGCAGTTGCGAACGTTGCCCGGCGAGCGCGATGCGGCGGCGCCCGGCGGCGCTCCAGGCGCGCGCGGGGAGCGGGGCGGCGGCGCTCTCCGGATGGCGCGGACGCCAGACTTCATTGGCGGCGTGCTCCACCAGGTTTGGATTGGCGGCCCTGGCGGCATCCAGTTGGGCTTGAATGCCGCGCACGGATGCGATATCGTTTACCGCGCCCTTTTCGCAGCCGGCAATGATGATGCGCTGACTGCCGGCTTCATGCGTTGCCGGCGCGGAGGAGGGCGCGACCGAGAGGCCATCATCGCCGCCGATTTGCACATCGAGAAAAGTGCGCAGGCACGCATTCTTGCAGAAGCGGCAGCGAGTCTCTTCACTGCATGTGGTGGTGTAGCGAATATGGTCGACCGCATCCATGCCGATGAAGGAGGTGGCACGTCCCAGACGCCACAGGCGCATGGCTTCAAAGCCTGCGCCGATAGCGCCCGCTTCGCCGCAGTGCGGGTGGACTTCAATTTCCGGCTCGATGCCGGTGGAGCGAAATCCGGCACGCAGAAAGTCCACCTGCGCCTTCACTGCGGCCAGGTTTTTTTGAGTGCCGCCCTGGAGGATAAAGCGCGAACCCAGCGCGGTGAGATTGGGAGCTTTGGCCACATGCAGAAAGACGTTGCGGGGTAGCACCGTGGCCAGTCCGGCCAAAATCTCCGCGGCCTGCCAGCCCTGGCGCTGATAGTTGACGATATCCGATTGCAGAAAAACGGCGCAGCCATAACCAAAGGACGGCATCGCTTGGGCGGCGAAGGCGGTCTCCGCATAGCGCTCGACGGGAATTCCGAAACCCTCCGCGGTGGATTGCAGAAAGTAGCCGTTGCCGGCCGAGCATTGCGCGTTGAGCCTGAAATCGCGGACGCGTCCCTGGCGCAAAAGTATCAGCTTGATATCCTGGCCGCCCACATCGACGATCACCTGCGGATCGGCAAAATAATGCAGGGCGGATTCGGTGTGGGCTACGGTTTCGACCAGGGCCGCGTCGGCGCCCAGCACTTGTTGCAGAATTTCCTTGGCATAGCCTGTCGTACCCAGGCCGAGAATTTGCAGATCAGCGCCGGAGTCCACTTCCACCTGGTTGCGCAAATCGCCCAGCACCTCCATGGAGTCGGCGATAGGGTTGCCCCCGGAGAGCCGATAGGCCTTGGCCAGCACCTCACCGTCCGGCGACAGAAGCACGGCCTTAGTGGAGGTGGAACCGCCGTCGAGCCCGATGAAGGCTTCGACTCGCTGGCCGCGCTGAAAGGCAGCGGGAATAAAAGGCGCGGGCTGATAGCGGGCTTTGAAGGCCTGCAACTCCTCCGGTGATGCGCACAGTCCAGGTTTGGAGGCGATCTTCCGATCATGAGAGCCGTCCTCTAGAAAGCGCTCCAGCGGCTCGCGGCCAAGGTAGCGGCCACTCTCCCCGGCTTCTCCCCGGCCGAATTCGATTGCGCCCAGCGCGGCAAAATACAGCGCATCCGGCGGAGCTTGAATCAGCTCTTCCGCCGCATGGCCAGGGGGCAACTCTATGCCCCGCTCCTTCCAGAGCAGGGGAATGTTGTGCTGCCATGCCTCGCGCATTCCGCGCAGAAAAGCATTCGGGCCGCCCAGCAGCAGAACATGAGGCAGCAGCGTATGGCCGCGCGTCAGCACGGTGAGATTTTGCAGGGCGATGGCATCGTAGAGCGAGGCCATCAACTCTGCTGGCGGAAGTCCCTGCTTCTGCAAGCCGTTGATGTCGGTTTCGGCGAAGACGCCGCATTTGCCCGCGACCGGATGGATGCGCACGCCGCGGTAAGCCAGCTCCGGCAACTGGCTGGCGGGAATATTCAGCTTGGCCTGAATCTTGTCAATGACGGCTCCGGTTCCGCCGGCGCACTTGTCATTCATCGAAGCGATCTTTCTTCGCCGCCCGCTGCGGATATCCGTCTTGAAGAGGATGATCTTGGCGTCCTGTCCGCCGAGTTCGATGACCGACTGCGCCTCCGGGTGCAGTTTTTCGACGGCCAGTGCTACGGCGTTGACCTCCTGCACGAAGCGAGCGCCGATCAGCGCAGCGAGCGCATGGCCGCCAGAGCCAGTGACGAAGATGCGGCAGTTTCCGGGAGCGATGCTGGCTTCGTTCTCCATGCGCAGCAGAAATTCGCGCAACATTCCGGCCTGACGGGTGTCGTGGCGGCGATATTCGCGCCACATGATGCGACCGTCCTCGGCTGCGGCTACGACCGCCTTGACGGTGGTGGAACCTACGTCCACACCAACCAGAAAATGAATTTTGCTCGACGGCTGACCGCCGGGTTGGAGATTTGCTGGCATCATCGGCTTAACGCTTTCCCGGCAGACGTGCCAGCGAGATCCTGCCATCGATCAGATCACCGACATGCAAGACGAAGTTGGCGGCCTGGCCGGCAATGCCGCGGCGGCGCGGAATCGGATAAAACGGACTGCGCAGTTGACGATGCCGGGCAACGTAGTCCCGGATTTCTTCCGGCGATTTGCCGCTGGCGATAAGCGCCGCATCGAACTCCGCGCGCGCCTTGACGCGGGCTTCGCCCAGGGCCATCTGCACGCGGCTATGGGCGTTGATCTCGCCCTCGCCCGAAGTTTCAACCGGCAGAAAAATCATCTCCGGAAAGCGATTGACCACGGACGACTGCACGCCATCGGATTGCGAGGAAGGCATGCAGCCGAAGGGCTTGAGCGCCAGCACCATGTGGCAGAGTCCCTGAGTGGTGTAGTAGACGTTCTTGCCGACTTCCAGATGGCCCTCTCCACCGCGCGCCTGTGAGTGATAGAAAGGATGGGCAAGACGCGCCAGCTCGCGCTGCGAGAGCAGACGGGGCGTGATGCCGCCCAGGTGGCGGGCGGTGCGCGCATACAGATAGCTCCACAGCATTTCGCTCAAACGCAAGAGCGACCACTTGCGGCGATACTTCCACGCGTTGGCCAGCCGCTTGCCTAGCTCACCCCTGTGTGCCTCGGGGTAAGGGCCTTCAAGGCCTTTCTTTGCTTCCATGCTGATGCGAGACTGACGCAGCAGATAGCTGATCCAACCGCCAATCGAATCAATATGTACCTGCGCGCCTTCACTTTCGAGGAAGCTGAACATATTGAAGTTGCCGTCGCCCTCGGTGAGCTGCGCCCAGAACTCGCCGACGATTTTGACCACGGGCTTGACGCGCGTGTGATCGACCTCAACCTCCTCAATGCGCAGGCGCGCCTCCCGCATTTCGGCGACAAACTCCGCACTGTAGAGATGATCGAGAATCTTGCCCGTGACGTTGAGAAAGCCTGTGAGTCTCGGAGTGTGCCGCAACGGCGCGGCCAGCCAGAGCGGCGCGCGTTCCAGAATCTCAAATTTCCGCCGGGTTTCCAGGAAATGGCTCAACCGGTTCACTACATCTTCAATCGCCCGGTCAGTGCTGCCCGGAACGATCTCGAAGGGGCGGATGCGGTAGCTGAGGTCGTTGATGACATCGCCCAGGTTGAGCATATTGAGCGCGCCCAGGTTGAAGTCCAGCGTGAACTTCAGTCCGGGATTGTCGGCCGCGGCCTTGATGGCCTGCTCGGCCTGGTAAAGCACAATGCGGAATCGTTCATAGCCGGCGTTCTGGAGCGCCAGCCGATACTCCGACTCGTACATGCCGAAACGGCAGGGTCCGCAGGAGCCGGCGGTGAAAAAGATGTATTTTTCTTCGATCTCCCGGCGCGAATAGCCTTGATCTTCCAGCGAACGCAGGTACTTGATGAGATTGCCAATCGTGAAATAGGTGGGATTGCATTGGCCATTATTGCCGAATTCCCGGCCAAAGGTGAAGGATTCCACGTCGGGAGTCGGCAGCATCTGGCAGCGATAGCCGCTGGCGTGCAGAATAGCCTCGATGAAGCGTTCATGCTTCCAGGTAAAGCCGCCGAAGAGGATCGTAACCTGGGTCCGCTCCTCGGCGGTAAAGGGCCGCTCCACGGGACGGCGATAATGCCCGGTCTTGTGGTGGAAGGAAGGTGCTTCAACCGGCCGTTCTCGCTCCGCAGGGACCGACTGCTTCAACACTTCCTGCAAGGGAAGAGCCTCGCCTGCGAAGTTGCAATCAAGTCTCACGGATGAAGAACCTCTGGACAGCAGAGGGAAATTGCGTCATCGTTCGCGCTCGAACTCACATCTGCTAGCCTTTCAAGTGTAAAGCAATCTGCCACAGCGGGGAATTACCCGGACTCGAGCCGCTCTGCGAGGCAGAGAAGCGGAGAAAGCTGCGTATGCCGAGAGCGGAATACTGGGCAATCGAAAACTATACCTACCGCCCTTGCCCGCATCCGGCGCGGGAGTTCGGCAGCGTGGTTTCTCCGCACAACCACTCCCATCACTCGATTGAAAACATGGGTTTTCTCAATCAGGTGGTCAAGCTGCGCTTCATGCGTCCCTTTCGCGGCCTGCTGCAGTCGGCATTCGGGTTGGCCGGCATTGAGGACCTGAACTATGCCGACATTTACTACCGCTCTCCACTCAACGTCGAAGATGTTTTGCTGACCGAGTCCGCCAGCGCGGCGGATGTTGGCTTTGAGAGCGTTCATCTTGCGATTACCGACCACGACGAAATCGCCGGCAGCCTGGAGTTGCAACGCGCGCATCCCGAGGCAGCAGAGCGCAATCCTCTGGGCGAAGAAATTTCCATCTACTTCGATGATTATCTTTTTCACCTCGGAGTCACGGGAATGCCCGCTGCGGGGATTGAGCAACTTCATAGCGGCTTGCAGGCGGCTGCAAAGGAACGCCGCCTGGACGACCTGTTTGAAATGCTGCGCGCCAGCGGTTCTCTGGTGGTCTTCAATCATCCGCTGGTCCCCTGGGGCAAGGATGCGGGCCGCAAGATTCCCGCCGAGGCGCTGCTGAGCCGCTACGGATGGGCGATTCATGCTCTGGAGTACAACGGCATGAGAAGCCGGGAGGAGAATGATCGAGTTTTGCAGTTGGCCAAGCGCGTGGGCAAGCCGGTGGTGGGCGGCGGCGACAGCCATCTGCTGCTGGCCAGTTCAGTACTCTCGCTGACGCAGGCCGCGAGCTATCAGGAGTTTGCCGAGGAGGTCAAGAAGGGTCGCGCCGTGTCGCTCGTTCTGCCCACGTTTTTTGCGCCGCTGAGCTGGAAGATTTTTCTGCGCGTACTCTATTTCATCGCCCATTACCGGAGCATCGGGCACTTTCGCGGCCAGCCGGTCGGCGATTTGCTGAGCGGAAGAACTGTCCTTCTGGACCCGGTTGGATTTATCTCGCGTGGTTTTCTGAGCGCAACCGAGGCGCTGGGACTGGTGCGTTGAAATTATAGAGTTGCACTTCAGATTACGTTGCCGGTGCGCAAAAACTCCGCAATCCGTTCGCGAGTATCCATCATGCCGCGCAGACTGACGAAGAGTTTTGTCCGCAGTTCTGCAAAGGCTCTTCGTTCAGAGCTGGAGACGGAAAATCGCGGCGCATAGCCGACGAGCAGCTCCGCACAGGTTTGCGACACACGCGCCGCGGCACGGCAGGACGCCAGAGTACTCAGATCGCAAAAGATGGAGGCGCACACGCTGTCCTGCGGGTGATCAGCCCTCTCAATTTCAAAAACATCCAATGCCAGCGAACGTGCCGCCAGCAATCCGCAAAGCGCATCCGCCATGGCAAAGGTTACGCCCTGGCGCGCATCGCAATAGAGCAGGAAGCCTTGCGCATCGGCTTGCTGCCGCAACCGTTCGAGGGTCCATTGCCAGAGCCTCATTCCTTCAGCAAGACTTCGCAGGCCGGCCTGCGGCGCGCGTTCCGCAAGCGCGTCTATCTCCCCGGTCCACTTCTGGAACTCGGCGAGAAAGCGGGTGTCGATCATGAAAGCTGAAACCAGTCGGCGTTGCACCGCAGCAGGCCCCATGTACATATCCTCAATTTGGGCATCGATCAGGCGGGCTCTCAGGTCGGCGGTGGCTGCCGGGTCAGAGCCGCCCCATGCGGACGCTTGCCGCAAACACTCCGGAATGCTTCTGCTGCTGAAGAGCTTTGCCGCGGGAGAGAAGAGCGCGGCCAACTTTGCATCGCCGCTGGAACGATCTTCGGTCTCATCAAGGTTGTCACTCAGGCGCGTCGCGAAAAAGCCCAGCGAGGCGGCGGCTTCTCCCGTAGCCCATAAATCTGCCATGTCAAGCTGGAACTCAGCACTGTCGCTTCTCAGTGTCGATGAGGCGAAGCAGGCTTGCACGGTGGAAAGCGCCTTGGCGGCGGTCATCAGGCCAAGCAGGGCGCGCATCCGGCGCAGGGCCCGCTCCAGCAAGATGCGATGGCTGAAACGCGGAATGAGCGATCCCTGTTCCATCGTGAAGCCTCCGACAAGGCGCGAGGCCGGCACGGTGAGACGAAAGACCGGATCGGTGGTGGAAGCAAAAAAATGTCCCAACTTGCGGACTGGAGAGCCGCGCGTGAACTCGCCCTCGTCTCCCGGCTCGAGAATCACCAGAGAGCTGCCGCGCACGGCCTTACCGTCACCCTCAACGGCAGCAACCACAAACTGCGCAAAGTCCATGTGGCTGATGAAGCGTCCGCGCTTGTGAATCTGCAGAAGAGGCTCACCGTTTGTGCTTACGCCGGCGATGCTCATGCGGCCAGTAAGAGAGATCGCATCCGCGCCCGCGCCGGGAAGCGGCTCGGTGAGGCAAAGAGCGCCGTGACGCAGATCGGCACGGCCCAGATAGCGACCGCGCTGCGGCTCAGTTCCAAAATCGCGGATGGGCATTTGCGCAAGGCTTCCGGAGAGACTGCAAGTGGCGACACCAGCATCCACGCAGGCCAGTTCCCAAACAGTGAGCGCCAGCCGCTGTGCGAGTCCGTTATGCGCAGAGGCCAGGATCGAGGTCAGCCCGAGAGCATCCAAGGCGCGAAGCATACGCGATTTTTCTTCTGTCCATTCGTGGGAGGGATGCGCCTCTTCGAGCAGCGGCGCCAACCTATCGTGTGCCGCCTGCCGCGCGTTGCGGCGCACCTCCAGCAGTTCAGCGCTATCGGCAATTCGCCACAGTATTGCGTGCGCCTCATCCCACCAGCGGAAATCCATGGCGCTCCTTATTCCTCGTCAGCGGGAATGCTGTACTCGGCCAGATAGGCACGCGGATTCATCAACTCTTGAAGCAATCTTAGAAGGGTTCCGCGAAACCGTAAAGCGTTTTTCCTGGAATCGATGCCACGGCGCCAGCCGGATAAGAATTCCAGTGCGAGTTTCATGTGGTCTGGAGTCGATGCTAAAATGAAATCGCGAATAGGCTTGTTGGTTTCGAGTTCCGGAAGGATCAATATGGCGCGGTCAGCGCTTTTTATTCTTTTGTTTTTTGCGACCAATGCCTCGCTGTCGCTGCTTTATCCTTTCTCTTTTTCGCACATTCTTCTTGCAATTTCTCTTTATGCGCTGGGCACCGGTGTGATGCTTTACCTTCTGTTTAATCCTCGCAATCAGTGGCTGGTGACCAACCGTTCGCAGGTTGAACAGGAAGGCTGCGTTGCCCTGACCTTCGACGATGGCCCCGATCCGGTGGATACGCCCCGGCTTCTAGACCTGCTGCGGGAAAAAAATGTGAAAGCCACCTTTTTTGTAGTGGGACAGCGCGCCGAGCGGCATCCGGAGATTGTGCGCAGGGCCTGGGAAGAAGGACACCTGATCGCCAACCATACCTGGTCGCATCCGCCGCTGTTCTGCTTTCTTTTACCGCGAAGGCTGCGGGCGGAGATCGAACGCGGGACGGAGTGCATCAACCGCATCTGCGGGGTGCGGACGCGCTATTTCCGTTCTCCGGTCGGCTTGCGTCATCCGTTGTTGCGTTCCGCGCTGGAAAGAGAGGGGCTGGAGTTCATCTCCTGGCGAATTCGTAGCTGCGATACGATTATCAAAAAATCCGATTCTCTTGCACGCCACATTCTGAATCATGTGGCCAGCCGCGACATTATCCTGATGCACGACCGGCTGCCGAATGGAACCCATGTCCTGTTTGAGGCATTGCCAGGGGTGATCGACGAGTTGAAGAGGCGCGGCTTCAAGTTTGTGCTGGCCGGCGACCGCGAAACAGCATGCGGCGATACAGAATGATGAGAACATGCGCACTCATTCCCGCATTCAACGAAGCCTCCCACATCGCTCAGGTGGTGGAAGGCGCCAGGGAGCACGTCGAAACGGTCATCGTGATTGACGATGGGTCGAGCGACGGCACCGCGGAACTGGCCAGGAATGCCGGAGCGTTCTGCATCGAATCGCCAACGAACAGTGGGAAGGCAACTGCTTTGCGTCGCGGGATAATCCACGCCCTTGCTCAGAATTTTACTCACGCCGTTACTCTGGATGGCGATGGCCAGCATCTGCCGCAAGATATTCCCGCCTTGCTGCGCGCGGCGCAGGAGATGGGAGCGGACATGGTGATTGGCGCTCGCCCCTTCGATCGCGCACTGATGCCGCGCGCCCGTTATTACTCCAATACCATAGGCAGCCGCTGGGCCTCGGCGCTGGTGGGCAGCAAGATCAAAGACAGCCAGAGCGGCTTCCGGCTTTTTCGCCTGGACACTCTGAACCGCATCAAACTGCGCAGCCGGCGCTATGAGTTTGAAATGGAAACGCTCATCAAGCTGGGCCGCGCGGGTGGCATCATTGCCCATGCGCCCATTCACATGGTTTACGACAACGGCCAAGCGCGGTCCAAGATGAAGCCGGTGCGCGATACGGTGCGCATCTGCCTCTGGTCGCTTGCGTATCGTTTTTTGGGAGCTTGAGATGAGCCTGCACCTGCGAATTTTCTTTCTGTTAGCGCTTCTGTTGTTGACGCGCCCATTGCCTGCCCAGACTGAGGATTTACTTATGCGCGTCTGGAACGGCGTGCAGCAGGCGCAAGGAAAGTTCACGACCGGCTGCGGCAGCGTGGTGGAGACCCGTACCTCCAAGCTGATGGTCAAGCCCATGATCTTGAGAGGCAAATTCTGCGCCGAGGGCATGACGCGCTTTTCGCTGGAGTATTTTGCGCCCAATGACCTGCACATTCGCTTCAATACAAACTATCTCAACGTAACGAGCGGAGACGGAAAGACCGATATTATGGATATCGGCAGCAGCGTTCGCCGCACTCAATCGGCCTTTAGCCGCGAAACATCCATCGATGGATTGAAGAAGAACTTTACTATCACCGTTGAGGAGAACAGCAGGGAGTACGAAATGAAATTTGTTCCCCGCACCGAGGCTTTTCGCCGCCGCCTTAATTATCTGGTTGTGAAGCTCAACAAGCGCGACTTTATGCTGCGCTCGCTGGAGGTGGACGGCAAGAGCGGGGTCAATAGCGTTTTTCTCATCAGCTTCACTACACTAAATACGAAGCTGCCCGCCGAAACCTTCGAGGTGATGAAACCAAAGTGATCGAGCGAGAAGAAATCGAGAAGATCATTCCTCATCGCCCTCCATTTTTGTGGATCGACCGGGTGGAGGAACTGGAGCCGGGCATTCGTTGCGTGGCATGGCTCAGGGTGGATGCGGAGAACCCGGTCTTTCAAGGGCATTTTCCCGCCCGGCCCATACTGCCCGGTGTGTTGATGATCGAGGCGGTGGCGCAGACGGCGGCGGTGATGATGGGCGCGGCAACTCCAGGCGAGGCTATGGGAACGGCGCTACTGGCCGCGGTCAATCGCTTCAAGTTCTTCAAGCCCGTGGGGCCCGGCACGGCCTTGCGCATTGAAACTACGAAACTGACCCAGGCCGGAACCATGGCCTGCATCGAAGGCACGCTCAGCGCGGAGGGCGAAAAGGTGGCGAGCGGCGAGTTGTCGGTTGTTTCCGGGCGGTAAGCGCATTTTCAAGAAAAGGTTCTGAAGTGCAACGAGGATTGAAGGAATATATTCGCAAGTTCGCCACCACCCTGCTGACCGAGCGGCTTGATCCGGCTTCGGCCGCGGCGGCTGTATTTTGGGGAATATTCATTGGCATTATTCCTATTTATGGGCTGCAAACACTGGCTGCGGTGGGCGTGGCGTTGTTGTTGCGGTTGAACAAGCCCCTGATTCTGGCTGCCACTTTCGTCAACAATCCGCTGTTTTGGGCGCCGACCGTGGTTGCATCGATAGAGTTGGGCGGCTTTCTGCGCCATGGATCGTTCCAGCCCTGGCGTCTTTTAATCGTCTTTTCCGCTGCTCAACTGAAGGAGGAACTCTTCTCGTGGGTGCTGGGCAGCGTGGTGCTGGGCTTGCTAGCGGGCGGCGCGGCGGCCTTGGTTACGATGGCCGTAGTGCATTGGCTAACGCCCGCGCAGCGCAGCCTGCGCCAGCGCATCCGCTTCGTCAATCGGACCTACGCCGGAAGCGCGCGCTATGATCGCGGCTTTGTGCGCTGGAAGATGCGGCTGGATCGGATTTTTTCTCTGCTGGCGGCCGAAGATCTGGGGACGGGAACAGTGGTGGATTTGGGTTGCGGCTACGGCATGGCGCTGTGTTTTGCGGCCTTCGGCGACCAAGGCCGCCGCCTGCTCGGCTGTGACTTGAACGCCCACCGGATCTCCGTTGCGCAACATGCTCTGCACGCTTTGAACGCAGAAACGAGCGTGTGCGATGTGCGCGATTTTGCGCTGCCTTCGGCCGGCTTGATCCTCATTCTGGATGTGCTGCAGTATCTGCCAGCCGAGGAACAACTGGCGCTGCTGAAGCGCTGCTGCGCGGCGCTGGAGCCGGGTGGGCGGCTGATCTTCCGGGTGCATGACCGCGAACGCGGGCTGCGGACCGCTCTTACGCTGGGCCTGGACCGGCTGTTGTTTTCCGCTGAGCACGTTGGCGCGCGCCCCACGATTCTCTGCGCCGCGCAGTACCGGTCCGCGCTGAGCGAGGCGGGCATGGAGGTTGTGGAGCGTCGTTTCCGCAATCGTCTTCCGCTGGCGCACATTCTCTTCCTCGCGCGCCGTCCTGCTGTGGAGAGCGCGTCATGATGGTTCGCTTCATGCGCGGGCTGGGGCGGATGGTGATCAACCATCCGGGGCTGGTGGCAGGAGTGTCCCTCGCCCTGACGCTGTTTCTGTTTGCCAACATCCACAATCTGCGCACCGGAACCGAACTGACTGATATGTTCGGCAGCCACGACCCGCAATGGCAAGCAGCAAGCCAAATCGGCAAAGAGCTGGGTTATGGCAATCAGCTTTTTGTTTTGGTTCAGGCTCCGGAGGGCGAGGCCGACAGCAGCGAGGCGATGGAAGCGGCAGCCGACCGGCTCACCGCCGAAATGTCTGCCAGCGGACTCTTCAAGCAGGCGCGTTGCGGGCTGCGGGAAGAGGAGCTGATCAACATGGTGCGGCTCTTTTCCTGGCACTTTCCCTCCTATGCTTTGCCCGGCCAGAGTGAAGCGCTGGCGCAGCGGCTGGAACCGAAGCAGATTCATCAGAACGTGCGCCGCGCCGCCACGGAACTGGTCACGCCGTTTTCCACGCTGGGCGCGGATTACTTTGCCGCCGATCCATTAGGCCTGATGGGCCTGATGAGCGTGACGGAAGGCAAGGGCGAGGGCTTCTCGCAATTTGCCAGCTTTGATTTCTCCTGGGGTTCGGGAAACCGTTTTTACAGCCGTGATCACAAGGCGCTGCTGATTATCGCCGAGCCGCGCGAGTCGGCCGTGGACTACAAATTCGCCGAACAGATCATGGAGTGGACGCGCGCTCACATCCAGGGCATTGAAGCCGATCCGGAGATTCGCGATGCCGGTGTGCATGCTATTTCCGCCGGCGCCTATGCGTACGCGGAGCAGGATCACAAATTTGTCGAGCGGAATATCCGCCGCGTTTCGCTGGTCTCGATCATCGGCAGCCTGCTGCTGTGCCTGGTGGTCTATCCCAGCGTACCGCTACTGCTTTTGTCGCTGCTTCCCACGAGCCTGGGCATACTTTGGACCACGGGCATCGCGAGTTATTATCCCGGCGAAGTAAATCTAATCAGCCTGTCATTCATCGCCATTCTCGCGGGCCTGGGCGACGATCAGGTGGTGCATTTCTTCAATCGCTCGCCGCAGGAATGGGCTAAGGGTGGCAGCTTTAACGCTGCCATGGAGCGCACCTTTGCAACCACCGGGGTGAGCATCGTTCTGTGCATTCTGACCGCAGCCTCCGCCACAGCCGCGCTGGCCACCTCCAGTTTCAAGGCGCTGGCGGAGTTTGGCTTCATTCTCACCGTCGGCATGTTCATGATGATGATTCACACGCTGCTGACCGTGCCCGCGCTGATGCAGTTGTGGAACCGTTACATCCGGGCCTTTGCGCCTGAGGGCATCACCTTCCGTTTTTTGCCCGCCGTGGCGCGCGGCTCACTCAACTTTGTGGGCCGGCACGCTCGCTTGGTTGTGGGGGTTGCCGCTGGCCTCTTCCTGCTCTCCGCACTTTTATTGCCCACGATCAAAATGGGCGGGAGCTTCGCCGTCATGGGCGACGCTGATAGTCCTGCTGTTGCCGCGCAGAACCAGCTATCGTCAAAGTTCGGCATTGAGGGAACTCCAACGCTGCTGCTGATTGCCGGCAGCGAGGAGGACGTGTTGCGCCGCAGCGAGAATCTGAGCGCCGGCCTGGAATCCTATCGGCAAAGCGGCGCCCTCAAATCTGTTTTCTCCCCCACGCAGTTGCTTCCCTCGATTCAGGCACAGCGGCAGCGGACAACTGCGCTAGCCAATATCGACTTGAATGCCTCGGCTCAAGCTCTGGAGGACGCGATCCGCGAAAACGGGCTGCGCACGGAGCCCTACAAGCCCTACATCGAGCAACTCCGCAAGCTGGGAAAAGGCGCGGAGCCGATCACGCTGGAATCCGCATCTCCTTATCTTCCGGCTGGGCTGCTCGACAACAGCCTGCGCAAGACCGGGGATGGCAGTTACGTTGCAGCCATCGCATACTATGCTGCCGGCTCCAGCGCGCATGAAGCGATTCCTGATGCGGTGCTCGACTCCTGGCGCGGTCAGTTCGGTCCCTTTGTGGAGTTTTCTTTCGACAAGATCAATCGCGACATACAGAGCCAGGTGTTGCGCGACAGCCGTAGAGCCTTGCTGTGGACCGCCGCCGCCATCCTTCTGATCGTCTATCTCACCTTCCGCAACTTGCGCATCACTCTGCTGGTTCTGATGCCGATCGTCTTCGCCATCGTGGTGACCTTCGGGCTGTTGCGGCTTGCGGGACACTCCTTCAGCTTCATGTCCGTTACGGCGATCCCGCTCATCATCGGCATCGGCATCGACAATGGGATTCATCTGGTGCGCCGCTATCTGGAAAAATCGCCCAACAACATTCTCGATGTCGCCAAGGCCTCGGGCGCGGCGCTGATTCAATCCAACCTCACCACCATTATCGGGTTTGGCGCATTGCTCGCCGCAACCTTCCCGCCGCTGGCCGAAATGGGGCTGGTTACTTCGCTGGGTGTTGCCCTTACACTGGCCGGCGGATTGTGGGTCATTCCGGCCGTGATCTTGATAGGACGCGAAAAGTAGGCCATGCGCGGCATTGCAGCGACCTATTTAAGGGTCCGATTTGATCCATTTTCAGAGCCTGAATCCTGCGAATTTCCGGCCATTTTGCGGGTATTTTCGGCAATTTTCAGGGCAAAATACGCCTTTTTCGGGCAAAATCCGCTCTTTTCCGGAAGGCCATTTCTTACATTGCGGTACTTTGTGTGCGTTTTCGCGCACATCGAGAATTTTTTCTGAAAGTGCGTTTTGTCCAGCAACGACGCGGAGATTCTTCAGTTTTGTGGCATCGTTTTCTTTTCCGAAGGCGCATTAAACTGCAAGGTTTTCAGGGAAATTTTATACCCCCGGGGGGTAGGGGGGGGGGTGGGGGGAGTGCCTTTCTGGTAATAATTATGGCGGCGCTTTTGTTGGCATTTAAGTACATACAGCCTTCTCCTCCCTGTTGAGCATTTTCTCCATCCAAGATGATTGTGCGCCAGGAGAAGGTACTTATCTGTAAAGCCAGGGATCAGGGGTCAAGGAAGAGTAAACACCAGTGCATTCGTCTGGTTTGTAAACAAAATCAGCAAGTTAGCCACCGCTACGCGGAGTTAGCGAGTTAGCAAGTTAGCGAGTCAGCGAGTTAGCGAATTGCTGCTACACGTTTCATCTCACGTGTGTCGGCGAAGCTGGTGAGCGACTGACCAGGAAATGAAAATGGTGCGATAGCCTGTGATTACCTAGCGAGAATCCTAACAAAATCAACAAGTTACAGTATTATTACTCTTCAGGCGCCGTTTTCTGCAAGTTCTTTGAAATGACCGGCTTGCAGAAAACTGAATTACTATTCCAAGCCTCCAAGCCATCATGTATACTCTCAATAAATTAAAGATTCTGAGATGGAAGACACTATGCTAAACACGCTAGTAGGCGAAGCTGTAATCGACACGGTCTCTTCTCTATGCCCTCGCTGCGGCAAGCCATCTCTTGCGACAATCTTCGACCGCGAAGGAAAGGTATACCAACGCACAGAGTGTACCTGCCATACGCCCAGTGAAGGCCTGATCTTTTCCGACACGGCGCTTTACCTCCGGCTGGAAGAGTGGAACAGGCTGGTATTTCCAGAGACGCCCGCTGCCGGGATGCCGTCTTCGTCCCTTTGCGCGGCCACGGAGACAGGAAGCCAGAACGAGCCTTGCCTGGCTGTCATTGACATCACCAATCGCTGCAATTTCAAGTGCCCGGTGTGCTTTGCCGAGGCCAAAGGCGAGGGCAGCCACTACTTTCTGGAGATGGAAGTGGTGGTAAAGATGCTCAAGGCGCTGCTGAACCGGCCGGTGCCTTGCCGCAGCGTACAGTTTTCCGGCGGCGAGCCGACGCTGCACCCCGACTTTCCAAAGATACTTCGCGCAGCCCGCGATCTTGGCTTCACGCATCTTCAGGTAGCCACTAACGGCAGCCGCTTTGTGGACCCGGATTATGCAAAGCTCTGCGAGGAGTCGGGCCTGCACACGCTCTATCTGCAGTTCGACGGCATGAACGACGACGTATATCTCAAGATGCGCGGCCAGCGGCTGCTGGACAAGAAGATCGCCGCGGTGCGCAGCATCGAGCAGACGAATATGCGGCTGGTGCTTGTGCCGACCATCATGAGCTCAGTCAATGTGGACCAGCTCGGACCGATCTTTCAGTTTGCCCTGGAACACAACAAGTTCGTAACCGGCATTAGCATTCAGCCGTGCGCGGATGTGGGCCGCGTCGCCGTGGACAAGAACGGCGTCGAGCCCTTCAACCTGGCCGCCATGGCCCGCTGCTTTGGCGAGCAGACCGGATTGACTCGCTTTCCCGACGACTGGTTTCCGCTGAATTCCATCTCCCTGCTCAGCCGCGCCATCGAGCGGGTCCGCAATGAGAAGGCGCATCCGCCCCTGAGCGATGCGCATTGTTCCATCGGAACCTTCTTCTACGTGGACGACAACAACAAGCCGTATTGCCTGAGCAGCTTTTTCGATCTGGGCCGCTTCCTGCGCGGCATGGCGGATATTAAACCGCAAGCCGAACAAGGACTGATCGCGCGCCAGATCTCCAGGATCCGCCAGTTCGGCCAGTTGTCAAAATGCCTGGATCTGGGCAAGACGCCTCCCGGACTCACCTTCCAGCGCCTGCTGGGGAGCCTGGACTCGTGGGAAGACAAGTATGCGGGCCGATCCGCTGGATGGGAGAAACGCGGCTTCAATGGAATCTTTGTCGCCGGAATGCACTTCATGGATGCGCACAGTTACAATCTGCGCCGCCTCAGGCGATGCATCATCCAGTATGTCGCTACTGATGGTCAACTGATTCCATTCTGCAGTTACAATGCAGGAGCCCGTCTGCGGGAGAGCGAGGAGTTGACGCGCATCTCAGGCAATCTCCCGCTGGGCGGCTATTCCGAAAACTCGGCGCAGGCCGGTGAGCTGTCGGTATAGGCCGATTCGCGCACTTCATTTTTTCAACCGCATTTCGGGCTGGTGGTCCCCCATCATGATGAAATCCTCGTTTTTCCCCGCATCCCATGCCTCCTTCAGCAGGTCAGGCTTGCAATGCATCAGCACCCTGCTGCTTTTTTCCGGTTTTTCTCTGGTGGCTGCAACAGCACAAACCGGTCTGCCCCGGGATGCCGTTTCGATTCCCGCGCCGGAGAGCGGTCAAAACCTGAACACGATTCTTCAGGCGGCAAACAAGTGCGGAGAGAACTCGCTCATTGTGCTGCCCAAGGTTGTCTTTCGCTTTGGCGCAGAGGGTGATGCCGGCCAGCAGTTCGCGGAACAGGCCCTGGTTCTCCAGAACCTGCCGGCCAGCTCTCAAGTCTGGCTGGATGTGGCCTTTGCTCCCGAGGCTCTCACCGGTAATGAAAACGAAAAGCAGTTGACCGCAGAGGTAGACGCATTTCTGAAACAGGCGCCTCTTTCCGCCCCAGCAGTGCGCGGAGTGATTGTGGAACCTGGGGCGCCGCGAACGGCTCCCGATCTCTTTGTCTTTGCGTTGCTGCGACTGGCGGTTGGGGCCAAGTCGGCCAACCCAGCGCTGCGGCTGGCTTTTGTATTTCCGGCGGGCTTCATTGGCCAATACGGCGATGCTGTCAAGCGGCTCGCTCTGTACGCCGATCTGCTGGGCACTGCGGATGCGCAAGGGTGGCGCGCGGACGCTGGCTGGATCGCCGAACACGCACTCAACAAGCCTATAATCCTGAAACAGGAAACAGACTCGACGGCATCGTACTTGAACGCCGCGCTGGCGGCTTCCGGCTCCGCAGTCGAGATGATCTGGTCAACGCCGCCGGACGTTGCTTCCGCAAACCGGCTGTGCGCGGCCAATAGCTTTCTGTCCACCTCGCTGCCCGCCAACCTGCTTCGCATGAATGCCAAGGAGTTGCCCTTCACGCTCACGGTAGACGGCGCAAGCAGCGCCGAGGCGGGCTGGTTCAGCAACGGGCAATCGGAAGACATGGTGGTGCTGGCGCCGATTCATGGCCTTCCCGATCATCCCCGAACGGTCATCCTGAAGGGCGCGACCAAGGCCCAGTACGAGATGCAATGGTTTGACCCAGAGACAGGAGAGCGGATCCTGGCAAGCGAACCGGTGGCAAGCACCGCGGGCCTGGCTGCAACCTGCGCATGCGGCAATCCATTTGCTTTGATTGCAATTCACAAGAAGAGCAGCGCCGAAACCGCGGTTTTCAACCAGGTCGAGGTCAAGAGCGGAATCGATTTGAGCGTCGAAGAGATTGTTGCGCGCTGGCAGCAGTATCGCGAGGCGCAGAAGCGGAAACTGGACAACTACCAGGCTTCCAATTTCATGAGCCTGCACTTTGAGAGCACCTCCGTGGCACAGGCTTTCGATATCTCCATGCGCCTTCGGGAGTTTTTTGAACGCGGCGGCAAGATGGAGTTCGAGCAAACCGAGCTGTATGTCAACGGAGTGAAATTCAGCTATAAGCGCGAGTTTCCCCTTCCCCAACTGGAACCGGAAAAGGTACTTACCCAGCCGTTGGAGCTGACGCTGAATGAGCGTTACACCTACAAGCTTCTGGGCACTGAACAGATAGAAGGCTCCCAGTGCTATGTTGTGGGCGTGGAACCCAAGTCGCTGGATGAGAATCTTTACAGCGGCAAGATTTGGATCGACGGCGTCAGCTTCCGCGAAGTGAGGCAAACGCTGAGTCAGCGCGGCGCAAAAAGCAACATCGTGGTCAATGTAGAGACGCAGAACTTCGCTTTGGTTGGCGACGGCCAGGGCAACCAGTTCAATCTGCTTCGCTCCGTTTCAGCGCAGCAGACGCTCAATGCCGCGGGGCGCGATTTCCTTCTGCAAAGGACGCTGCAATTCTCCGATTACGCCATCAACACGCCTCGCTATGCTGAAGAGCTGACGGCGGCGCGCCGCTCCGACGCACCCATGTATCGCGAAACCGACCAGGGGCTGCGCGAACTGAAGATCAAAAACGGTGAACGTGTGCTCCAGCAGACCAGCGATAAGCGCATCGTCTCGCTGGTGGGCGGCGCGATGTACGCTGGAACCTTTAATTTCCCCATTCCCATCGCCGGCATCAGCATGGCCGATTTCGACTTTCACCACACCGGCGCGCAGCTCTCCACATTTTTTGCCGGACCGATTCTGGCGACAGACCTATCCAAACAGTACGCAACCAAATATCGTCTGGCAGCAGATCTGGCGCTCTCCGCGCTGCCCGGCGAGAACCGGGTTTACTGCGCCGCAGTACCGAAAAGTACAGCTTGCAGCGGCAAGCCGGCAGACACAGAAGTCACAGAAGAGGAGATGTGGACCTGGGAGCAAACGATTGGGGCGCGCGCCTCCTGGCAGGCTACCCCTCACATCAGCGCAACCGCATTCACCTATCTGGCTTATGACATCTTTCGCCGGACCAGCGACACATCCCTTAGCTATGCGCTACCGCGCAACGGCATGGCGCTGCTGCCCGGCTTGCAGCTCAAGCTGACGGAGAAAGGCTATATTTTCACCGCCGACGGCACCAGAGGCGAACGCATCGCCTGGAAACAGTTCGGATGTCCCGCATCGCCCGCGATCACCGGATGTCCTCCTGCCTCCCAGTCGCCGCAGAGCGGCTACACCCTTTACGACGCCGACCTCAACAAGGATTACTACATCCGCAAATTCACCAAGGGCGGATGGGATCTGGCTTACTATGGCGGAGATCAGTTGGACCGCTTCTCGCGCTACTTCCCATCCTTCTTTTCCAATCCGCGCATCCACGGCATTCCCGGCGGCACGGATTCCTTCGACGCCATCGCCATGGGCAACGTTCACTATGGTTTCAACGTGATGGACCTGATGAAGTTCGAGGGCATGTACAGCTATGCGCGGGCACGCAACCTGGACGAATCCAGCCACTTCAAAAAGTTTGACGGCCTGGAGACCAACTTCAATACCGCCGGCCCCAAGGGAACCCTGATTCAGGGCACCGTTTCCTACGCTTTGGATGGAAACATTTCGCGCTATAACTCCCGCTGGGGCGTGAACATCATGGTCTTCAAGCCGTTCAAGTGATTGCCCATGGCGCCTGACAAAAAAACGGCGCTGGTAACCGGCGCATCGGGGACACTGGGCGCGGCTATGGCGCAGGCCATGGCTGCCGCGGGTTGGCGCGTGGCCGTTCACTATCATCGAGGGCAGGACGCCGCCAACCGCGTGGTGGAGAAGATTCTTGCCGCCGGCGGAGAAGCCGTTGCCTTTGCCGCCGATCTCTCCAGCCAACCGGAGGCGGCTGCGCTCTTTGAACAAATCGAGGAGCGTTTCGGCCCAGTGGATTGCCTGGTAAATAATGCGGGCATCAACCGCGATGTGTTGTTGGCCTTCATGTCCGAAGAGCAGTGGGACGAGGTCATCGACACCAATCTGCGCGCCACCTACGTCTGCTCGCGGCAGGCCGTGCTGGGCATGATGCGCAGCGGCGGCGGAAGCCTCTGCAATATCGTCTCGCCCAGCGGGGTGCGCGGCCAAGCCGGCCAGTGCAACTACGCGGCCTCCAAGGGAGGCATGATCGCCTTTACCAAGTCGCTGGCACGCGAGGTGGGCCGCTTCAATGTCCGCGTAAACGCCGTCTGCCCCGGCGTGGTGCCCAGCCCCATGTCGGCCAAGTACATCGAAAAGGAAGAGAAACGGCTGCTCGCGGAGATTCCGCTGGGACGCTTCGGCAAACCGGAGGAGATTGCGCCGCTGGTCGTCTTTCTGGCCTCACCCGAGGCCAGTTATATTACCGGGCAAATCATTGCCGTCGATGGCGGACTGATTTGACGCCATTCATTGAATTATCTCCTTTGCTTTGAACGACATAATCAAGTTTTCGCCCGTCACAGGTCAGGCTAATCTGGTAGTGCTATAATTCGCCGGGGCTTGAATTCCTGTGTGAATTGTTTTGAATCCTTGATAGGAGTTACCAATGAACACAAGAAAACATCTGTTCTGCATGGTTGCGATAGTGGCCAGTTTGATGCTTTGTGCGCCGTCTGAAATGCTGGCCAAGGACAAACCGAATGAGGCAAAATCATGGCTGGCCACGCACTCCGCCCCGGCGGAGATCAATGTTTGCGGCGTCTGGGATTCCGACGTGTGGGGAAAGATGATTCTGCATCAGGAGAAAGGCGCCCGCGATGTGACCGGCACCGCGGACAACTGGGAAATTGAGGGAGTGGTCAGTGGCAAAAATGTATTCTTGGCTTTTATCGACAAGGGATATCTGATCTACACCGCCGAAGCCGCGCTGAACGAGGACGGTAAACTTGCCGGAAATTACGCAAAGGGAATTATGGAACCCGGCGCGGGCATTACTATGGTATTGCTCAAAGAAGAGGCTTCGCCGGCATCCCCAGGGGTGCAGTCCGGTGAAGCCGGTGGAGCGACAGCACATGTTGTTGTCTTCCGCAAGCATTACCATAACTGCCCGCAGGTCAAAGCTCAGGTCATGATCGACGGCAAGGAGGCCGCCGACGTGCAGAATGGACGCTATCTCACCCTCAATCTTCCGCCAGGAAAGCACCTGATCGGCACCTCGAAGGTCGGATACTACGGCAGTCAGACAGAGGAACTGGATTTGGCGCCTGGGTCCACGTCTTACATCAATTATGAATTTCCTTCCGCATGGGTATGCACGATCGAGATTCAGAAGACCGGCGCGGCAGAGGCTCAAGACGCCCTTTCCAAACTCAAGCCGAATGACGCCAGCAGGGTAAAGATTCAGGAGATGGTCTCCCTGGATCCGATTGGCAAATAGGGCTGCTGGTCCACAAAGGCTGTGTGCATACAGCCTTGTGTGTTGCGGCAAGAGATTTTGATTGTAGGATGTGTTTCGACGGGTTGTCCCATTTTTTAGCTTTACTACCACAAAGGAAAGGATGATTTCTCATGAAACGGTTTGTCATTTCCGCAGTATTGTTTTCGCTCTGTCTTGCATTTCCAACCCCATCGTTGGCCGGACGCCACAGCGTTCCGCGTTTTCTGAACAAGGAAACCACTCCTGACATGACGAGCATGAACAACGTTTGTGTCGGCTGGGTGGATTTGGACGCCGATAGCTGGGGCGCGCTCGGCTACACAACCAAGACCGAATGGGTCGAGGTCATCGAATCTTTGAACGCCAGCTTCAGCTCGAATCTGAAAACGACGTACCTGCCCGGTAAAACCATCATTGCGGCCACGGGACCGGGAGATCATAAGATGGCAGGTTGCAATGTCGCCGTCAGGTTCTCGGATGTCCGCATCGACTACAACGAGTATCACCTGTTTCTTTCCATCCACTTTATCAACCCCAAGAACGGCGCGGAAATTGGCGTCATTCCTGATCGCCCCTATTACGGAAACAATTGGGGCCTCAGGGGTTATCTGGATGAGGCTCTGAAGGAAGTGGGCACGAAGATAGGTGTGGAAGTTACGGGTGAACCCGGTAAGGGAAAGAAATGAATATTTGACCATGCCTGGAAATCCAGGTCTCTGACCGCATGATTTTGTTCCTTGAGTTTTGTGGTTTCCCACCCTTTCGCCAGAATTACGAACCGCAGGTCCTTCGGCTCCGCTGCGCTCCGCTCAGGATGACAGAAAGGATGGGGCACGGAGCTAGTACAGATTCAAGCGGTCAGAGACCTAGATAGTTTTGCCCGGATCAAGGACGCAATTCGTTCCACTGTATCCAGGGCATGCACGTCGATCTCCCGGGGCATGAATTCAATGGCGTAGCGGCTTTCTATAAAGTCGACGAGGCCGAGCATCCCGATGGAATCAATGATGCCGCTGGTGATAAGAGGCATCGTATCGGAAATCGTCTCGGCGGAGGTGTCGGGCAGATAATGGCTGGCGACAAACTCCCTGATTTCGGTTTTAATCTCCACGCTTCATTCCTTCCGCCATCTTGCCCAGGGCAAGATAATCAATTTTGCCGCGGTTGCCCTTGGCGATTGCATCTAGGGAGATGATGCGATCAGGCAACATATAGGACGGCAATCGGCGCCCGCAGTGGGTTTTGATATCTGCTATGTTCACGGCGCCGGGCGTACCGAGGCGAACAAAGGCATCTAAGTAGACGCCCTTCTGCCCATCATTGATTGCAACTACGGCTGCCTCCATTATATCTTGATGCGATAAAAGGGCGGCCTCGATCTCTCCGAGCTCAATGCGAAAGCCGCGGCGCTTGACCTGGCGGTCGAGACGTCCCGCAAACAGGTAGCTTCCATCGGGAGCTAGTGAGACGCGGTCTCCAGTGCGGTAATAGCAAATGCCGTCGAGCGTGACAAAGCTCCGCACCGTCTCATCTGGACGATTCCAGTAGCCGCGCATCAGCGAATCGCCGCCGGCTAGCAATTCTTCAGTAGCGGCGTCGATTCTTACCGTGGCATAGGGACAGGGATGGCCAATGGGCAGCGGCTGCGAGCCGTCAAAATCAGGCGGTACCCGGCACCATGTCACCACATTAGTTTCGGTGGGTCCATACAGGTTAGCGCAGAGGGCATTAGGGACAGAGGCTTGCAACTTGGCGAGAGCAGGCGCGGGAAAGACCTCGCCAGCAAAGAGAATCAAGCGCAGATCGGGATAGGAATGCGCGGCCATGCGCCCTTCCCGCAACATGCCGGCAAGGATGGAGGGCACAGAATACCAGCAAGTGATGCGGGATTCGCGCACAAACTGCACCAGGAAACGGGGCATCCATACGATGTGATCCGGAACCAGCACCGCGGTTGCGCGGCACAAGGCCATGTTGAAGATGTCGAAGGTGGACAGATCAAAGCCCAGCGGCGAGGGACAGGCGATGCGGTCGCCAGGGGCAATCTGAAATTCTTGCGCGGTCCAGCGGACGAAGGCGCTCACGGCGCGGTGAGAAAGCTCGACGCCCTTGGGACGCCCCGTGGAACCTGAGGTGAAGAGGATGAAGGCCGTATCCTCGGGGTTCATGGATCGGAAGGGCGCTGGGGCTGGGAAAGAATTTAGCGAGTTAGCCACCGCTTCGGGTGACGAGCGAGTTAGCAAGTTAGCGGGGTTCATTGCCGGCCAAGGCTGCGTGGTTCCGGTTTTGCGGTCGGTGATTCGCCTGCCCTCTTCGATCAGCAGCCGCGCTCCGCACTCTGCCAGAACCGCATCGACGCGCTCTTGAGGCCAGCGCGGGTGAAGGGGAACATAGATGGCTCCGGCCAATAGCGAGGCAAAAACAGCAACGATTGCATCCGTGCTCTTGGGCAGAGCCAGTGCGATGCGTTCGCGCTGCTGAATTCCGTGTTCGCGGAAGAGCAGGGCCAGCGATTGAGCCTGAGAAAATAATTCAGCGAAGGATGTGACCCTCTCTTCCTCGACAATGGCGATTGCATCGGGCGCGACGGCAGCGCTGTGTCGCAGCCACTCGTGCAGCAGGCCGCAATCAGGCTTGGGGTCAGACTCGGGCAAGCGTCACCCCCCATGTGAAGCCGATTCCCGCCGATGCGAATAACAGCAACTGCCCAGGAAGAATGAGCCCCTCGCGGCGCATCTCAGCATAGTTGATGACCAGGTCGCTGGCGAAGGTGTGGCCAAACTCGGCCATGCGGGTGGGCGGCAAACCGCCCTCCGGCAGCCCAACCATTCTGCGGAAACCCTCGCGATCGCGGCGGCTTATGTTGGAGTAGATGAAATGATCCACGTCGTTCAAGCGCAGTCCGGCATCGGACAGGACTTTGTTGGCCAGCCGGAAAAGATGGAGATAGAAGATGGGCATGACCTTGTGTTCGATCATGAGAGCGTCGACGGAAAGTTGGATTTTTCCATCGACCTGAGTAAGAGCAATGGCATTATGCAGATGTCCGAGCGTCATGGCCTCAACGCCCAGAATCCGCGGCCCCTGCGCAGACTCACGACGAAGCACGACAGCGCTTGCGGCGTCTCCCTGCACGGTGATGGGCAGCAGCGAGCGGTTGTGCTGAGGCGCGGTATCGCCGGTGATCAGCAGAGCGGTTTGAATGCGCTCGTCCATGCTCATCCAGCCCAGCGCGGTCTTGATGGCCAGATGCAGAGCACCGCAGCCGCCCGCGCGAAAGCTGAGGTTCATGGAAGTCTCCGCGCCAAGATCGACGCTAAGCCGGTGGGCGAAGGAGATGGATTTCTGATTCTCGCCGGGAAAGGTGCTGTAATCCAGAATTAGGTCGATGCTGCGCGCTGTAATTCCGGCTTCAGCAACGGCCGCCTTTGCGGCCGTCAGTGCAAGGTCGTATGGTTGCTGACTGCCGCAAACACGCACGCGGCTAAGTCCGAGATTGTCCAATGCCTTTTGTCGAGCCATGGGGCTCAGAGGAGCTAGAGTGGTCTCCACGCGGAGCCGCTCGCGCTCAAGAATATCTTCCACTAACTCTTCGTTGGAAGGCACGGCATAAGCAGCCGATGCTATGTTTACATTTATATTCAACGCAGCTCCAGTCGCAGCGCGGCATAGCCGCCGTGAGCGGACGTTCCCAGCAGCAGAGCCTGGCCGCTCCCAGGGCGCTTGCTCAAAGCCATCAAAATGTGTAAAAGGCCGCCGGAATCACCCATGCCCGCGGCAACCGTCTGCGCGGGAAAGATCGTTGCGCGCTCGTCAAACAGATCGCGTGCCGAGCAGGTTGAAGAACTGGAAGCGGATGGCGCGCTATAGATGATAAAGTCCGGCTGGAGATCTCCCAACAACTGTCTCACGCCAGCCGATGCATCGCCGCCCGTTGCCCAACGGCCTGCGCCGAGAGCTGCGTAGGGACGCGATGCCGGCCGATCAGCAGCTTCCAGTACCATGGCTACGACCCCTTCGCTGGGCACAAATCCGGGCGCGGACGACAAAGGCTCTTGGCTGAAGCAAGCTGGATCAAGCAGTTGCGCGACCTCGTACCACTCGTAAACGGCCTGGGTGAGCGTGTCACCAGCAAGCACGATGGCCATATCGGCCTGCCCATGACGCAACAGGGAAGCAGCTTGCAGCAACGCGCTCTCCGCCGCAAAGCTCTTGCTGCCGATGGTCACGTTGGGACCGCGCAGATCGTGAAAGAGGGCCACATGACCGGCCGGCGCATTGCTGAGCGTCTCAGGAAAGGTGATGGGGTCGGTCCCCGCCCAGCCATTTGCAGCGGCGCTTTGATAGAAAGCCATGGTGAGTTCGACGCAGCCCAAGCCGGTGGCAAAGAAAACGGCGATGCGGGAACGATCCATCAAGTTCAGGTCAACGCCCGCATCGCGCAAGGCCAGCGACGCGGCCACCAGCGCCCACGCCGAAAGAGAATCCAAACGCCTGGTTTTCAATCCCGGTACGATGTTCGCGGGGCGAAACGGCTCGACCAGAAAGGCGCGGCGCAGCCCGGGCGTGCTCCAGGCGGTGATGGCACTGGGCTGCAAGGATGCTTCAGTAGGAATGAGTCCTGCCAGCGGGCCATAAGGGGTCACGGAGCCGATTCCGGTAATCACGGGCAAGGTCGTATTCATGCGCGGGGCCTCCCGAAGAGCAGCGCCGTATTGCTGCCGCCAAAGCCCGCGGAGACCGACATGGCCATGGGCAGCGGCTGGCGGCGCAGTTCGCCACGCAACCAATCGACCTGATCACTCTCGATAGGGTTGGTTAGACGAAGGGTGGGGTATAGCGCGCTGTTCTGCATCGCCGAAATGGTAATGGCAGCCTCCAGAGCGCCGGCCGCACCCAGGCAGTGCCCGAAGTAGGATTTTGTTGACGAAACCGGAATGGGGCGGCTGCGTCCCTGGAAGGCGCTTTCGTACGCATGGGTTTCCGCGATGTCGTTCAAGGGTGTGCCCGTGCCGTGGGCATTCACGTAGCCGACCTCGTCAACGCCGCAAGCCGCCATCTCCAAAGCGCGCTGAATGCATAAGGCCAGCCCGATGCCATCCTTCTGCGGCGCGGTGGGATGGGAGGCATCGTTGGTCATAGCCCAGCCTCGCAAGACAACGAGAATAGTGGCGTCGCGCCGGGTTGCGTGGTCCAGAGTTTCCAGCACCAGCACGGCCGCGCCCTCGCCAATATTCAGCCCATTGCGATTCTGGTCGAAGGGACGGCAAGGCTCCGGATCCAAGGCCTGAAGCGAATTGAAACCACTCAGCGTGAACGGACAGAGCGCATCGCTTCCCCCTGCCAGAACCATCGGGGCGGCGTCATCGAGCAGCATGTTGGCGGCTAACGCGATGGCCATCGCGCCCGAGGCGCAGGCTACCGAAACGGCGCAGGCGGGGCCCAGAATGCCTAGCTGCTCTCCAACGGACGCGGCCACCCGCGACACGGGATAGGATGCGGCGCGCGTCAATCCGCCGTTCTGATACCAGGCAGCCGGACCTTGAGAGATCTCCGGATCAATCTCGGTCAACCCAGCCACCGTACTGGCCATCACGATGCCGCTCTCGCGCAAGATGCTGCCTGAGCCGGTGAAATCCGCCACGGCATCGCGCGCCGCCGCCATCGCCAGCCGGTCGGTGCGCGAGTAGCGATCAACCTCAGTCAGAGACGGCAAAGCGCCGACAGCCGCAACTGTTCCATGAAAGCCGGGATAGAGTTCCTCAGCGGGATTGAGACAGCATTGACCCCGCAGCATCCCATCCCGCAGAACGGACAAGCCGATGCCATAGGGACTGATCACGCCAATCCCGGTCACAACAATGGTATTGCGCGCATCAATCACGAGGAGGAACCGGCCAGAAATCGAAAAAATTTACCCACTGATCATAGTAATTCGTCAGCTGCATTTCGAGAAACCGCACAGCCTGACGCAAGCCGCTTCGCTGGTCTTCGTCGCCATTGCCCGAGGAGGCGGGCAGAATCGGTTCGCCCAGCAAGACTCGATAACGCAGCCAGCCGCGGCGGACGACGAAGCCGGGCAGCACGGGCGCGCCCGAGACTTGTGACAACAGAAACGGCCCCAGCGGAAACTCCGCCGGCGCAGCGAAAAACATGACCTCAGCGCCATGACGCGGATGGTAAACACGATCTCCCTGAATGGCGACGATCTCATTGCGGCCGAGCGCCTGCAACAGCTCGATGGTTGCTCGTGCGCCGCCGCGCAGGTCCACGATCCGCAGCCGCTCGTTGCTCATCCGGTCACGCAACATTCTCTCCGCGGGATTGTCCTCCACCACGCGCGCTACGTTGACAGGGCGGCCATGCATCTCCAGCAGGCGCGAGGCAAACTCCGGATTGCCCAGATGCGCCGTCCACACGATCAGCCCGCGGCCCGCCTGCAAACAGCGGTCGATCACATCAGCGCCGCGCTCACCATTGGCCAGCATGGAGCGCAGTTGCTCATGGCTGGCCTGGGGTACGCACGTGTAGGAAACGATCAAATCGCAAAAAGAATAGAAGACGCGATAGACCTTCCATTGCAGCCCAAGCCCTCGCTTGCCCGAGACTTGGCGCAGGTTGCCAGCCACGGCGCGGCGCTCACGCTTTAACAGTAGAAAGAAAATTAAAGCGGTGATTGCCGCGAGGAGCGGCTGCGCGAATCGCGGCATCCAGCGCATGGTAGAAAACACAATGTTGAGTGCGCTCACATTATGAAAGCGATGCCGGTACCAACGCTTCAATGGCCACCTGCCTGCGTCAGTTCGCTTACCTCGTGGATCATTTTGCGCATCAGCACCGAGTACATATGAACAATCTCCGTGTCCTCGTATCCGATGGAGCGCAGCGTGCGCACCGCTGCATCAACGGCGGCGGGATTGCTCATGCCGAAACGGCGATGATACTCGATCTGAATCTCATTCATCTCATGCTTCGACAAGGTGGGCGTGCCCATCGCCATGTCGTTGTAGGAGAATCGGCTGGTCAGCCCCATCCGCTCTTCATCCCAGCCCGCATCGATGGCTTGTTGATTGATCTCGCAGCCGGGAAAGAAGCGCAGGCAGAAGTGGTAAGGCAGCAGCGACGCCTTGGGGAGTTCGCCCAGCCAGTCCAGTGTGCGCTGCGCCATCGCGCGGGTTTCGGTAGGAAAACCGTACATGGTCGAAATATTGACGGCAACATTCTGTTTCTGTGTGTAGGCGATGATCTGGCGGGCTTTCTCCAGGTTCAGATGCTTGCGCACCAGGTTCTGAATCTCTTCGGTGGCGGACTCGACCGCATACGTAAACCATATGGCGCCCGCCTCGATGGCGCGATCCACAAACTTTTCGCTGGCAATATCGGCGCGCAGGCCGTTTACAAAATACATCCGCAGCTTGAAACCCGCGGCCTGGATCATGTCGAACAAAGCCAGCGAGCGCTTCACATCGACGTTGAAAATGTCGTCGATGATGTAAAAATCCCGGATGCCGTACTGATCGTACAACACAGCGATTTCCTGAAAGATATTGGCGGCGCTGCGCAAGCGAATGCCTTTCCAATGGCTGAAGCAATAAGTGCAGCCATAGACGCAGCCGCGGCTGGTCAGCAGCACTCCCTGACGCCGGTGATTGTATGCATAGCTGAGCTGGCGCTGGTACTGGCCAATGTCGATCAGATCGTAGGCGGGAAAGGGCAGGCTGTCGATGGCGGCGTTTTCAAGCCGCTCGGCATTCTCCACCACTCTGCCGCCGTCGCGATAGAGCACGCCTGGAACCGAGCTGGGAGAAGCTCCTGAAAGCAGCTCGGCCAAGGCCTGTTCTCCTTCGCCTTGAACGGCAATTTCTATCTCCGGGACTTCTTCAAAAAGCCGCTGCTTGTAGGCTTTGACAATCGGCCCGCCCACGATCAGCGCGGCGTCACAATGGGCGCGCACCAGCGACGCCACACGCTGCAGTTCCTCGAGAAAAAATGCGATGGAGCGAAGGCCAACGACATCAGGTTGATACTCCCGCAGGATGCGCAGAAATCCTTCGTCGTCAGGGCAGGAGAGCGAAGACTCGACGATGCGCATTTCGACGCCGGGAAGCGCCGCGCGGATGCTGGAGGCCAGATACATGAGACCGATGGGTGGAACATGCATCTCGTAGGGCATGGTCGTGCCCACCCACTTGTTCATGTTGTTGCATTCAACCAGCAATACTCGGGAGGGTTTCATCCTGTTGCCGGTCAGCATGGCCTGGATTGCTCCTGAAAGTTCAGTTTTTGGCCGCGACCTTGGCTTCGACAACTGCAGCCAGGGTGGCGATGCTCTGCCAGGCGCTCTCGTCGAACTCGCCATCGACAAGCTTGATTCCAAAGCGCCTCTCAATTTCCAGAATGAGCTGCAAAATGTCGATGGAATCGATCTCCAGATCGCCACCCAATAACTGCTGATCGTCGCTCAGATCCTCGGCAGTTCTGTCCTTGATCCGCAAACCGGCAATAATAATCTGTTTGAGTTGTTGTGAAATGTTTTCCATAGTAGCTTACGGGTAAGGATAACATACACTCCGTGCGCTCCAACATTGAATTATGAAACTCGCGCGGGTGTGCGGAAGGCTGGTGCTAAGACCTTGTGATTGAGTAAATGTGCCTGGACAAGCGCGTGCGTGGACGCCCGCGCTACAGCCGGCCAGGAGGCCGGCGCTACATTCCTGCAATTACAAATTCAAGCGGTCACGGTACTAGTGTCACTTCCGCCCAGGGGTAATAGGCAACGATCCGAAATGGCGGCTACTCGCATCTCAGCAGATACTGTAGCGCGCATGCTTCGCACGCATAGTCCGGATCGTCCGAAGCGACTTATAGCCTGGTATAAATCTGGAATGGGGCCCAGAAAAATGGTTTGCTAAATCTGCTCTGTGAATGCAGTAAGTCAAGTTTTGCATTGCGCAGCGCGAGTGCCGGGGCCTGGCCGTTTTCCAGACCCTGATAGAGAGTGTCCATCAGGCGCGGCGTCGAATCGTCACTTACCTCCCAGAGCGCGCCGATGACGTTGTGCGCGCCGGCGCGAAGAAATGCCCAGGAGAGGCCTACTAATCCTTCTCCCGCATAGGAGCGAGTGCCGCTGCCATAACAGGCCGAGATGGTGACCAGCCGGGCGTCGATGGGATGCTGCATGATGTCGCGCGCGTAGAGCCTGAAGGAAGCCTCGCCGGTATTGCCGCCGGAGAGCGTGGAACCCGAAAGGATGATAGCCGAATCCAGAGGGTCTGTGCGGCTGGCAACCGCATGAGAGACAAAATGGATGTAGGAGTACTGCGCCGGATTGCCGGCGAGATAGGTCGCGGGAGTGGCTTGTTCTGCCGCGAAGACAGCAGCATGGTGCGCTGCAAAATGCTTTTCAATTCGCGTCATCTCCGCGCCGAAAAGCGGCAGGCTGGGATAGTCAGGGTTGGGCGAGACGGGATTGCCCAGCAGGAGCAGCTTTCGACTGATTCCGCGTGCGGGCTTTGCCGAAGCCAGCAGGTCCAGCGACATGGCCGAGAGCAGGGTTGCGTCCTCAATCCAGTAATGCAGGCGTGGAGCCGGGTCTGCGCCGCGGCCAGCCCTGGGGCCGGGGCCGGGAGCCAGCAGGGTTTCAAAGTTCAACGGGCTCAGCCAGCTATCGGCCAGAATCATGACCGGAGAGTTCGGAGGGATGAGCTTGGCGGCGGGAGCGACCAGGATTTTATAAAGCGATTGTCCGTCTTCGTTGCCGGTTTGCAGCGGATCCTCCAGGTCAAGCAGAGCCTGGCGGTAACGCTTGATGCGAGGCACAATCTCCGTCTGCGAGGGGAGCTGAACCAGCGTAATCTTAGCTGGCGTGATGACCCACAAGTACGACTGCTCGCCTCCCAGCCAGTAGAAGAGCAGCGTTGCGCCGGATTGCCGGGCGATCTGGCGGGGATTCAGAGTTGCGGGCTGGAAGGAGGCTTTGTTCCCGGCCACGCCCAGGCCTTGCGCCAGCATCCGAGCGCGGCTCTTGTTAGCCACGGCCAAAGCCACTTCGCTCTTGCCTTCTTTCACCAGCAGTTGAATGTAGTCGTCGTAGATGCCGATGGCATTGGCTGCGAAGGGAAGCCGCGAGTTCTCGTGCTTGAGTTGCGCCCGCGCCGATTCGAAGGCGGTCAGCGTGGCTTTGTACATCTGCTCCGCTGCCTGGGAGTTGCCTTCATGCTCAAATAACAAAGCCAACTCATTCCCGGCGTTTAATCGTGCCATCGTTGGGCTTGCCGGATTGTTTTGGAGGGCGCGATAGAGCGATTCCGCCTTCTGGTTCTGGCGGCGGGCGGCGGCCAACATTCCCTGTGTCAGCATCACATTCGCACTCAGCCGATTGTTGCCCGCGCTCTCCAGGGGAGCTATCTGATCGAGCCAGGCGCTTGCCTCGTCCAGCTTTCCAGATTCCACTGAAACCTGAGCCAGGTTTTCCAGAGCGTTCTCGATATCTTCCTTGCTGTTGATCTGCGTGGCCAAATCCAACGCCTGTCGATACGACTGCGCGGAGCGGTTCAAATCGCCTTGATCGTGATAGACAGCCCCGGCGTTGCTGATCCATTTGAGTTCATTGCGAATGTCTCCGAGCTTTGCGGCAGTCTTCTCCGCTTCAAGAAACAGTGCCAGCGCTCTCTCGTCATCTCCCAACTGGTAATAGGCCCATCCGAGATTGCCTACAATCATTTGCGTCAAGTTGTCAAAGCCCAGCCCCACGGCCTGGAGGTGGGCGGATTTCAGCCAGTCCACCGCTTCATCAAAGCGGCCGAGTTGCATCTCGGCAAATCCAAGGTTGCTGAGCGAGCTAACCTCCATCCAGCGGTCCCGGTGGGCGCGGGCAAAGAGAAGACTTTCGAGAAAATACTGCCGCGCGGCGGCAAGTTGGCCTTGCCTGCCGGCCAGGATTCCACGCGTCCGAAGCACATAGCCGCAGGATGCATACTCGGCGCTCTTGCAGAGTTTCTCGGCCTGGGAGAGCCTTTGGTTAGCATCGGACAACTGTTGCTGGCGCGCCAGGGCATCAGCCTCTATCGCCAGCTTGCGGACGGTTTCTTCCGGAGAGTTGGAGGGATCGGGGAGATAGCCGGAGAGCAGGCGCAGGGAATCGTTATACATTCCGCGTCGCGTCATGATCTCCGCTTGCAGCAGGAGAAACTTTGCGGCCCAACCGGAATCGGATACCTCGAATTGCCACGCACCCAGTTTGGCTTCCTGCTGACTTTTTGCCAGATCGCCACGCTGAAAGAGCTGCACGGCACGGTCATACGCAGCCTGGGCGCTGCCGGGGCGTGTGTCTTTAAGAGGAATCAGCAGCAACAGCAAAAGCAGCCACGCGTAAAAGAAAATCCGGAGTGGAAGGCCGCGACCCGCGCGGCCAAACCACTCCCGGATACCCGCCTGTCTTGAGATAGAAGCAAATGTTTCGCGATCCCGCGGAGAAATCGCTTGCCCTAGTCGGTTGTCCCGTTGGATCCGCCACCACCGACCGGCGCGTGCCCAGAGGTGGGGCAGCCCAGTTGGAGATCGATCATCGTGAGGGTAAAGGTGGTCTTCTTGGGAGCTTTCGTCTTTTCGTGTGGATTCTCGTGCTTCACGGTCAGCTTGGCCAGGGTGATGATCCCGAAGCCGGGAACCCTGATGATGTGCCCAAAGCTCATCCCAGGGTAGAAGCCAGACGCCCGGTTGACCAGAGAACATTCGACCGCCTCCGAGTTGCCTAATGTGGGGGATAGTCGATTATACCGTTCCAGCAACTCAGCCGGTAAGTCCTTGCTGGAGCCGATACGGTCGTACTGGCGGGAGACGCGGCTGATCAAGCCCGCATCGTGGGTGTAGGGCGCATCGTCGGCCGGCTTGGGGCCAAAGATCTCGGGATCGATCTCCAACTCGACCGGGTGGCCGGCGATGCGGAGATTCTCAAAGCGGGTGCCGAGGAAGGAGATGGTCGGCACATAGCCAACGAGGGGGTGTTCGGTGATGGTCTGTCCCACGACGCGGTCGGCCGTGAGCACCTCCATCACATTGAGTCCTTCCACCACTGTAGTGGTTAAGGTCTCCCATCCTCTGCCCGGTTTGGGACTGCGATTGCCCGCTACATGGGAATATGCGGCGCTGAAGGACATGACCGTTTCAATCCGGAAACTATCCAAGCGCTGGTTGACGTAGCCGCCCTTCTTCGGGAGTTGCGAGTGGGCCTGGGGTGCAATTGTCTGGGAAACCGGAAGGTCTAGTTGGCCCGAAAGGACCACAGCTTCCGCATCGTACAGGTGAGTTCTTTCGTTCGCTTCGGACATGGGCTTACACCTTTCCAATTTAGGTTAGGGGAAGAACTTTATGGCGTCCCGGAGGACGCATCAATCGGTCAAACGAAGATCGAAGGCGTACCGGTCAATCACGGTGCGCTCTCCATGAGCACCGGCTCCGGAGACCACGAGGGAATAAGAGCCGCTTTGCAGCATGGCGCCCGGAATTACCAGGGAGAGCCGCTGAGCGCCGCCGTCGTTCTCGCTGGGGGCGGCCACCGCACCGGTCCAGGCTAGCTTTCCTTGTGGGTCATAGAGGTCGAGGCTGTAGGAGGCGTAGGCGTCCGGGCTGGACTGCGCGGGAAGATCGACCGGCAGTGCAACTCCGTGCAGGCGGTCGGCGGTGATGGCCATGGGAGCGCCGTCCCGCATAGCTCCGTGCAGCGGAGCCCAGGGGAGAAGGCGCGGCTGGGAGGTCGCTGCCCGCAATCCGGGATAGGTGACCAGATTCTGGTACCCGATGACCAGCAGCAAGCTGGCAAAGGCGGGAACGGCAAAGGAGGGCTGAAGCCAACTGAGCCACCACACCCGCCGTACCTGATCACGTCGTACCAGGAGCTTGCGGGATCGGGGCAGGGAAGGGACCGGCACCGCGCCGGTCAGATTAGGCAACTGGGCTTTGGCCGCCTCCACAAATGCGGCACCGGCGCGAAGATCAAGGGCGCACTCGGGGCAATCGAACAGGTGCTCCTCGAAGGCCTCGCGCGCATCAAGCGTCAACTCATCCAGAAGATAACGCTCGGCAATCATCTGTTGTATCGCTTCGCTATGATCCATTTTCTTCATCCCCATTACGGTCCAACCATGGATAGTGGCCGTGGCGGGCAAATCGTTTCAAATCCCTCATATATTTGTGCCCTGGGGCATCTGATTCCCCATGCGCTTGACGTACTCGGTCTTGAATTCCTGCTTGGCGCGATGCAACAGCACACGCAGATAGTCGCGGTCCACGCCATACTCCCGGCAGACTTGGTCGCGGTCGCGTTCGTCAATAAAGACGGCCTGCAAGAGCGAGCGGTCGCGCGGGTCGAGATCGAGCAGAATCTCCCGGACCTTATCCTTGATCTGCCCGGCAGCCGCTATCTCCAGGGCATCGGCGCCCTTGGCGGCCAGCTCCGGACGCCCTTCCTCATCCAGCGACTCGTTGCGGCCGCTGGAGCGGTAATGCTCAAAAAGCACATGGTTGCATACCGTATTCACGAAGGCGCCGAGGCGCTCCGGCTCTCGCAGGCCGCCGTCCTTGCGCACTACCGATAAAACGCGGGCAAAGGTCTCTTGGCGGACATCTTCAATGGCATGTGCGGATTGAAGCCGAGAGCGAAGCTTGAGATGGAGCAATTCCGTGAAATAGCCGACGAAGTGCTCCTGTGCCTGGGGGTCACCGGCACAGAGACTCTCCACATAGCCGGCATTGAATGAAGTGAATTGCAACGCAGACTCCGCCAGGGTAAGTGGCCAAAGTATAGCATTGCGGAGGTTGCCGGCGCACGAAACTTATGCGCCTTGGTGGAGGCCGAACCGGACGCCGCGCACCGTGGCCGCGGCGCGTTCCCGCATCCTTTCAGAGCAATAGCAGCCACAACAGCAAAATCAGTGACAAGTACAACCACGGCGATTTCAAAGAAATGTCCAACTTCGACTCTTTCCCGGCCAAAGCCTGGCGCTTACCAGGTTTTAATAATTCGCCTGGAGACAATAACTCCGGCCATAAAGCCGCCTGCTCCATCTGGCCGGAAAACAATTCCTGGCTACTCTCCCGGCCCGAATTCTCATAGCTCGCCTGTAGTTGACTCTGCATCGCCCTCACGCTCCCTCGATGACTTTATCCAGAAAGGATTTGGAAACAGGAATTATGCGGCGGTTCTTATGCCACCCTTGCATTGCCCTTTCCAGCAGACACGCCACTGCGGAGAGCGCCAGCCACGGGACAAGAAACCGGCTGCCGCTCATCCAGACAGCCACAGGCAGCGAGATCAAGAAACTTAGAGAGTAAAAGCAATCCATCAGGCAGCCCAACACGCCGGAGCCAAGGGTGGCGCGCAGGCGCGCAATCAGATTCCAGGGGCCGTTCTCCTTGGCCAGCAGATGAGCAATCCGCCAGACAGCCAGAGCGCACAGAGCAAAACGACCTGCAAAATTGATTTCGATCACCACAAAATTTCTCCCTCCTGGTGGCTGCAGACGGAACCCGCTCCGAATGGCGGGTCCCGTCTGCTTCTGGGGGAAGCCAGTCGATCCCTCTAACTCGTCACTCGCAGGCAAGAACCAGCCGGCGCGAATTTCGACCTCGATCTCACGCCGCTGCTTACGTTGATGCCCGGAGGAATCAGGATCACGCCATCCAGACTGTTTCCCCAGACCACAGGAGCACAAGGATCGTTGGTGGAAGGCGGCGTATTCCAAGACAGCACCGCTCGCACTTTCACCGTCTTTGCGCCTTTGCTGCCTGACCGCGCGTGCGCCAGAACATTCACCGGCAGAAAGACCTTGTACTCCAAACCGGCGGCAGGAAGACTGCTGAAGTCGTGCACCGTCACCGATGTTGTCCCCTCATACTGGAACCCCGAACCCCAGTCGGCCCAGAACACGACAAACTCCCTGCTGCCTGCCGTCATCGGCCCTCCAGCGTAACCGCTGCGCTGCTTCACCGTTAGCACGCCTGTCAGCCGGCTCGTATTCGCGTCCAGCCCGATATTGTTCAACTGTTCGTACGAGGTGTTTCTGTTGGTGTTCAGCCAGGCCTCAACCACGTCGGATAGATTGATCTCCGAAATGCCGGCAAGCCATTTCGATGGGTCCAGAGCAATCGCCGGTGAATTCACTGCCGTGTTCAGCAAGGCGGCCAGGTAGCGATGCGCTGGAACCGATGTGCCGGCATACAGTTGATGCAGCTCGGCCGCGCTCAGCTGCTTCGGCCTGGACGCCAGAATCGGCGGCGCGGAAAGGATCGCCTGCGCCGGATGATACGCCTTGTTTATCTTGTCGCTAAACTTCACCTTGTCCCCTGCCGGAATACCGGCGGTCGAGATAGGCCCCAAGGATTCCATATGCATCTGTACCGCCCGCGCATCGCTATATTCCGGAGCCCACCCCGGAGTATTCTCTTCGCGGCAGGTATCTTTTTCCGAGACGAGATGTAGTCCTGTTGCAGGCTTGTATGAAACCGCGCGCATATGATTTGGGGAAGCCATCAGCCAACCTCAAAACCAGCAAAATTTGATCTCGGCTTGTGCCTCATCCAAGTGCAACCACGCGCCCAGCCTGCGCTGTAACCACTTACTCAGCTGGATTGCATGGGCATTCAAGCCGCGGAACGCCGGCGCTCAGAGTCGCCGCACGACCTATAGTGCGAGCACACGCGCGATCGTTTCAACGTATTGTGGAAAAATACCGCGTGCAAATTACGGAATGGGGAAAAACTCGAACTCGAACCTGTAACCTGCTCCATGCCAAGGAGATAGAACGGAGCGGTAGCCGAAGAGTGGGGTGGTAGGAGAATAGGTCGAGAAAGAGGACCGATTCAATCCTTGGTGGGCTTCCAGCGGGATCACATCGCCGCGGGGACAAGCCGCGAAGTCAGCCTCTCCATCGATCTCCGCTCGCTGTCGAGCGTCAACGATAAGGGAATCCGCTCCATCCTGCCTGGAAAATGCACTCTGAGTCTGGGCAGCGCCCAGCCCCAGGAGATCACAGCCAAATCCGAAGCCGGCTTCTCCGTCAATGGTTTGCTGGAGCTGCCTGAATAACCTTTATTCTTGCCAATAGCGATATTGTTTGCTAATCAAATATATTGAAGGGGGGCCTTCCGGGCGGCCTTTATGGGTCGCCAAGCGGGCGTGGGGGCGTGGTAAATATATATATTTTCGCAGCAATGTGTTAGGTGTTAGACTAATTCTTCAATCTTGTGGGCCGGTGGGGTCAGGCGGAAGTGGTATAAAAACATCACCGGCTAGGGGAATTCATTCATGTGTCGAATAATTGTAAGGGGAGCAGGAATGCTAACCGATCGAGGCTATTATGAAAAATGCTTTTGAAGTTAGGAATCCCGATTTAAATCTGAGCCCAATGACCGGGATGACCAGGAAACACTACATCGAATGCGCCAAGTATGTACTGCAACGGGCATTCCGGCACGTGAAGTCCTTCGACTCGCCAATCGTGTTTCCGCATGTGCCGGGCAAGTCGTATCCTCAGCCGAATGCGCCGGAATGGCGTCATCGCTCCAACGAGTTCGAAGCACTGGAGAGGACCTTCAACCTGGCGGCCCCGCTGATCCACGTGGATCCCGAGGTCAGTATCGGCGGCATCAAGCTGCGCGATTACTACGCCCATCAGTTCTACAATGCGATGACGCCGGGGCATGTGAACAGCCTGCCCATGCCCGAGGACCTGCCGGACGCTACCTATCAGTTCACCTGCGAGTTCGGCGGCTTGGCGAAGACGCTGTTGCTGATGCCCGATGTTTTGTGGCCGTATCTGACCGAAAAGCAGCGTGATGAAATGGCCGTCACCATTTCCAAGTGGGCCCATCACCGCACCACGCAGAACAATTGGCGGCTATTCAATATCTGCGCGCTCTCATTCCTTAAGAAAAACGGATATGACATCGACGACGATCTGCTGAAAAATCACCTGCAGTGGGTCACCTCGTATCACGCGGGCAACGGCTGGTATCTGGAGCAGAGCTACAACTATTACACCATCAGTCTCTTCGTCGTTTACGGCACCATCTGGAGCCGTGCCTTCGGCCGCGAGCACTATCCGGAAATCGCTGCCGTGCTCGAAAATAGTTTCCAGGAACTGTTCAAAACGTATACCAGCTTCTTCGGCCGCAACGGCTATATCAACATGTGGGCCAGGAGCATCTGCTACCGCCTCTGGATTTCGGGCGGCTTCCCGGTGTCGTTCATGCTTGCCTCACAACCGCCGCTTGATCCCGGCTGGGCGAGGCGGCTCTGCTCCGGATCGATTCTGCAATTCATGGGGCGGGAAGACTTTTACGAGAACGACATTCCCAGCCTCGGCTTCTACCCCCACCGGGAATTTGCGATTCAAAGCTACAGTTGTTCTGCCAGCCCATTCATCATGTTCCTGCCCTTCATCAGCCTGGCGCTGCCGGAAGATTCTCCGTTCTGGACCGAGAAAGAGAACGATGGAATGTGGGAAGGCCTTGGAAGGCGCTCGAAACGGACCGTGCTCGAGCGGCCGGGTATCGTTCTGGTCAACCACGGCAGCAGCGGCGCTTCCGAGATCGTCTCCGGCAAAGTGTACGACGGCGATCACAACTACTCCAAGCTGGTGTTCAACACCCATTTCCCATGGGAAGATCACAATCCGAATGGCGGCACATCCCAGGAGTATAGTTTCCGCAGCCTGGATCCTCGCGATCTGCGGGGTGTGGACATCAATTTCTACCTCACAGGACGCGCGGTCGATAACGCTACATCCAAGAGCTCAGCCTACGTAACCTCGCAAAGCATTCTCTTCAACGGCGTTCGCGACGGCGTTCTGTATCGTCAATTGATCATGCGTAAACCGCCGAATAACGGAGTTGGATACATCATCGACCTCGCGGAGATCACGGTTCCCGGAGGTGTCATCCGCGTCGACCGCTCCCGGATGGCCTTCGAGCATGAGCTCACGCTCGGCCATTTCGGCCTGCCGCATTTCGGCGGGAAGAAGGCCGCGCTGCACACTTTCGAGGACGAGATGAAGAAGGGGATCACGGCCTCGATTCCGGGCAGATCGGTGGCGATGATCGCTTATAACGGCTGGGACACGATTCAGAGTCAGGTTCACAGCGGCTTCAATGCGGAAGCGGAGGAGAGCACTGTGCTGTTCGTCCATCGCCAGCGCGCCGCCAAGAGTCCGGCGATGGAATTGATGACTACGGCGATGCTGCACAAGACCGATGACACTCCATGGACGCCGGAAGAATTGCATCCGGTGAAGGCGATCCGGATCATGGAGGTGACTCCTTCCGGTTCCATCCTCGGTGCGGAGATCACGCTGGCGGATAACACGACACACCTGGTCGACTTTAAGAATATCGACGGGCTTAAGAACTGCTGATACAGTTGGAAAGGAAAACGAGTCTATGCAAGTTGAGACGATTGGACGGCGTAACTTTCTGAAGACCATGGGAGCAGCGGGTATGTTATCGACATTGCCGGAAGCGGCCTTCGGGTTGCACGCGGGTGGCGGGCATATTGCGCATGAGGTTGCCGCATCCGGCGCCGGCCAGGACACGATGCCGAAACACTCCGTCAAGTTTGCCGTGATTGGCCTAGACCATGCCCACATCATGGGCATAACGGCGGCCGTGATTCGCGGCGGCGGGGAGTTGGCCGCATTCTATTCGACGCTTCCCAGGGAGGTTGCCAACTTTCAGAAAATCTATCCCCAGGCGCGGCTGGCGAAGAGCGAGGACGAGATTCTGAACGATCCAGGGATCCAACTTGTGGCCGGCGCGTCGATTCCTAATTTGCGCGCGCCGCTCGGCATCCGCGTCATGAAGCACGGCAAGGACTATCTCAGCGACAAGCCGGCCATCACAACGCTGGAGCAACTGGCTGAGGTGCGCAAAGTTTCCGCTGCAACCGGAAAAATGTTTGCCATCATGTACTCCGAACGGTTGGAGGTGCGCGCTGCCGTCGAGGCCGGCTATCTGGTCAAGGCTGGGGCAATCGGCAAGGTGGTGCAGACGATCAACATCGCGCCCCATCAGGTAAACGCCCCCAGCCGTCCCGATTGGTTCTGGGATCCAGTGCAGTATGGCGGCATTCTGTGCGACATCGGATCGCATCAGGCAGATCAGTTTGTCTACTACACCGGTTCGACGACGGCTGCGGTCACTGCATCACAAATCGCGAATGTGAATCATCCCCAGCATCCGGAGTTTCAAGACTTCGGCGACATGATGCTGCAAGGCAATGGCGGCGCGGGATATGTGCGTGTGGATTGGTTTACTCCAGATGGACTGGGCGTGTGGGGCGATGGGCGGCTGTTCATCCTGGGAACCGAAGGCTATATCGAACTGCGCAAGTACATCGATATCGCCGGTCGGCCGGGCGGCAACCATCTGTTTATTGTGGACAAGAAGCAGACCCGCTACATGGATTGCAGCAACGTGGTGCTGCCCTTCGGGCCGCAGTTTGTCGCCGATATTGTGAACCGCACCCACACGGCGCAAGATCAGCAGCAGGCGCTGTTGGCCGCCGAACTGGTGCTGAAGGCGCAGAAGAGCGCGCGGCGTCTCAGCTTTACGGAGTAGGCCGCGGAAGCTGATGATCGTCGCGAAGGTGGCTATTTCATGAGAGTAGCGGGCAAGAGTACGGATTGGCCGCGCAGGACGTTTCTTAAAATGTCGGCGGGAGCGGTTGCCGCGGCGGGCTTTCCGGCGATTGTGCCGTCGAGCGTGATGGGACAGAAATCACCCAGCAACCGCATCAACATCGGAGCGATCGGAGTGGGCCGCATCTCCCGCATCCACGATCTGCCGGGAATTTGGAAGTACGACCAGGCGCGCATCATGGCGGTATGCGATCTCGACTCCAAGCGCATGGAAGAGGGCAAGGCGCTGGTCAACAGCTACTATGCCAAGCAGACCGGCAAGGACTACGACGGAGTAACCAGCTACCATAACTACCGCGAACTGCTGGCCAACAAGGACATTGATGCGGTGGTGATCAGCACACCCGACCATCAGCACGCGATTCTGGCGGTGGATGCGGTGCATGCCGGCAAAGACGTGTACCTGCAGAAGCCGGCATCACTGACCATTGCCGAGGGACGCGCTATGAGCAACGCGGTGATGGCGTCAGGGCAGATACTCCAGATCGGATCGCAACAACGGTCGTGGAAGCAGTTTCACCGGGCGTGCGAACTGGTGCGCAATGGCCGCATTGGCGTAGTCAAGCACGTGGAAATCGGCTTGCCGGGCGACCCCAGCGGTCCGGATGCGCCGCCCATGCCGTTACCTCCCAACCTCGACTACGACGCATGGCTGGGGTCCACGCCCGAGGTCTATTACACCGAGATGCGCGTGCATCCGCAGCAGGGTTTTGACCGCCCCGGCTGGCTGCGTTGCGAGCAATTCGGGGCCGGCATGATAACCGGCTGGGGCGCGCACCATGTGGACACGGCTCACTGGGGCATGAATACGGAGTACACCGGACCGGTAGAGGTGTGGGGCACGGCGAAGTTTCCAACGCACGGTTTATGGAATGTTCACGGTAATTTCCTGACCCATGGCCTCTATGCCAACGGCGTCACCATGGACATCAGCGGAGATTTTCCCAATGGCATCAAGTTCTACGGCAGCGAGGGATGGATCTTTGTGACCCGCGATGTTGAAGTTACCGCCAGCGATCCGAGTGGCAAGCCGCAGACCCTGCAACCGCTGATGGGCAGTGACGCCAAGATTCTGGAGAGCGTAATCGGAGCGGATGAAGTTCATCTGTATCAAAGCGATGACCAGCATGGCAACTGGCTGGAATGTATCCGCAGCCGCAACGCGCCCATAGCGCCTGCCGAGGTTGGGCACCGCGCGTGCTCAACTTGCCTGTTGCACCATATTGCGATGAAGACGGGGCGCAAATTGCACTGGGACCCGGTGAGAGAGCGCTTCCATCACGATGATGAGGCGAACAGCATGTTATCGCGTCCGCAGCGTTTTCCGTACGTGATGAGCCAGTAGAACCTGGCGAAATAAGCAGATGGACAACCTGCTATTCTGAAAAAAGGATTCTTTAAGGGATGAGTAAGCTGGCAAGAATGAATTCACCGTCGCGGTCGGTACCTACAACTCGCGGAATCAAGCGCATCGACCTGGCCTATGTTCAGTTGGCGTCCAGCGAGAGCGCGCGGGATATCAATCGTGATGTGGTTTTGGAGATCATTCGTTCCCAGCAGCCTGTATCCCGAGCGGACCTGGCGCGGGCCTCCGGCCTGCAACCCAGTACAGTCTCCTCGATTGTCGAGCAACTCATCAACGAAAAATGGGTAAAGGAAGGCGCCATTGAACGGCGGCCTCGCGGCAGGCACCCTACGCTGCTCGCGCTCAACGACGGGTTGGTGATTCTGACTGCCGATATACGGCCCAAGCAGGCCATTATCGCGCTTCTCGATCTGAACGGACGATTTCTAGCGCGCGAGGTTGTGCCACTTGTCTCGGACCCCGAGAGCACCATCAGCAAAATTATATTCTGCATGAAAACCATGCGCGCAGCCCACCCCAATCGCTCCTTTGACGGAATCGGCATTAGTATGCCGGGCCGTATTGATTCGGAATCGCAGCGTCTTATTCTTGCTCCCAATCTGAAGTGGGTCAACTACGACATCAAGAGCGTCATCGAAAAAGAGATGCGGCTACAGGTTGAGCTGACCAACGCCGCCAATGCAGCCCTGCTTGCGGAGCTATGGTCAGGCAGGCTTGACGGCATTCGTGATGCGGTGTTAATCACGGTTTCGGAGGGCGTTGGCGGGGCTATTCTAGCCAACGGGCAGATTGTCACCAGCCGCAGCGGCCTGGCCGGCGAGTTTGGCCACAGTCCAATTGACCCTTCCGGCCCCCTGTGCGGCTGCGGACAGCACGGATGCTGGGAGGTCTTTGCGTCTTCAAATGCGGCGCTTCGGTACTACGCGGAAATACGCCCTGATCATGCGCCAGTCAACATTCATGAATTGCTCCGCTTGGCCGAAGAAGAAGATCCTGCTGCGATAGCAGCCCTGACTCGGCAGGCCGCCTGCCTGGGACGCGGCCTGCGATTGGTTACCGCCGCGCTCTCCCCGGAAGTGATTCTGATTGCAGGCGACATTACTTCGTCGTGGGCTCGCTTCGGTCCCACGATTCAAGCCGAATTGGAAGCCACCATGCTGGCCGGGAGCGCGCCGAAGTTGGAAATCACCAACGACGGTGAATTCGCCAGGCTGCGTGGAGCCGCGGCGGTTGTCCTGCAGCGCCATTCGGGCTATCAGCGGTCCGGTGCAAAAGCAAAAAGAGCTAAAACTCCGCATCCAACAAGAACTTAGCGCGGCTCAGAGCATTATATTTTGGACGTAAAGAATAGGCTCAGGGCAATTCTTCTCCCCTGAATATTTGCCGCAAACGTGTGCCGGAAAGCGCGAGCTGTCAAGCAGACTGCTGGGATGTGATACTCTGGCTGCAAGGTATGAAAATCGACAGAAGTGGGCGCTTTAAAAGCACTGCGAATATTAGAAACCTAACAATACATGGAGGATATGGCCAAAATACAGGCCTTCATCCTGTCCCGATGGGTCTCCCTGCTTTGATATGGGTCTTGAAAACGGCTCAATATTGACCAACCCATGGTCCAGCAAAGAAATTATTTGATTATTTCGATTTTCTTCTTGACAATGCTCCTGAATCGCTACTATAGTTCGAGTCGCCAACTAAATCTCCTTGGCACCGATTTCTAGTTCTTGGTGTGGGCGGTTTTCCGGCCAATTACGATCTCCAGGTTGAATGGAATCAAAAGTTACGGCGGATTCAAGGGTCGAACCCCGCAAATAGCGTCGCGGAGTTTGGCGGAAATGAAGTCAATTCACAGCTTCAGGAGGAAATCATGTTAGGAAGGCCAGATATGAATCATCGATTCAAAGCAGGTGCAATCGGAGTCCTGCTGATGGCGGTTATACTTCTCGCGATCGGTTTCGGGAGCAGCACCGCAAATGCCCAGGTTCTTTACGGAACACTGGTAGGCAATGTGACGGACGCCACCGGCGCTGCAATCGCGGACGCAACCGTGGTGGCCACCAATACCGGGACCGGCATTGCAAAAACAGTGGCATCTGATCAGACGGGAGTTTACCGTGTCTCTAACCTTGAACCAGGTGCGTATAAGGTGTCGATTACGGCAAAATCCTTCGCCACCACCGTTGGGACAGGCATCGAAATTCTGCCCAACAATGAGCGGCGCTTTGATGTCACACTTCAGCCGCAGTCAGTCGGGCAGACGGTGCAGGTAACTGCGGCGCCGGCCGAGCTGCAAACCGACAACGCAGTACCCACGAACGATTTGGAAACTGCGCAAGTGCAGACTCTCGTTACATCCGCGGGAATCAATATGCGCAACTTCCAAAGCCTGTTTGAGGTTCTTCCCGGCTTTTCGCCGCCAAACGAACAACACTCGGAATCGGGCAATCCCGCCGATACCATGATGTTCAATGCCAACGGCGTGTCTGGCAGCAACAACAGCACCCGCATCGACGGTGTCAGCGATATATATGCATGGCTGCCGGAGATCACTGCGTATACCCCGTCGACCGAGGCGATCGCTTCTGTCAACGTGGTGACCAACAGTTTCAATGCCGAGCAGGGATTCGCCTCCGGCGCCGCTGTCAGCGTCACTACCAAGTCTGGAACCAACACATTCCACGGCGCAGCTTGGGAATATAACATGATCAGCGCCCTGCAGGCGAAAAGCCCCTTCTTTGCCGCAACGACATTGAACAAGGGCGAGATTCCCAAGTATATTTTGAACCAGTTCGGCGCCAATTACGGCGGCCCGATCAAGAAGAATAAGGCTTTCTTCTTCGGAAACTGGGAACGCACAAGGCGCGCGCAACAGGTAGCCGGTTACCAGACGGTTCCTACCGCGGCGATGCTCGGGGGCGACTTCTCGGCCTTTACCACCCCCATCTTTGATCCAAGTACGGGCAATTCCAGTGGCGTTGGCCGCAAACAAATCAGTTGCGGAGGAGTTGCCAACAAGATTTGTCCCGGCACCCTCACTAATTATGGCAACAAATCAGACACCAACCAAGCCGCAGCTGAGATGATTTCACTGCTGGAATCGAATAGTGGTGCGGATTTGCCGAATTTATCGGGCGGCGCCGGCATCACCGGCACCAACATCAGCAATGACTTCTATGGCGGCGCAAACGCCGAGTATACTCGTGACAACGTCGATACTCGCGTTGATATTAACCCCAGCGGCAAGAGCACATTCTTCGGACGCTATGGGTTTCAAAAGACAAACATCTTTGATCCCCAGACGCTGGGAGCGGCAGGCGGCACCACCTTCGACGGCGGCCAGCCGGGAACCGCGCCGAGCCTGATTCAATCGATCGGCCTGGGCGGCACTTATGCCTTCCGGTCCAACTTGCTCCTGGATGCCAACGCCGGCTATCTGCGGCAGGGAATGAGCGCCAAGAACAGCGATATCGGAACAGATTGGGGAACCAGCCAATTCGGGATTTCCGGAACCAACACCTGCCCTCTCTGTGGCGGACAGCCGGGCTTCTTCTTTAGCGGTCCCTCGAATCTGGGAAATCAAAATCGCTCTAATCCCTTCCAATTCCGGGATAACACCTACGTCTCCGCGGTCAACCTGAGCTGGGTCAAGGGGAAGCACTCCACTCGTTACGGCATGGAGTACGACCGCTTTGATATTAACCACTTCCAGCCGCAGAACACCTACGGACCTCGCGGCGGGTTCGATTTTACCGGCGGCCTGACCGCCTGCAACACTAACTGCACTTTGTTCAATGGGACGACGGTAACTACTGGTGCCAGCGCGAACGCGCTTAACTCCTGGGCGCAGTTTCTGCTGGGCGTTCCGACTATGGTTCAAAAGGACACCCAAACCGCGAGTCCCGGCACGTCTCGCGAGCGCGTCTGGGCCTTCTATGCCCAGGATCAGTGGCAGGCAACGGAGAAGCTCACGGTCAACATCGGCGTTCGCTACGAGTACTATCCAATCTCCACCCGCGACCATACGGGGCTTGCCATCTTCCATCCTTCCGATGGAAACATCTATCTGGGTGGCGTCGGCGGAAATCCTGAAAACGCCGGAGTCTCCGTTGGAAATGGAATGATTGTGCCGCGCTTTGGCCTGGCGTACCGCATCGACCACAAGACGGTAGCCCGCGCCGGATACGGATTGTCCGTCAACCCCGACAGCTTCCGCAACGTGCTGACTACCTTCCCGAACATCGTTTCACAGACATATCAGACCTCAACTTATTCCTGCGCTTTCACCGGCAGCACCAGCACCTCCTACGGCTGCGACACGATGAATGGAGACGGCATTCCCACTTTCACTCAGGCGCCGCTTACGACTCTTCTGACCACAGGCAAGGTTGCCGCTAACAGCCTCGGTACTCCCGGTCACCTGGGCACCATCTCGCTCGTCACGCTGCCGTTGAATTACAGGCGCGGATATTACGAGAGCTACAATGCGGCATTGGAGCGCGAGCTTCCGTACGCAACCACCTTGAATGTTACCTACGTCGGCGAATTCATCGTCCGGGAAGTTCCGGGCATCAACATCAACGCAAACCAGGCGCCGGGACAAACAGCCGCCCAAGAGCCTTACAACGCCTTGTATGGCATCAACGCCAGCATCACCTCGGAAAATCCGCAAGGAACCGGACACTACAATGCCCTGCAAGCCCAGGCCAAGCATAGGTTCGCGGGCGACAGCAGCGTGGGAGTGAACTACACATACTCCCGTGCCATCAACGATTACGGAGATCAGTCCGACGGTGAATCGTCGATGCTGGTCCCGATGACCTCACAGCCTTACTGGCATCTCAACAAGTCGGTGGCGGGCTTTGACCGGACGCATAACCTCCAGGCATTCGGAAACTATAAGCTTCCCTTCGGAAAAGGTCAGGCCTATATGCAGACCGGCCCCGCGGGGTACATCCTGGGTGGCTGGGAGTTGGACGGCGCCTTGAGCCGTGAGAGCGGTATGCCCTTTACGCTTGCGGCCGCCACAAGCTCTCTTGGTCCCAGTGCCACTAGCAGCACACAATTTGCTCAATACGTCGGCGGTCAAAAGATTATCGGCCAATACGGCGCCGGCAAGCAATACGTGAGTAATACCGCTTACGTCGACCCCAAAACCATCACCGGCTGGACGCCTGGCTTTGGAAACGCGGGAAGAAACCCGCTTCGCGGACCTGGATTCACCAACCTGAGCCTCAGTATGGCTCGGACCATCAGGTTCACGGATCGGTATAACCTTGTCTTCCGCGCCGATGCATTCAACGTGTCCAACACGCCTCAGTACAACCCGCCATCAAACTCATCCTCATCAACATCAATTGCCTATCAAACGTCCTACGCTGCTTCCGGATTCGGACAAATTACGAGCGTGGTAACCAACTCCAACCGCGAATTGCGCTTCTCGGGTCGAGTAACCTTCTAATCGACAATTCGCAGTAACCGCAACCAGAGAGCCGGCCGCATCACATGCGGCCGGCTCTCTGACAGCGGCCGCAACAGGACACCTGGAAGTACTGCGGTATCCGGAGGCAAGCCATCCTACAACCGTGTGAAGCGAAAGATTTGGCATATTGTTTGACAGGCGCTTCATATCGCTAGCTAGTATCCAGAGTTGCATGAGGAAGGCAGACCATGACCGACCAGCAATGGAAGACGCTCGTCGCTGTCGTTCGCGGAGAAGCCATCCGTCCTCTCCCGACAGCATTCATCATCGATAGTCCTTGGCTCCCCAATTGGGCGGGGCACTCGATTCTGGATTACTTCACCGACGAACGCATTTTTTTAGAAGATAATCTCAAGGCCATCCGCACCTTTCCGGAAGCGATTTTTATGCCGGGCTTCTGGTCCGAATATGGGATGTGCACGGAACCCTCGGCCTTCGGTTCGGTCTCCATCTGGGGCGAGAACGAATTCCCCTTTGCCAGAAAAGTTCTGCACTCGCCGTCCGAGGTCGAGCGTCTGGAAATACCCGATCCGCGCAAACATGGTATGTTGCCCTTCGTGATTAAGCGTCTCCAGCACTTGCAGCCGGAGATTGAAGCGGCTGGCCACAAAATCCGCTTCGCGGTGGCCCGCGGTCCGCTCAATATAGCCTCATTCCTGATGGGAACGACGGAGTTTTTGGAAGCGCTGAAGACAGAACCGGAGCTGATGCATCATCTGCTCAATATCGTCACGGACTTTTTGGTGGACTGGATCGCGGTGCAGCGCGAGGCATTTCCATCAATTGACGGCATTTTTTTGCTCGACGATATTGTCGGATTTGTGAGCCGCCGCGACTTCGAGATCTTCGGCGTGCCCTATTTGCAGCGCGCATTCAATGCGGACGTGAGCGTGAAGTTCTTCCACAACGATGCGCCGTCGAAGGCCAGCGCGCCTTTGCTGGAGACGGTGGGGATCAATTTGCTCAATTTCGGCATGCAATACAAACTGGCGGAGATGAAGGCCTGGACGAACAACAGGATTGCGCTGATGGGAAACATTCCTCCGCGCGATGTGCTGGCCGAAGGAACGCCGGCTGATGTGAAGCGCTCGGTCAGGGAGATGCTGAACGCTCTCGATGACCGCTCGCGCTTGATAATTTCGTGTGGTGGAGGAATGCCCCCAAATGCGCCCACAGAGAATATCAAAGCATTCATCTCGACGGTGGCAGAGGAGACCGGGTAGGCGGCGTTCGAAAGGAGGGGAGGGTTCAGGCGCCTTCGGTTATATCTCCAGCTTCGGCCCACCTTACTCTCCAACAATGGGTGCGCGCTCGCTGCAATTTGGCGGACGCTTCCAGTTCTAGTTGGTTGATTGTTAGTTTTCGCTTCAACCCGCGCCGGAGTTTGCACAAGCCTCCCCGGCGCGGATTTTCTTTTTTGCTCTTGTGGAGTTCTCGCGAGTTGTCTTCTCGGCTAATCACAAGGTGGCGCGTTGGGCGCTCACCAGGGCGCGAATGAACTCCGGCGTCGAACCGCAGCAGCCTCCTAAAAATGAGGCGCCCGCATCGCGCAGGGCTGCATAGTGCGAAGCAAAAAACTCCGCCGATGGGCCGTAGCGAACGGCTGTCCCCTCCATGGTGGGCAGTCCAGCGTTCGGCTTGATCCAAATAGGCAGGTCGCAGGCCGCGCGCAATCGTCGGCAGATGAGTATAGCCTGTTCCACGCCGACGCCACAGTTTGCGCCGACCGCGTCTGCTCCCGCCTCCACCATCGCCTCGGCCACGGACTCCGGCGTCGCGCCCATCATGGTGCGGTCCTTGTTCTTGCCGGAATCGAATGCGAAGGAAACAATAACCGGCAGTCCCGTGCGCCGAGCCGCGTCTACTGCCAAGCGCGCCTCCTCGACGTCGCTCATCGTCTCCACCAGCAGTGCATCCACGCCCGCCGCGGCGAGCGATCGAGCCTGCGCGGCAAAGGCCGCTGTAACTTGTTCGCTATCGATCTCGCCCGAGAGCAGCATCTTGCCCGTAGGCCCGATGGAGGCAAAAACCAGCGCCTCGACTGCCGCATGTCGTGAGAGCGCGACACCGGCGCGATTGATTGCGTCCAGATCATCCTCAGTGCTGCCGTGCATCGCAATTGCGTTGGCGCGAAAGGTGTTGGTGAGAATGACCTGACTGCCCGCTTCCACATAGGCGCGCGCTACCGCTTCCACGCGCTCGGGGTGGGTCAGGTTCCAGGTGTCCGGTATCGTGCCGGGGGGCAAACCGCGCACCTGTAACTCCGTTCCCCAGGCGCCATCGGTGATCAGCAGGCCGTTCGCCAGCCACTCGCGCAGGCGGCTCATACTTTCCCCCCTTTGCGTGCCGCCCACAACGCGGCTTTCACACTTCCCTCAATCGGGGACTCATTTGGTTTGCGCAGATCAGGCATGCTAACTCCGATGAATCCGTGGATGGCGATGAGCAGAGCAATGATATTCTCCGCTGCGGCATATGCCAGTATACCGCCGTATTCGCTGGAACGATGAAGAGTCATGCCGGAAAGGCGATGCAGTCGGCGAACTCATCCTGGAAGCCGGGGTCGGCGGCAAGACTCACGTGCTCGATCTTGGGCAGGGCGGGTTCGCCTGCGGATAGAAGCAAAATCTTGGCTCCGTGCAGCGCCGTGTTTCCGCTGACATAGATGCGTTCGATGGGCGCCTCGATCAATCCGATGCCGATAGCGCTTTCGGCCTGCACATAATTGCCGAATGCGCCGGCAAGAAAAATATTCCTGAGACTGCCGGCGTCCGCACCCAGGTGCTTCAGCAACAGCCTGAAGCCGGAGGCGATGGCGGCCTTCGCCAGTTGCAGTTCGCGAATATCAGCCTGATAAAGAATCACCGGGGCCTTTACCGGAAACTGCTTTGTGCGATTGGCCACGCGTCCGGACGGCAGAATCGCTCCGCATTTCAAGCCTGCGGCCACTGCATCCACGAGGCCGCTGCCGCAGATGCCCCGAGCCTCCACGTCTCCGATCACGGTGGCGCGCATCTCGCCATGATCGAGCCAGACGCGCGAGATGGCGCCCGTAGCCGCTCGCATTCCCATTCTGATCGAGCCGGCTTCAAAGGCCGGTCCCGCCGCTGTGGAGGCGCAGACAATGCCTTCGCGGTTGCCGATGGCAATCTCGCCGTTTGTGCCCAGGTCCACCAAGGCAAGCAATTCCTCGCCGCGTGAAATGCCGGCGGCAAGAATTCCAGCAAGAATATCCGATCCTACAAAGCCGCCCAGACAGCGCTCAAAGCGAATGCTACATCTCGCAGGCAGCGGCCAGCCCAGCTCTTGCGGCCTGAAACACCGCGCCTCGAGATGGGGAGAATGAAACGGCGTGTGCGAAAGCGGCTCTACGTCGAGCCCGCAAAAAAAATGATACATCACCGTGTTTCCGACCAGGACTACCTCGACAATCTCCTCTTCGTGGCTGCCGGCCAGCTTGGCGATCATTTGCCGCAGAGCAACGCGCGCCACCGTGGTCAGGTCGGCTCCCTGCAAAGCCGCGCGAATTCTGCTCATCACATCCGACCCGAACGATGCCTGTGGATTAAGAGCGGTCTCAACGCCGAGAACTCTTCCCGTAGCCAGATCGATCATCTGCGCGGCGATGGTCGTTGTGCCCAGATCGATGGCAATCCCCAGGCCTCGCTTGCCCGCGCCGGAGAGGCTGGAGTTATCCGTAAGAATATCCATGCGCCACTGGCCGCACTCGAGAACCAGCGGCGTCTCCGCATGAGCCTGGCAGGCAAGACGCCATCCATCGGCGAGTTCGTCTACGGAAAAAACCGAACGGTCGGGACTGGTAATCGAAAGCGATCCTTCGAGCACGCGGACGCGGCAACCGCCGCAGAGAGCTGTTCCTCCGCATGGGAACTCAACGCCCAGTTCCGGCAGCGCCGATGCGAGCGCGGCACCGCGCGGAATTTCCACCACCACCGACGATGGCTCCAGTTGAACCCGCACCTTATCGCCGCTCATATCGCTTCCACGATGGATACTCCCAGCGAGCCTTGCACGACCGCGCCTGGGGGCACAACCAGAAACTCCGCCGCATTCCACTCTCCATTCACAAGGCGCTCCAGCAGCGCGAGTGACCCAGGAATTTCTTCAAAGCGCCACCCCTCCTTCTCCGCTTCAACGCGAGCTTGGATGCGGAAGTCATCCTCGGATTCAACCCCGGTGGAGATATAGGTAAGCCCGGAGTAGTTGCGGCGAAAGGCCCGGAATTGCTCGAAGAGATAGTTTCCGTTCTCTTCTCCATACTGGGCAATCAGTTCCACGCGGCTGCGCCGCTCGCCAATCTTGTTTTTATCGGAAGCATCGGCCGGCTGCAGAGCCTGCTCCGGCGTGGAAAACTCGACCCAGCCGGGAGAGCGGAAATAGACGCCGGGATGGGCATCGAAATAATCCTGATAACGATGGCGGTCGCCCATCAGCAGGCCGATGCAATCGTGCGCGCGCGGCAGAACGAGCGGCGTCTTTCCCGCGCGCAGTCCTTCGCATCCTCGGCCGCAGAGCGCGTATCCCAATAGGATGGCGTCATACCCGCCCTCGTCCGCCGCATCGATTCGCTCTTGCAAGTGCGGACGCATCGACGCGCCCAGATCGTGCAGGCCCATCGGCAAAATCTCCAGCTCAATCGCGTGGGGAGAACGGGAGATTGTGCTGTTCATCTCCCTCGTGAGAACCTGGCAACAGATCGCTTTCAAGCGCATGGCTCCCCCCGAGGAAATCTCCCATCCCGCGTGCGGCGCAACAGTGTGAATCAACTATAGGCCATAACTCGCTTTATCTTCTCACGCTACTCGAAGGAGATTTCTTACCAGGCCAACCGCGCCGCTGGCGTTCTCGCTGTAGCCATCCGCGCCGATCTCTTTGGCATACTGCATGGTGACGGGAGCGCCGCCAATCAGCACCTTCACTTGAGTGCGCAGCCCCGCGGTCTGCAATGCATCGATGGTTGTCTTCATGACCGGCATGGTCACCGTAAGCAATGCCGACATGCAAACAATCTGAGGTTTTCGTTCCTCCACCGCAGCCACAAACTTTTCCGGCGAAACATCGGTGCCCAGATCGATCACCTCGAATCCGCTGCCTTCCAGCATGGAGCCTACGATGTTTTTGCCGATGTCGTGCAGATCGCCCTTGACCGTGCCGATCACCACTCGCGTGGACAGCTTTTCGCCGGCGGCTGTCATCAGCGGGCGAAGCAGTTCCAGAGCACTCCTCATGGCGCGGCCTGCCAGCAGAAGCTCGGGGACAAAGTATTCTTCGGCCTCAAACAGCCGGCCAACTTCGTCCATTGCCGGCACCATGGATTCGGAAATCAACTGCAACGGCGCGGCGCCAGCTTCGAGCGCGTCCTGCGTAGCCGAGTGCGCTTTTTTTGCATCACCGTTGAGAATTGCATCGTAGAGGCCGTTCGACTGCGTCATGTTTCTTCACCTCAAATCGTCATTGAAACCGGAATCCAGCATCCAGCCTACTCCAGGCAGCCTCGAAAAACTACTGCGTTCGCGTGGATCGTCGAACTCAGCGTGCTCCAGTTTGCCCAGCCTGTTTATCTTTCCGAACAAAAACTGCTGTCATCCTGAGCGAACGGGGCCCCAGGCGTACTCTTCAGCCTTTCCGGGGTCCCCACGAACAGGTCTTCGTTCGTGGGGTGGAGGTTGGGGGTGGTGAGTCGAAAGGCTGCCCTGAGCGTAGTCGAATGGGGATCTGTAGTTGTTCTTCAATGAACTTCTGACTCACCACACGAGCGCGAAATTAATGCCATCGCGCCCTTGCAGACTAGCCAGCGATTATGGCACACTTGCAGCCATGGGAAGCAAAGACAAAGGCAGAAAAGAAGTCAAGAAGGCGCCCAAACCAAAGCCCAAGCCGGAACCCGCGCAGAGACGCGATGTATTCACGCCGGCCCCGCCGCCGAAGTAGGACTGAACCGCCCTCCTCTCTGGTGTGCCGCGCTAGTGGCGCGGAAGGGCATATTATGCCCGAAAGGCCGTTCTGCGCCTTTGGCACAATTTGGGCGCCCCGTCCACGCTCAGGCGCCAGATGCAACCCTGACAAGCACACGTCACGGCAATTCCCCCTGAAAAGCGTTAACTTATAGACGAATCATTTATCAGGGGGTGCATCCGTGCGTTGGAAATCTCCCGCAATCCTGCTAGCGGCCACTCTGCTTGCAACTGCCGCCACAGCACAGGACTCGGCAATTCCCGTCCCTGCCTTCTCCGGCTCCGCCCTGCCCGCCGTGCAGCCGCCAGGCCGTCCGGCTATCGGCGTAGCGCTGGAGGGCGGCGGAGCCCTGGGCATGGCGCACATCGGCGTCCTGCAATGGCTTGAGGAACATCGCATCCCCGTCGACCGAATCTCCGGCACCAGCATGGGTTCGCTGATCGGCGCCCTCTACGCCACGGGCAGCACACCCGCCCAGATGCGCGCAGTTGCCGTCAGCGACGCGTTCACTCGCGTTTTTACCCTGCAAACTCCCTACTCCGAGTTGAGCTTCCGCCGCAGGCAGGATCGCCATGAACTTCCCGCCGCTCTGACCGTCGGTTTACGCCACCACCTGTTCCTGCGCAACGGCCTGCTCACCGATCGCGGTGTCAACGAGTTCTTGACCACTTACCTGCCCAACGACAACAATCAGGAACTGGATTACAACCAGCTTCCTATTCCCTTTCGCTGCGTGGCCACCGATCTGAACACCCTCGCATCGGTCACCTATGCCTCCGGGCCTTTGCCCCAGGCCGTGCGCGCCTCTATCTCCATTCCCGGCGTCTTCTCGCCGGTCCAGGACCGCAACGGCCACTACCTGGTCGATGGCGGCATCCTCGACAATCTGCCCACCGGCGTTCTCAAGCGCGACCTGCATGCCGGCGTCATCATCGCCATCCATCTTGAAGATGCAGCAATCTCTAAGACCGACACCAATTCCGCCCTCGGCGTCCTCAACCGCGCCTTCGATGCCGGTATTCAGCGCAATGTGATAGAGGCCGAGCGGCTGGCCGATGTGGTGGTGAGTGTGCCGGTCGGCAACTTCTCCGGCAGCGATTATGCCCGTGCCGCGCCGCTGATTGACGCCGGCTACAAGGCTGCCGAGCAAAATCGCGCTGCACTGCTGCGCTACGCCCTCGATGCCGACGGCTGGAAAGCCTACCTGGACGCACGCGAGAGCCGCCGCAGCCCGCGGCCCGGCATCCTGCGCCAGGTCCGTGTGGAAGGAGGAAAGCCGGGCGCCGTTCACGAGGTTCTCGCCGACATGAAGCCTATCGAGGGCCGGCCTATCGAGCCAGCCTCCACCATCGACGCCCTCAAGCCCATTCAGTCCAACGGCGGAATCAGCGCTACCTGGGAGACCTTCGCCCCAGCGCCCGTGCCCGCCGCGCCGCTCGCATCCGATGCGCGCGCCCCCAGCCCGCCCATCCCAACAGCGCCGGCTCCCGACACGGGCATCCTGGTCCACCTCAGCAACGACCGCATCGGCCCGCCCTATCTTCTCCTCGGCGCCGAATTTGCCGCTGCCAACTCCAACATCACCCGTGGCATGGTTACTCTCCGCCTGGTCGATCAGAATCTAGGCGGCTTCGGCTCCGAGCTGCGCGCCAACGCACACATCGGCTATAGGACGGATCTCTCCGCCGAATACTATCGCCTGCTCACCCCTGGCGGTTATTTCATCGAGCCGCGTATCGGCATCCTCCGTGAGCCGGTCTACATCTGGGCCAACCAGAAGCGCATCGCCGAACGCTTTCTGCAAAATCTTGACGCGGGCGTCGAGGCTGGCCGCACATTCTCAAATCAAATGCAAATTTCCGCCGAGTGGCGCGCCGAGGACACGCGCTGGGGCCTGCGCACCGGCTCCGGCGGCGGGCCGTATATCACCGGGACCGCGCAGACCGGCCTGCTGCACATCAACATCGACAAAGCCTCCACTGGAGCCATCTCGCCCAACGGCTTCCGTCTCTCGGCCTCGGCAGGCGCGCTTTACCATGCGGTGGCAAGCTCCAACGCGCCGCTGGTCAAGCTCGCCTTCAGCGGAACCCGCTCCTGGAGAGAGGTCAACATTTTCGGCCTCAGCGGGGAAGTCAATTCGTATTTGCGCGCCAACGTCGCCCAGCCTTACCTGTTCACACTGGGCGGCCCGATGCGCCTCTCCGCCTCATCCTTTGACGAGTTTCGCGGCACCGACACCTACCTGGCCCGCGCCGGCTACATGCACCGCTTTGCGGCTCTGCCCACCGGTATGGGACACGGCCTCTACGGCGTCTTCAGTTATGAGGCCGGCGAGATATGGGCGCCGCAAGCAAATGCGATTCTCCGCCAGGATGGCCTCGCCGGCCTGGTGGCCAACACACCCATCGGCCTGTTCACCTTCGGCGTCTCCGTCGGCGACGCCGGCCATCGCAAAGTCTTTGTCACGCTGGGGCGGTGGTTCTGAGGGTTCAGTGGTATAGTTCCTAGGCAGATCACTTGACTGCTGAGTAGTGGAGCGCTACACTATACGCATGATCAAGAGCTTCCGGCACGCCGGCATCGAGAAATTCTTCTCTACCGGAAGTAAGGCAGGAATTCAGCCTTCTCATGCCGCTAAGCTCTCCGTTCAGCTATTTCAGTTGAATCGAGCCAAGACTGCAAGAGATATGGATGCTTCGGGATGGGAATTACACCCTCTGCACGGCAATCTCAAGCTCCATTGGTCCGTGAAGGTGAACGGCAATTGGCGATTGACATTCACATTTGATGGCGAGAACGCGATCCTCGTTGACTATCAGGATTACCACTAGGAGAGACGATATGCGCATGCACAATCCACCGCATCCAGGCAAAGTGCTTCGGGAATTTCTGGGCGACACAAACGTAACGGCTGCCGCCAAGCATTTGCGGGTTTCTCGCGCAACGCTTTCCCGCATCCTCAATGGCAAGGCCGGCATCTCGGCCGATATGTCGCTGCGTCTTTCCGCAGCCTTTGGCACTCACGCTGAAATCTGGTATGAGTTGCAAACCGACTTCGATCTGTGGCAAGCATCCCGGAAAAAACAGCCAAGGATCGAACCGTTTCGTCGCGCGGCATAGAACCCAAGGACGCCGGGTTTCATCCTTGGCGCCAACTTAGCGAAAAGGGTGAGAATCCGCGAATCTCAGTCAATCCGCAACTCATACGCCAAAAGGCCCTCCCGCGCTGGGAGGGCCTCTTGGCGTATGAAATCTTGCAACCGCGGCTTACGCCACAACTTCAATGCCCATGGAGCGGGCGGTGCCGCGAATGCTCTTCATGGCCGTCTCCACGGAGGAGGCGTTCAGGTCGGGCATCTTCTGCGTGGCGATCTCGCGCACCTGCTTCTCGGTCACCTTGCCGATCTTTTCCTTGTTGGGCGTGCCCGAGCCCTTGGCAATCCCGGCCGCCTTCAGCAGCAGCACCGGCGCCGGCGGCGTTTTGGTGATGAAGCTGAAGCTGCGGTCGGCATGCACCGAGATGACGACCGGAATGACCAGCCCTTCCATCTCCTTGTTGGAGGTGCGCGCGTTGAATTGCTTGCAGAACTCCATGATGTTGACCTGCGCCTGGCCCAGAGCGGGACCGACCGGCGGCGCCGGCGTGGCCTTGCCGGCCACGATCTGCAGTTTGACGTAACCCGTGATTTTCTTCGGAGGTGCCATGTGTCGGTTCCTTTGCAACCAGCTTCTAGCTTCTAGCCGCTAGCTTTTAGCTGGTATGTTCCTGTTCAAATTTTGGTGACGCATCCCTTGCATTCGCCTACAACCGAGGGCGGCTAGATAATCCGGTCGGCTAGAAGCTGGAAGCTAGTAGCTAGAAGCTGCGTTACTCAATCTTTTCGACTTTGCCGAACTCCATCTCGACCGGGGTGGAGCGTCCGAAGATGGTCACCATGACCTTCAGCGTCTCGCGATCTTCGTTGACTTCATCCACCACGCCGTTGAAGTTGGCAAAAGGCCCGTCGGTAATGCGGACCTGCTCGTTCTTCTCAAACTTGATCTTCTGCCGCGGCTTGTCCTTGGTGGTATCTGAGCGGAAGAGAATTCCGCTGACTTCTTCCTCGGTCAACGCCACTGGTTTGTCGCCCGTGCCCAGAAAGCCGGTCACCTTGGGCGTGTCCTTCAAGACGTGCCATAGGTTGTTGTCCAGCTCCATCTCGACCAGCACGTAACCGGGCAGAAAAACCCGCTCCACGGTGCGTTTCTTGCCGTTGACAATCTCCGTCACCTGCTCGGTCGGAATCATTACCCGGCCCACCCGGTCGCCTAGCCCGAAGGCCTCGACGCGGCTCTGGATGGACTCGCGCACCTTGCGCTCAAAGCCCGAGTAGGCGTGCAGAATGTACCACCGGAAGCGCTCGTTGCGCTCCGGCAGCGGCTGCGCCTGCGGGCCTGTTTGCTCAACAGTTTGTTCAACCTGTTCAGCCAGCCCAGCTTGTTCGGCTTGTTCCAATTCTTCAGCCATCATGCTCTCGTTTCGCAGTTCAACATCACTACTGCCCGCTCATCCTGTGCAGAAGCCAGTTCATGCCCGAGGAGAAAATCGAGTCCGTCACCAGGAAGAACAATCCGAAGATGCCCACCGCGATGATCACCACCGTGGTGGTGGACTGCACTTCCTTGCGCGACGGCGTAACCACCTTGCGCATCTCCGCGCGCACATCACTCAAAAAGCGCGTGAATTCATTCCACTGCCCAACCACGCCGCCGGAAAACTTCGACACGGGATTCTCGCCCGTCCGCTTTATCGGCGACGGACGATCTTCGCCGTTCACGATTGTTGCCTTCGATGCCATGTTTCCAGTTCCTTCGCGCACGGCGTCGAGCCTTGCGCATTCCTGTTCAATCTGGCAGGGGCGGAGGGATTCGAACCCCCAAGTTCGGTTTTGGAGACCGACAGTTTAGCCGTTGAGCTTACGCCCCTAAAAAGAGATCAGGGGTCAGAGATCAGAGATCAGTTTTCAGTGCCCGTTTCGCAATGGACTAACTGACCCCTGATCTCTGCTCACTGATCTCTGTTCTACTTCGTTTCCTTGTGCGGCTGGTGCTTGCGGCAGCGGTTACAGAACTTCTTGAACTCCAGACGGCCTGTGGTCGTCTTCTTGTTCTTCGTCGTCGAGTAGTTCCGCTCCTTGCACTCAGCACACTGCAATGTCACAATTTCCCGCATTCAAATCCCTTTCAGAGATCAGAGAGCAGAGATCAGAGGTCAGTTTGTTCTTGATTCGCAAACTGTCGCATCCAAAAAAGATGCCTTCTGTTCCCTGCTCCCTGTTCTCACTCCCTCAAAACTACATTTCAATTTTCCGTCCTGAGATGTCGTTGCTGATCTCTGATCTCTGACCTCTGTTACTTGATAATCTCCGAAACCGTGCCCGCGCCCACCGTACGGCCGCCTTCACGGATCGCAAACCGCAAGCCCTTTTCCAGCGCCACCGGCGTAATCAGCTCAACTTCAAGCTGCACATTGTCGCCCGGCATCACC
>Ga0224555_1000365_pt1 | contig 68874 bp, 69 predicted proteins | sample 714S23034metaG_FD_180687 | JGI IMG/M metagenome (GOLD analysis project Ga0224555, IMG submission 180687) | Peat soil microbial communities from Stordalen Mire, Sweden - 717 S2 30-34 | ecosystem: Environmental > Terrestrial > Soil > Wetlands > Peat | place: Sweden: Norrbotten County, Stordalen... | reverse complement strand
AGTGCGCCGGAGACGGAAAACGCCTGTCCGAGGGGCGGTCAGCCCGGGCTCAGCCCGGCACGCCCCGTTGACGCAGGAACCGGGATCGCCCCGGAGCCCGCCGGCACGACCGGCGGTCGTCGACAGCGGGATGTCCCCTGTTGACGAACGGCCTGCCACCATATCCGCATCGACCGCCGGCCGCGGTCGGTTTCCGCGTACGCGCGGAGCCGGTGTCACCCAGGAGGCAGACATGACCGCATCTGCTGCCCGACCCGTCGCCCTGGTCACGGGAGCCTCCTCCGGGTTGGGCCACGCCTATGCGCGGCAGCTGGCCGAGGGTGGGTGGGACCTCATCCCGGTGGCGCGCCGCGCCTCGCGTCTCGAGGCGCTGGCGGCGCGGCTCCAGGCCCCGGGCGGCGTCACCGTCCTGCCGCTCGTCGCCGACCTCACCGATGAGGCGGGGCTCGCCATGGTGGCGGAGCGCATCGACCGGGGCGTGGACCTGGTCGTCAACTGCGCCGGCTTTGCCGGCTACATGCCCTTTGCCGAGCTCTCCAGTGAGGTCGCCGACTCGCTGATCGACGTCCACGTCCGCGCGGTCACCTACCTCACCGGTGCCGCCGTCCGGGCGATGGTGCCCAACCGCCGCGGGGCGATCATCAACGTGGCGTCGCTGCTGGCGTTCAGCGAGTCGGCGGTGCTGGGCCGGTTCAACCGAGCCGCATACGCCGGCTGCAAGGCATTCATCGTCACCTTCACCCAGCTGGTGGCGCAGGAGGTCCACGACCACGGCATCAGGGTCCAGGTCTGCTGCCCGGGAGCGGTGGTCAGCGAGTTCCACGACGTCGCCGGGGTGCCGAACCCGCCGGCCGCGATGAGCCCCGAGGAGGTGGCGATCGCCTCGCTTCGCTCCCTGGACGTCGGCGAGGTCGTCTGCATCCCCGGGCTGGAGGACCCGGCCGTCATCGACCGCTACCACCAGGCCCAGCGGGAGATGCTCCGCCAGGGCAACCGCCCCGAGCTGGCCGAGCGGTACCGGGTCGCGGCCGGCTGAGGCCGGCAACGGGGTCGCGGCGGGTCAGAGCGCCTCGTCGGCCTCCTTGCGCCGGTGGCGCTGCAGGTGATATGGGACGCTGACGACCACCGTTCCGGGGCGGAAGAGCAGCGCCGCCTTCACCCGGAGCGGGAACTGGTTGTGGAGCAGCTGGTGCCACCAGCGGGTCGCCACCAGCTCGGGGAGCACCACTACCAGGGTTCCGTCGGTGATCTGTTTGTCGATGGCGTCGATGTAGTGGAGCAGGGGCCGGAGCACCGAGCGGAACGGTGACTCGACGATGACCAGGGGCACGTGGTTGCCCCACGCATCCCACCGCGCCCGGAGCAGGGCCATGTGGTCGGGATCGAAGCAGACGTGGACGGCGATGACCTGCTCGGAGAGTGAGCGCGCCATCGCCATGCTCTGGAAGGCCACGTTGTTGAGCTGGTCGACGGGCACGATGCAGACCGGATGGATCTTCCCGGGCTCGGTCGGCACCTCCGTGGTCTGCTGGCCCTTGGCGTCCACGTAGTGGCGGTGGATGGCGAGGAAGAGGCTCACCGCGCTGGGGACGATGATCACGATGATCAAGCTCTCGGGAAGCTTGGATATGGCGGTGACCACGAAGACGATGAAGGTCATCGTCATGCCGACGGCGTTGAGGGGCAGGCCGTGGTGCCACCCCTTCTCCCGGCGTTTCAGCCAGCGCACGACCATCCCCGCCTGGGAGAGGGTGAACGCCAGGAAGACGCCGATCGCGTACAGCGGGATGAGCCGGGAGACGTCGCCCTGGAAGATGAAGAGGAGGAGGCACGAGAAGAGGGCCAGCATGATGATCCCGTTGCTGTACGCGAGCCGGTCACCGAGGCGGCGGAACTGGTGGGGCGCGTACTCGTCGCGGGCCAGGAAGAAGAAGAGGCGGGGAAAGTCGGAGAACGACGTGTTGGCGGCCAGCAGCAGCACGGCGGTCGTCGCCACACCCACGAAGATGAAGAGTCCTTCGCCAAGGCCTGTGGCATCGGCGAACACCGGGCGCCCGTTGACGCACTGCAGCGGCGACGTGAAGGCGTGGGCCGCCTGCTGGAGGATCACCGACTGGTAGCAGGGGTCCGCCGAGTTGCGGATGCTAACCCCGAGCACCTCGGTGCCAATCGTGATGCCGCAGAACATGATGACGCAGAGCGTCCCCATGATCGTGAGCGTCGTCCGCGCATTGCGCCACTCGGGGACCTTGAAGGCGAGGATGCCGTCGGAGATCGCCTCGATGCCGGTGAGCGCCGAGCATCCCGAGGAGAAGCCCTTGAGGAAGAGGAGGACGAGCAGCATGCCTCCCAGGTCGGTGAAGCTCTCCGTGATCGGGATGTGGATCGAGGTTCCGGTGGGGTGGATGCTGCCGGTGATCAAGCGGAAGAGGTTGACGACGACGGTGAGGATGATGGCGCAGATGAAGAGGTAGGTCGGCGCCGCGAAGATGTTGCCGGCCTGACGCAGCCCACGCAGGTTGGCCACCGCGATGAGCACAACCACCGCGATGCAGGCAAAGACGCGGTAGTTGGCGGCGGCCGGGAAGACGCTCTGGATCTGGTCGTAGCCGCTCGCCACCGAGACCGCCACGGTGAGGATGTAGTCGGTCATCAGCGCCGAGCCGGCGACCAGGCCGGCGACCGGCCCGAGGTTGTCCTTGGCGACGATGTAGGAGCCGCCACCCTGGGGGTACGCCTTGATGGTCTGCCGGTAGCTGAGGCAGACGATGATGATGAGGGCGGCGATCACCGCCATGATCGGCACCAGGTCGGTGCTCACCGCCGTCGCCCCGGCGACCGCCAGGACCAGCACGATCTGCTCGGTGGCGTAGGCGACGGAGGAGAGGGCGTCCGAGGAGAGGACGGGGAGGGCGCGCACCTTGTTGAGCCGCTCGTGGAGCACCCGGCTGCTGGAGAGAGGCTGCCCCAGGATCAGGGTGCGCAGCCGCCGGCGGAACCGTCCCATGTCGGTGGTCGGCTGGGTCGCCCGCGGGGTGGCCTCCAGCCAGCCCGGGGCCACCGACTCGAAGCCCTGGGTCTGGGAGCGCACGACCCGCACGTAGTGCTCGCCCGGCCTTCCCCGCGTCTCGGTGACACCCAGGTCGGGTGCGACGTCGGCACCCTGCCGGGGGCGGCCGGGCGCTCGCGACCAGGCGCGGCCGGCCTCGCGCAGGGCGGCGACCTCGGCCTCGGGGAGCGTCGGCGGTGGTTTCGGCGGCTCGTGGGCCGGGGCGTCAGCCATCGCCTGGGCAGTGTAGGTCGTGCCGGGCGTGGGCGGACCAAGGGTGCGGCGGCGGTGTGCTTCCGGAGGGCGAGGTCCCGGCGGGGGCGGCCGGGGCGGCGGCCGGCCTGTCACGACGTCTGTCTATCGGTGAGCGCACGGGGCGGGGGAGGGGGTCAGTGCGGTGCGGTCAGGGGGAGCGGTGCCGCCAGGCGGAGGAGAAAGACCGGGCAGGGTGCGTGCTGGAGGATGTGGGGCACCGTCTTGCCCATGTAGAACTCGCCGAAGCGCTCCCGATAGGTCAGGCCGACCACGGCCAGGTCGATCTCGCGGCTGGTGATCTCGTCCACGATGGCGGGGGCCGCCTCGCGGGCCTGCAGGATCTCCCCCTTGACCTCGATCTCATAGTCCTTGCCGATCTCCTCGGCTCGAGCGAGGCACTTCTCCGCGGCGGCGACCTCGGCGTTCTCCACCGTGCGCAGGGCGAGCCCGCGGGGGACCTCCACCACGGCGAGCGCCAGCACCGAGGCGCGGGGGCGGATCGCCAGGCGGCAGGCGAAGCGGATGGCCTCCTCGTCGGTCGCCGCGCCGTTCACCGGCACGAGGATGTGGTGCGGAGTGAATCCCGGCATCGGGGGAATCCTAGCCTGGCCGGGGCGGCCGGCGGCGCCGGGCGAACGGTACAATCGACCCGAATGAAGGTGATCATCGTGGGCTGCGGCCGGGTCGGGGCCCGGCTCGCCCGCCAGCTCGACGCCGAGGGTCACACCGTGGCCGTGGTCGATCAGCAGGTGTCCGCCTTTGACCGTCTGGGCCGCGAATTCCGCGGGAACATGGTTGTCGGCAACTGCATCGACGAGGCGGTGCTGCGCCGCGCCGGGATCGAGGGCGCCGACTGCTTCGTCTCGGTCACCAGCGGGGACAACCGCAACCTGATGGCGGCCCAGATCGCCCAGCGGATCTTCAAGGTCAAGCGGGTGATCACCCGGCTCTATGACCCGATCCGGGAGTCCGTCTTCCGGGAGATGGGCCTGGAGACCTTCTGCCCCACCACCCTGGGGGCCGACCTCATTCGCGAGTACTTCCTTGACGGGGTCAACCGAGGGCGCAACGCCTCCGGTGTCGACGGCACGGTGGTGCGGGCATCATGAGCGGCCCCACCGACCCGCCGTACGTCATCATCGTCGGCGGCGGCAAGGTCGGATTCCACCTGGCCAAGCACTTGATCGAGCGGGATTACGAGATCACCCTGGTCGAGAAGGATGCCGCCCGCGCCGAGTGGATCGAGCATCAGCTCGGCACCGTCAGCATCATGGTCGGCGACGGCGACGAGATGGCCTTCCTCGCCACCACCGGTATCGAGCGGGCGAGCGTCGTGATCGGCACCACGGGCGATGACGAGGACAACCTCATCGTCTGCCAGCTGGCCAAGATCAAGTTCAACGTCCCGCGCACCATCGCCCGGGTCAGCAACCCGCACAACGTCGCTGTCTTCAAGGCGCTGGGCGTCGACGCGCCCGTTTCCGCCACCGAGCTGCTGATGGGGCTGATCGAGGCCGAGCTGGGATCGGAGCTGGTCCGCGGCGTCGCCGTCAAGGCGTCTGGCACCTGCCTCGTGGACCTCGCGCTGCCCGCGCTCTCGGGTTACGTCGGCAAGCGCATCGGCGAGATCACCCTCCCCAAGGGCGGGATCATCGTTTGCATCGTCCGCGCCGGCAAGCCGGTGGTGCCGGCACCCGAGACGGTGGTCGAGGCCGGTGACGAGCTGGTCGTCTTCTCGCAGCTGCTGGACATCGCGGCGGTCGGAGAAGCTCTCTCCAAGAGTTGAGCGCCGCAGCCTGACGAGCGGGTCGCCGCGCAGCGACGCACAGCGGCCGTCTCACTGCGGGAGAATCCTCACGCATGACTGAGAAGCCCCCCACCGCGGGCCCGTCCGGGCGACTGCTCGTCATCGAGGACGACGACTCCCTGCGCCGCATCCTGCGCTCGGCCTTGGAGCGCGCCGGGCACCGGGTCGACGACGCCGAGGACGGCCTGGTCGGGGCCGAGAAGCTCGGCAAGGGGGGCTACGACGTGGTCCTCCTCGACATCGGACTCCCCTTCATCGACGGCTGGCGGCTGCTCGACACCCTGGAGGGGCGGCGCCAGCCGGCCGTGATCGTGATCAGCGCCCGGGGCGACGAGCGGGACAAGGTGCGGGCGCTCGACCTGGGTGCCGACGACTACCTCACCAAGCCCTTCGGCGCCGACGAGCTGCTGGCGCGGGTGCGCGCCGTCCTCCGCCGGGTGCGCGGCACCGCGGAGGCCGCCCTGGTCGTCCGCTGCGGCGGGGTGGTGGTCGACCTCGGAGCGCGGGTCGTCACCCGCTCCGGCGCCGAGGTGCGACTCTCGCCGACCGAATACGTCCTCCTCGCCGAGCTGGCCAGGCACCCGGGGGTGGTGATGGACCATCGGACCCTGCTCACCCGGGTCTGGGGTCCCATGTACGCGGGAGACCGCAACTACCTGCGCACCTTCGTCCAGCGGCTCCGCCGCAAGCTCGAGTTCGATCCGGCCGAACCGGAGATCGTCGTCACCGCCGGGAGGAGGGGGTACCGCTTCGGGTCGCCGGCGGAGCTCGGCGGTCAGGGCGCACCCTGATCAGCCGCAGCGAGCGCGGTCGTTGACCGAACGTTGACGCTGCGGCGTTCAGGATCGGTGCCGTGGATACCGAGTGGCGGTTCGCGGGCCTCCGATTCCTGGACGTGCGCGATCTCAAGGGGACGGCCGTCCTCGACACCGACGGCTCCAAGCTCGGGCACGTCGGCGCCGTGCTGCCAGGACTGGACGGTGCCGTCGACATCCTGATCGCCGAGGACACCCCGAGGGGACGGGTTTTCCGGGTGGCCCTGGACGACGTCGAGATCGACGAGCTCGGACGGCTCTGGCGGCGGCCCGGCTGGCGGGTCTACCGGGTCGCCGTGCCGGCTCCGGCCGAGTCGTTGACCGATCGTTGACCCGCCGATGAGGAGACTTCTTCCCATGAACCTCTGGGTCGCATCCGACCGATGGGCCCGCTGATGCTCGACCTGCTCATGCTGGCCATCCTCGCCATCCTGGTGGCGATGAGCTTCTTCTACGTCTACGGGCTGGGGAAGCTCTGATGAGCCAGACCATCGGCTACATCGTCGCCTTCGTGATCGCGGTCCTGGTTACCGGCTACCTGGTCGCCGCCATGCTCTTCCCCGAGAGGTTCTGACCCGTGGCGCTCGACATCATCGCCTTCATCGTCACGTACGGCGCGGTCTTCGTGGGCGCTTGGTTCGTCGGTCACTACATGGTCAAGGTGTTCCAGGGCGAGCGCACCTTCCTGCACTTCGCACTGCGGCCAGTGGAGCGGGCCATCTACAAGGTGAGCGGCATCGACGAGGAGCACGAGCAGAGCTGGAAAGGCTACCTGGTCGCCATGCTGCTGGTATCGGTGATCGGACTGGTCTTCACCTACGTGATCCTGCGCATCCAGGGCAGCCTGCCCCTCAACCCCGAGGGCTTCCAGGGCTTGTCGCCCGCGCTCGCCTTCAACACGGCGGTGAGCTTCACCACCAACACCAACTGGCAGAACTACGCGGGCGAGCAGACGATGAGCTACCTCTCTCAGATGCTCGGCCTCACCTTCCACCAGTTCCTCTCGGCGGCGACCGGCATCGCGCTCGCGATCGCGGTCATCCGAGGTGTGGCGCGGCATAGCGCCAAGACGATCGGCAACTTCTACGTCGACATCGTCCGCTGCACCCTCTACGTCCTCATCCCCATCGCCGTGGTCGCCACCGTCATCCTGGTCGCAAGCGGCTCCATCCAGAACCTGAACGGCTACACGCCGGTCACGACGCTGGAGGGTGTCGGTCAGACCATCGCCCAGGGCCCGGTCGCGGCCATGGAGGCGATCAAGGACCTGGGGACCAACGGCGGCGGCTTCTTCAACGGCAACTCCGCGACGCCCTTCGAGAACCCCACCGGGCTCACCAACGCCCTGGAGATCTTCCTCATGCTGGTCATCCCCTTCGGCCTGGCCGTGACCTTCGGCAAGTGGGTGGGCAACGTCAAGCAGGGCATCGCGCTCTTCGCCGCCATGGCCATCATCCTGGTGGGCGGCGGGGCCTTCGCCGCCAGCCAGGAGCAGGCCGGCAATCCCGCCCTCAGCAGGACGGCGGTGAGCCAGGTCGCGACCGGCAACGAGTCGGGCGGCAACCTGGAGGGCAAGGAGGTCCGCTTCGGATCCATCCAGTCGGCGCAGTTCAACACCGTCGCCACCGGGACCAGCACCGGGTCGGTCGATGGCGCCACCGACAGCTATACCCCTCTGGGCGGCATGGTCCCGATGGTGCTCATCGAGCTGGGTGAGATCACTCCCGGTGGTGTCGGCTCCGGCCTCTACGGCATCGTCGCCTTCGCCATCGTCGCCGTCTTCCTGGCGGGGCTGATGGTCGGACGGACGCCCGAGTACCTCGGCAAGAAGATCGAGGCGCGCGACATCAAGTACGCGGCGCTCGCCATCCTCATCCTGCCCCTCTCCATCCTCGGCTTCGCGGCGCTGGCGGTGCTGACCCCGGCGGGCCAGGCGGGCCCGTTAAACCCCGGGCCCCATGGCTTCAGCGAGATCCTCTACGCCTACAGCTCAACCACCGGCAACAACGGCAGCGCCTTCGCGGGTCTGAGCGGCAACACCCTCTTCTACAACACCACCCTGGCCGCCGCCATGTGGCTGGGCCGCATCATCTTCGTGATCCCGGTGCTGGCGCTGGCCGGATCGCTCGCCAAGAAGAAGATCGTTCCCGCCGGTGCGGGCACCTTCCCCACCGACACCCCGCTGTTCACTGCACTGCTCATCGGCACCATCCTGATCGTCGGTGCCCTGACCTTCTTCCCGGCGCTGGCTCTCGGTCCGATTCTCGAGCAGCTGCAGCTTCACGCCGGCATCCTCTCTCATCCTTAAGGAATAACGGGTCATGACAGTCATCACCAGCACGGGTGGGCTTCCCCAGCCGCGCAAGCGGCGCCGGCAGAGCAGCCTGTACGACCCCGCCATCCTGGTTCCCGCCGTCGGGGCGAGCTTCCGGAAGCTCAACCCCCGCGTGATGGCCCGCAACCCGGTGATGTTCGTGGTCGAGGTCGGCGCCGTGATCACCACCTACGTCTTCATCAGCGGCTTCTTCAACCAAGGCGACCAGGGCTTTGTCGGACAGGTCTGCCTCTGGCTCTGGTTCACGGTGCTCTTCGCCAACTTCGCCGAGGCGGTCGCCGAGGGCCGGGGCAAGGCCCAGGCGGCGAGCCTCCGGCGCACGCGTTCGGACACGATTGCCCGCCGGCTGGTCGGCGGCGCGGGTGGCACCGAGGAGCGCGTCCCCGCTCCTGAACTGCGCAAGGGCGACATCGTCGTCTGCGAGGTCGGGGACATCATCCCGAGCGACGGGACCATCATCGCGGGGATCGCGTCCGTCGACGAGTCCGCGATCACCGGCGAGTCGGCCCCGGTCATCCGCGAGGCGGGCGGCGACCGGAGCGCGGTCACCGGCGGCACGAGGGTGCTCAGCGACCGCATCGTCATCGAGATCACCCAGAACCCGGGCGAGACCTTCATGGACCGCATCATCGGCCTGGTCGAGTCGGCCTCGCGGCAGAAGACGCCCAACGAGATCGCGCTCAACATCCTCCTGGCCAGCCTCACCATCATCTTCATCATCGCCGTCGTCACCCTGCAGCCCTTTGCCCTCTTTGCCGGAGCCTCGGTGTCGGTCGTGGTGCTGATCGCGCTGCTGGTCTGCCTCATCCCCACCACCATCGGCGCGCTGCTCTCGGCCATCGGCATCGCCGGCATCGACCGGCTCCTCCAGAAGAACGTGCTGGCCATGTCGGGCCGCGCGGTGGAGGCCGCCGGCGACGTGGACGTGCTCCTCCTCGACAAGACCGGCACCATCACGCTGGGCAACCGCCAGGCCACCGAGTTCATCCCCGCGCCGGGCGTGGAGATGCAGCGCCTGGTGAAGGCGGCAGACCTGGCGAGCGTCGCCGACGAGACCCCCGAGGGCCGCTCCATCGTGGCCCTGGCCCGGCGCATCGGCATCGCCGAGGAGCCGGACATCCACTCCTGGGAGTTCGTCCCCTTCACCGCCACGACCCGGATGAGCGGCGTCGACCGGGGTACTTTGAGCATCCGCAAGGGCGCCGGGGACGCGATCGCCTTCTGGTGCTCGGGCGAGACCAGCCACGAGCTGCCGGCGACGGTGCGCGATCAGGTCGAGAACATCGCCCGGAGCGGTGGCACCCCGCTGCTGGTCGCCGAGAACCGGGCGGTCCTGGGCACCATCCACCTCAAGGACATCGTCAAGCCCGGCATCAAGGAGCGGTTCGAGGACCTCCGCCGGATGGGCCTGCGCACGGTGATGATCACCGGTGACAATCCGCTCACCGCCAAGGCGATCGCCGAGGAGGCGGGTGTCGACGACTTCCTCGCCGAGGCCACCCCCGAGAACAAGCTGGAGCTGATCCGCGCCGAGCAGGCGGGCGGCAAGCTGGTCGCGATGACGGGTGACGGGACCAACGACGCACCGGCGCTGGCCCAGGCCGATGTCGGCGTGGCCATGCAGAGCGGCACCCAGGCCGCCAAGGAGGCGGGCAACCTGGTCGACCTCGACAGCGACCCGACCAAGCTGATCGAGATCGTCGAGACCGGCAAGCAGATGCTCATCACCCGGGGTGCGCTCACCACCTTCAGCGTCGCCAACGACGTCGCCAAGTACTTCGCCATCATCCCGGCGATGTTCGCCGTGGCACTCCCACCCCTCAAGGCGCTCAACATCCTGCAGCTGAAGACGCCGGAGAGTGCCGTCCTCTCGGCGGTGATCTTCAACGCCCTGATCATCGTCGCGCTCATCCCGCTGTCCCTGCGCGGGGTCAAGTACCGGGCCGTGGGCGCCGCGTCGCTGCTCCGCCGCAACCTCCTCCTCTATGGGGTGGGCGGGGTCATCCTCCCCTTCATCGGCATCAAGGCCGTCGACATCGTGATCACCACCCTTCACATGATCTGAGCTGAAAGAAGATGTTTCGCAACTTCCCCAAGGAACTGCTCGTCGCGGTGCGGATCACCCTGGTGATCGCCGTCCTCTGCGGCCTCGTCTACCCGCTGGTGATGCTGGGCGTCTCCCAGGTCGCCTTCAACAACCAGGCCAACGGGGGTCTGGTCAAGAACTCCAACGGGACCGTGGTCGGGGCCAACCTGATCGGCGAGTGCTACTACGAGACCAAGAACGTGTCCGGGACCGCGGTCTTCCAGACCACTCAGTACCAGGGACACACCTTCTACACGGTCGACCCCCGCTACTTCCAGGGGCGCCCGTCGTACTCCGTGCAGACCACGTCCAGCGGCACCGAGGTGGTGCTGCCCCTCAGCCCGCCGTGCGAGTCCAACAACTCGCAGGGCAGCAACCTCGCCCCCAGCAACGCCCTGCTCATCGAGCAGGTCGACACCTACGCCGGCTACCTGCACTGCGTGGGCATCGACACCGCCGCTTCCTTCACGGCGGCCCAGCTGCAGCAGGCGGTCACCGACCCGAGCGCCCACTGCCTCAGCGCCGGCGCCACGACCACTCCCATCCCCGTGGACCTGGCCACCGGCGACTTCACCAGCTTCGACCCCGACATCAGCGTCGCCGCGGCGCTGGCCCAGGTCAACATGGTGGCGGAGGCGCGCGGGCTCGACCCGGCCAAGGTGCACGCGGTGGTGGAGGCCAACATCACCGGCCGCGTTCTCTGGATCTTCGGTGAGTCGGACGTGGACGTCCTCCAGCTCAACCGGGCCGTGAACCAGGCCTTCGGCGCTCCCCCGGCGCTCGGATGAGCGGGATGCCGGGGGGCGGCGCCGCGCCGCACGGGCTCATTGACCCTGGCTGGGTACACTGGAGGCTGTAGGCGCCCACTCCGGGCCTCGCCGGCCGGGTGGGCGAGAAGGCGATGAGCAAGACCCGCACCCCAACAGCCGCCGTCGCTGCCGATGAGGCGATAGCCGCCGCCGTCGAGGCGGTGGACGTTCCCCTCTCCCCGTCGCGGGGCAAGCTCAAGGCGTACCTGGGCGCGATGCCCGGGTCGGGCAAGACCTTCGCCATGCTCCGTGAGGGTCGCGATCGCCGCGACGGCGGCGAGGACGTGGTGGTCGGCTTCATCGAGACCCACGGACGGGCCCGCACCGCCGAGGCGATCGGCACCCTGGAGGTGTTGCCCCGGATCACCGTCGACTACCGCGGGACCAAGCTCTCCGAGATGGACGTGGAGGCGGTGCTCGCCCGCCGGCCGCAGATCGTCCTGATCGACGAGCTGGCCCACACCAATGCTCCCGGGGTGCGCCACCACAAGCGCTGGGAGGACATCGAGGAGATCCGCGACGCGGGCATCGACGTGATCACGACCATGAACATCCAGCACTTGGAATCGGTGAAGGACGTGGTCGAGCGGATCACCGGGATCACAGTCCACGAGACCGTGCCCGACACCGTCCTCGACCGCGCTGACGAGGTCCAGTTCATCGACATCACCCCCGAGGCGCTCCGCAAGCGGATGCGCCACGGCAACGTCTACCCGCCCGAGCGGGTGGACATGGCGCTGCGCAACTTCTTCCGACCGGGCAACCTGGCGGCGCTCCGCGAGCTGGGGCTCAGGCTGGTGGCCGAGCGCGTCGAGGTGGAGCGCGGAGGCATCCAGGCCCCCCCCGAGGACGTCCTGACCGCCGTCTCCGGCGGGCCGTCGGCAGAGGCGCTGATCCGCCGCGGCGTCCGCCAGGCGCGCCGGCGGCGAGGCTTCTGCACCGTCGTCCATGTGCGCTCCATCGAGGACGCCCCCGGCGAATCGGGGCCCGAGGCGGGCTGGCACCGGCTCGCGGCGGAGCTCCAGACCTCGGTCGTGGAGCCCGAGTCCCACGACATCGCCGCCACCCTGGTGGCCGTCGCCCGCGAGCGTGGCTGCCGCCACGTGGTGATGGGGGAGCCGCATCTCCGCGGCTTCTTCGCCGGAATGCGCCGGACGGTGGTCGACCGCGTCATCGAGGGTCTCCCCGACACCGACGTCCACGTCATCGCCCGCTATGCCGCCGCCCCCTACGCTCCTCAGAACCGCCCCGATCCCGACTCCCTGCTCCGGAACATGAAGGAGCCCCGCCGTCGCGGCGGGCTCCGCCTCTACATCAGCTACGCGCGCGGGGCCGGCGCCACCACCCGGATGCTCGATGAGGCCCGGCGCCGCGCCGGCCGGGGGACGGACGCCGTGGTCGGCGCGGTGAGCGGGGGAGGCGCCTCCCGGCTGGGCAGCCTCGCGCTCCTGGGCGGGCCCGGATCGCCGGCGTCCCAGGGGGTGCTCGACGTGGAGGCGCTGCTCAGCCGCAACCCGGATGTCGTGGCCGTCGACGACCTCGCGGGACTGACCACCACGGGGAGGCTCGTCGGCCACGTCCTGCCGCGGATCCGCGCGGCCGGGATCAACGTCATCGGCACCGTCCACCTGAGCGACCTGCACAGCACCGTGGGCCTGATGGGGGCGCTGCTCAACCGCCCGGCGGACCGGCCGATCCTCGACGACTCCTCGATCGACGCTGCCGACGAGGTCGAGCTGGTGGACGTCCCGCCCGCCGAGTTGGAGGAGAGGCTGCGCCAGGGAGAGATCATGTCGCCCGGCGAGGCCATCAAGGCCCTCCAGGGCGAGTTCCGCCCCGAGGTGCTCAGGGCACTCCGCGAGACGGCCCTCCGCCGCGTCGCCGAGCACTGCGACCGGCGCCTGGTCGCCTACATGAGCACGGCGCGGATCAACGAGCCGTGGGAGGCGCGCCCCCGCGTCCTGGTCCTGGTCCCGCCCCAGCCCGGCCAGGACGCCGTCATCCGCCGTGCCGCCGCCCACGCCGCCCGGCGGGACGACGCCCTGACCGCGGTCTCGGTGCGACGCCGCTCGCGCAGCGACGACGAGAAGCGGCTGCTCGGCGGGTACGCCACCCTCACCCATCAGCTGGGCGGCGAGTTCGTGACCATCGACGGCAACGACGTGGCCGCCACCGTCGCCACCTATGCACGCGGTCACCGGATCACCGAGATCCTGGTGATGCGGAGCGGCCGCAACAGCAGCTCCAAGACCCTCCGGCGCCTCATCCGGCTGGTGGCCGACGTGGACGTGCACGTCGTCGCCGCCAACGACGCCTAGCCCCTGCCAGCCCCGACCCGTCCGACGCGGCCTCAGCTCCGCGGATCAGTGGGGGATGCCGCGGGGAGGGTGAACGCGAAGTGCGCCCCCTCGCCCTCCTCCGAATCCTCGATCCACACCCGGCCGGCGTGAGCCTCGACCAGCCCCCGGACGATGGCCAGCCCCAGCCCGGTGCCGCTCGGCACCGCACCGCGGGCGTGCTCCTCCGTCTCCCCGCCGGGCAGACCGCGCACGAAGCGCTCGAAGATCCGCTCCCGCTGCTCCACCGGCACGCCGGGCCCCTGGTCGATGACGCGGACGATGACCATCGAGCGCTTGCCCGGGGCCGCCTCGACGGTGATCGGCGTCCCCGATGGCGCGTGGCGGTCGGCGTTCTGGAGCAGGTTGTCGAGGATCTGACCCAGCCGATCCCAGTCGGCGAGCACCTCCAGCCCGTCGGGGGGCAGGTCGATCGCCACCGGTCGCCCGGGGGATGCCAGGCGCAGCCGGGCGGCGGCCGCGTCGACGGCGTCGCCCAGGTCGATCTCCACCGGGTCGAGGGTCAGGGCGTGCGCCTCGATGCGGGCCATGTCGAGCAGGTCGGAGACGAGCCGCTCGAGGCGGCGAGCCTGGCCGATGATCGCCTCCACATCGCCGTGCACCGGGGCGGCGAGGCGCGGGCGCGCCAGCAGGTCGGTGGCGCCGGTGAGGATGCTCGCCAGCGGGGTGCGCAGCTCATGGGAGACATTGGCGAGCAGGTCGGAGCGCAGCCGGTCCGACGCCTCCAGTACCCGCACCTGCTGCTGGGTCTGGGCGAGTCGCACCGCGACTGCCGCCGCCTCCGCCTGCTCGTGCTCCAGCTGCTCCAGCTGGTCATTGGTGTGGCGTACCTGGGCGGTGAGCCGCTCCGCCTCGATCTGGGTATGGCGGCGCCCCGAGCCGACACCCCCGGCCGCGACCGCGACCGCGGCGAAGACCACGAGGTCGATGAGGTCGCTGGGGTCGGCGATGGTGAGGGTGTGCACAGGGGGGATGAAGAAGTAGTCGACGAGCACGAAGCTGAGCGCCGCGGCGGTGAGCGCGGAGGGGAGACCGGTCACGGTGCCGAGCACCGCCACCAGGGCCAGGTAGAGAAAGACGTAATCGCGCGCCGAGGCGGTCCCGACCATGCTGAGGAGCGCGGTGATGACGATGGGCCCGCCGATCGCCGCGACCAGGCCGGTGATGGCCGTGAGATGACCGCGCCCGCTGCTCGTCGCCATGGGTGCGATTGTGCGGTGCGGCAGGGGTCGGTTGGGGAAAGGGTGCGCGGCTCCCCGCTACCGGGGCGGCGTGCCGTCCAGCTCGTGGGTCACGTCGTCGCCATGGAGCCGGAGCCGCCGCGCGTGCAGACCTCGCCGAATCCCCCGGACCTCCGGCACCGCCGCCAGGGCACACACCGCCGCCACGCCCACGAGCACTCCCCCCAGCCATTGAGGGCTGAGCAGCAGGGCCGTGACGCCGGCGGCGAGCAGCGCACCGCAGCAGCAGACGAGCACGGCGACGACCACCACCAGGCCGGCGATCGCCGCCGGCTCCCGGGCCGCCGCCACCCGGGAGCGGACGCCCTGCATGTCGACCACCGGCCGTCCCGCCTGCCGGGAGCGGACGAGCTTCCGGAGGAGGGGTGCGAGCAGGATCGCCGCCAGCCATGCCCATCTCAGTGACACGACTCCATGCTAACCGGGGGTGACGGAACGGGGAGCGGGAGCGCTCGACCGCCACTCCGGGCGGGGGGAGGCGCGCCGACCACCGAGGGCGTTGGGGTGCCCGCGGCAGCGTGGTACATTCGCCCGGCAGCTCACTCGGAGGGAGAAGATGGTCCGCGCCTACGTGCTCATCAGCGCCACCGCCGGCAAGTCGCTGGAGGTCGCCAACAAGCTCCGGGGGCAGGAGGGGATCCTCAAGGCCGACCCGATCAGCGGGGAGTACGACGTGATCGCCGAGGTCGAGGCGCGCGACATCGCCGGCATCGGCAAGCTGATCGTGGAGAAGGTCCAGGCCGCCGAGGGCGTGTTCAAGACCATCACCTGCCTGGTGATCCAATAGGGGCTCCCGCCGCAGTCACCTCGGGAGCATCCGGCCTCGCCGGGCTCATCTCGCAGTCGTCCGAGCGGCTCCGCACCAGCCCGGGGTTGCGCCACTCGCTGTATGGCTGGCTGGCGCTCGGGCTGGTCACCGGTGAGGCGTTCACCCTGGTGATCGCCCAGCTGCACGGCGGTGGATGGGGTGTGGCCGCCCTGATGACCCTCGGCTGCTGGCTGGTGGTGGCCCTGGTCATGGCCGGGGGCGCCGCCATGCTGGTCCGCCCCGACGGCAGCCGCGTCGACGTCTACGGGGTGCCCAACGGGCTGTCAGCGATCCGCGCCTGGCTCTGCCCGCCGCTCCTGCTCTGCACCGCCTGGTCGCTGCCGGACCGCCTCGGGCTCATCCTCTGGATCTTCATCGGCGGATCGGTCGGGATGCTGGACGCCGTCGACGGCTGGGTCGCCCGCCGGTGGGGCCCGGTGACCCAGCTCGGCAAGGCGATCGACCCCGCCACCGACGCCCTCTTCTTCAGCGTCGGCGCGGTGGGGAGTGTCTGGCTCGGCATCTTCGCCTGGTGGCTGGCCGTCCTCATCGTGGTCCGCTACATCGGCCCGCTGCTGCTCACGCCGGTCGTCTTTCTGCTCCGGCGGCGGCCCGAGCTGGTGCGGACCAATTGGGGCCGCTGCAGCACCATGCTCACCGGTCTCGTCCTCTTCGTCTGCATGCTGGTCAAGGTCTGGGGTGGGCCCGTCACCCTCGTCAACCTCGTGGTCGGCCTGCCCCTGCTCGTCCCCACCACCCTCCTCCATTTCCGCGCCCTGATCGAGAGGGTGGTCTCCGCGCCCCGCGCGCCAGGTCCCACGGCAGCCCCGGCTCCCTGACCGGCCGAGGGGCCGGAGCCGGTCCGGCGCTCATAATCGGGCCGCCGTGCGTGCTGTCATCAAGGCCTCCCCTCGCCCGGGGGTCTCCATCACCGACTCACCCGAGCCGTCCGCCGGCCCCGGCGAGGTCCTCCTCCGGGTGCTCGCCGCCTCCATCTGCGGCACCGACATCCATCTCTACGACTGGAACCCCTGGGCACGGGCCCGGGTCCACCTGCCCCGGATCATGGGTCACGAGATCTGCGGCGAGGTGCTCGAGCTCGGTGAGGGGGCGGAGGGCCGGGCGCGGGTCGGCGACCGGGTGGCGGTCGAATCCCACCTCGTCTGCCACCGCTGCCCCGCTTGCCTGCGCGGCGACTTCCACGTCTGTGCCGCCACCAGGATCCTGGGTGTCGACGCCGACGGCGGGTTCGCCGGCCTGGTCGCGCTTCCCGCCGAGAACGTCTGGCCGGTCGGGCCCGAGATGGCCCCGGCCGTCGCCGCCGCCATGGAGCCCTTCGGCAACGCCGTCCATGCCTGCTCGTACGGAGAGCTGAAGGGCGCCACCGTCGCCGTCTTCGGCTGCGGCCCGATCGGCTGCGCCGCGGTCGCGGTCGCCAAGGCGCGGGGGGCGGCCCGGGTGATCGCCGTGGAGCCCAACCGGTACCGCCTCGAGCTGGCCGGCAGGATGGGGGCGGACGCCCTCATCGAAGCGGGGGAGGGGAGTGCCGAGGCGGAGGTCCGCCGGGCCGCGGGCGGCGAGGTCGACTGTGCGCTGGAGATGAGCGGAGCCTCGGCGGCGGTCGTCGCGGCCACCCGGGCGGTCCGCTCCGGCGGCTGGGTCGCCCTGCTCGGCATCGGCGACGAGCCGACCAGCCTCGACCTCTCCCAGGACGTGGTGATGCGCGGAGTCACCCTCCATGGCGTCACCGGGCGCCGGCTCTTCGCCACCTGGGAGGAGACCGCCCGGTACCTGCGGAGTGGTGCGATCGACGCCGAGGCGCTGATCACCCACCGCTTCGCCATGGCCGACATCGAGGAGGCGATCCGGCTCATCAAGTCCGGACGCTGTGGCAAGGTGTCGCTGCAGCCATGACTGAGATCCCGCGCCCCTCCGAGGCCGTCCAGGCACTCGACCGGTCGCTCTCCGCCGATCTGGACCGGCTCCGCGAGCAGGGCCTCTACCACCCGCTCCGCATCCTGGAGTCCCCGCAGGGGCATGAGGTGACGATCGCCGGCCAGAGGCTGATCAACCTCAGCAGTAACAATTATCTCGGCCTCAACACCCACCCCCGCCTGGTCGAGGCGGCCGTCGAGGGGGCGCGGAAGTGGGGTGCCGGCACCGGCGCCGTCCGCACCATCGCCGGCACCCAGCTGGTCCACGAGCAGCTCGAGGCGCGCCTCGCCGCCTTCAAGCGCACCGAGGCCGCGCTCGTCTTCCAGAGCGGGTACACCGTCAACGTCGGTGTCCTCAGCGCGCTTCTCGAGGAGGGCGATGTCGTCGTCAGCGACAAGCTCAACCACGCCTCGATCATCGACGGCATCCGGCTCACCAAGGCGGACCGCATCCTCTACGAGCACTGCGACCTGGACGATGCGGAGCGGGCGCTGGCGCAGGCACAGGCCAAGGGGTATCGGCGCATCCTCCTGGTGACCGACGGCGTGTTCTCCATGGACGGGGACATCGCTCCCCTCCCCGGCCTGGTGGAGCGCGCCGAGCGCCACGGGGCGGCGGTGATGGTCGACGACGCCCACGCCACCGGCGTGCTCGGCGACCACGGGCGGGGGAGCACCGACCACTTCGGCCTCCATGGGCGGGTGGCGCTCAACATCGGCACCCTCTCCAAGGCGGTCGGGGTGGTGGGCGGATACGTCGCCGCCAGCCAGACGGTGCGTGACCACCTCATCCAGAAGGCCCGCCCCTTCCTCTTCTCCTCCAGCCATCCGCCCGCGGTGGCACTCTCCTGCATCGCCGCCATCGACGTCCTGGAATCGGAGCCGGAGCTGATCGAGCGGCTGTGGGAGAACACGCGCCATTTCAAGCAGGGTCTCTCCGAGCTGGGCTTCGACACCGGAGCCAGCCAGACCCCGATCACCCCGGTCATGTGCGGCGAGGCACCCATCGCCACCCAGCTCTCCGACCTGCTCATGGAGCGGGGCGTCTTTGCTCAGGCGATCGGCTTCCCGACCGTCCCCCTGGGCAAGGCCCGGGTCCGGACCATCGTCACCGCCACCCACACCGGGGGGGAGCTGGACCGCGCCCTGGATGCCTTCGCCGATGCGGGCCGTCGCCTCGGGCTGCTCCCGGGGTGAGCTCGCGAGAAGGGATGGCGCCGCCTCCGCCGGGCTTCATCCCCATCGCCGGCGGAGCCGCAGCCGCCTTCCGTAACGGCCCCCAGCCGGTCGGCTTCTGCTGGATGACACCTCGAGGGAGGCGCTGACATCGCACGTCGCACCGATGCCGAGCTCGAGGAGGAGCGTCAGCTGATCCTGGCGGCGCAGCAGGACAGGGCGGCGTTCGCGCCGCTCTACGAACGCTACGTCGACCAGATCTTCGCCTACACGTACACCCTCACCAGGGATCGGGAGCTCGCCGAGGACGTGACCGCCGCCACCTTCGCCAAGGGTTTGGAGGAGTTGCCGCGCTTCGAATGGCGCGGCGTGCCGTACTCGTCCTGGCTCTACCGGGTCGCCTCCAACCTGGTCGCCCGGCAGCGGCGCCGGCCGGCCTGGATCGAGCTGGCTCCGGGGCTGGCGAGCGACGAGCCGTCGCCGCTCGACGAGGTCGAGAAGAGCGATCGCGCCGCCGAGGTGCGCGCCGCCGTCCGATCCCTCCCCGACGATCAGCGCCAGGCGGTGGCGCTGCGCTTCGCCGGTGAGATGCACAACCGCGAGATCGCCGAGATCATGGGCCGCAGCGAGGGGGCGGTGAAGCTGCTCACCTTCCGCGCGCTCACCACCCTGCGCAAGCGCTTTGGCGCACCGCTGCCCGAGGAGACGCGCCGCGCTGCCGGACTCCACGGGGAGGCGCACCGGCGGCGTCTCCCGATCGTCCCGCCAGGACGGGCGGAGGGCGGGGGATGATCGACGACGTGGAGCGGCTCGATGCCGCGCTCAACCGCCAGCGGATCGGGGCGAACGTCGAGGACCTGCCGCCCTCGCTCCGGGGCCTCGTGCAACTCGCCGCGGAGATCGGCGATGCCTACCGGGTGGGCTGCCTCACCCCCGCCGACCGGGAACGCATCTACGCGGAGTCCCTGCTCCAGCTGGACGCCGCCCTGAGAGCCCACCATCACCTCTGGCAGCGGATCGACGGCCGTGGCGCCGCAGTGATCGGAGGCGCTGCCGCGGTCACGGCGGTGGCGGCGGCCATCAGTGTGGGGGTGATCCTCGGGCACCGCGGCCACCGACTCCATCCGGCCGCCGTCTAGCCGCGATCTTTCACGGCCTCCGGGGGGGACAGGCCGGGCGCCTCGCGATACAGTCGCAGCATGGCCACTGACGACGAGCCCGACGGTCTGGACGAGCGCGAGCGCGCGCGCAACCGGCGGCGAGACCGCAAGCAGCGTCCCCGCATGGTCGTCGACAACGCCGGGGTGAAGCGGGTGCTCCAGGCCCTCGCCTTCCGGAGGCGGCGGGACAGCTCGGGGCCTGCAGCGGGGTCGCCGGCGCCCTGAGGCGGGACCACCAGCACTCGCGTCAGGCTGCAACAGGAGGTGAGGGCCGGACCCAGGCGCCACCGGCGTAGCCGACAATGGGCCGATGTCTGAGACGGGCGCTCCGACGCCTCCGCCGGGATACCCGCCGCCGGGCTCGCTGCCGCCGCCTGGGTCTCCCCCTCCCCCCGGGTACGGCCCCCCCCCCGGCTACGGGCCGCCCCCCGGCTACGGCCCCCCCCCCGGCTACGGGCCGCCTCCCGGCTACGGCCCGCCTCCGGGCTACGGGCCGCCTCCCGGCTACGGGCCGCCCCCGGGCTACGGCCCACCTCCCGGCTACGGCCCACCTCCCGGCTACGGCCCTCCCGGCCATCCCTCCACGGGATTCCCCACCTGGGCATGGGCCCCCCCCGTCACCGGCTCAGGCCGGTTCCGGGCTCAGTCGTTCGGTGAGATCCTCGACTCGACCTTCACGGTCTACCGCCGCAAGTTCCTGATCATCCTGGCGATCACCGCGATCTTCCAGCTGCCCTACCTCGCCGTCCAGTTCTTCTTCGAGCAATCCGCGCTCGGGACCATCCTCTCCTACTCCACGCTGCCCCAGCCGGCCACCTCGGCAGCCGCCCTCAACGCCCTGGGGCCCGTGCTGACCGCCGAGATCATCGTCTTCGCCATCTCCCTCGCCTACTACCTTCTGCTGCTGCCCGTGGCCCAGGGAGCGGTCATCCGCGTGGTGAGCGACGAGTACCTGGATCGGCCGTCCGGCGTGGGCCCCGCGCTCAGCACGGCGTGGCATCGCATCCGAGCACTGATCGGCTACGTCCTGCTGGAACTGGGGATCTGGATCGGCCCGCTCGTGGGCGCCACCCTCTTGACTCTCCTGGTCGCGCTGTCGGGCTCCGGCGCCGCCGCGGGGGTGTTCCTGCTGCTCCTGGTGGCGTGGCTCGTTTTCTTCATCTTCACCTACGTCAGGTTCTGCCTCGGCATCCAGACCGTCGTCCTCGAGAGGCTCTCGCCGGTGGCCGCCCTCCGCCGGAGCATGCGGCTGACTCACGGCTCCTTCTGGCGGATCGTCCTCTTCTACATCGTGATCGCGCTGGTGAGCGGCATCCTGAGCGAGATCCTCGGCCTCCTCCCCGGGCTGTTCGTCAGCGCCGCGCCGCTCGCCACCCGGACGGCGATCGAGGTGCTCGCCGACGGCGTCGTCCAGATCTTCACCTCGCCCTTCATCCTCATCCTGCTCACCCTCCTTTACTACGACATCCGGATCCGCCGCGAGGCCTTCGATATCGAGATGCTCGCTCAGTCGATCTGACCGTGATGCCTGGCCGCCGCACCCTCCTCCTCCTGCCTCTCCTCCTCGGTGCCACCGCCCTTCTGGGGGGTGCCGTCCCGGCCGCGGCGTCGGGCTGCAGCGCCGATTACGTCGCTCAGCTCCGCCAGGTCCGGACCGAGATCGGGACGGGCTCCTCCGTCCCGGCGGCGGAGCAGCAGCTCCAGGCACTCGCATCTGCGGACGGGGCGACCGCCGCGCTCGATCCGATCATCTCCGACCTGCAGAGCGGCGACATCGCAGGCGCGGAGCGTCTGCTCGGCACCGAGGTCGCGACCCTCCAGACCCCGGGCGCTTCGGGGTGCGGCACGGAGACGAGCCATGAGCGCCAGGCGCTCTCGGGCGTCTACCACTCCCCGACCTTCGCCAACCTCGATCAACCGCCGTCCCCGGACTGGGCCCAGCAGCTGCTCGACGACATCGCCAGCTTCCTGGGCCGCGTGGTCGGCACCCTGGGACCGCTCGGGACCATCCTCCTGGCGGCCCTCGTCCTGGCTGTGGTGGTGGCGATCGCCGCCTGGCGCGTCCGGCAGGTCATCGCCTCGGGACCAGATCCGACGGTCGACCCGGGGACTGTCCCGGCCGGGTCCGACGCGGAGGTGGAGTGGGCCGGAGCCCTGGCGGCGTCAGAGCGGGGCGATTTCCGCGAAGCCGTCCGTCGCGCCTTCCGCAGTGCTCTGGCGAGCCTGGTCCAGCGCGGGCGGCTTCCGGTGCAGCCGGCCTGGACCACCCCGGAGCTGCTCGCCCACGCCCGGGGCGACGCCGAGCTGTCCGCCCGGCTCGGGCCCGCCGCGGCGGGATTCGACCGCGCCTGGTACTCGGAGGCACCCGTCGATGCCGACCGCTGGGAGGAGCTGCGGGGCGAGTGCCAGGCGATCCGCGCGCTCTCCGGCCGGGGCCGTCCACCGGCATGAAGCGCTCCACGGCGGCGCCGGTCGCGATCCTCGTCGCGGTGCTCACCATCCTGGTGGTGGTCCTCGTCATCGCCGCCCCGGGGCCCGGCGGGGACGACGACTACACCAGCACGGGCAACGACAAGGTCGGGACCCTCGCCCTCTACGACTGGCTGCAGGCGGTCGGCGACAACGTCGATCGCGTCGACTCCGGGTTCACCCTCGGGGGCGTCGACGTGCTGATCTCGGCCGCGCCCCTCGACGAGTACGCCTACACCGCGAGTGACGACGCGATCCTGACGGCCTTCCTACGCGGTGGCGGAGAGGCGATCCTCGCCGTCGTCGACCCCAACGCGGCGGCGGCGGTGCTCCAGCCGCTCGGGATCGACGCGGAGGCCTCCGCCGCCAGCGCCGCCTCCCCCAGCCAGCCGTACCCGGGGAGCACCGGCGTCGGCAGCGTCCCGCTCGTTCCGTCCGGGGAGTCCCCTCTCGGGAACGTCTGGGCGTTCTCCGGCGGTGGCGGCAGCCTCGTGCCCCTCCTGGGCAGCGCCACGGACCCGGTGGCCGTCGCCGTCCAGGTCGGCGCCGGCCGTCTCTACCTCATCGGGAGCGACTACCCCCTGAGCAACGACGGGCTTCGGCGCGGCGGTTCGGCCGCCTTTGTCCTCGGACTGGTTCAGGACGCCCGCGGCAACCGGGTCGGCTTCGACGAGATCCACCATCTCGGGGCCGCCGGGATCGCGGACCAGGGTCTGACCGCCGTCTTCCAGGGTCCCCTCCTCGCCGCCGCGCTGCTCGCCCTGCTGATTGCCCTCGTCTACCTGGTGACCAGCGGGCGCCGGCTTGGCCGGCCGCTCCCCCGGCGGGATCCGGGACGGGTTCCGAGTGTCCTCGAGCACATCGACGCGGTCGGCCACCTCCTCTCGCGCACCCACGAGCGGGGGGCGGTGGCGGGGCGCTACGCGGAGGAGCTCAAGCTCCGGGTGGGGAGGGTGACCGGGGTCGAGCCGCGCCTCCCGGACACCGATTTCGTGGCGGCGCTCGCGAGTTTTGGGGAAGAGCGGGCGCGCGCGGCCGGCGTCCTCCTCGGGGAGGCGCGGGTCATGGCCGGCGGCCGTCCCTCGGAGGGCGAGCTGCTCGGGCTGGCCCGCCGTGTCGACGCGCTCGAATCCGAGTGGGGCGTGGCCGCCATCCGCTGAGCACCCCCGCGCCTCGGTCGTGGTGACGGAGTCCACCCGGGCACTCCGTTTGGCTGCGACAATGCCTCCCGATGCCCGCCGCCGCCGACCTCCGCAGCACCGTCCAGGCGACCATCGGCCGGGCCGTGGTCGGACAGCAGCAGGTGATCGACGGCCTCCTGCTCGCCGTCCTCTGCCGCGGGCACGTGCTGCTCGAGGGGGTCCCGGGGACCGCCAAGACGCTGATGGCCCGCTGCCTCGCCGCGTCGATGGACGCCGGCTTCAAGCGGGTCCAGTTCACGCCCGACCTGCTTCCCTCGGACATCATCGGGACCAACGTGTACCGCCCGGACAGCGGCACCTTCGCGTTCCGCCCCGGGCCGATCTTCACCGACACCCTGCTCGCCGACGAGATCAACCGCGCTCCCGCCAAGACCCAGGCCGCTCTCCTCGAGGCGATGGAGGAGCGCCAGGTCACGAGCGACGGCCAGCGGATGCCCCTGGGCGGCCGCTTCCTGGTGGTGGCCACCCAGAACCCGATCGAGTACGAGGGGACGTATCCACTTCCGGAGGCACAGCTCGACCGCTTCTTCCTCAAGCTCGAGGTCCAGGTCCCGTCCCCCAACGCCGAGGCCGAGATGCTGCGCCGCTTTGACCGGGGGTTCGACCCCCACGACCTCGCGGCGGCCGGGATCGCCGCGGTGGTGGACCAGGCGACCCTCGACGCGGCGCGCGGCGAGGTCGCCAGGATCACGGTGAGCGACGCCATCGTCGGCTACATCGGCCAGATCGTGGCGGCGACGCGGATGAGTCCCGACCTCTCCCTGGGGGCGAGCCCGCGCGGCTCGATCGCGCTCCTCCTCGGGGGCAAGGCGATGGCGGCGCTGCGGAGCAGGGACTTCGTGGCCCCCGAGGACGTCAAGGACATCTGCGTCCCGGCGCTCCGCCACCGCCTGATCCGCCGCCCGGAGGCGGAGATCCAGGGCGTCAGCGAGGTGGCGGCGGTGGAGCGGGCCGTGAACCGCGTGCCGATCCCCCGGTGATCGGCGCCGGCACCGAGATCGGCGGAACCGAGCGGCGCCCATGACCCGGTGGGGGGCGGCGCTCCTTCTCCTTGCTCTCGTCCCCCTGGCAGCCGCTGCGGCGTACCCGGGCCTGCTCCTCCCCGGCGTCGCCGTCCTTGCGGTCGCCGCCCTCGCCGTCTTCATCGACTGGCGCCGTGCCCCCGGGCGGGATCGCCTCAGCGTGACCCGGGAGCACGACGAGATCCTCTCCGTCGGCCGCCCGAATCCGGTGGCCGTCCACATCCGGGTGGGGCCCCCCCGCACACGCGGCCGCAGGATCCAGCCCACCCGCCTGCTGGGGCGGCGTCCCCCGCCTCCTCGCCCCCGCCGCCACCCGGAGCTGACCTCGGTACATCCCCTCCTCGCCGAGGTCCGCGACGAATACCCACCCCGGCTCGCGGCGGAGGGGCCGGCGGCCCGCCTTGGGCTGCCCGGCACCCTGCGCTACACGGTGACCCCGGCAGGGCGCGGCGAGGAGAGGTTCGGCGCCACCGTGATCCGCTGCCCGGGACCCTGGCGCCTCGGGCTGCGCCAGTCCTCGGTCGGCGAGGGGGGGACGGTCCGGATCGACGCCGATCTGGCGGCCATCCGCGTCTACGAGGCCCTGGCCCGGCGCGGCCAGCTCGCCGAGCTGGGGGTGCGCACCCAGCGGCGACCGGGGGAGGGCACCGAGTTCGAGAGGATCCGGGAGGCGGTCCCCGATGACCCCCAGCGCCGCATCAACTGGAAGGCGACCGCGCGCACCGGGCGGCTGATGGCGACCGAGCTGATCCCCGAGCGTGCCCAGCCGGTCATCGTCTGCCTCGACCACGGCCGGCTGATGGGGGTGGGGGCGGGCGCCCTGACCAAGCTGGACCACGCCATCAACGCCGCCCTGCTGCTCATCCACGTGGCCCTTGCCACCGGCGATCGGGTCGGGCTCTTCGCCTTCGCCGACCAGGTCACCGTCACCCTCCCGGCTCGACCCGGGAGGCCGCAGATGCGGCGCTTCCTCGATGCGGTACGCCCACTCCGTGCCGGGGAGGTGGAGGCTGACTACGACGAGGCGCTGGCTCAGCTGAGCCGCTGGCAGCGGCGCCGGGCGCTGGTCGTGATCTTCACCGACGTCCTCGACCCGGACCAGGGCCAGGCCCTGGTCCGGCAGTGCGCCCGGCTGCGCCGCCAGCACCTGCCGCTCGTGATCACGGTCCGCGATCCCGCCCTGGAGGACACTGCCCGGGCCCGGCCGGTCGACGCGCCCTCCACCTACGCCCGTGCGGTGGCAAGCGGGTTGGTGGCCGATCGCGAGCAGACCCTCGAGCTGCTCCGCCGGAGCGGCGTGGAGACCCTCGACGCCGACGCCCGGACGCTCTCCCCGCGTCTCGTCAACCGCTATTTGGAGCTCAAGCGCAGCTCACGTCTCTGACGTGGGCGGGTCAGTGGGTGGCGAAAGCGGCGGCGACCCGGGCGGGTGGTAGGCGGGGCCGGTGGGTGCCCCGAGCGGCGGAGCGGTCGGGTCGCCCTGTGCTGAGCCCGGCGGAGGGGGAGGCGTGGAGTACGGGCTGGGCGGCCAGGGTGGCGGAGCATTGGGTGATGGTGGGTAGCCGGGTGGCGGGCCATATCCGGGTGGCGGGCCATATCCGGGCGGTGGACCATAGCCGGGCGGTGGACCATAGCCGGGTGGCGGGCCATAACCGGGCGGTGGCGCCATCGGGTGGCCGGCGCCGGCGCGTACCCCGCCAAAGGCCGCCCGTGCACTCGCGGTCAGGCCCAGCGTCCAGATGATCGCCACGTTGAGGACGATGAGGATGAGGCCGGGTATCGGAGTCGACTGGAACGTCGTTCCGTTGCTGGCGTCGACGTAGGACTGCGATCCGCCGACGGCCGAGAGGATCCCGACGATGAGGCCCAGCGATGCCAGCACAAGGCCCGTGACCCGTGGCCCTCCGGTGAGCCGGCCCATCGCCGCGCCCGACCAGATGCTGGCGATCGCGAGTCCCACGAGGACTGCGCCGAACGCGACGACGGCGGCCCCGACACCGACGGCCGGACCGCTGAGCGAGTTCATCTGGCCGTTGATGCCGGTGACGGAGAGGTTCTTCCCCACGGCTACGACCACGACGCCGACGACAACCACCAGGGCTCCGAGCAGGAGCCAGAGCGCGCCCTCGGTGATCAGCAGCACCCGCCCCGCGGTCACCGAGCCCGGAATCGGCGGTCGATACATGACGCCACGCTCCGGCTACGGCGCGGGTGGCGGCGGGGGGAATTCGTACGCGCCGTCCGCGGGTGGGTCGGGCGGAGGCGGCGGGGGAGGCGGCGGGGGAGGCGGCGGGAAGGCGTCGGAGGCACCCGGCTGGCCATATGCCGGGGGCGGGCCGTACCCTGCCGGCGCCATCGCGGGATAGCCGGTGGGAGGCGGCAGGCTCCGGAAGGCCGCCCGGGTCTTCCCGCTGAAGCCGAGGCCCCAGATGATCAGCAGGTTGACGACGATGATGATGATGCCGGGAATCGGCGAGCCGCGGAATGATGGCCCTGTCGTCATGTGAACGGTGGTGCGCGCGGAGCCGAGCGCACTCACGATCCCGAGCAGGAGCCCGAGGGAGGCGAGGACGATGCCGGTCACCCGCGGCCCGGCCGTGAGGCGGCCCATCGCCGCACCCGCCCAGATGCCGATGACCGAGATCACCAGGATGACCACCGCGAAGGCGAGGACCGTCCCGCCGACGACCCCGGCCGCCGCCGAGACGTTGGCGCCCGAGTAGCCGATCTGCTGGAGGCGGTTGACGAGCGTCCCCCCGGCCGAGAGGAACCAGACACCGACACCCGCGACGGCGATCGCGCCGAGCAGCCACAGCACGCTCTCGACGAGCAGCAGGACTCGCCCCAGGATGAGCGATCCGGGGACCCGTGGTCGTTGCGTCTGCATGTGCTCCTGTCGGGTGGTCGGGGCGGCGACAAGATCGGCCTGCCGCATCCAGCGACTATAGAGTGGGTCGGGCCGTCACGTCCGAATTCGGCTCCGCGGCGCCGGCCGGCAGGTCGGCGTTGACGGGCGGGTCGGCGGACACCGGTGGCGGGGGGGCGTCCGGCGGCGCGGCGGGGGCAGGCCCGACGGGAATGGCGGTCGCCGGCGTGGTGGAGCCCGAGGCAAAGAAGTACGCATGCAGTTCCGGCCAGTAGTGGAGGAGGAGGACGGCCGCTCCGGCTGCCGGCCCGAACACCCACGTTTCCACCGAGTTCGTCACGAAGCCGATCAGGTAGACGGCGAGCGCGACTTCGGCGACGGCGAGCAGCGGCCGGGCACTGGCGCCACGCGCCACCACCTGCTGCTCCACGACGACGAGGACGATGCCGATGACGACCAGGACCAGGGCGAGCGCGGTCACCCCGCTCCCGGTGAGCGCCTGCTTGTCCACCACCCCGGTGAGCGAGATCCCGGTGCTCGCGCCGCCGATGATGAGGACCTCGAGGGCCAAGGCCGCGATCAGCACCATGATGGCCGCCTGGCAGTAGAGGATCGTCCGCGCCACGCGCAGGCGGATGGGGAGCTGGCTGCCGCCGAAACGCATGGGCGCAGATTAGGCCGCCGCCCGGGCACTGGGTTGTTTGTAAACACTTCGTAGCCAATCGCCGGCCACGACAAGCGCCGGGCTGCCGCGGCCGCAGCGTCCCGGTGGAGCCCGTGCTCAGCTCGGCGCGGTCACCTCTTCCGCGTCGGGCATCGCCTCCAGGGCGGCGACCACTGCGCGGGTGAGCTGCGTCGGCGTCGACGCTCCCGAGGTGACTCCGACCCTGCGGATGCCCCGGAACCACTCCGGCCGCAGCTCGGCGGCGGTGTCGACGAGGAACGCGGGCTTGTGTCCCAGCTCCTCGACGACCTGGGCCAGGCGCCGGCTGTTGCTGCTCCGCCCGCTTCCCACCACCACCACGCAGTCGACGTCGTCGGCGGCCAGCACCGCCGCCTCCTGGCGCTCCTGGGTGGCCCGGCAGATCTCGTTGTGGACCTCGATCTCGGGGAAGCGCTCGGCGAGGCGGTCGATGATGGCCTGGGTGTCCCACATCGACAGCGTGGTCTGGCAGGTGACCGCCAGACGGGTCCCGGGGACGAACTCCAGGGCATCTGCCTCTTCAATTGATTCAATCAGCGTCGTGTTGTCCGGCGCGACGCCCATCACTCCCGCCGGCTCGGGATGGCCGCGCTTGCCGATGTAGATGACGTGCACCCCGCGCGCGGTCAGCTCGCGGACCAGGTCGTGGGTGCGCGTGACGTCGCTGCAGGTCGCGTCCACGATGGTGAGGCCACGCTCGCGGGCGGCGTCCACCACCTGGGGGGAGATGCCGTGGGCGGTGAAGATGACCGTGCCCTCGGTGATCTGCGCGAGGCCCTTCATCCGGTCGGATTCCGCCACCAGGCGGACACCGGCGTCCTCCAGCTCGCGGGTGGCGTGCTCGTTGTGGACGAGGTAGCCGAGCATCGTCACCGGCTTGCCGTCGCTCTCGGCGCCGACCCTCTTGGCCAGCCGGATCGCCTCGACCACACCGTGGCAGTACCCACGGGGGCGGATGCGCACCACCTCCATCCGGATCAGTCTACGCGAGGCCCCCGCTCGCCCCCCCAGCCGGCACCTTCAGCCGCTGAGCGCCACCCGCCCCTCGGGGAGGTGATCCACTGCCGCGGCGTCCAGGGCGAGGCGGGGGAGGGCCCGTCGCTCGCGGCCGGCGAGCAGCATCCAGGAGTAGAAGCACGCCCCGACGGTCAGGCCGATGGCGATCTTGACTCCGCCGGGCATTCCGCTCGGAGATACGAAGGCCTCCAGGGTCCCGGACACCACCAGCAGCAGGATCACGGCGAGGGCGAGCCCGAGGATCTCCCGGCCGGCACGGGCGAGCGCGTCTGCTCGCCGCAGCAGTCCGGGCCGCAGCAGCGCGTCGCCGAGACGCAGGCCCGCAGCGCCGGCGGTGACGAAGATGCTCAGCTCCAGCACCCCGTGGGCGGCGATCAGCGACCAGAAGGCGTAGTCGTAGCCGCCGGCGTGGGTGGCGGCTCCCAGCGTGCCCAGGCCCCAGCCCTGGAAGAAGATCAGCAGGGCGGTGGGTACGCCGAAGCAGAGGCCGAGGATGAGGACGAGCAGTGCCACCACCATGTTGTGCAGGAAGATGCTCGGATCGGCCAGGAAGGGCTGGGGGAGGGTGATCCCGGAGCCGCCCTGCGCCATCTCGGCGAAGAGGGAGTCGGGCACCAGGAGCCCGCGCAGGTCCGGCCGGAGGTCGTAGGCGAGCCAGCCCGCGACGACCCCGGAGAGGAGGCAGGCGAGAGAGGCGAGGAAGTAGCCGGCATTGGCCCGGAAGGCTCGGGGCGCCCCGGTCGCGAAGAAGCCGACCGCGTTGCGGAGCCGGGGGGCCGAGCCGCGGTTGAGCAGCACGTGGGCGCGCCCGCAGAGCGAGTTGAGGTACTCCGTGACGGCCTGGTCGGGGAAGTCGCGCCGGGCGATGGCGAGGTCGCTCGCGGTGCGCCGGTAGAGGACCGCGAAGCGCTCGATGTCGGCGGCCCCCAGGCTGCGGAGGTGGTTGCCGGCGAGCGCCGCGGTTCGCGTTTCCAGCTCAGCCCAGCGGGCGCGGCGGCTGGCGGAGAACGACTCCAGGTTCATGGCACGCGGGGAGGGGGCGCACCCGTCACGGGGTAGGGGTAGGGCGCGTAGCGCGGCGCGATCTGCAGGTAGAGCCGCTCCAGGAAGAGCTCTGGCGGCCACATCCGCTCGGGCGCACCGGGGGGGAGCTCCATCCGGTCCAGCAGCCGCACGGCCAGCCTTCCCGCCAGATCGGCGCGCTGGTCGGGTCGAATCCCGAGGCGGCCGAGGAACGTGCGCACCGCCGACAGTTCGTGCTCGCCGAGATGGGAGAGACCGTCGATGGCGGGGCCGGGGTCACCGCTGCGCAGATACACGGGCGCGGGAGCCGTCGCGGTCAGGAGTGTGACCGGGGTCCGCTCCCGCACCACCACGGTTCCGGCGACGAGGTCGCCGAGACGCCGGGACTGGGGGTGGAAGAACAGCAGGATGGCCCCCACTCCGAAGATATCGACGATGTAGGCCGCGCTGCGGAGGAAGTACTCGCCGATGCTCGCGGTGCCGCCGTCGACCCGGATGACCCGGATGCCCATGGCGGACTTGCCCAGCGTCCTGCCTCCGCTCACCGCCTCCGAGACGGTGAAGTAGAGGACGGCGATCAGCACCCAGGTGGCGACCAGCAGGAGGCTGAGGAGGCTGAAGACCACGATCGTGTTGGACTCGCTGCTGTTGCCGGTGGCCGCCGCCGCGATCGCGATGACCAGCACCGAGACGATGAGGAGCAGGCAGCCGAGGACGAGGAGGTCGAGCAGCGCCGCGGTGAGACGGGTGGCCACCCCGGCGACCCGGAAGGAGATGCCGACGTTGTCGGCCGTCGTGACCCGCTGGGTGTCGTAGCCCGTGTTCACGAGCGGGTCGTCTTCGCCCGGCGCGACCGCCCGGGTGCGGGGTGGGGGGTGGTGTCCACGTCACCGGCGATGCGGTCACCTCCCGCCGGCGTGACGTGCGCCGCGACCGCATCGTCGCCGCTTGGGGCGGATGGGCTCGCGTCCCCGCCCCTCGTAGCGCGTGTTCGCACGCCCGCGCCCTTTGCCGCCCTGGTCGCCAGGAGGCCGGACGCCGTGAACTCCTCGCCGAGTCGCACCCGGTTCCAGAGGGCTCCGATGAGGATGAATTGGGAGAGGAAGGCGAGCCAGGTGGCGAGCAGGAAGAAGAGGGCCAGGCTCTGACCGTAGGTGTCGAAACCGTGGGCCAGCTTGGCGTAGAGCGGGAAGAGGAGGGTGATCAGCTCGATCAGCGCGCCCGAGACCACCGCCCCGGGCCACAGCTGCCGGATGCGGAAGGTCCGGTTGGGCACCAGCCGGTAGATGGTCAGGGTGAGGGCCCCCATGGCGAGGAACCCGGCGGCCGGCCCGATCCCGGCCATCACCGGCATCAGGTTCATCAGGGTGTTGGCCGCGACCGCGATCAGCATGCCCGCCACCAGGACAAACATCATCACGGCGCCCATCGCGCGCTGGCGCAGGAAGCTGCGCTGGGGGAACTCGAAGATGCGGCTCAGGCAGAACTCTAGGGATCCGAAGAAGTTGGTGACGCCCCAAAGCAGGCCCAGGATGCCGACGATCCCCAGCAGCCCTGCGTAGTGGTGCAGGTCGCCGGTGACCACCTTGTTGAGCTCGATGCCGCTCGTGCCCGGCAAGGCTCGGAGGATCGCGTTCTGCGCCTGGCTCTGGATGCCCGGGCTGCTCACCACCCACCCGATGATGGCCAGCGCCCCGAGGATCATCGGGAACATCGCCATCACCGCGTTGAAGGCCAGGCCGGAGGCGTGGCTCCCGGTGTGGGTCGACCCGTAGGCACTGAGGACCCGGCCCGCGGTGCTGCCCCGGAGCCGGGGCACGAGCGCGCGCCGACCGCGGGCGGCGATTGCGGGTCCGCCCTCCCGGGGCGTGGCCGGTTCCATCGCCCCATTCTGGCCGGGCGGTGGCGGCGGGCGGGGCGGCCCACCCTACTCGACGATGGCGACCGTCTGACCCTCCTGGACCACCTCGCCCTTGGCGGCCAGGATGGCGGTCAGAGTCCCGGAGATGGGGCTGGTGACCGGGATCTCCATCTTCATGGACTCGAGGACCATGATCGTCTCGTCCTCCTCGACCCGCTGGCCCACCTCGGCGACGATCCGCCAGAGGCTTCCCAGCACCTCGGCCTTGACCTCCACGGGACCGTCACCGTTCTCGGAATCGGGGGGTGCACCGGTCGGGGAGGGCGCTGACGCCCTTCCCGACCGACCCCCTCATCACGTGGCTCCGATCACGCCCCGACGACGAGCAGGCGGTTGTCCACCCAGCCCGTCCAGCCGTTGGAGCAGAGGACGTGGGCCCAAGCCCCGCGCACCTCGGTCACCTGGACCGGAAGGTGGCCACCGAGGGTGGCTATCACCGCTCCGGCGGGGTCCGGGGCGGCCCATGCCTGCATCCCCTGGGGCGGGACCTTCTGGCCGGGGGTCCAGGCCGGCTGGGCAGGAACCGGAGCCGGCACGGGGATCGCCGCGGCCTCCGGGGTGAACGGCGTGCCGTAACCCTGCCCGGAGCTGCCTGCGGAGGCCGGTGCCGCCTGTGCGAGCGGGCCCGGGGTCGCCTCGAACTCGATGGGCGCGGTCGACTCCGGGTAGCTCTGACCGGGGGAGTCGAGCGGGTGGTAGGGCGAGGCGAGCGGCTCGAAGGTCGTTGCCGCCGCGTCTCCCCAGGGGCTGGCGGCCGGCGCCTGCTCTGCGGCACCGGCGACCGAGGCCTCGGCGACGGGTAGCTCCTCCTGCTCCGCCGCAGGGGCCCCGGTCGATGCGTCCGCCGTGGCGAACTCGGTCGATGCGTCCGCCGTGGTGATCTCGGTCGATGCGTCCGTCGTGGCTATCTCGGTTGCGGAGGCGGCCGACGGCCAGGCCCACGGACTCGGTGCAGGGGTCGCCTCGGCCTCGGGAGCGCCCTCTGCCTCGGGGGCGGCCTCGACCTCGGCTGTCGCCGCCTCGGGCGCCGCCTCCGCCCCGGGAGTCGCGTATGCCGGCTCGGGGTATGCCTCCGCTCCGGTGCTCTCAGCCTCGGGAGCAGCCTCTGCCTCGAGGGCGGTCTCCGCCACGGCGCCGGCGTCGGCTTCGGGGGCCGGCGCGTACTCGGGAACCGGCTCGTACTCGCGGGTCGCCGCGTCCTCGGGAGCCGCGGTGTCCTCGGGGACGGCCGTCTCGCCCGCTGCTGCAGCATCGTCGGCTGCTCCGGCCCCGCCCACTGCGGCGAAAGCTGCGCTGGCTCCCGCCGGCGACCATGCCCACGTCGATGGAGCGGCGTCGGAGACGCCGCCTGCCACGGAGGCGGAATCGGCAGCCGCGCCTGCGACGGCTGGGACGGGCGTGTCCGCCTCCTCGCCGGCGACACCGACCACCTCGGTCGCTCGCACTCCGGTCGCCGACGCCTCGGTGGTCGCCCCCGTGAGCCGGAGCACGGCGCTCCATGTCCGGTGCACATCGCTGACCGCGGTCAGGAGGCTGTGCTTGGTCAGCCCGTCGAGCACGATCCAGGTGCTGATCACGACCTGCTCACCGGCCGGGTCGAGGCTGGCGGTCACCGGTCCCGGTCGCCGCTCCTCGAGCTCGACCAGGTCGGCGGCGAGGTCGCCGCTCCCCGCGGGATGGGTCGCCTGAGCCAGGTCGACGACGCTCCGCAGGACCAGCCGGTCCCCTCCGGTCGGGAGGGTCGCGGTCACCTCGGCGCCTCCGCTCTCCAGCCCCAGGGTGAATTCGGCGCCCGGGTCGGTGTCCTCCGCTACGCACCGAACGTCGCTGTCGGCGCTACACCAATCGAGGATGCGCTGCTTGTCGTCAGTGGCCATGGCCCGGGAACCTCCAGTGGAGCGGCCCGATCCGCTCTCGGAGCGAGGGGGAGGCTGAAATTCTCGCAGGAACTCGGCCTTGGGGGGAGCTTTTTGTCAGGTTAGTCAAAGAAGAGACGAAAGCCCTGGGGGTTCGGGTCCATCCCGATTGCCCGGTAAAAGGCGTGGGCCTCGGTGCGCCGCTGGCTGGAGAGCAGCTGGAGCCGGTGGCAGTTCGCCTCGCGGGCCTTCCGGGCCGCCTCGTCCATGAGGGCACGGCCCACCCCCTGGCGGTGGTACCGGTCGTCGACGACCACGTTTTCGACGGCGGCCCAGGGATGCCCTCCATGGGTCAGGCTGGGCCGGACGATGAGCAGGTCCACGGTCCCGGCGACCGCTCCGTCCACGGTCGCCACCAGCACGGTGCGGTCCGGGTCGGCGGCGATGCCGGCAAACTCCGCCTCCGCCGCTGGCACGGTGAGCGGCGGCTCGGGGGAGAGCCCGCCGGAGAGCTGCGCGTAGAGGGCGAGCAGGGCGGGGACGTCGGCCATGACCGCGGGACGGACCTCGACGCTCATGCCGGGGATTCTGCGCGGGAGCGGGGGTCCCGCGCGCTTGCTTGCGGACATCCCCGGCGCGGCGCAGTGCCTCATCGGACGTTGACGGTGAGACCGCGCAGGACAACCAGTGCACGCGGCCAGGGTGCATTGCAGAGGCTACGATCGCGAGGATGGACGGACCCTCGCCGGCGATCTCGTACGTGATCATCGACTGCATCGACCCCGAGCGGCTGGAGGGGCGCAGTCTGACGAGTGAACCCTGAAGCCAGCCGCGCCGCCTTCTACACCAGGGCTGCACCCCTGGAGGAACTCTGGCGCCGTGCCAGAAGCTCGCGCATGGAGATCACCACCTCGGGACTGTTTAAAACCACCGGAGACCTTCTGGCCGGCGGGCCGGTGCTGCCGGTGTAGGAACTCCCAGGGCTTCTTTCCACGACAGAGAGGTTGACGCGCGCTATCGCGCCTTGTTCATGGCCGCCAGAGGAATCTGAAGTAGAAAGCCGCGAACACCAAGACAATGCCAATATTCACTGCCAACCGTTCCCAGAAGCGGTTTCTGAAGAACACGACATCTACGCCGACTATGACGGCTGCCATCGCCACCACGTAAAGTACGACAGCTGCCTTTTCTGATTTCATGTCGCGTCCTACCATATCAGCGGAGTAGCAAGAGCGTCGCGCGGCCTCATGAGTCTCCCTCAGTCACCATGCTCGCGTGGCCCAGGCTGATCGCGCCGGGTGTCAGTGGGTAGCTCAGCCAGTGTCCCTCCGTCGTCCGCACCTGATAGGTAGCGGATAGGTAGCGAGAGGCTGGCTGATCGTTCGGAAACCCAAGTACCCCCGGCCGGAATCGAACCAGCGCACAAGGTTTAGGAAACCTCTGCTCTATCCACTGAGCTACGGGGGCTTGGCTCACCTGCTACGGCGTAGGAGGGCCCGGGCCGGGTGCCCGGGCCGCTGCGGCGAAAGGCAGGCACAAGGATAAGCGCCCGGGCTGGCGATGGCAGGCAGTGGAGGGCCGCCCGCCGGCTCTCCGCAGGGGGCGGTAACCGGCCATGAGCCCGCGCCGAGGGGGCTATTGGTCCCGGGCGTTGGATGACTGAGGTTCCCGACCAGCCCCACGTCTCCTGCCTGCGCTGCAAGAAGCCAGCCGAACTCCTCGGATCGGTGCCGCTGGTGACGTGTTGGGCCAGCTCGTGCCGTAGAGCGCGGGCCCCCCGCCTTCCCGGAGCCCCCGGCCGTCAGCCTCCGACCGGGCTGCCCTCCATCGAGATCGGGAGGTAGAAGAGACCCGGTGGGACCCGCCCGTCGGCGAGACCGACGGTCTGCAGGAGCGTCTCCATCGCGGTCCGGGCAGCCTCGCGGACCCTGGTGAAGTCGGCCACCCTGAGCGGGTTGGCGATGCGGGGACAGATCAGGGTCACCGGCAGGCGCTTGCTGAAGCTGTCGAAATCGGCCAGCAGGCGGGAGTGGAGCGCCACCGAGGTCATCCGCTCGAAGACCTCGGACAGGCGGCGCAGCGCGGGCATGGCGGGCTCGGCGGTGAGGTCGACGGCGATGATCTGCTCGGGCTCCATCCGGGCGGCGGTGGAGATGCTGCAGTTGTCGGTGACGCCGCCGTCCACGTAGGAGCGGTCCCCGAGCTGCACCGGGCGAAAGACGAACGGGATCGCGCACGAGGCTCGGAGCGGGTCGCGCAGCCGGCCCTGGGAGATCAGCACCGGCTCACCGGTCAGGAGGTCGGTGACGACGATCTGCAGGGGGCGGGGGAGCTCCTCGAAGGTGCTCATGCCGGTCATCTCCATCGAGAAGTCCACCAGGTCTCCGATGGCGTCATCGTCCCGCAGCCACGGCTGGCGCCGGGCCCGGTTCATCACCATCCGCAGCGGGTGAGAGCGGAAGACGGCCCGGGTCTGAGGGCTGGCCCAGATCCGTTCGAGCATGTCCAGGGCCACCGGGAGAGGATGGCTCGCCACCACCGCCGCGTTGAGGGCGCCAACGCTCGTGCCGACGCAGGCGTCCGGCTGCAGACCGCGCTCTGCCAGAGCTCGGAGGATGCCGAGCTGGGCGGCGCCCCGGCCACCGCCTCCGCTGAGCACGAGGGCAGTCCCGATCCTCGACGGAGAGCTGCCACCCACCCTCACAGGGTGACACGCCGAGACCTTGCGGGTCCGTCCCTCATCGAACGGCCGCGTGACGGGCGGCGGCATCGGCCGCCCCGCCCGCTCGCCAGGTTCCCTCGGGCTGGTCGCATGCCTCCGGGGTTAGGACTTGGCCTTGCCCCGCGAGACGAACCAGAAGATCGCCGCGATGATGACGATCAGCACGACGATGTAGACGATGATTTCTTTTGTTCCGAATGCCGTGAATGCGAGCATTGAGGGCTTCCCCCGGTGTGTGGATACGCGCTCCGACGGTGCCGGGCGCGGACGAGCCGCCAGCCTAACGTAGCCGGGCCGGCGGCTGCGGGCGGCCCGTGGCAGCCCGGAGCGGTCCGGTCAGCGCCGTGGGCTGCCCGGGGCCTCGGGATGGAGGACGTGGATCACGCCGAGAAGGTCGGCGCGGCGGCGGCCCAGCAGCTGAGCGCGACCCTTGGTGCCCTCCCAGCACCAGCCGCTCAGCTGGCTCATCCGCCAACCGTCGTCGGTCACCGCCCCGTCCTCAGGCCGGGCGAGGGGCGAATCGCCGTCGGCGGCCGCGGTGGTCTCCAGGGTGATCTCCATCTCCCTGCCATCGACCCGGTAGACGACGTCACCCGGGGAGAGGGGGAGCTGGTGCCGGTGCCGCCAGAAGACGTCGATGGAACGTGCGAGGTGAAGCCCCACCTCCATGTCGGCACCCAGCGCCGCCCCGAGGAGCCCACCCGCCGCGATCAGCTCGGGCCCGGCCCCGGGGGCGGCCCCGGTCGCGGCGCCCGCGCCGATTGCCAGCCACCAGGCTCGCGGCCACGCCACTCCTGGGGCCCCGTGGGCGACGGCCATCGCCAGCGCGCTGAGGCCGGCCGCAGCCGCTGCTGCCATGAGCAGAGAGGCCGCTCCCAGGCTGCGCGAACCGGCCGCGCTGATCGCCGGCACGCAGAGGAAGAGGCTGAGCGGAGGGGTCAGCCCCGCGACCAGGGTCCGGGAGACGGCCTGTTCGCGCCGCGGATCCGTCCACTCCACCCCGGCACCCGCCCCACCTTCGGGCCGCCTGGAGGCACCCGTTCACCCCGGGAAGCAGCAGCACGGCCGCGATGAACCCGGCGATGTTCATGGCCACGAGCCAGGGCAGGAGCTGGGCCAGCTGCTGGGCCACCTGGGGAGCGGCAACTGACGCCTCGTCGAACACACCGAAGGCGAGGACGGGGACGGCCACCACGCAGGCCACCCCATGACGGAGCACGCCGCTCCGGAAGCCGGTCACCGCGTCACCCCAGCTCCGTGCCCGGCGCAGGGGATCGTGCCGCCGGAGCAGCACCACCAGGGCCGCGCCGATACCCAGCCAGAGGAGGGCCTCGGCGGTCTCGTCCTCTCCTCCGCCCACGTTTCCGAGCGTCTGGCCCAGCGCGGCGAGCGTCGCCGTCGCCAGGGCCGCGGCGACCGCCAGCTCGCCAGCCCAGGCAGCGTAGCGGCGGAGCGACTGGGCCAGGTTCCAGCCCACGCCGGTGAGGCAGGGGTGGGTGGCTTCCGCGGCTCGATCCTCGGTCCCGTACGCCGCCACCGCCGGTGGGGCAGGCGAAACCGATCCCCGCGGCAAGCCGCGCAGGTGCCGGGTCGCGGCGTGCGCCACGAGGAGGCCTCCATGATCTGAACGGACCGGCGCGCGGCCTGAGCCGGCTCACCCGCCTTCCCCTATCCAACGCCACGCGCACGCTGGCGTCCCGCAGATGGTGGTAGCGGTCGCAGCACAGAACCATGACGGCCGGCGGGGTCGGGTGGGACAATCCGCGGCACCGTGACATCCCAGGGCTCGTCGTTTCGCCACGCGGCGATGGCGGTGAGCCCGCTGACATGCCGTTGAGTGCGAGGTCGGCGGCACCGCTCCGGCTCGCCGTCTACGCCGCCCTCCTCGCGCTGGTCGCCGTCGAGTCCTGGGCGGCGCTGACTCACCTCACCCATTCGGACTTCGTCTTCTTCTGGGAGGCCGCCCGCCGCCTCTCCGCGCACGCCGATCCGTACAACGCCGTAGCGACCTCCGTGGCGGCCTGGAAACAAGTCGGGGTCGCTCATCCTCCCTACCCACTCCCCTACGCCTTTCTCCCGGAGGTGGCATGGCTGCTGACGCCCTTGGGCCACCTCTCATTCACAACGGCGAACGAGATCTGGCTCGCCATCTCACTCGCCAGCATCGCCGCTGCCCTGGGTGTGTTGATCGCGATCTCCCTTCGTCAGTCGCTGCGTCCTCGCGAGGCGACCCTCCTCGTCTGCGCAGCGACGGTCACGCTGGCGTCGGTGAGCGGAATAGCGGAAGGCCAGGTGGACGGCCCGCTGCTGCTCCTGGCGGCACTCGCGCTGGGCCTCCTCCCGGGGCGTCCGCTGGCGGCCGGAGCGATCCTTGGTGTGGCTGCTGCGATCAAACCCCAGATCCTCTGGCTGGTGCCCCTCGCCCTGCTGGTGGCGTGGGAGTGGCGGACGCTGGTGGGCATGGGAATCGGCGCTCTGGTGAGTGTCGGGCTTGGATTCCTCATCGTCCCCGTATCTCAGATGGGGGAATGGCTGCGACAGCTGATTCAGGGCCTGCCCACGCCGTCATCGACGGTGAGTCTTCCTGGCATCGTCACGGACTGGAGCGGCTCGACCGCCGCCCTGGTTGCAGCCGCCGGCCTGGCGCTCGTGACGTTGGTCGCGCTCTGGTGGGTGCGCGAGCGTCTCGACGCGCGCACCGCCCTCGGCCTCGGCATCGTGCTCTCACTGCTCATCGCACCCCACGACTACTCGCACGATCTGCTGCTGCTGGGGGTGCTGGCGGCCGCCGCCGGGCTGATCGCCGGGTGGTCGCGCACGCTGGCGGTCGCGGTGATCGCCCTGAACATCGCGAGCCTCATCGACGCGTGGCTGCCGGCTCGCTGGGATCACCTCGAGGCGCTGGTGATGATCGTCCTTGCGGTAGCGCTCATCTGGCAGGTGCGACCCACCGCACCGCTTCCGCCGGCGTCTCCTCCCAGGGGGCCACGGGAGATACCTGGCGGTCATCCCCGCTCGGGAATGGACGGGATCCGGCAACCGTCGCCACCACGATGAGCCCGAGGAGCGCGATGTGGTTGCCGAGGCTGGCCGTGTCACCCGAACGCGATCGCAGCGTCGGGAAGGGGAGATTCGAACTCCCGACCTCACGGTCCCGAACCGTGCACTCTAACCTGGCTGAGCTACTTCCCGATCGTCGGCATGATAGCAGCGGGGCTCGGGCGACCCGGACGCGACCCGCTCCCGGATCGGGCCCCAACTTGACCCGCGGCCCGAGGCCCGTCTAGGGTGGACCGGTCGATTGCCGAGCCCTGTCTCAGGGGTGGGCGGCCGCGCTGGGAGACTTCCAGATGGCCAAGGTCCTGATCCTGGCTGGGGACGCCGCCGAATCGCTCGAGGTGATGTACCCCTACCAGCGGCTTCTCGAGGAGGGCTACACCGTCCACATGGCGGCGCCCAGCCGCAAGAGCCTTCAGTTCGTGATCCATGAGTTCGTCGAGGGCTACGACACCTACACCGAGAAGGCGGGCTACAGGTGGCCGGCCGACCTCGCCTTCGCGGAGGTCGATCCCGCGGACTACGCCGCCCTGGTCATCCCCGGTGGCCGGGCTCCGGAGTACATCCGCAACGACCCCGACGTGCTGCGGATCATCCGGCACTTCTTCGCGGAGGAGAAGCCGGTGGCGGAGATCTGCCACGCGCCGCTCGCCCTGGCCGCCGCCGGCGTGCTCGCCGGGAGGCGCACCGCCGCCTTTCCCGCGCTCGCACCCGACGTCCGGGCCGCCGGGGCCGAGTACGTGGACGCCGCCGCCGTGGTCGACGGGATGATGGTCTCGGCCCGTGCCTGGCCCGATAACCCCTCCTGGATGCGCGCCTTCCTCGAGCTGCTGCGCCGGCACTATCCGCCGGAGACGAGGCGACGCTCCCAAGAGGTCTGACCGACGCCCGCCTCAGGACCCCTCCCCGAGCTTGCCCAGCTCGGCGACCTGGTCGTCGGTGAGCCCGAGCAGAGCCGCCTCGACGTTCTCCTCCAGGTGGGCGACCGAGGCCGTGCCCGGGATCGGCAGGATCACCTGCGAACGGTGCAGCAGCCAGGCCACGGCGACCTGCGAAGGGGTGGTCCCCAGCCTCTCGCTGAAGGCGGTGAGGAGGCCGCCGTGCCGGCTCAGGTCGCCCGTCGCCAGGGGGAACCAGGGGATGAACCCGATGTGCTCGCGCTCGCAGTGCTCGACGACATCCTCCGATCCTCGGTCCACTAGGTTGTACCGGTTCTGCACGGTCGCGATCGCGACGACGGCTCGGGCCGCCCTGATCTGGTCGACGCTGACGTTGGAGAGCCCGATGAAGCGGATCTTGCCCTCCCCCTGGAGAGCGGCCAGCTCGCCGACCTGCTCCTCGAGCGGCACTTGGGGATCGATGCGGTGGAGCTGGAAGAGCGGGATCTGCTCCAGCCGCAGCCGCCGGAGGCTCATCTCGCACTCCTGGCGCAGGTATTCGGGCCGGCCGACGGGGAACCAGAGGTTGGGCCCGGTGCGCACCATCCCGGCCTTGGTGGCGATCACGAGCTGGCTGGGATAGGGGTGGAGGGCGGTCCGGATCAGCTCCTCGCTGACGTAGGGGCCGTACGAGTCGGCGGTGTCGATCAGGTCGACACCCAGCTCGACGGCCCGCCGCAGCACCGCGATGGCCTGGTCCCGATCGGCGGGCTCTCCCCAGACCCCCGGCCCGGTGATCCGCATGGCGCCAAACCCGAGGCGATGCACCACCAGCTGCCCCCCGAGGGCAAACGTACCGCTGGAGCTCGCCGGTCGTTCGATGGTCGCATTCACCGTCTCGATCTCCTCAGTGTTCGCAGCAACTCACTCCCCCCGGCCGGCTCAATGCTGACACAGCCCCCTCGGAGCCCTCGAAACCATCCGGCGAGCGCCTCGGCGCGGGCTGCCGGAACTGCGCAGTCGCCTAGAATGATGGGCTTACCGACCACACGAACCAAGGCAGGCGACCAGATGAGCGCTGACGGCACCCACGACCAGGCTCCCGACGGCGAGCACCGGGGAGGGCTGCGCGTCAAGCGCGGCCTTGCCGAGATGCTCAAGGGCGGGGTGATCATGGACGTGGTCACCCCCGAGCAGGCCAAGGTCGCCGAGGAGGCCGGGGCGGTGGCGGTCATGGCCCTGGAGCGGGTCCCCGCCGACATCCGCCGCGAGGGTGGCGTCGCCCGCATGAGCGACGTCTCGCTGATCAAGGGGATCATGGCCGTGGTCACCATCCCGGTGATGGCCAAGGCGCGGATCGGGCACCTCGTCGAGGCCCAGGTCCTGGAGGCGCTCGGCGTCGACTACGTCGACGAGTCCGAGGTGCTGACGCCCGCTGACGAGGAGAACCACATCGACAAGTGGGCGTTCACCGTGCCCTTCGTGTGCGGGGCCCGCGACCTCGGTGAGGCCCTCCGCCGCATCGGCGAGGGGGCGGCCATGGTCCGGACAAAGGGGGAGGCCGGCACCGGCAACGTCGTCGAGGCGGTCCGCCACATGCGCGCGGTCCTGGGCGGGGTCCGGCGCCTCCAGGCGCTGCGCCACGACGAGCTGATGGCCGAGGCCAAGCGGCTCGGGGCCCCCTACGAGCTGGTGGTCGAGGTCGCCGAGACCGGCAAGCTCCCGGTCGTCAACTTCTCGGCCGGCGGCATCGCCACCCCGGCGGATGCCGCGCTGATGATGCAGCTCGGCGCCGACGGCAACTTCGTCGGGAGCGGCATCTTCAAGAGCGACGACCCCCTCGGTTATGCCAAGGCGATCGTGGCCGCCACCACCTACTTCGACAAGCCGGAGGTGATCGCCGAGGTGAGCGCAGGGCTCGGCAAGGCGATGCGCGGGCTCGATGTCGCCACGATGCCCAAGGAGGAGCTGCTCGCTACCCGCGGCTGGTGAGGGCGGCCTCCCGTCCGTGGGAAAGCCGTCACGTCTCCGGCGCCCGACCCTTCGGTAAACTGCCCGTAGTGACCGAGATGCCGCCGGTGCCGCCCCTCCGGGGTGGCTCGCGTGTCCGGGGGACCTGAAGCCATCGTTCGAGTAGGCGTGCTCGCACTGCAGGGGGATGTCCGCGAGCACCTCGCCGCCTTTGCCCAGGCAGGAGCCGAGGCGCTCCCGGTGCGGACCGCCGACGAGATCCTGAGTGTCCACGCCCTGGCGCTGCCGGGGGGCGAGTCGAGCACGCTCAGCCGTTTGATCCGCGTCTTCGGGCTGGAGGCGCCGCTCCGGCACCGCCTCGCCGGCGGGATGCCGACCTTCTCGACCTGCGCCGGCACCATCCTGCTCAGCCGGGCGATCCTCGACGGCACCGTCGACCAGCTCGCCCTCGGCGCTCTCGATCTGCGCACCCGGCGCAACGGGTACGGCCGTCAGGTGGACTCCTTCGAGTGCGACCTCGACGTCCCGGCGCTCGGCTCCGCCAGCTTCCGCGCCATCTTCATCCGGGCCCCGGTCATCGAGGGATGCGGCCCGGGGGTCGACGTGCTCGCCGCCCACGAGGGGCGGCCGGTGGCGGTGCGCCAGGGCCGGCACCTGAGCTTCACCTTCCACCCCGAGATGACCGGCGATCTCCGGCTCCACCGCCTCTTCCTCGATGGGGTGGGCGAGCTCCTGGAGAGTGACGCCCCGCTCCCCGCGGAGGGCAGCGCGGCGTGAACATCCGGGGCGCCTCCTTCCGAGACCTGGCCCGCATCGAGCAGCTCTACAGCGAGGCCGGCAGCGGTGACGAGCAGGCCCTCCAGCTCTCGCCCGACCACCCGGTGCCGCAGGCGACCCTGCTCCGCCTCTGGTATGCGCTCAGTCAGACGGTCTCCTCGCTGGTCCCCTTCAACGTCGGAGCCGTCGGGGACACCCTCTTCGTCGCCGAGACGCGTGAGGGGATCGTCGGATTCATCCAGGCGCAGGCCTCCGGGGATCGGGCGGGGACCCTCCAGATCCTCAACCTCTGTGTTGCCCCCACCGCCAGCGGCCACTTCGCCCGCTCCCAGCTGCTCACGCACCTCACCAACCACGGCCTGGAGCACGGCATTCAGCGCTTCGTCGTCCGGCTGCCCCTGGATCACCCGCTGGTCGGCACTTTCCTGGAGCAGGGCTTCGTCCAGCTCGCGACCGAGCAGATCCTCTACAGCGACGACGCACCGGCGACTCCCCAGACTGCCCGCAGCGTCAGTCTCCGACCCGCCCGGCCCGAGGACGTGGGGGCGATCTACCTCCTCTACCTGCGCACGACTCCGTCCCACGTCGCCAGCCTGGAGGGGTCGTCCCTCAAGGTCTGGCAGGCGGCCTTCGCCGAGGGCGCCCTGACCCGGCTCAACCACGACGACGTCCGCCACCTCGTGGTCGAGGAGCCGGGGGTGGTGGCCTGGGCCGCCATCCGGCCCGCCACGGCGACTCGTCCGACCCTGCTCTCCCTGATGTGCGACGGTCACAACCCGCGGCTGCGCGAGGCGGTGATCGACGCCGCGCTGCGGGAGGTGCCCCCGGGCCCGGTCTCCTCGGTGCTCCGCCACTACGACTCCGAGTTGATCCGCGGCCTCCAGCACCGCGGATTCGCGATCTACGGCACGCAGGTCCTGCTGGTCCGGGACCTGGCCAGCAAGGTCAGGTACCGCGTCGCGCCGGCGCGCAAGAAGCCGGTGCTGGTCCGCGCGCACCTGGCCCAGTCCGTGCCCGCCGGGGAGACCTCTCCCTCTCTCCGGGTCCTGAGCCGGAGGAGCGAGCGATCGCCGCTCCCCTAGTCCCCCGGGGAACCGCGAAAGCCGGTTCCGGGCCACCCGCCCCCTACCGCCCGTGACGGAGCGAAGAGTGAAGCCGCAGGCTTCGGCTCTGAGCGGAGGAGCCGGCGGTACGCGAGGCGAATACGGCCCCGCCTGGAAGGAGGAGCTGGCCCTCCTCTTCGAGGCCCTCCCGCCCCGGATCGCGCTCGCCGCCCAGGCCGCCGCGGCCGACCGGGGGGATCTGCTCGAGGTGGTGCTCGACCTCGGCCGGGAGCCCGAGGCGCGCTTCGTCGACGGCGAGGTCATCCTCGACCGGGTGCCGGTCGCCGATGCCGACATCGAGTACGTGGTCCAGCGCGTCGGCGACTTCGGCGATGACAACCGCGCCGGGATCGAGCGCACCCTGCATCGCATCAGCGCGATCCGCAACCGTGCGGGCGCCATCGTGGGGCTCACCTGCCGCGTCGGCCGGGCGGTGACCGGGACCATCGACATCATCAAGGACATCGTGATCCAGGGCCGCAGCATCCTCCTGCTGGGAGCCCCCGGCATCGGGAAGACCACCATGCTCCGCGAGTGCGCGCGGGTGCTGAGCGACGACGAGGGCAAGCGGGTGGTCATCGTGGACACCTCCAACGAGATCGGGGGTGACGGCGACATCCCCCATCCCGGGATCGGGCGGTCCCGGAGGATGCAGGTCCAGACCCCGACCAAACAGCACGCCGTGATGATCGAGGCGGTGGAGAACCACATGCCCCAGGTCATCGTCATCGACGAGATCGGCACCGAGCTGGAGGCGGCCGCGGCCCGGACCATCGCCGAGCGCGGCGTGCAGCTGGTGGGCACCGCCCACGGCATGACCCTGGACAACCTGCTGGTCAACCCCACCCTCAACGACCTGCTGGGCGGCATCCAGACCGTCACGCTTTCCGACGAGGAGGCGCGCCGCCGCGGCACCCAGAAGTCTGTGCTCGAGCGCAAGGCGCCACCCACCTTCGACGTCCTCGTCGAGATCCAGCAGCGCGACCGGGTGGCGGTCCACATGCCCGTCGCCGAGACCGTCGACGAGGCGCTCCGCGGCAAGTACAAGCCACCTCAGATCCGGATGCGTGGCGACGCGAGGCAGATCATCAGCCGGATCGAGACCGGGGGGCCACCCAGCCAGTTCGAGCCCCCGCCCTTCGGCGGTGGGGGACGGCGGCCTCGCGAGCGCGAGCACCGCCGGGGCGGCTTCGACGTCGAGCAGTACATCGCCAGCCAGCAGCGCGGCCGCCGCGAGCCCGGGGAGCGGGGGGGCAACGGCTCGCCCCGCCTCACCCCGCCGCTGTCGGTCTTTCCCTACGGGGTCTCGCGGAGCTACCTGGAGCAGTCGGTGCGCGAGCTCAAGCTGCCGGTGCGCATCCAGCACCACGTCGAGGACTCCGACATCGTCCTGACCCTCAAGAACTACTACCGGCGCAAGGATTCGCCGGTCCGGCTCGCCGAGTCGTCCGGCATCCCCATCGAGGTGCTGCGCAGCAACACCGTCTCCCAGATCAAGGGCGCGCTCTCCCGGGTCTACGGCGTCACCTCGCCCGACCCCACCGAGTCCGCGCTCCAGGAGGCGCGGGAGGGGATCGACCGGGTCCGGCAGCTCGGGGGTGAGGTGGACCTCTCACCCCAGAACGCCTACGTCCGCCGGCTCCAGCATGAGCTGGTCGAGCAGCACGAGATGGCCGCCCGCAGCCAGGGCGAGGAGCCGAACCGGTACCTGGTCATCCTCGGCCCGGCGGCCTCCTGACGACTGCGCCGCTTGGTGTGTGGGGCTCATACTCCGTGACCGTGTCGTCCTGGCCCGGTTTCTTCATCTCGCTGGAGGGGATCGATGGAGCCGGCAAGAGCACCCAGGGGGCTGGGCTTGCCGGTGAGTTGAGCCGCTCGGGCCGCGACGTCGTGACCCTGCGACCCAGCGACACCCAGCTCGGCGACCTGGTCCGCGGCTACCTGCTCCAGCATCACCAGGTCCGGATCGACCCCTGGACCGAGGCTCTGCTCTTCATCGCGGGGCGCGTCCAGCTCCTCCGCGAGCGCATCCTCCCGGCGCTCCAGGCCGGGGCCGTGGTGATCGCCGACCGGTACGCGGACTCGACCCTCGCCTACCAGGGCGCGGGGCGCGGCCTCCCCGTCTCGGCGCTGCAGTGGCTCCACGCCCAGGCCTGCAATGGCGTCTGGCCGGACCTCACCTTCCTGCTCGAGCTTCCCCGCCCGACCGCCGAGGACCGTCAGCGCTCCCAGCAGCTCCCCCTCGACCGTTTCGAGACCGCCGCCGACGGCTTCCACAATGCCGTCCAGCAGGGCTTCGTCCAGCTCGCCACCGCCGACCCGTCCCGGATCGTCCGGATCGACGCCAGCCGGCCCCCCGCCGTCGTCCTCGCCGAGATCCAGGGGGTGGCGTTGCGGCGGCTGACCGACCATCTCGTGACGGCGCCGGCCGCCGAGGAGGAACCCCGGTGAGGCTGGTCCTCGCCATCGTCCACAGCAAGGACGCGAACGGTTGCGTCATCGCCCTGAACGACGCGGGCTTCGCCTGCACCCGTCTCGGCAGCTCAGGCGGCTTCCTGGACCGCGAGAACGTCACCCTCCTGATCGGTGTCGAGGCGGCCCAGGTCGACACGGTCATCGACCTGATCCGGAGCCGTGCCAAGCGGCGCAACGAACGGTTCCAGGCCGCCGCTGCGGCGGGACCCGCGCCGAGCACGGCCGCGCCGCATCCGGTCGACGTGGAGGTCGGTGGCGCCACCGTCTTCGTGCTCGCGATCGACCGCTTCGAGCGTCTGTAGCTTCACGCGGCCGTCCGCGTGGGCGCTGGCAGTGCCGGCGCTCTTCCTGGTGCTGGGCGGAGGCATCCTGATCGCGACCTCGCGGCGGTTCCGCCGGGCGCGCTGACCCGGCTGTGCCCGCGCGTCGCCCTCAGGAGGGCTGGCCGGTGGTGACCGCCTCGCCGCCGGCCAGCTCGAGCACCACCTCGCCCGGCGTCACCACCCGCTCCACCCGGGTACCGCTCAGGTGGACGCGGACTCCGCGCACGCCCGCAGCTCCCGGGGCGCCGGGCTCCCAGCCGTCGGCATAGAGGGCCCGTGCCTCCCCCCAGGTCGTGGCGTTGCGGAGCTGGCGGCCGTCCGTGAAGCCGAGGATCCCGGGCCGGGTGGGGTAGCCGAAGCCGACCTGGCCACCGCTCGAGAGGAACGCCCGTACCTCGGAGAGCGGCCTCCCCTCCGGAAGCGGTGATGGCTCCGCCAGCAGGGCGTCGGCCAGGGCCGGCATCTCGCCGCTCCCCGCCATCTCCCGCACGGCGATCCGCGCGGCATGGCGCCCGGCCCGCTCGCGGCGTCGCCGCTCGGTGGCGATCTCCTCCTGGCGGGCATGGATCTCGCGCAGCTGCCGATCATACGGGGACATCGCCGTCCGGGTCGCGCGCTCCGCCTCGGCGAGCCGGGCCGCCTCGGCATCCAGGTCGGCCGTCTCCAGGTCGCGGAGCCGGCCCGGGTCGACTCGGGACGGGAGGAGGGGAGGCGGGATCGGCTCGGGCGTCTCGGTCATCGCACTCGATCATGGCGCCACGGCGGCCCCGCTGCGAGTCCGGGATGACCACGCGCCCGCCCTGTGGGGTAGCGTGCCCCTTCGTGGCCGAGACCTCCGAGCCGATCCGCGTCCAGCGTGAGGGAGCTGCAGCCCTCGTGACCATCGCCCACCCGCCCGCCAACGCCGTCAGCCGCGCCGTCGCGGCCGCGCTGCTGGAGGCGCTTACCGCCGCGGAGACCGACCCGGCCTGCCGCGCGCTGGTACTCACCGGCGACGGCGACCGCTACTTCTCGGCCGGCGCCGACCTGACCGAGTTCCCCCGCGACGCCGACGATGTCACGGCTTCTGTCGAAGTGACTCGGAGGCTGGAGGCGTCGCGTCTGCCGGTGGTCGCCGCGGTCAACGGCTACGCCCTGGGCGGCGGTTGCGAGATCGCCCTGGCCTGTGACCTGCGCATCTGCAGTGAGAACGCCCGCTTTGGTCAGCCCGAGATCACGCTCGGCATCATGCCCGGCTGGGGCGGCACCCAGCGGCTGCCCCGCCTGCTGGGCCGGGGGCGTGCGCTGGAGATGCTCCTGACCGGGGAGCAGATCGACTCCGCGCGTGCGCTCGAATGGGGTCTGGTCACCCGGGTCGTCCCCGCCGGCGATCTCCGCACGACGGCTCTCTCGCTCGCGAACCTGATCGCCATGCGCCCTCCGCTGGCCGTCGCCGCCATCAAGCGCGCGGTCCGCACGGGCCTCGAGGGGTCCCTGGAGGACGGGCTGCTTCGCGAACAGGAGGAGTTTGCCCGCCTTCTCGCCACGGAGGACGCGCGCGAGGGGCTCGCCGCCTTCCGGGAGAAACGCACCCGTCCGCCCACCTGGCGCGGCCGGTGAGGTTCTGGCGACGGCCGCGGGTCGCATGAGCGCTGCGCACCCGTCGCATTGGCGCGGCTGCCAATGATCGTCTCAATCATCAGCCCCATTGCCCTGGTGGCCCTGTCCGGGACGTCGTTCACGCTCACTGCGCTGAGATGGGGGCGCCTGGTCCAATTGATGCGCCAGTCGCGGCGTCCCGACCGGCGCAGCGGTGACCTCCGGGGTCGGGTGCGCGCCGCCCTGGTCGATGTCCTCGGCCAGGGACGGCTGCTGCGCTGGCCCTACGCGGGGGTGCTCCACGCGATCGCCCGGTGGCCGCGGCGCTCAGCCATCTCTTCACGCCACTCGGCACGGGCAGCGGCGCGCTGATCGCGCTCCACGGGATCTTCTTCTGGGCGCACCTCGTCCTGGTCTTCGGTTTCCTCGTCTACCTCGGCCACAGCAAGCACCTGCACATCGTCACCGCCGCCGTCAACGTCGTCCTCCGCGAGCAGCGACCGCGAGCACGTCTGCGTCCCATCGACATCGACGCCGTGATGTCGGCCCCCGACGAGAGCGATCGGCACTTCGGCGCCGCCGCTCTCGAGCACTTCTCGTGGAAGGACGTGCTCGACCTCTACAGCTGCACCGAGTGCGGTCGCTGCCAGTCGCACTGCCCCGCCTACCTTACCGGCAAGGTGCTCTCCCCCAAGACACTGATCACCGACCTGCGCGACGCCGCCTACGAGCAGCTCAAGGGCGGCTACGACGCCAGCCGGCACGCTGCCCACCCCGAGCCGGGGACCGGCTCCGCGGAGGGACAGCGGGCGGGTGAGCCGGTGATGTGGGTGACCGGCGGCGGGCCGGCATCCGTCCGCGACATCCCCGGCAGCTTCCAGCCGTCATGGCTCTCTCCCGACCGGGTGGGCACCGCCGTTGCAGGAAACGGCGGCGAGCGTCCCCTGATCGGTGGCGTCATCGGCGAGGAGACGCTCTGGGCGTGCACCATGTGCGGGGCGTGCATGGACCAGTGCCCGGTGTTCATCGAGCACGGCGTCCCCCCGGACCCCGGGTTGACACGCGACTCGCCGTTACCGTAGTGTCCAGGCTGTGCCGCCCGAGCGCGGCGTGTCTCCCAACGTCCTATCCCGTGCGCACTCACGAGGTTCGGTGACCGGTCACGTGACGTCGCAGCAGTTCCGGTGATGCGGGTACTCGCAGTCACCGCCAACAAGGGTGGCGTGGGAAAGTCCACCCTGGCCTTTCAGGTTGCCGCCGAGCTGGGCCGCCGGGGGCTGCGGGTGCTCGCCGTGGATGCGGACAAGCAGGCCGACCTCACCCGCTACGCCCGCGGCCCCCGCCTCGCCGGCCTGGGCCTCGACGCCGTCCTGGCGGACCCGCCCGCGTCGCTCGACCCCCGCCCCTACATCGGCTCGGTCTCCGACAACCTGGACCTCCTGGGCAGCTCGCCCCGGCTCGCCGACGCGGACCTGGTGCTCCAGTCGGCCGAGGGCGGCCCCTTCCTCATCCAGCGCTGCCTCGCGGTCGTCGCCGGCGCCTACGACTGGGCGGTGATCGACACCGGCCACTCTGAGCCGGTCATCGCCGCCGTGCTGGTGGCCGCCGACCAGCTCCTGATGCCGACCACCGCCAGCTCGCCGGACGCCCGGCACGCCGGGGACATGCTCCAGACCGCCGTCCGGGTGCGTGAGGGGCTGGGCCTGGAGACGGGCGACCTGCTCCAGCGCTCCCTGATCACGATCTGGCGGCGCCAGCACAACGGGGTCGCCGACGCCGAGGTCATCGAGAATCTCCAGCGCCGCTTCGGCGACCTGGTCTGCGCGGTGATCATCCCGCACAGCTCGCGCATCTCCGAGGCCAACGACCAGCGGCTCACCGTCCGGGAGCACGCCGAGATGTTCGGAACCGCTCGCGATCGACCGCTTCGGGCCGCGGTGGACGCCTACGAAGCGATCACCGACCATCTCCTGGCGCGTGCCGGTGAGACGGCCGGCGACGCCTCCGGGCTCCGCCTTCTCGAGGAGATCGACGGCGAGGAGCCGGACCTCGCCCAGGTGGCGTCGGCGATCCGCCGGCTCAAGTCGCGGCGGGGTCTCGACGACGACGAGCTGGCCGAGGTGCTCGGCCGCTCGGTCGATTGGGTCCGGAACACCCTCGCCTTCGGCACCCGGTACCCCGAGGGCGAGGACCGTCTCACCATCCGGCCTGCGCCCCGCTCCACGGCCCGGGAGTTGGCCGGCTCGCGGCCTCCGCGGTGGCGTCCCTGAGCGGGGCCGAGGCCCCTCGCTTCGTCCGCGACCGGCTCACCTGGCTCGGCTACGTCAGCATCTCGACCTATGCCTTCTACGTGTACGCCCTGGGCCCGGTGGTCGCCTTCCTCCGTCAGGAGCTGCACCTCACCTACACCCTGACCAGCCTCCACGCCACCCTCTGGTCGGTGGGTTCGGTGCTGGCCGGCCTGAGCCTCCACCGCCTCGCCCGGCGTCTCGGCCGCCGCCGCCTCTTCTGGCTGGCCGCGGTCACCACCGCGGTGGGGGCGCTCCTCTTCATCGCCGGGCACGCCGTCGAGGTCACGCTGCCGGCGGCGCTCATCCTGGGCACCGGGTCCACGCTGGTGGGGGCGGTGAGCTCGGTCTTCCTCGCCGACCGGCACGAGCAGCAGCGCGACCGCGCCCTGGTGGAGGCCAACCTCGGGGCGAGCGGCGTCGGCGCCTTCGTCCCGGCCCTGCTCGGCGTGCTGGCCCTGACCGTGGGCGGCTGGCGGTCCGCGCTGGTGCTGCCGCTCCTCGTGCTGGGCGCGCTCTTCCTGGTCCTGGGACGGGTTCCCATGCCCAGGCCGCCAGTCGCGGTGCTGACCGTCGGGAGGATGCCCCGAGCTTTCTGGGCCCCCTGCGTGCTGGTGGCCCTGGCCGTGGGGATCGAGTTCTGCGTGCTCTTCTACGCCGTCCCGCTCCTCGGCATCGGTGCCCGGCTCTCCACCGCCGACGCCGCAGCCGCTCTCAGCCTCTTCGTGGCCGGCGAGTTCGCCGGTCGGTTGGCGGGAGCGTGGCTGACGCGGCGGCCGGGGCGCACGACCCTTCTCGTCGGCATCGCCTTGGGGATCGCCTTTGCCGGTTTCCTCGTGCTCTGGCTCGGCCGGGTCATCCCCCTTGAGGTCGTGGGCCTCTTCGTCACCGGCCTCGGTATCGGCAACCTCTATCCGCTGACTCTCGCCCTGGCGCTGGGAGCCGGCCGTGGCAGGACCGCCCAGGCGATGTCCCGGGTCCAGGTGGGGATCGGGATCGCCATGGGCGTCGCCCCCCTCCTCCTCGGCGTCCTCTCCGACCACGTCGGGGTGGTTCGAGCTCTCGCCGTCGAGCCGGCCCTCATCCTGGTCGCGGTGCTCGTGCTGCTGGTCGTCGTCCGCGGAGGTCGCGGCGAGCCGGCCACCGCGTGAGCTGTGGCAGCGGACGGGGAACCGCTGATCCGGCCAGCGCATCCGATGCGCGGCGGACCGTCTACCCCTCCGCGCGTCCTGCGTGGCGCTCGCCGACTACGAGGGTGGCCAGCCCCGCGGCGAGGAAGCACAGGCCCGCACCCGCGCCCGTGACCGTTGACGGCGCAACCCGCGTCGCCATGCCGACCACCAGGGCGGCGGCCGCGATCCCGGTCAGCAGCGCCCCAGCTCGTGCCAGAGACCGGTTACCCAGCGCACGTGAGAGAGGGAAGAAGTGCACACCGACCACGAGGCACACCCATGCCGGTATCCACGTGGCTCGGCCGGCGGCGGCCAGAACCGCCGCGCCGATGCCGGCCAGGGCGAACTCCACGAGCACGATGATCCGGAATCGCCGGCGGACGGTGCGGTCGCTGACCGCGGTCCACCGGGCGCGGGAGCGGGCGGTGACCACGATTCCGGCCACTGCAACAAGGACAGAGAGGATGCTGCCCACGGCAAGAGGGACGACCAGCCATGGCGGCGCGGCAGCCTGGCCCCACCCGAACCACCCGGCGGCGAAGCCTCCCTCGACCACCGCGTAGATCCCCCGTTCGCGCTCCGCCGGGAAGAGGTTCTTGCGGGCAATGCTCCGAGTGTCGGTGAGCTGCTCAGCTGCTGGCATTCGCGATCTCGCATTCTTCAAGGTGCAGTCGCCGGCCGATTCTAACCGCGCGAGGACCCGTCGGCAGAGGGTCTGCTCCTCAGACCTGGATCACGGTGACGAGCGTTTCCAGGCCTGAGAAGTCGTCCGGGTTGCGCGTGTAGACCGTCAGCCCGCGCGCATGGGCGCTGGCCGCGATGAGGAGGTGGGCGACCCGCCCGCGGTGCGAACGCCCAGAGAGTGCCACCGCAGCGACCACCTGGCCGTAGCTGCGCGCCGCCGCGCGGTCGAAGTCGATGGGGTCGAAGAGCGCCTCGGCCTGCTGGAGCCTGGCCTGACGGCGCGCGCGCTCCGCCGGCTCCGCCGCCAGGTGCGGCCCCGCCGCCAGCTCGGCGAGGGTAATGGCCGACACCGCCACCTCCTCGGGCAGGGCGGCCACCACCCGCGGATCGTCCCAGTCGATGACGACCGAGGTGTCGAGCAGCCCCGCCGTCACTCGGAGATCTCCCGCTCCAGCCCCTGGTTGACGACTCGGTCCAGGTCGGCCTGGAACGCCCCACGGTCAATGTGAGGACCGTGCGCTGCCACCTCGGCCAGCTCCGCCCTGGGCACGAAGGTGCGCCGGCCGCCGCGTACAGGGCGCAGCTCGGCGACGGGGGTCCCGTTTCGGGTGATCACGAAGCTCTCGCCCGCGCTCACCGCGGCGATGATCGCGGCATTCTGGTTGCGCAGCTCCCGCTGCGGGATGGTATTGCTCACCCGCCAAGTGTAGCACTATGAGCTACGATCTGCTACGGCTCCATCTCGGGCGGCGGGGACGCCCGGTCCCTCGGGGGTCGGCGTCCGGCCGAAGGCGGCGAGGTAGGCCGGGTCGGGCCGTCCCTGGATGTGGTGGACGTAGGGCACCAGCACCCGGGACACCAGCACCTGCAGAGCGGCGGCGATCGGCACGGCGAGGAGCGACCCGATCAGGCCGGCGAGCACCCATCCCACCACCAGGGCCAGCACCACGGCTAGCGCGGGAAGGGCGAGCACCCGGTTCATCACCACCGGCACGACCGTGTTGGCATCCACCATCTGGAACACACCGAGCACCACCAGCACCAGCACGGGGTACTCCGGCGACACCGTGAGGCCGAGCAGCGCCGCCGGGACCACGCCGAGGATGGCGCCGATCATCGGGACGGCTGCGGCGATGCCGGCGAAGAGGCCGAGAAGGATGGGGCTGGGCAGCCGGAGCACGGCGCAGGCGATACCGGTCGCGACGCCGACCACGACCATGTTGATCGCGACCGCTCGGAGGTAGCCGCCCATCCGGTAGCCGGTGTCCTGGATGACCTCGATGACCAGCGCCTGGGCGCGGGGCGGGAAGAGGTCGACCACGAACGACTTGAGCCGGTCGCTGGTGGTGAGCCAGAGGAAGCTCATCACCAGCACCAGGATCAGATCGGCCACGGCCCCGGCGATGGTCCCGCCGATGGTGACCAGGTCCTGGCCGGCCTGTCCCAGGGCGCCCTCCACCTGGCCGGTGAGCTGGGCGTTGCTGATGCCGACGTGCCTCTCGACCGTGGTGATGAAGTGGACCGCGGATTTCTGGTACGCGGGGAAGTGCCTGGCCAGGCTCTCCGCCTCGCTCACCACCGGCTGGACCAGCAGGGCGACGATGACCACCAGAACGGCGAGCACCAGCAGGTAGACGACGGCGATGGCGGCGGCGCGCGGGAGGTGCAGCTCCTGGACCCGGGAGACGAGTGGCCGCACCCCCTCGGCGATCACCACAGCGATCAGGAAGAGGAGCACGAGGCTGGCGACCTGGACGATCAGAAAGACGAGGGCGAGGACCAGCAGGACGATGAGCGCCGCCCCGACCAGCGTGCGCATCTTCACCACCTGGCGCACGTCACGCCTGCGCTCCCCGAGGTGCGGGGGGACGGGTGCTGGCTCGGCGGGCGCTGCGCCCTCGCTCCGGCCTCCCCGCGCCGCCGGCTTGCTGGTCTCGGACACGGCGCCAACCGTAGCAGGGATCGCCGGCCTTCACGGCGCCACCGCGCAGATGAGCCGAGCCCAGGTCAGAGGCCGGTCAGGCGGACTCCCACCGAACGATGGGACAGGCGATTGATGCTGAGCAGAAGGACGGTCAGCTGTTCGAGGTGGTGGGCGTTGCCGAGACGGCCCGCGTCCACCACCCGCAGCCCGGGGATGACGCCGGCGATGCGGCGGACGTCCGCCTTGGCTCCGTCGTCATCGCCGCAGAGGAGGACATCCTCGTCGAGGTCCCGGTCGAGGCGGCTCAGGTGCACGCTGCTCACGGTGTGGAAACCGCCCACGATCCGGCTGGTGGGGAGCAGCGCCGCAACCTGTTCCGCGGCCGAGCCCTCGGCGACCTTCACCGCCACCGGGCCGAGCGCCGGGTCGAAGCGGACCGGGACCGTGGTGCTGACCACCACCTTGCCGGCGAGTGGCCCGGCAAGATCGGGGAGGAGTCCCGTCTGCGCTTCGTAGGGGACGGTCAGGATGGCCAGGTCCGCGCTGGCCGCGGCGTCGGCGTTGGTGGCGCCCCTGATCCTCGTCACTCCGCCCAGAGCCGTGACCCGTTCAGCGGCGTCGAGGGCGTGTCGCAGGTCGCGGGAGCCGATGATGACGGGCAGGCCTCCGCGGGACAGCCGGAGTGCAAGCCCGGGGCCGAGCCGGCCGGTACCGCCGATCAGGGCCACGGTCTGAGGCATCTGCCAAGTCTATGGGGTGCAGCCCCCGGCGCCGGTTGAGACGCCCGCTCGGTCAGAATGGGTGATCCGAGCGGGCCGCTGGCCCAGGTCGAGGGAGTGGAGCAGATGGAGTTCCGTCGCGTCGGCGAGTCTGGGCTTGAGGTGTCGGTCGTCGGGGTGGGGTGCAACCAGTTTGGCCGCCGGGTGGACGCCGCCGGGGCGGCGCGCATCGTGCACGCGGCCCTCGACGCCGGGGTCACCTTCTTCGATACCGCCGACGTCTACGGCGGCGGCGAGTCCGAGCACCTTCTGGGGGCGGCGCTGCGCGGCAGGCGTGATGCCGCCATCGTGGCGACCAAGGTGGGCGCTCAGATGGGGGAGGGCGTGTACAACGCGGGCGCGTCGCGCCGCCACATCCGCTCCGGGGTGGAGGCCAGCCTGAACCGGCTCGGGACCGACTGGATCGACCTCTACCAGATCCACGTCCCCGACGCCGACACGCCCATCGAGGAGACCCTCTCGGCGCTCGACGACCTGGTCCGCGAGGGCAAGGTCCGCTACATCGGCTGCTCAAACTTCAGCGGCTGGCAGATCGCCGACGCCGATTGGACCTCGTACATCCACCATTCCAACCGCTTCGTCAGCGCCCAGAACGAGTACAGCCTGCTCAACCGCGGTGCCGAGGCCGACGTGGCCCCGGCCTGTGAGCACTTCGGCCTCGGCCTGATCCCGTACTTCCCCCTGATGCGGGGCCTGCTCACCGGGCGGTACCGGCGCGGTGAGACCGCCCCCGAGGGGGGCCGGCTCTCCGGCGAGGCGGGCGACGAGTTCCTCACCGACGCCAACTTCGACATCGTCGAGGGCCTCTCCGCCTACGCCCGCCACAAGGGGACCGACCTCCTCGGCGTCGCCATCGGGGGGCTCTTGGCCCAGCCGGCGGTGGTCTCGGTGATCGCGGGGGCGAGCCAGCCCGAGCAGGTGCTGGCCAACGTCGAGGCCGCGGAGTGGGTGCCGAGCCCGGAGGACCTCGAGGAGCTGGACGCTATCGCACCCTCGCGGCGACCGCCCGGCGAGTAGCTCGCGTGAAGCTTCTCGAGTACCAGGCCAAGCGGCAATTCGCCCGGGTCGGCATCGAGGTGCCCGCGGGCCGGCTGGCCCGCACTCCTGACGAGGCCGCCGCCGCCGCTCGTGAGCTGGGCCGGGTGGCGGTCAAGGCCCAGGTGCCGATCGGCGGGCGGGGCAAGGCGGGCGGCATCGCCGTCGTCTCCTCGCCCGAGGAGGCGCACCGCGAGGCTGCTCGCATCCTGGCCATGGAGATCCGCGGCTACCCGGTGCGCTCGGTCTGGTGTGAGGCCGGGCTCGAGATCGCCCACGAGCTGTACCTGGGGATCACCCTCGATCGCGATCGCCGCCGCCTGGCGCTGATCCTCTCCGCCGCGGGCGGGATGGAGATCGAGGAGGTGGCGGCCACGTCCCCGGAGCGGATCGCCAAGCTCTGGCCCGATCCCTTTGCCGGTCCCCGGCCGTTCGAGGTGCGCGAGCTCGCCTTCTCGGCGCTCGCTCTCGCACCCGCGCTGACCGAGGCGCGGGGCCGCCTCGCCTCCGCCCTGGTGCCCCTCGCCCAGACGCTCTACCGGCTGGCCGTGGACCTCGACGCGGTCACCTGTGAGATCAACCCTCTCGCCCTCACCGCCGACGGCCGGCTGATCGCCGCCGACGGCAAGCTGGAGGTGGACGAGAACGCCGAGTACCGGCACCGAGAGCTGGCCGCCGAGCTGGCCCTCGATCTGGAGGGCGAGGACGGCCGCACCGGTGAGGACCCCTACGAGGCCGAGGCCAAGCGGCGCGGGCTCACCTACGTCCACCTCCCCGGCGGCAGCATCGGCTGCATCGGTAACGGCGCCGGGCTCGCCATGAACACCCTGGACCTGGTCCAGCAGGTGGGGGGCCGGCCCAACAACTTCCTGGACATCGGCGGCGGCGCCAACGCCGAGAAGGTGCGGAGCTCGCTCGCCATGATCCTGAGCGACCCCGATGTCCGCGGCGTCTTCATCAACATCTTCGGCGGCATCACCCGCGGCGACGAGGTGGCCCGGGGCATCGTCCAGGCCCGCGACGAGCTGGGCATCACCCTGCCCCTGGTGGTGCGGATGACCGGCACCAACGAGGAGGAGGGCCGCCGCATCCTCGCCGAGGCGGGAATCGTGCCGGGGACCAGCGCGCCCGAGGCGGCGCGCAAGATCGTCGAGCTGGTGGGGGGCGCCCGCTGATGGCCATCCTCGTCGACGCTTCCACCCGGGTGCTGGTCCAGGGCATCACCGGCCGCGAGGGGAGCTTCCACACCCAGCAGATGCAGGCGTACGGCACCCAGGTGGTCGCCGGCGTGGTGCCCGGCCGGGGCGGGGGCGAGACCCTCGGCGTCCCCATCTTCGACACCGTCGCCGAGGCGGTGGCCAGGACGGGAGCGGACACCGCCTTCACCATCGTCCCGCCCGCCTTTGCCGCCGACGCCGTGATGGAGGCGGCCGCCGCCGGCCTCCGGCTCGGGATCTGCGTCACCGAAGGCATCCCGGTGCTCGACATGGTCAGGGCCACCGCGTTCGTCGCCGGCAGCCCGATGCGCCTGATCGGGCCCAACTGCCCGGGCGTGATGACCCCGGGGCAGGCCAAGATCGGTTTCATTCCCAACCACGTCGGCCGTCCGGGGCGGGTCGGGGTGGTGGCGCGGAGCGGCACCCTCACCTACGAGGTGATCCAGGGCCTCTCCGAATCCGGGTATGGCGAGACGACGGCGGTGGGCATCGGGGGCGACCCGGTGCTCGGCTCCACCTTCGTCGACATCCTCCCCCTCTTCGCGGGCGACCCCGCGACCGAGGCGGTGGTGCTGGTCGGAGAGATCGGGGGTTCGGACGAGGAGAGGGCCGCGGAGTGGATCCGCTCGTCCGGGTTCGACCGCCCGGTGATCGCCTTCATCAGCGGGCGGACGGCTCCCCCGGGGAAGCGGATGGGCCATGCCGGGGCGATCATCAGCGGGACCACGGGGTCCGCCCAGGGCAAGATCGACGCTCTCTCCGCCGCGGGAGCCGCCGTCGCCGACACCATCGAGGACGTGGTTCGACTGGTTGGCGAGAGGCTGACGCCCTAACAGGGCGTACCCGGCGTGGCCTCGGGCCCGCGCTCGGGCGCTGCCACCGGGTGGGGTGTGGCCTCGGCCTCGGCTCGGAGGCGCCCCCTCAGCTTTGCCTGGTACATGGCCGAGTCGGCGCTGCGCAGGATGTCGTCGGGACGCTCCCGGCCCGTGGCACTCAGGGCCGCTCCGACGGCCGCGCTGATGACCACCTCCTCACCGTCGATGTCGTAGGGGGCGCAGAGCCGGCGGGAGATGTCGTCCGCGATCGCGTCCACATCCGCGGGGGCGCGCACGTCCTCCAGCAGCACCGCGAACTCGTCACCACCCAGGCGCGCCGCGGTGTCGCTCTGGCGCAGGCGCTGACCGATCCGCTCCGCCACCTTGACGAGCAGCTGATCCCCGGCCAGGTGCCCGAGATTGTCGTTCACCTGCTTGAAGCCGTCGAGGTCCAGGAAGAGCAGTCCGATCCGCGCTTCGGGATTGCGCCGCGCACGCGCCAGGGCCTGGGTCAGGCGGTCGAGGAAGAGAGCGCGGTTGGGCAGTCCGGTGAGGGCGTCATGGTGGGCGCCGTAGCGCAGCTTCTCCTCCAGCTCGCGCTGGGCGGTGACATCGGTCAGCGAGCCCACCAGGCGCGTGGCGGAGCCGTCCGGCGCGGCGCGGACCGCGAGCGCCTGGCAGCGCATCCACCGGTGGGTGCCGTCGGCGGCGCGGAGGCGGTGCTCGCACTCCACCACCTCCAGCTTGCCATCGACGCACTCGCTCAACGCCTGACGCAGTCGGGGCAGGTCGCCGGGATGCACCCGCCCGAACCATTCGTCGGGGCTGGTCCCCACCTCAGATCCCTGGTGGCCGATCATCGTCTTCCACCGGTCCGAGTAGTAGACGCTCGAGGTGCCCAGCTCCCAATCCCAGAGACCGTCGTTGGCCGCCCGCGCCGCCAGCGCGTAGCGCTCCTCACTGCGCTGGATCTCCTCGACCAGGTCGCGTTCGCGCTTGTAGGCCCGGGCCAGGTCTTCGGTCTGGGAGCGGAGCCATTCGGTCATCACCTCGCGCTCCACCGCGACGCTGACCAGGGCGCTGTTCTCGAAGTGCAGATCCCGCCCCGTGACCTGGGTGACCTCGACCGGGGCGACCATGGCCATCAGCCCCAGATCCATGCCGTTGGTCCTCACGGGCATCACCATCCCGATGTCGCCGGGTGCCCACTGCGCGCTCTCGAGGAGCCCAGCGGGGGGGAAGTCCTCGACCCGGACCTGGGCGGGGAGCTCGGGGAGCGGCGGGCCCTCCCGCGCGTAGATGCCCGTCATGGTCAGGAGATGCTGGCGCTCCCCACCCTCCTCGCGGTCCGCCGACCAGAGACCGAGGCAGCCCGCCCGCGCCGTGGTGTGATCGAGCCAGCCGAGGGATCGGGGGTCGCCGGTGCTGCCGCTCACCAGGGCCATGCTCAGCTGGTGCTCCCGGCGCATCTGCAGGTTGAGCACGGTGTTGGCCGTCGACTCGCGTTGTGCCAGCAATCGGGAGAGCTCCACCAGGATCTCGGTGATGCCGGCCTGCAGATGCGCCGTCTCCTCGGCGGGGTCCCGGGCCGCCTCCAGTTCCTGCCAGTAGCGGCGCGCACAATTCACGCTCGCCGTGATCGTGGTCCAGCGCGGGCTGATCGAGAAGAGCGCCTGGGCCGCCTTGCGGTGGGCGTATCCCGAGGCCTGGTCGCCCTCCTTGCCCGGCTCCGCGCAGCGCACGATGGCCTCCACCGCCACGTCGAGCGCTGCGGACTGCTCGGGGGGCAGCGATTCCATCCCGCTCAGGAGTCGCTGGAGCCGGAACCGGAGCCGGTCCTTCGGACTGGTGGGGAGAGCGGTGCCCGGGTCGCCGAGCACCTCCGGCGCCGAGCCGGTCGCGCAGCCGCAGGACTCCCGGGCGACGAAGGACGTCGGCACCCGATGGACTTCCGGCGCCGCCTCACGGCCCGCCACCAGGTCGAGGAGCAGGGTGGCGGCGCGGTGACCGGTGGCGCTGAAGGTCTGCCGCACGGTCGAGAGCGTCGGGCGGACCGACGACGACGCCTGCACGTCGTCGAAGCCGACGACCGCCTGGTCGTCAGGCAGGTCCAGCCCCGCCTCGGAGAGCGCCTTCATGAGGCCCAGCGCGTTGTAGTCGGTGGCCGCGAAGACGGCGGTCGACGGCATGCCTGCGGCGAGCATCGCCCTCCCCGCCTCCTCGCCCGTCCCCTCCAGGTTGTCGGCGGTCTCGAAGAGGAGGCTTGCGTCCGGCTCGATGCCGTGGTCGACAAGCGCCTCCCGGTAGGCCTCGTAGCGCTCCCGCGTATCCGTCTGGAAGAGGCTGCCCACGAAGGCGATGCGCCGGTGACCGTGCTCGACGAGGTGGCCCATGGCCTGGAGGACCCCGATGCGGTTGTCCGCCTGCACCACCGGGCAGGAGAAGCCCTCCACCTCCTCGCTGAGGAGGACCACGGGCTTGCCGGCGTCGCGCAGGGCCTCCAGGTACGACCGGTCGACCGCGTTCACCACGACGATGAATCCGGCCACCTGGTCCCAGGCCGCCCGGAGGGTGTAGTGCGGCACCTGGGCGTCAAGGCTACCCTGGCTCGGGTCGAGGGTCTGGATCGCGACCAACCGGCCACCGGCGCCGGCGACCGTGTCGGAGATCGCGGAGAGCACTCCGCTCATGAAGCTGCCGGCGATCAGGGGAGACAGGACCCCGATCCTGAGCTGCCCGTCCCGCCTCTCGGCCACCGGCCATGCCTCCAACGCTGCGGCACTTGACCGCATCGACGGCGGTCTGTCAACGCCAGCGGGTCACGCCCGTGCGCGGTCGGCCAGTGGAGGCGCAGTCTTGCGCGGATTCTGGCACCTGGGTGGAGCGATTTCCCGGCTGCCGGGGAGTTGTCATCATCTCGCCACAATCCTCCCGCCGGAACTCGCGTAACACCCTGGACGGACCGGGTTCCGCGCGGTGGTCCGACCGGCCAGGCGGGTGCCACGGGAACGCGAGTGGCGCGGTTGCCGAGATGGCGCCGGGGCGGCAGCCGGCCGCGAGGAGGCCGCGCCGGGGCCCGCGCCGATCGCCATCGCCGGCAGGAGCGGCGGCCACCAATCGTGCCTCCGCCATCTCCGGTCCCCCACGTCCCCGTGGCCCTGGTTTACCCTTGCTGGCGACCGAAACCTTCCCCCATTCCCGTCGACGTTCCAGAAGAGGGACCTGATCGGCCGGGTCCACGGTGGGGCGGCCCTCCGCCCGCCTCGCGGCTCCCGACCGGAACACATCGAGATGGCACCGAGAACGCGCCTCCGGCGCTCGCGGTATCGCGTCCTCCCCCGCTGGATGACGACCAGGCGCACGGTCGTCGCCGTCGTGGTGGTGGTGGCCGCCCTCGGCGGCGCCTTCGGCTACCGGGTCCTGGACGGTCTGGCGCACGTCTTCCACACTAACGTGGCCTCCGTCGTCGGGAGCCTGGTTCGCGGAGAGAATGGCTCCACCATAGAGAACAATCAGGTCGCTGACGAGCAGCGGATCAACATCGCTCTCTACGGCTACGGTGGCGCCGGGCACGACGGGGCCTACCTCTCCGACTCGATCATGATCATCTCGATTCAGCCGCACGCGACCGGCCCTCCGCAGGTCGCCGAGATCTCGATTCCCCGCGACTGGTACGTGCCGATGTACAACGCGGCCGGCAAGAAGGTCGATGAGGGCAAGATCAACCAGGCCTACAGCGACGGTGTGCTCGACGGTGACGGCGGGGTTCCGGCCGGCCAGGAGGACGCCGGGGGCGCGATGGCGGACGCCGCCCTCTCCCACCTCCTCGGCATCCCCATCGACTACTTCGTCGGTCTCGACTTCACCGCTTTCAAGCAGGGCGTCGACGCCGTGGGAGGCATCGACATCGACGTCCCCGTCAGCTTCGTCGACCCCCAGTACCCCTCGTGCGACGCTGACACATGCCCCTACACGGAGATCAGCTTCAAAGCGGGTGAGCAGCACATGAGCGGCGCCACCGCCCTCGAGTACGCGCGATCCCGGCACGGGGACAACGGTCAGGGCACCGACTTCGCGCGCAGCCAGCGCCAGCAGCAGATCCTGACCGCCGTCAAGGCGAAGGTGCTCTCCATCGGTGGCATCGGTGATCTCCCCAGCCTGCTCGACGCGCTGGGCGGAAACGTCGACACCAACATGACGCTCGACGATGTCGAGGCGATCTACAACCTGGTGAAGGGAGTCAACTCCGCCTCCATCGTCCACGTCGGCCTGGACGCCACCAACTTCCTTTACGAGTGCAATACGCCCACCTGCTCGGCCGACTTCCTCTACGCCGACGACGGCAGCTACGCGACCATCGACCATTTCATCCAGAACGTCTTCGCCCCTTCGAGCACGCTCGGCGAGGACCCGACCGTCGGTATCGAGGACGGCAGCGGCACGGGCGATGGGGCCTCCACCCGGTGGGCAGCAATCTTCGGCGATCTGGGCTGGTCGACCCAGGACCTGGGCCGGGTCCCGACCACTTCCGGGACTGAGGTCATCGATCAGAGCGGCGGAACGGAGACTGCGGCTGCGAAGTGGTTCGCGGCATACTTTGGTGTCCCCGTCAAGACGGTGCCGCCGCCCAGCCCGGGAGCGACCGGCTCCGCAGACGGGGTGATCGTCATCCTCGGCCAGGATGAGGAGAGCGCCTTCAACCACGATCCGGGATATGGGAGCTGACCTTGCGCATCGGCATCCTCACCGGGGGCGGTGACGCTCCCGGGCTCAACGCGGCCATTCGCGGGGTGGGCCGGCGTGCCCTCGCCCACGGCGATACTGTCATTGGTGTCAAGAACGGCTGGGCCGGCCTGATCGGCGACGGCGATTTCATGGAGCTGGACCGCCGCCTCTTCTCGGGCATCCTCCAGCTCGGGGGCACCGTGCTGGGAAGCTCCCGAACCAACCCGATGAAGCGCGAGGGTGGCCGCGAGGAGGTCCTCCGCAACCTCGGCCGGGCCGAGCTGGATGCCCTGGTCGCCATCGGCGGTGACGACACCCTCTCGGTGGCCGCCTGGCTGGCGGACCACGGTGGGCCGGTGGTCGGCGTCCCCAAGACGATGGACAACGACCTCTCGGTGACCGACTACTGCATCGGCTTCGACACGGCGGTGAGCCGGGTCGCCGAGGCGCTCGACCGGCTCCACACCACCGCCGCCTCCCACCACCGGGTGATGGTGGTCGAGGTGATGGGCCGGGACACCGGCTGGGTGGCCCTGATGGGAGGCCTGGCCGGCGGTGCGGACCTGATCCTGATCCCCGAGATCACCGTTACTCTCGATGAGATCATCGACCGCCTTCAGAAGCGCCTCCAGAGCGGCCACGACTTCAGCATCATCGTGGTCGCCGAGGGCGTGCAGGTGGCGGGTGTCACCGACCAGCAGGCCGGCGATGGCAAGGTCGACGCCTTCGGCCATGCCCAGCTCAGCAAGCGCGGGGTCGCCGAGACCCTGGCCGAGGTCATCGAGGAGCGCCTCGGGCACGAGACCCGGACCACGGTGCTCGGGCACACCCAACGGGGCGGTACCCCATCGGCCTACGACCGGATCTGGGCCACCCGGGTGGGCGTCGCGGCCTACGACCTGGTGCTCGCCAAGCGCTGGGGGATGATGCCGGTGGTGCGCAACGGGACCGTCGAGACGGCCCCGATCGGCGACGTCGCCCGGCAGCAGCGCCGCGTCCCGGAGGAGCTGTACGAGTTGGCCAAGATCTTCTACTAGTGGTGACGGAGCGGCGGGAGCCGTAGAGGCTCCCGCCGTCCGCATCCGAAGATCAGGTCGCGTCGCGCCAAGCGTCCCGGTTGCCCATGTGAGGTTCACGGAAGGGGCCTGGAAGCCGTAGGCTTTGGCGCCGAGCGGAGGATGCCTCCGCACCCAGAACCGACCACCACGGGTGACCACTCCATGAAGTTCGAGCACAAGCCCCATGCCCGCACGCTCGCCATCCTCGAACATCGCGTGCACCCAACCAAGACCCATGACCAGCTGCCGCACGGCAACCGCTACTCCCGGGTCAACAGCTGGCTGGCGGTGAAGATCACCATGGGCGTGGGCAGCATGACCTGCGCGTGGATCTTCTGCATCCTCGCGCTGCTCGGCCTCCCGGCGGCGCTCGCCAAGGGCGGCGAGGGGCCGGTGGCCTGGATCGCCCAGACCTTCCTCCAGCTAGTCCTCCTCTCCATCATCATCGTCGGGACCAACATCCAGTCGGCTGCCAGCGACAAGCGGGCCCAGGACACCTACGCCGATGCGGAGGCCGTACTCCACGAGGCGATGCAGATCCAGGCGCACCTCGAGGAGCAGGACAAGGCGCTCACCGCGCTGGTGACCAAGCTGGGGGCTGCGCTCGACTAACACGTCGCCGCCGGCATCGGGCCCCCTGGCCCGGGGGGCTCGGGCCGTCCCCTTCCGGTTCGGCGCGAGCCGTCTGCCTGCCGCCCGGCTCCGCCCACCGCCCTGTCCGGAAACCGCGAGCGGCCGCCGTGCCCCTCCCCGCACCATGGACCCGTGGAGGATTTCGAGAGCCGGTACCGTGCGGTGGCGAGCCGCGATCGCCGTTTCGAGGGGAGGTTCCTGGTGGCGGTGACCACCACCGGCGTTTACTGCCGCATCGGGTGTCCCTCGCGGACGCCGCGTCGCGACCACGTCCGCTTCCTTCCCTCGCCGGCGGCCGCCGAGGCGGGCGGGTTTCGTGCCTGCAAGCGTTGCCGCCCCGACCGGCTGGATGAGCCCGACGGGGCGCTGGTGGGCAGGGCGCTCCGGCTCATCGCCGCCGGCCTGGCGGATGACGGCGGGATCGAGGGTCTCGCCCGCCGGCTGGCCGTCAGCTCCCGGACGCTGGATCGGCGCTTCACCGTCGCGATCGGCGCCTCGCCGCTCCAGCTGGCCCGCAGCCGCCGGGTCCAGACGGCCCGCGCCCTGATCGCGCAGAGCTCGATGCCGCTCGTGGACGTGGCCTTCGCCGCCGGCTTCGGCTCCCTGCGCCAGTTCAACGAGACGATGCGTCAGGAGCTGGGGGTCGCACCCGGAGCTCTCCGTGGTGCTGCGGTGGGGGCTGATCGCGAGCCGCGGCCGGCCCTTCGCCGCCCCGCGGCACCGGGGACGAGCGAGCAGGCTGCCCATGCCACCCGGTTGGCGGAGAGCGGCGCCGGCGGCTGGCTCACGCTCCGCCTTGCCCGCCGGGATCCGTTCGCGGCGGCGCCGCTCCTCTCGTTCCTCGCGGTCCGGGCCGTCACCGGGGTGGAGTCCGCCACCGCAGGCGGCTACGCTCGCGCCCTCCGAACCCCCGGCGGCGCCGCGGTCGTCCTGCTCACCGCCGCGGACGGTCACGTCCTCCTGCGCGTCCGCCTGGACGATCTCTCCGACCTGGAGGGGGTGGTCCGCCGGTGCCGCCGGCTGCTCGACCTCGACTCCGACCCTGCTGCCGTCGCCGCCGGCCTCGGCCGCGACCCGCTCCTCGCCCGGCTGATCGCCGCCCTGCCGGGCATGCGGGTTCCGGGCAGCGCCGAGCCCTTCGAGACCGCGGTTCGGGCGGTCCTGGGGCAACAGGTCTCGGTCGCCGCCGCCCGCACCCTGGCCGCCCGGCTGGTCGCGCGCCACGGCGACCCGCTCCCTTCCCCGGTCGGCGGCGTCACCCACCTCTTCCCCTCGCCAGAGCGCCTCGCCGGAGCCGATCTCGACGGCCTCGGGCTGACCGGCCGGCGGATCAGGTCCGTCCGGGCCCTGAGCAGCATCGTGGCGGCGGGTGACCTGGACCTCACCGGAGCGGGCCCGGATGAGCTCGACGCGATCCTGAGCGGCCTGCCCGGCTTTGGCCCCTGGACCCGAGCCTATGTCGCGATGCGCGTCCGCGGCGACCCCGACGCCATCCCGCTCGGCGACCTCGGGCTGCGGCGGGCGATGGAGCGGCTCGGGGAACCCGCGGATGCCGGCAGCCTGGCCCGGCGCGCGGAGCTCTGGCGCCCCTGGCGCGCCTACGCGGCGCTCCACCTCTGGAACACCCTCGGCGTCCCCGCCGCCGCGGACGCCGGCAGCGCGCCCGCTTCTGACCGGCTCGAGCCACTGGAGATCACGCCATGACCTACGACGCCGTCACCGTCCCGACCCCCTTCGGCGCCTTCACCGCGATCGCGGAGGGCGGCACCGTGGTGGGGAGCGGCTTCACCGCCGGCGCGGGCGAGCTGCGTGACCGTCTTCCCGATCCCCGAGGGGAGATCCGCGTGCGCGCCGAGCTCGGCGAGATCTCCTCCGCGCTGGACGTGTACTTCACGGGGGCCGACGTCACGGCCCTGGATCGGCTCCCGGTGCGGATGGAGGGCAGCCCGGCCATGCGCCGGCTCTGGGACGAGCTGCGGCGGATCCCCGCCGGAGAGGTTCGCAGCTACGCCCAGCTGGGAGGCGACCGCCGCCATGCGCGGGCCGCCGGCTCCGCCTGCGCCCGCAATCCCGTCCCGCTGATCGTCCCCTGCCATCGGGTGGTGCGCACCGACGGCTCCCTTGGAGGCTTCGGCTGGGGCCTCCCGCTCAAACGGTGGCTCCTCGACCACGAGGCGACCGCGATGGGACGGCGTCCCGAGGTCACCGAGGCCGGCTGATCTCCCTCACCAGACCCCTGGGATCAGCCGCGCCCGCCCCGCGGCCCACGCCCGCCACTCCGGGAAGGACTTGCTCAGGAGGCTCTCCTCGTAGTGGATCCTGGTCACCTGAAGAGCGCAGAAGACCGCGACCAGGGCGATCGTGGCGAGACGTCCGGTGGAGACCACCATCACCAGCGCCGACAGGATCTCGCAGACGTAGAGGGGGTGGCGGACCAGGCGGTAGGGGCCTCCGGTCACCAGACTTCTCGCTGCCGGGAAGATGCCGAAGGAGAGCCGGAGCGTCAGCAGGCCCCAGACGGCGCCGGCCGTGGCGCCCACCAGAACCATCGTGCAGACGGTCCCCACCCAGGCCGGGACGGCGAAGATGGTCATGCCCCCGCCAAGCCCGGTGCCGCAGAGGAGCAGGATCGCGGTCCCGAGGAAGGCGACCACCCGCGGCAGGATCCTGCCATCCGCGGACTGCGGCTTCGGCCGGACCACGAAGAGGACGACTGGGATCAGGCAGAAGGCGGCGAACAGGCCCTCCCGCACCGGTCCGCCCACCACCGTCAGCCAAGTGACCGGGGAGAGGCGGGAGGCGATGGCGTTCACGATCACCTCGTACCCGAGCAACGCGTAGAGCACGGAGGGGACGATCCGACCCATCAGCATGTAGCGAAGGTCGGAGGAGGCACCGACTGGCCGTCGCAGGGTCACCCCCGGGACGGCGAGTGGGGCGGTTGGGGGACGGCCCGCGCGAGCGGCGTCGAACGCTCTCACGCCGGCAGTATCCGGCATCCGCTCCCCCACCAAACTCGCGGCGACCAACCCGTCACCCTCCTCGTCCGGCGACGTTGCAGCGGTCACCGGGGATCGGAAACCGGCTGATCCGCACCGCCCCCGGCCCACTCCAGGCTGCGGCGGGTGAGCTGCCTCCCCCGCCGACCGGCTACCACGATCGCGGCGATCAGCAGGGCGTTGCCGACGATCAGGAACACGATGATCTGGAGGCCGCTCCCCATGTGGATGCCGGAGACCAGGGAGATGAGGTCGATCGGCGGCACCGCCGAGGTGTCGAACTGGTCGGGATTCACGGCACCCGAGCCGGAGACGCCGCTCGGCCGGCTGGGGGGGGTGGTCGTCGCCGGCGGCACGATCACCGCAGCCGGCGCCGGAGAGGTCGTCGTGCCCTTCGGGGAGGGGGTGGCGGTCGGCGTCGCGGACGCGGCCGGGGTCGCGCCGGGCTTGGGTGTGGAGGTCGGCGTCGCGGACGCGGCCGGGGTCGCGCCGGGCTTGGGCGTGGAGGTGGGCTGCGCCGTGGCGGTTGGCTTGGGGGTGGCGGTCGGCTTGGGCGTGGCGGTCGGCTTGGGCGTGGAGGTGGGCTGCGGCGTGGCGGTCGGCTTGGGCGTGGAGGTGGGCTGCGGCGTGGCGGTCGGCTTCGGCGTGGCGGTCGGCTTCGGCGTGGCGGTCGGCTTCGGCGTGGCGGTCGGCTTCGGCGTGGCGGTCGGCTGCGGGGTGGGGGTCGGAGACCCATTCGCCGTGACGGTC
>Ga0224555_1000364_pt1 | contig 68947 bp, 48 predicted proteins | sample 714S23034metaG_FD_180687 | JGI IMG/M metagenome (GOLD analysis project Ga0224555, IMG submission 180687) | Peat soil microbial communities from Stordalen Mire, Sweden - 717 S2 30-34 | ecosystem: Environmental > Terrestrial > Soil > Wetlands > Peat | place: Sweden: Norrbotten County, Stordalen... | reverse complement strand
CGCAACCCACGCAAGGCGACGATGAGCGGTTTTTTCGACTTTATGTCCGCCAAACAGTCTCAAAAGGCCTTCTCGCTCGTAACTGCCTGTCATTCCTCATGGTTACCCACTTCATGAATCAGCCATAGCCATTTGGGAGAGGTCCTTTCAAGAATTGACGAACATGGTCGAATGGAGTTTTATCATGGTTGTGTCGGATCACCGTCCATGCCCATCTTTCCAAATTCGACGCTGTTTTGAACTGGCAAGATGGCTGATGCTCGCTTGGCCGGCCTGCTTTTGGCCGCAGGCGGGGCGCGGGGATTTGTGGATCACCGGCTATTATCCCGGCTATGAAACGAGCCAGATGGCGCCCTCGAACATTGATTTTGCCACTGTCACCCATGTCATCCATTTTGCGCTCGTGCCGGAAACGAATGGTTCGCTGAACAGCAACGCCAACGGTTTGAGCGCCTCGGCGTGCGCCAAGCTGGCGGGGCTGGCCCATGCCGCCGGCAGGAAGGCGCTGGTTTGCGTGGGCGGGGCCGGCACGGAAAGCGATTTTCTGGCCGCCACCGCCCCGGCCAGCCTTGGCGCTTTTGTCACCAATATTGTCAATTTCATGTCCGGCAACGGATACGACGGCGTGGACCTGGACTGGGAGCCGTTCAATTCGGCCGACACCGCGCAATACACCAATTTAGTCGTCGGTCTGCGCGCGGCGCTCAACGGCTTCGGCGCGCACAAGTTGCTGACGGTGGCCGCGCCCGCCTACCCGGAAGACGGCGATTCTCCGACGGCCGAATTCACCATGCTGGCGTCGGTGCAGGGCCAATTGGATCAGATCAACATTATGACTTACGACTTGTCCGGCCCTTATAAGGGGTGGGTGACGTGGTTTAATTCGCCCATTTACGACGGCGGCTACACTTTTCCGAGCGATTCCTCCGAGCTGGTGCCTTCCATCGCCGGCGCGGTGAGCAATTTTGTCAACAATGGCGTGCAGCCGGCGAAATTGGGAGTCGGGCTTCCGTTTTACGGTTACATTTGGACGGGCGGGCCTGGGGTGACGCAACCGCGGCAATCCTGGCCGGCCACCAATGCCCCGACGGTGTCCACGCCCACCTACGCGCAGATCATGGCCGGTTACTACCAAAGCAACCTGTATCATTGGGACGGCATGGCGCAGGCCGCTTATCTGAGCGTGACGAACGTGCCCGCGTCCAACGACATGTTTATTTCCTACGATGACACGCTGGCCTGCCAGACCAAGGTCAGCTACGCCCGGAATCTTCATCTCGGGGGGCTGATGATATGGGAATTGAGCCAGGATTATTTTCCGACGCAGCCGGCCGGGCAGCGCACGCCCTTGACCAGCGCGCTGAATCGGGCGCTGGCCACGCCCAACATTTCCACGATTCAACTCAAGGGAACGAACATCGCCCTGAGTTTCACCAGCGTGCCGCTGGGATTGTACGCCGTGCAATGGACGAGCAATCTGGCCCTGGCGCGGTGGAATACGCTGACCAACGGCCTCACCGGCGCCGGAACAAATTTGCAGATCACCGATCCCGCGCCCGCCACGGGGCCGGCGCGTTTTTACAGGATTCAAACCCCGCCTTGATTTGACAAGCATTCAAAAGCCGTCCGCCCATTGATTATGAAGCACCAGCACGCAAGATTAGGAGTATTGATTCTGTTGGCCGCCGTTGGCATTCGTTGTCCGATTTCCGCCGGGGGAACCGGTCTGAATTGGCCGGACCATCAATTGCTGCCGGCCTTTTCCGCTCCGGCTCCGGTGCTGGATTGCATTCAGCTTGATTCAGCCAGCGGCGCGGAGGTTGACCTGTACGCGTCGCTGGCAGGGATCGTGAACCGGACGCGGCCGCAAATCGCCTGCGTGCGTCGCCGGGAAGGGGAGGGAGGATTCACCTGGCTTGATCTGCACAAGCTGCCTTACCGCATGGTCAGCGGTTACGACGCAGTTCTTAAATACCGGACGAATGTGACCGGACTGGTGGTCACGGACCCGAACCAGCCGCACACGCTGAATTTGGCGACGACGATGGCCGGAGTGAACAAGGAACTGATCTGCGATCCGAGCCTGCTGGCGGCGTTGACCAACGCCCCCTACAATCTTGCGGTGGCGGACGATTTGCGAGGACGCTTCGCCACGAAATACGACGTGTACCGCTATCTCTACACAAACTACTGGCCCCGCTGCACGCATCGCCTCTTTGCCGGCATGGGGCCGAATTCGCATGGGCACTTGCGCGACTATCTGGTCGCCGTCAAGTCCGCCACGGTCTGGCTGGGACCGGGCAAGACGCAGGACGCCGAGTTGCTGCGTCTGTTTGCTTCCGACATGAAGCCCGTGGATGGCGTCTATATGGGCTGGTGGCCGGGCGAGGGCGACGGCCTGAAATGGATCGCCCATTACGGAATTCCCGTGCTGGCGAGCGATTTCTTTTGCAACGCGACGGTCTTCAGCGGCGTGGCCCACGCCATCCGCGTTCCTGAAATCCCGCCTCCGCCCCGCCTGGAAAACAAGGTTTATGTCGCGCTGATTCTGAGCGATGGCGACAACGTGCAATACATGCAACACAAGATGAAGATGGACTGGGACAAGAGCGCGCGCGGCGCGATCCCCATCGGTTGGACGGCCTCTCCGCTGGCGGTGGATTTGGATCCGATGATGCTTGACTACTATTGGAGCACCGCCACCACCAACGATTGTCTTGTCTCGGGGCCGTCGGGGGCCGGCTATGCGCACATTAACCATTGGAACTCCGCCAAGCTCGCGGCCTTTGCCAGGATTTCGGCCCCCTATCTCCAACGCAGCGGCCTGCGCGTCATCACGGTTTGGGACAAGGTCACCAGCCCCGTGGCCCGGGCCTTTGCCGCCCATTGCCCAACTCTGCTGGGACTGACGGACCAAAGCGGCACTTACAACCAAGTGAATCGGGGGCTGCGGACTATTGGATTGACTCCGACTTACACTTCGACCGTCGGTGAAATGATCGCCGGCATTACCAACGCGGCGGCGGCCTGGAACGGCCGCGCCCCGGTCTTCATCGCGGCGCAGGCGAACGTGTGGAATTTGGGGCCGGCGGGCCTGGTTGAGGTTTCACGCGCCCTGGATGCCAGCAAATACAAATTGGTCCGGCCGGATCACTTGTTTCTGCTGGCCCGGCAGGCGGCCCGGCGCTGAGAGGTCTCACTTGTCTTTGCCGCCCGCCGGTTTCGGTTCGTCAGGCACAATCAGGCCGACATCCACGTACTGTCCGCCGGTGGTTTGGTGGCAATGAACGGCCAGCGTGTTGAGTCCGGGTTTGAGCGCGGCGACGGCCTCGGGCCGCACGTCGAATTGTTCGTAATGCTCGATGAAGCCCGGAAGTTTGGCGGCCGGCACGCCATTAAAATAAACCTCCAGGTCTTCGTCGTGATGCGCTTCCAGTTTGAGGCCGCGCAGGTCCTCGTTGCCAAGGGTGAACTGCCGCCGGAGCCAAATGTCGTCCGTCTGCCATATCGTGTGGACGAGCGCGCCGGGCGTTTGAGGAGTGCCGAAGCCCGCCACCCCCTCTTTCCAATCCGTGGCATTGAAATCAGGCATGAACCAGTCCGGTCCCGGCGTTTGGAAGGTGTAGCTCCAGGAGACGTTGGCGGAGATCGCGTCCGGCACCACCACGCGGCCGGGGGTTTGGTCGCGCCCGACCGCGTTGGCTTGGGCCAAAACACGCGGGTCCAATTTGGAGACGGCGCGGTCGTAGCTGAGAAGGCCGTTGCATTCCGTCTCCACGTCGGTCGTTTGGGTATAGACCGCCGCGCTCAAACCGTGGAGATGGTGCAAACTCCAAACCTGGCGCATCAGAAGAAGATAGCCATCCCCCAGAGCCTTGGCATCCGGCAGCATGCGATAGCCCCAGTTCCGGCTGGAGGACCAGCAATGGCCCTCCGGGATCATGCCCAAGCCGCCGAATTCGCCGGCCACCGTGGCGCGACGGGCCTCGGATTCCAGGGGGGGCGGCCCCGGATAGCTATGGCCGTCAACAATATCGCCCGCGTGCGTGTCGGCCCATCCGCTGGCATCATCAACCAGGCGTGAGGCGTCCATGGCTTTGAGACATTGAGTCAGGCGCGGCGTGTCATATTGCCCCCAGCCTTCGTTGAAAAGGACCCAGAGGACGATGGAGGGATGGTTATAGAGGTCCTTGACCATGTGAAGCAGTTCGGCCTCGAATTCGCGCTGGCCCTCCGACGTGGCATTGTTGCCGCTGGGCATGTCCTGCCAAACCAGGAGGCCCAGTTTATCACACCAATAATACCATCGGTCCGGCTCGATCTTGACGTGTTTTCGGGTCATGTTGAAACCGGCGGCCTTGAGAAACGCCAGGTCGGAGCGGAGCGCGTCATCGGTCGGGGCCGTGTAAATGCCGTCCGGCCAGAAGCCTTGATCCAGGGTTCCAATCTGGAACAAGGGTTTGTTATTCAAGGTGATGCGCGCGATGCCCTGGGCATCCTTGGCCAGGCCGACTTGCCTCATGCCGAAGTAACTGGACACCAGGTCCGCCTCCCGCCCGCTTTTTCTTAACGTCACTTTCAAATCGTAGAGGAACGGGGCATCCGGCGACCACAGCTTTGGTGTCGGCAGCGGCAGCAACAACTCCGCCCCCGCCGGACCGCTGACACTTCCGGCCACGGTTCCATCGGCCGACGCGACAGCTTCCACGCGCAAGTCTTCGGCCACGCTGTTGACGGCCACGCGCAGGCGCAAGGCATTGGCGTCCAGGTCGGGCGTCATCCCTAAGCCGTCAATGCACTCCACCGGCACCGGTTCCAGCCAAACCGTCTGCCAAATCCCTGAATTGGACGAATAAAAAATGCCCTGCGGATGGAGCGACTGTTTGCCGCGGGGCTGGTCGCCTTCGGTTGGGTCGCTGTCCTGGACGATGATCTCTTCCGGCTCTTCCCAATGGAGGCAATCGGTAATATCAAAGCCAAAACGGTCGTAACCGCCGCGATGCTGGCCCACTTCACGGCCATTGACCATGACCTTGCAGCGCCAATCCACCGCTCCGAATTGCAGGCGGATGCGCCGGCCCTTCCATGCCGGCGGAATCCGCACCGTGCGCCGGTACCACAGCGCCTCGTTGGCGCCCAGGGGTTTCATCACGCCCGACAAAGCCGATTCAACGGGAAACGGCACGAGAATCCCGCCGTCGTAGTTTTCAGGCGGCCCGGAGGAAGCCGGGCGGAGGGCGTAGTCCCACAAACCGTTAAGGTTGAGCCATTGGCTTCGCGCCAGTTGCGGGCGGGGATACTCCGGGTGGCAATGAGCGGGGTCCACTTCCGCGGCCCAGCGCGTCATCAGGGGCGCCTTGGCTGGCTGCCACGCGGGGGCCGTTTCCGCCTGGCTGGCGAAGGCGCGGAGAATCAAACCCGCGAGGCCCGCGGCGGCCAGCCGTTTGGGAAAGTCGCTCATGTTTTGAGGAATTTGACCACCGCTTCGGTTCGGGAGCGAACGTGCAGTTTCTCGTAAACGCGGCGGATATAATTGCGCACGGTGTGGATGCTGACGTTGAGTTGATCGGCGATTTGTTTGTAGGCCAGGCCCTGCGCCAGCGCCTGCAGGACTTCCAATTCGCGGGGCGACAGTTCGGGGGATTCCGTGCCGCGCGGCGGGGCGGATTGGAAGGATTTGACGACCTTGCGGGCGATGGAAGTGGACATGGGCGCGCCGCCGGCCACCACTTCCCGAATGGCCGCCAGCAATTCCTCCGGGCGCTGCCGTTTGAGCAGGTAGCCGCTGGCGCCCGCCGCCAAGGCGCGGAAGATTTTTTCGGAGTCCTCAAAGACCGTCAGCATCACCACCAGGACGTCCGGCAGCAATGTTTTCAAGCCGCGCACGCATTCGATGCCATCGGTGGCGTGCTCGCCCAGGTTGATGTCCATCAGGACGACATCGGGCGGGTTTTTGGGCAATCCTTCCAGCGCCTCGCGCGCGCTGCCGTAGGAATTGAGGCAGCGGAATTCCTTGAAGGCGCCGAGATAGCCGCCGATATTTTCCCGCAGGTCGGCTGAATCATCCACGATGGCGATAGTAATGACCTTGCTCATACGGGATTCATTTTGACCGAACCCAGGGCCACGCTCAACTCCACGCTGGCGCCCTGGGCCGGCTGGCTTTGGATCAGGCAACTGCCGCCGACCTCGGCCAGGTGCTGCCGCATGTTGGAAAGCCCGTTTCGTCCGCCGCCCGCCCCGTTTCCGTTGCGCGCCAGCGGGGTAAAGCCAAGCCCGTTGTCGCGCACGCGGATGCGCAAGGTGTCGCGCTCGACTTGAATTTGCACCTCCACGCGCGAGGCGCGGGAGTGTTTGAGGACGTTGCTGAGAGACTCCTCGAAGGCCAGAAAAATGTTGTGCCGAAATTCGGCGGACACGTTGACCTGGGGAAATTCGCGTTGCACCGACAGAACGCATTCCACGGGTGTGTCTTGAAAGTACTCGCGGACGTACTGGCTCAGATACGAGGCCAGTTGTTCCAAGGTGTCGTTGCGCGGGTTGACGGCCCACACCATTTCATCCAGCGTCTTGAGCAACGCGCGCGCGGTGGTCGCGATGGAATCAATTTTGTCCCCCGCCGGCCCGGCGGGGGTGGATTCGACCTTGAGACGTTCGCTGAGGAAGGAAATCTTGGTCAGTTTGGAGCCAATATCGTCGTGCATGTTGCGGGCGATGCGCATGCGCTCCCGTTCCATCGCCTGCTGCTGCTCCAGGCCCGCCAGGCGCCGCCGCAACCGGCGATGGGAAACCAGGCGCACCGCGCCCGCCGCCGCGGTCGTGGCCGCCAGACTGTAAAGAGCCAGCGCCCAGGGAGCGCGCCAGAGCGGAGTAGGAATGATAAACGCCAGGCTGGCGCCGCGCTCATTCCACACCCCCCCGGCGTTGCAAGCTGTCACGTGAAAGGTGTACGCCTCGCTGGGAAGCCGGCCATAGCGCACGCGCCGATCCGGCCCCGTTTCCACCCAGTCCGCGTCGAACCCATCCAGTTTATGACGGAAGCGTATCTTCTCCGGGGCTTCGAAGCTCAAGGCGGTGGCTTGGAATTCGAGCGAGTGCAGGCCCGCCGGGAATTTCACCGGCCCCGTCGCGGAGGAGGCGGACGGAGGCCACAATTCATGGTTGACATAAACGGCTTCCAGATGAACTTGCGGCGCCGGCTTTTCCGCCTCCCATCCGTGCGTGTCCATGCCGGCCAGCCCGCTGGCCGTGGCGAACCAAAGTCGTTCTTCGGACGAGCGCACGGCGCGGGGCCAGCCCAAATTCAGCGCCCGTTCCGGCACGGCCTCGGTCTCGAAGATCAACTTGGGTTTGAGCGCGCCGCGCCCGGCCAGCGCGGCGGCGGCGGCATTGCTGGAAATACGGCACAATCCCTGGGGCACAACCAGCCAAATGTTGTTCTGGGCGTCCTCGACCACGCCGGAGACGGTGTTATCGAGCAAACCGTCCCGCCTGTCCCAAACCAGGCAGCGATTCTCCGTCAGGCATCCAAGGCCGCCGCCATCGCTGCCGATCCAGAGCGTTTGGCCCGGCCCCTCGCACATCCCGAGGATCGCTTTGCCGCCGAGGCTCGGCGCCAGTGTGGCGGCGGTCACGTTATGGAAAGGCTCGCCGCCTCGGAGGATCACTCCGCCCTCCGTGCCGATCCATAGTCCGCCGTCGTTGGCCGGCAACAAGGCCGTGATGGGCGAACCCGGCAGTCCGTCGGCGCTGGTGAAAGTGGACATGTCCCCGTCCTTGAAGCGGTGCAGGCAGCCTGCGCGCGTGCCGGCCCAAACGGCGCCTTGCGCGTCCGCGCAGACCGCCGGGACACAGTCGTCCGACAGGCCGTCGTCCGTCGAGTAAACCACCGTGCGGCCATCCTTGATGTGATACAGTCCGCTGCCCGCGGTGCCCGCCCAGAGGCTGCCGTCGGGTTGAGCGCAGGTGGAAAAGACCAGGTCCTGGCCGAGCCATTTTGTGCCATCGTTCACTTTCTCAAAACGATCCGCGGCGCTGACATAGAGGCCCCCCGAATCCATGCCGACATACAAGCGGCCGAGCGCATCCGCCATGAGGCAGGTGGCCGAACCGGCGGGCAGGCCCTGGGCGCCGGTGAGGGAGGCAAAGTGCTGGGGTCGCAATTGGGCCAGAACGCCGTCGGAAATTCCCAGCCAAAGATCGCCCTCGTGGTCCTCGCAGATGGTGCGCACATCGTTGGGCCATCGGCCTTCGTTGAGGGTCACGGGTTGGAACTTGGCGCCGTCAAAGCAGAAGACGCCGCGCCCGCTGGCGCCAATCCAGAGCCGCCCGCCGCGGCCTTCGCATAGGCTCCAGATGCGGGTCACGGCCGATTTTTCGCCGGGGAAATAGTTGATGCGCTTGCCCTGGGCCAGATTGATGAGGTAAGTGGCGCAAAAGGCCCACAGGTTGCCCCTGCGGTCCTCGTAGGCTCCCAGGAATTCCTCCTGACTATCCTGGTCGGCGGCGGGGAGCTGAAACAGGCTGATCTGGTTTTGGACGAACCGGCACATGCCGCCGGCGGTGGTGATCCAGACCGTGCCCGATCTGGCGGCGTGAACGCTGGAAACCGAATTGTCCGGCAAACCGTCCCGCGTGGTGAAGGCGACGAACCGGGTTCCATCGCGCCGGTTGACGCCGCGCCGGGTGCCGATCCATAGGCGGCCCGCGGCATCCAGGGTCAGGCTGGTCACGTTTTGGTCCAGCAATCCTTCCGCCGTGCCAAAGTGTTGCCACCGGCCATCCTTCCAGGAGAAGAGGCCCTGATCCTCGGTGCCAATCCATAAGAAGCCGGATGAGTCTTCGCACAACGCCGTGATGGCGGCGGGTTTGTTGAGGCCGTCTTTGGGCAGGGCCGCGTCGGTGAATTTGAGACCGTCGAACCGCACCAGGCCGGCCGCTGTGCCCACCCACAGGTAGCCGTCCTGCGTCTGCTGGATGACCGTCACCGAACCGTCGGGCAGGCCGTCCGCCTTGCTCCAGGTGCGGACGGCAAAGTCCCGCGGTTCCGCCGCGAGATTATCGCTCCGGCCCTCCACGGCGGCCAGCATCAGCGCCACGGCCAGCCCTTGGGCCGCCAGTGGGAGAATTCGATTCAATCCGGGCATATCTCAACCGAGGGAGATTCCGCGGCAGGTAACACCCGCGGCCCACGTGTGGCAAGGATGAATTACACGCCGCCCATTCCGTAGGGCTGCTCTAAAGTCTGGCAACAAGCGCTCAGACCACGGCGCTGCCGTCCCGCCGCCCATTCCCGTAAAAAGCGGAAGGCGTGTTAAGGCGTGTTTAGCTTCGATTAGCCGTGTTAAGGCGTGTTGGCCTGCCACTCCAACACGCCTTGATTTCGCCTTTGCGGGTGTTTTGGACCCGGCATCCCTGCTACTGCCCGCGACTTCTGGCTTGCCTGGTTTGATCCGGCAAAATTTGCCGCCTTGGGCCGCACAACTTAAAAATAAAAAAAAATCGGTCATATTTGGTTTAATTTGGTTTAATTTACTTAAACTTTTTCAGCCGCGTCACTCGATTCCGGGGACTTTTATTTTTTTGTCATAGGTCGGATTGAGTCGGATTGAGTCGGATTGGGTTGGATTAAGGCCGGATTGAGGTTGGATGGGATGCGAGGTTGAGGTCAGATTGGCTGGAAATGACCAGCCCCAATATTTCATAGTTCGGACATTGCTGCGCCCGGGGACGGGCGCGCTCCGGGGCGCTTGGTCGTGCAAACTTCCAAGTCTGCCGAGTCGCGGGTTTCCAAACCCGCTGGCCGCAAGTCCGTGCAGCCGACTTGGAAGTCGGCGACACGGCAGGTTTTGAAACCCGCGCTACGAGAACCGTCTCGCGTTGAACTTTATCAATGTTCACGCGAGGATATTACCAGGAGCCGCAAAAACCCAAAAACCTATGGTAGGTTTTCAGGCACGATTTTTTGGGGAGGGGCCGGAACCTTGCAAGTTGTTAGCCATCAAGGCCTTGCAAGGCGAAAAAACACGAAAAACGGAAAAAACACGAAAAAAAATGTGCTTTTTTCCGCGCGCACCCCGCGTTTTTCTGCCAAAACGGGTCGTTTTCGGGTCGTTTTTGACTGTCAAACTATTGTTTGCCGTGCAAGTGGTTCTCCCTGAGCGCCTTGCAAGACTCTAAAAAACAGCGGTATTTCAAAAAAACGGCAAAGGAATCTTCGGCAGAAGAATGGGGAAACGAACACAATGTGGCAATGCACGGAACTGACCCTTGGTGACCCTTTGGCCTTCATGCGATTTTTACCGCTCGCGCAGGGGAGGACATCTCGGCCAGCCGCAACAAATAAATCACATGGGTGTCGAATGTTGATGGGAGGCGCAGGACAAAATTCTTCGGCGAGGGGATTTCTTCTTCGTTGCCTTCGTTTGCTTCTGTAATCCTTTGAGAGCCAAACAGAAGGCAACGAAGGAAACAAAGGGGGGAAAAGACCCAAGAAGCGAAGAAGGTCTTGTGGTTTTGCGACTTTTGCGCTTTTTGGCGGCTATTCCCTGGCCTCGCGTGTGTCTATGCGGCAGATTTCTCAGTTAGGCGGCAGTCGCCCCCGTCCGGGAAGACCGGCTTCCGCCGCTCGCCGCGGCTCACGACAAGCATGTTTCCCATCCGCGTTTATCCGGGGCACTGCCAGATGCGAAGAGGGGGGGCAACCATGAAATGCAACAGGAGCAAACGGAGGTCGCAGAGTTCTTTCTCTGTGCGCTCTGCCGCCTCCTGTTGAGCGGCCCCGTTCCGGCTCGGAAAAGGCGTTGTTTGCCGGGGAAAACCGCGCCGGGGCGGAAAATAAATTGAATTTTCTTGGGAATGCGACAGAGTCCCCCTCTGTGACTGACCGGTTGCGCGTATTTTGCGCCTTATTTAAGTCTTTCCTGCAGAGCGCCTCTCGGCGCAGCTTATCGCCGCCCTGACTTCCCACCCGCCAACCGGATGGCGCGATTGCTCCAGCCCAAGGCGGACAGTTCCGGCCGAAATGACCGTTTAGGAAGGGGCGAAGGCAAAACAAACGGAGCAGAAGACATCTTTGGGTTGGTGGCGCCTTTCTTGGGCGAGACAACTTGCAGTTGAGGAATGTCTTCTTCCTGCATCATGGCCTGTGCTCTGTTCATATTATTCATAACCTGCTTCCAAGTCCTAATTACCTATGAAATTATGCAGCACAAAAAATGCCACAAAAAGAAGCGACCGCTAATTGTGTTTCAAGTTGTTGCCTTTAAACATGTTAAATAAAACATGATGGACGCGGGACTTGGCTGAAAATGGCCCAAAGTGTGAGTTTTCCCGAAAAATGCGTGAATTTCGCGCGATTTAGAAGGAGTCCGTGGTCAGTTCCGCGATGGATTCCAGGTCATCCGGGCAGTTTGCGGCATCCACGACCTTGGCGCAGGCCATGACTTCTTCCGGCGTAAAAACATCCAACAAAGAGACTTTCAGCGGGCCGCGGGCGCCTTGCAGGGTGACGTGGTCCCATTGCGCGGCGATGACGGAGGCGGAAAACTTCTGAATGCAGCGCCCCCGGATATAGGCCCGGGTGGTGTGCGGCGGTTCGGATATGGCCAGGCGAACCGCCGCGTCCGGCGGCACGCCCAGTATCGAGCCGGATTGTTCCAAGGCGTAATAAAGACCTTTTTCGCGGTCCAGGCGGTGATACTCCAAGTCCAGGCTTTGCAGCCAGGGATCGTTGGCGCCAATGTTTTGCGACGCTTGAAATTCCTGGATCAAACCCAGCTTGGCCACCCAATCCAGCCGGTTGCGGCAGCGCATCGGGTCGCTCTCCAAGTCCTCCAGCACTTTCTCCCAATCCTCCGCGATGGCGGCCTTGGATCGGCTGCTTAAATCGCACAACTCCTTGACCGCCTGCAAGTATTCGCGTTGCAAGTCCAGCGCATTGGACGTTTTCTTGTCTTGCAACGCCACCCGCCAGTGAAATTTGCCATCCCGCGAAATGCTCCTCAACGCCCCCAAAGGGTCGGCCAGGACGGAGTAGGACCGTTTGGGGTCGCGCGCCAGCGCCTCCAGCACCAGGGCGGTGGCCCCGATCTTGAGACGGGTGGCGAAGGGCGACATATTGGCGTCGCCCAGGATGACGTGAAAACGGCGGAACAAATCCGGGTTGGCATGGGGCTCGTCGCGCGTGTTGATGATGGGGCGGCGCTGCATCGTGTCCACGCTTTGCAATTCGCTGAAAAAATCGCTCCGTTGCGAAATTTGAAAGCCGGGCGCGACAAATTTATCCTCCTCTTCCACGGCGAACTTGCCCGCCCCGGCCATGATTTGGCGCGTGACCAGAAAGGCCTGGATGCCGCGGGCCAGCTTCTCCCACGGCAAGGAGCGCGGCAGCAGGTAATTCTCGTGGCAGCCGTAACTGTGCCCGCGGAAGTCGGTGTTGTTCTTGTAAAGGCAAACCGGGCACTCCCGCTCCTCGGAAAGTTTCTGGGCGCAACGCATCAGGATGCGCTCCCCGGCCCGGTCGTGCGCGACCAATTCCTCCACGGTGCTGCATTCGGGCGTGCAATACTCCGGGTGGGCGTGGTCGTTGTAATAGCGGGCGCCATTGCCCAGCACCAGATCGCTCTTGATTTCCACGAACGTCAATTCCCGCGCGGCATCCTGCGCGAAATAGTTCGCTTCATCGGTGTCCTGCCGCAGTTCCGGCGCGTGAAAGCCGCGCATGTCGGCGTGGGGGTCCTCGCAGTTGTAATCCCACCGCATGAGCACGCCGGACTTGGTGGCGCTGCGCACCAGGGCCATGGACTCGGCCACGACGTCAAGCTCCTCTGCTTTTTCCCTGGCGATTCCGATCTCTGTTTCGGTGCCGAACTGGATAATCATGTTGCTTTTTTGTCCATCCGGTCATGCGCTCAAACAATGCCCGAACCAAGCGGCTCTTTTTTCCGCGGCCGGACAGGCGCCAGCTTGATGACGTTGTCAGGATCAAAATCCGTCAATTTAAGCCAGTCTTCCGTGATGTCCGTCGGCGGAAAAAGATCATTCTCCGAGTATTCCTTCTGCAGGGCCTGCGCCAAGTCCTCCCGCGTCAGATGCGTCTCCTGTTGGGTCTCGATGGAGCGCTTGATGGCCAGGCTCTTGGCCCGTTCGACAATGGCCGCGATAATCGCCCCGCTGGCCAGGTCGCCGCGATAAAGAAAATCCTTCTTGCCGCTGCGATAGGTGATTTCCAGGAATTGGTTCTCCACCGTCCTGGCGTAGTGCGTCTCTGTAATGGCTTGGGCCATGGCTTCCTTCGGCTCGGCCAGCGGCAGCGAGTCCTTCAAGTAAATCTCGTAAATGCGCCGCGCGCCTTCCTGGGTTGGCCGATTGACTTTGATTTTTCTATCAATCCTGCCCGGACGCAGGATGGCCGGATCAATCAAATCAGCCCGATTGGAGGCCAGAATGACCACCACGTTTTGCAGCGGCTCCAAACCATCCATCTCCGAGCAGAACATGGGCACCAGCGTGCTCAGAATCGTGCCGTGATGGCCCGCCCGGCGCGTGCCCAAAATGGATTCCGCCTCGTCAATAAACAAAAAGGCCAGCGAACCCTCCGCCGCCCGTTCGCGGCACTGCGCGAAAAGGTCCCGCACCTGCCGTTCCGATTCGCCCACCCACATATTGAGGATTTCGGGGCCTTTGACGTGCAGGAAAAACTCCGGGTGATCCACCCCTGTTTCGGCCAGGATTTGCCGGCGCAAATTGTAAGCCGTCGCCTTGCCCAGCAAGGTCTTGCCGCAGCCCGGCGGCCCGTGCAATAAAAAGCCCTTCGGCACCGTGTGTTCAAATCGTTTAAACAACCCCCGGTGTAAAAACGGCAGTTCGATCGTGTCCCGAATCCCCTCCACCGCTTCGTTTTGGCCGCCGATGGCCGACCACGGCAATGGGGTGACCGTTTCCAGCGCTCGTTCCATGCGCTTGCCCACGCCAAGGACCTCCAGCGCCACCCGCTGATTGGCGTCCAGGCGCACTTCCATGCCCGGCTTGAGCTTCTCCTTGGCCAGCAAGGCCGAACGCAACAAGACCGACGAAACCAACCCCGATTCCTGCCCGACCCGCAACCGTCCGCCCGAAACCAATTCATCAATGCGCACGATGGGGCCGTGCCGTTCAAAGCCCAGTCCCTGCACCACGGCGAAGGCTTCGTTGAGCAGCACGCGCTGGCCCACCTGCAGACTGGCCAGCGGCACTTGCGGGTCCACGCGGCAGACATAATCCGTCGAACTGACGCACACGTGCGCCTTGTCCGGTTCCACCGGCATGAGGAACGTGCCCACCCGGAACGCCGGCGAACGCAGCTTCTCGATCACCGCGTCAAGCTTCTCAATCGTTTGGCGGGCCTGGTCGTTGATGTCCTCCACCTCGGCCAAGCGGTCGCGCAGATAAACCATGTCCAGGATGGCGGGATGGCGCGGCGGCAATTTGGCCACGATGAAATCCACCAGTTGCAACAGCGAAAGCGTCTCCCATGGTTCACGCGGCGGCGCTTCTTTGTCCGGCGGTGTCAGTGGGCTTTCGACGAGACGGGATTTGGCTGAGGAACTTGAACCGGCGGACTTCTTCTTGGACTCTGCCATGCAACTAAAGGTAGGCCCGTTCCGAAGTTTTGCAACAAAAAGAAGGAAGAAAAAAACAAAAAATGGAGAGCCTGCATGCTTGGTGTCAATTGGCCAGCAACCGGAAATACATCTGCGAGCCGGTCATGGCGTTGGTAAACGGACTGGTGGCGTTGAGGATGTTGGTGAAAGACCCGGACGGCCCCGGCGCGGACTGAAGGGCAAAAGCTGAATTGGTCCAGGTCAATATCACGGCGCCGGGCGCCTCTCGAATCGTCAAAGGAATGGCGGCGGGAAGCAGGTTGAGCGCGAAAACCGTCCCGAATCCATTGACGCCGCCGTCCTGCGCCGTGCCGTAAAATGACCCGCCGGACAAAACCAGCCCGCCATTGGGAGCGTAGCCGGTGGCGTTGGTATGGACGCCGGACCCGTTGTTGCCAGGGAACGGAAACGAATAGAGATTTGTGTAGCCCGTCCCGTTGGTGGTCAATCCGAAGATGGTGTAGGTGGTGGCGCCATAGATCATATTGCCCGACACGTTCAGCGGCCCTTGCGGATCGTAGTAATCCGCGCCCCCGGTGAAGGCATGCAACTGGCTGAAACCGGAGCCGTTGACGCCAACCTCGTAAATCATTCCCAAGCCGTTGCTGCCTCCGGAATAGGCCGCGCCGTACAACGTCGAGCCGGACACAACGACGCCGCCTTGCGGATTGGCGCCGCCATTGTTGGATTGGCCAAAAGAACCCGACGGGAAAGTGTAAATATGGCCGAAGCTTGACCCGTTGTTGGTGAACAAAGTGCCGGTTCCGTTGGCGCCACCGTCAGTGGCGGCCCCGTACAGCGTGCCTCCCGACAAAAACAACGGCCCGGCAGGCTGGTAGCCATCGGTGTTGCCCGACGGCGCGCTAAAACGGTGGATCAGGGTAAAACCGGAGCCGTTGGTATTAAGCATAAACACCGTGCCGTAGCTCGAACCGGACAGCGTTCCCTCCGTCGTCCCGTAGAGCGTGTTGCCGGACAAGACCAGACCCGCCGCCAGCCTGGAGCCATCCATCCCATTGGTGAAGGTGTAAAGCGTCGAGAAGTTCGATCCCCCGATGTTGAACGAAAAGACGGTGCCATTAGAGGAGTAGCCTCCCGCGCTGGCCGTTCCATAAAGCATCCCGCCCGCCAGCAGGAGCGGCCCCTTCGGTGTTGCGCCGTCGGTTCCATTGGTGAACGTGTAGAGAGTGCTGAACCCGGAGCCGTCGGTGTTGACCTGAAAAACAGTGCCGTAGCCGGTCACGCCGCCCGCGGAAGTGGTTCCATAAAGCGTATTGCCGGACAAAACCAAACCGGCGGCCGGGGAGGCGCCGTCCCCTTTGATGGAGGTAAACGTGTGCAGCACGACGAGATTCGCCGGCGATTGGGCTGGCAACGGCACCGGCCCAAGGGCCAGGATGACAACGACGGCAGCTAATCGCATGACATCAGTTCCTTCCGAGTAACATCGGAATGGACTAAACACCAATACCGCTCAAAGTCAATCCTCAACCATCTGATCGGTGATTTGGATGCTCCATTCCATGTTCTTTCCGGGCACACCCCTGTACAGCCGTCACACCGTCACATGTATTGATAGTCAACAACTTACAAAAGTTCAACCCGTCACATGTGACGGCACAACCCGTCACAACCGTCACAAACGCCATCACGTAAGGCGGCAGACGATGCCCGTAATGCAAGTAAAAAATCGGCATCGCTTTCGCACGGTGGTTTGGATTCGCCGTCAGGGCTGCTGGCGTTGGGGAACTTGCGAACCGGCCCGCTTGGGCGGCTTTCACGGCGTCTCGAAGTCCGCTTTCCTCGGTATTGGTATGCTGAATTCGCCCGCCAGAACGGTTTGGTTGGTGTCCGGCAAGGCGAGGTAAATTCGGCCCGGCTGCCAATCCCGGGTCGGCTGGTCCAGTTCGAGTTTCATGACGTAACCTTTTGAATATGTTTTCTCGGACGGCATGTATTTCGGGTTCACGGTCCAGCGTTTGACAATTTGCGGGGCGTCTTTGCTTTTCGTTTCCTTGGTCACGCTCCAGCTCCGCCCCGCCAGGTCGTCCGCGGGTTTAACAGGCAGGTAAATGAACATCTCGTGGACGGTGGCCGTGCCGGTTCCTTCTTGAAACGACAACACGGACGCGTTCGGCGCCCGGTTCAATTGAACCGTTTCGACGTGAAAGTCGGTCCCGCCGCTGCCTCCATTGACGCGGCCCTTCGGAATGGTGGCCGCCGTGGGATCCATCGTCCATGTCGCTGGCAGGATGGGCAGGGCAAGGGTCGCATCGGGTTTGGGTTTGAGGTCTTCCAGCATTGCCGCGCGTTCCTTTTCCGCGCGGCGCGTGGCCCGCATTCGCGCCTCCTCCATCCTGGCCGGGTCGGTCGCGTCCAGCGTCTGGTACAGGCGCCCAATATGGGCCATTTCGCCTTCGCCCCCTTTGTTCGCCATTTCCGTCGCTTTCTTGTTAAACGACCCCTGCCATTTGTCGGTCAGTTTGCCCCCAAAAAGCAGCAAGACCAAACACGCCGCAGCCCCGGCGGACCAGGCGATAATTTTTTTGGAAGATTTCGGCGCGGCTTTGGCGGCGCGGACGGCCACTTGAGGCTGGCTGGCGGGTTGCGGCCGGGGCGCCGCAGGCGCGGGCGCGACGATAGACGCAAGCCGCGGGACGATCAGGTTGTTTGAGCAGGCCGGGCAGGCGATCTGTTGACCACCCCATTGCGGGTCGCATTGAATGTTCTGTCCGCAGTGCGGGCAGGAGAACTTAGTTTCAGCCATACGGCGACTGGTGTTGTTGCCTTTGTATCAATTCCCATCGTCAGTTGTCAAGTGTTTTAGGTTTAATTGGTTTTCGGCGGTTCGGCGGCGGGGGGCGGGGCGGCGGCCTCGTCCAGTTCCAGGCGGACGAAATCGTATTCCACGCCGCTGGCGGGGTTGTTGCCGGGAATGGAGAGTGTCAGCGCGTTCTCGCCGTCTCGCAACAGCGCCCCGTCAAACGCCACGTCCCGCTCCACCCAATAACCGCGAATGCCGTCGCGCCGAATGACGGCGGTGTCCAGCAGCGGGCCGGTGCCGCCGGCGGAGGCGCCGTTGACGGCAACTTGAATGCCCCCGCGCACGGAGGCGCCGGCCAGGCCCAACCGCAAGGTCGCCCGGCCGCGCGGCGCGCCCTGGAACGTGAAACGAATCGTCCACGTCGTGCCGCCTTCCCGCCCGCGAGGCACCTCGGCGTAGTTCCAGTCCTTGTGAAAGTCGCTTTGGCCGATGATATAATTGACATCGTTGGGGAAATCGTTCGTGTACTGGTAATACAATCCCCATTGCCAGTAGTGGTCGCCGTGCAGGAATTCCTCCGCTGAGCGGTTGGGCGCGCCGATCTGCCACAATTGCCGGCCGTAATGAACCGGCTGCCACCGGAGTTCGCCCAGAGCAATGCTTTGTCCCGCCGCCACCACGACGTTGTCGCGCGTGAATTCGCCCGGAACGCCGTCGGCGATGACGTGCAGGGTGTAGGTTCCGGGGCGGACATTTTGTATATTGAAGCGCCCCTGGGCATCGCCGCGCACCCAGAATTGGTAATACTTGGCGTCCATTTGCCAATCCACCAGCCGCGGGCCAAAACCGCCATAGCCGCGTCCGCCCGCCAGCGTGTAATCCGGCGCGGCCAGACCGGCCAGGACGTTGGAGATGCTCAAACCAGGGCACTGGCTGTCAGTCAAGATGAGTTGTCCGCTGACGGCGCCGCGTTGGGCCTTGTGCGGATAATCCACGCCCTGCACCCAGTCGAAGGGCCAGGCGGCCGCTTCCTTTGCGGCCCGGCCCAGGGCTTCTTTCCATAACGTGACGGGGTCGGCCCCGGCATTGCAGTAAATGAGGATGGGGCCGACCACTTTGCACCAGGTTTCGTTGGAGGCCATTGAACAGACGCTGCCGCCGTAGTGGCTGCCGCGCCAGTAATCGAGCAGCGTGGGGGCGGCGCCCTCGTTGTCGTCAAGGTGCCCGGTCAACTCCACTTTGGTCGCGCCGCCGCTGAGATATTCGCAGGACGGGTTGATGAACCAAAGGCCGACCTGGTCTTTGACGCCGGCCCAGCCGTAAGCCGGGATGTTGAATTGGAGGGCGGAATAATCATACTTGTGCTCGATTTGTCCTTTGTAGCGGCCCGTGGTCATGCGGCGGGCTTCCTTCATGTTCAACTCCGTGCCGTTGTCCCAATCCTCCGGCGTGGGCATGAGACGCTGCCGCTGGCTGTCAATAATCATGTAATCGAACACGCGCGGGTTGAGCTTGGCCCCAAAGCGAGACTCGCCGATGCCGGTGGCCGGCTGGCCGGGTCGGTGCGTGAAAATGGAATAAGTGTAAAGGCCCGCGTCCTCCCGCCCCAGCGCGTAACGGATTTCAATATCCACCGCCGTGGTCCTGCCGAAACCGAAGCCGGAACTGGAACTGGAGTTGGTGTAGAAACCCTTGATGGAGACCTCGGCCCGCTCGCCGCCGTTGCCGGCGGGGTTGATGGTGATGCTGTTGGTCTCGCGCAGGCGGGCGGGCGAGTGCTCCCAATAGCCGGCGGCGTGGCCGGAGGTGTGGCCCATCAATTCCAGCCCTTTGTATTGGAGCGACACAAGATCGCCGGAACGTTTGTTGACACGGGCCGTGAGCGCGCCGTTGGCCAGGGTATAAGCGGCGGCGTCTTCCGACAATGTGACGCCCGCGCCGTCAGCCCGCGCGGCCAGGCACAAGGCGGCAAGGAGCGCCGCCCGGCCAAGACTGGATCGGAAAGAACTCATGGATTGGATTTGTCCGCGGCCGTCAAGGTCAGCGACGCGCCTTGCAATCCTTCCGCGGACGCCTTCACCCGAATCGTCCCATTTTTCGCCACGGCCTTGATCATGGCAAAACATTCCCCCTGAAACGCCCGGCGCTGATGGCTTTGGAAAGGCTCGTGGCTGGCATTGTCCGCGCTGTCCACCGCCGCGATGATCCCCGCCCCCTCCACCGCGAATGTGATCAAGTTGTCCGCCGAAGGGACCGGCACGCCCAGGGCGTCTTCCACTTCGGCGCGCGCGAAAGCCACGCGGTCCCATCCGGCGGCGAGTTCTTTGACATCCGCAGTCAAAATGATTTTTGCGGGCGGGCCGGCGGTGCGCAAGACGTGCCGCGCCACCATGCGGCCGTTGTTGGAGCCGGCGGCCTCCAGCGTTCCAGGCGCGAAGGGAACCTTCCACACGCGCGGCGAATCGTCCGCGGGCAGCGGCTGCGCGCCAAGGGATTGGCCGTTGAGGAGCAATTCCACCTCCTGGCAGTTGCCATAGACCTCGACGGTTTCCTGGTGCGGCGCAAGATCGCGCGGCGTCCAATCGGCAAACAAGGATTGACGCCGGTCCAGCGGCGTGAAACCCGGATCCACGGGCTCCGCCTGATTCGTGCTGAGACGGCGCGCGGCGAAAACCATCGGCTTGTCCGACCACCAGGATTGGCGTTGGAAGGCCGGCGGGCGGGGTTGCCCGCACCGGTCCAACAGGCCCGACGACGCCGCGACCGTCGGCCAGTGGCGCGATTCCCCCAGATAATCCACGCCCGTCCAGAGAAACTGGCCCGCTTCCGCCGGATGATCGCGGCATTCCAGCCAGGTGGCCTTGGTGTGCCCCTGTTCGGTGCCGATGATCCTGCGGGACGGCTTGGCGTGATGGGCGGCGATCAATTCGTTGTCACGGTAATTGGTGCCGATGACATCCAGCAAATCGGCCAGGCCGTTGGTGTAATCGCCGCTGGCATTGGGACGGAAAAGGGCTTGCGTCACCGGGCGCGTCGGATCGTTCTCATGGCAGACTTCCACCAACCCGGCCAGGATGCGTTTGGCCAGCGCGGCCTTGGGCGTGTCGTGAATCTCGTTGCCGACGCTATAAAGGACAATGCTCGGATGATTGCGGTCGCGCCGGAGGGTGTCGCGCGCGTCCATCTTCGACCAATTGGTGAAGTAAAGATGGTAATCAAAACTGTTTTTGCCCACGGTCCAGCAATCGAAAAACTCGTCCATGACCAGGAAGCCCAGGCGGTCGCACAAATCCAGGAATTCCGGCGCGGGCGGATTGTGCGCCGTGCGAATGGCGTTGGCGCCCAGCGCCCGCAACGCCGCCAGCCGCCGCTCCCACACGCTCAACGGCACGGCGGCGCCAAAGCAACTGCCATCGCCGTGAACGCAGACCCCTTTGATCTTGAAATTCCGGCCATTAAGCCAGAACCCCGTCGCCGGGTCGAAGTGGAACTGGCGGATGCCGAAGGTCACCGTCTCGGAGTCCGCGCCGCTGACGGCCAAGGCGGCGTGGTAAAGCGCCGGATGGTCCAAGTCCCACAAGCGCGGCTGGGAAAGGCTGCTTTCCAAGCTGAACTCCGCCGAGCCGCCCGCGGGCACGGTTTGCGTTTTGGTAGTGGCTGTTTGCAACGGCGGCTCTCCGCGTTCGCCCGTGATCGTCAAACTCAGCGACACATCGCGCGAGGCTTTGGTTTGATTGGTTACCGTGGCGCGCGCGCGCACCAGGGCCTGCTTTTGTGTGACCTCGGGCGTGGTGACAAACGTGCTCCAAGGCACGATATGCACCGGGTCCAAAAGCATCAGCCGGGTGTGACGGTAAATGCCCGCGCCCGCGTACCAGCGCGACGCCGGCTGCCGCGAATTGTCGGCCCGCACCGCGAGAATGTTCGTCTGGCCGTTTGGGAGCAGGTCCGGCGTCATGTCGTAAAGAAAACTCACGTACCCATAAGGCCGATGCCCCAAGAAGTGGCCGTTGATCCAAACATCGCTGTTGGCCATCACGCCGTCGAATTCAATGAAAGCGCACCGGCCGTCCGCGGTTTCCGGCAACGCGAACTCCTTGCGATACCACCCGACGCCAGCCGGAAGAAACGCGCCGGGGCCGCCTGCCGGATTGTCTTCGCTGAATGGGCCGGCAATGCTCCAATCGTGCGGCAGTGTGACAGTTTTCCAGGCGGCGGCGTTGAATTGGGGGTTCTCAGCGCCCTTGGCGTCACCTTGGAAAAAACGCCAGTTGTCGTCGAAAGGGATGGTTTCGGCGCGGCAGAGAGGAGCGACCAAAAGGACGGCGACGACGAAAAGGACAAATGGGAATGGATTACTTTTCACTTTTCGCAACTTCGACGGCGAAGACATGAGTTGGGCCAAACATGTTGGACCGGAAAACGATCCATTTCCCGTCCGGCGTGAAATTGACATTCGGCTCCAGACTGTAATCGTGCTTCGACATGTTGACCAGCCGCTCGGCATGAAAAACGCCCGGCCTGATCAAACCCTTGCTTTCGCCGGAAACGGCCTTCATCTCGGGACGGAACAGGTAAATCCATTTGCCGTCGGAGGCGTGGGCCACCATCCCTTCGGCCCCGCCGTCGCCGGCGAAAAGCGAACCGTCCCGCGAAACATTAAAGTGAACCGACCATTGATTGCGCTCCAAATGATACCACGTCCGCTCCCCGGTGGCGATTTCGCAGCCGCCAACCCAGAAGTCCTCTCCGCGCGGCGTTTGCAAGTCGTACCAAATACTTTTGCCGTCGGCCCCGAAGAACTCATGCCCGGCGATTTCCATGGCCATGGTCCGGCGGTGGATGAGTTGCGCCTCGCCTCCGCTTGGGTGAATGGTCCAGACGCGATCCACCCAATGCCACGGTCCTTCATGGCAAAACATCAGCAAATCCGGGTCCGTGGGCGAGGCCTGGATATGGCCGAGCCAATCAGTGGAGGGGTTAAAAGTGTGGACCGCGCCAGTTTGAGTGTTCAACGTGAAGAGCCGCATGGGCAGGCGCATCCGGGCGCGTTCCTCCATCCATTCGCCCTTGCTGCGATTCCCCTGGCGCATGACGCCGTTGGTGTTGGCCGGGCGCTTCTCCACAAAAGCTCCCGCCAGCCATGTTTCGTCGGCATTGACCGTCGAAATTGAGCCAAAGCGCCCCCCGCCGGGCAAGGCGCCGATTTCGCGCGTGGCGTGCGAATCCAAATCGGTGGCGCAAGCCATGCTGTTGGAGCCATTCCAACGCGAGTAATAGACCGTCCTGGTCTTGCGTCCGACGACGACCCCGCCGACGGAATTGCTGGAGCGCGGGATGCCGGGAACGACCAGATCCATCTGGCGTGTTTTCAGGTCCACGGTGGAAACGCCTTCGGGCGTCATGAGGACCATTTTGTCGCCCTGGAGCGTGTAGGCGTTTTGATGGAAGTAAAGGCTTTCGCTGCCGCCCTGGCGCGAGAGCCGGATGATGCGATGCCCCGTATCGTGATCCACCCATTCCAGAGGAGGTTCCTCCGCCCGCAACGCGGGACTCAGGAGAGCCAGCGCCAGGAGCGGCGCCGTCGCGGTCATTAAGCGTGCGATTATCATAATCATGCTGAAACGGGCTGATCTATTCCTTAATGGACGCCAATGGGGGAGTCAATGGTAACAATTTCCCATGACCTTGCCGGGCACCCCCCTGTACAGCCGTCACACCGTCACAAACATTAAAAATCAACAACTTGCAAAAGTTCAACCCGTCACATAAGGCGGTGGATGCTGGCCGCCTCGACGCCTTTACCGTAAAAAGCGGAAGGCGTGTTTCGGCGTGTTAAGTTTTGTTTTACCCAACTACCCTCATCCGGCCTGCGGCCACCTTTTCCCGTTCCCATGACCGAAGGAAATTCTCCCCGAACGGGGCGGAGAGGAAAAAATGAGAACAGGGTCAAGATGCACCCCAAACGCGCGATTCGCGCCTGCTGAATTTGACATTAGCCACATTAAGGGATATTTTCAGCAATTATGATGTTGATGTGGCGCTCCCCTTTATTTCGGCTTCCGGCTCACACGCTGCGCTGGTTGCGTGGGTTCGGGGGCATTTCTCAGGGAGGCGGGAGAACGAACGCGCAGACGGCCCCGCTGCCCGCATTGTCATGGACCTGGAACCTTTTTCCCCAACCTCGCATTCTCCGCGGCACGCATGGTTTTTGGCTGCGTGGAATGCTTCGCAGTCTCGCGGCAATCGCCGCAGGAGCTCCCGCGCTGGTGTCTGCCCAGTATTCGGAAATCAAGATGGGCGAATACCTTCACTATGCGTTTGCGGCCGCCAATGGTGGCGTCTATGCCGGAATCGACGGCATCGGATACACCGGTATCGGATTTGGCACCCCTTCGCTCTATAAGACCAACACGGGCTGGGTGGATCTTCCGTGCGCGCAGGGTTTCAATACTTCCCTCCAGATTTACGGTTCCGTAACGGCCATCAGCCACGACGGTTCGGTGGTGGCCGGTTCTGTGACTGGAACCACGACGAACGGAGTTTCACAGCAGGTGGCGGCCTATTGGGTGAATGGCGTTGAGTCAGTCGTTCCCGCCCCGCCGGACGATCCGGGGGCGATCACGATGAGCGCCCCGGCCGTTTCCGGAGACGGAACGACCCTGCTGGTGCAGGACGGCACGCCCTATTCCGCCACGGTTGAAACTTTTGTTTACAACATCGCCAGCGGGACGTTTACTTCGCTGGGTTTCCTGGGCAGCGCCAACCATCAAACTTTTGCGACCGCAATCAACAGTAATGGCACCGTGGTTGCCGGCTACAGTTCGCTGGACAACGGAAACATCCATGGGTTCATTTGGAGCGCTTCCAATGGCGTGGCGGTCCTGGCAATCCCCACCAATCATCCCAATACGGTTTACCTGGAACCGACATGCATGAGCGACGACGGGACGACCATGTATGGCCGGCTGACAGAACTCAACGGCTGGGTGGGGTTTCGCTACCATGCCACGAACGGATATCAGGATCTTGGCGATATGACACCCAGCGCCTGCACGGCGGATGGGACGGAAGCGGTCGGAATTGAGAATCTGTATTTCCCGGCGGTCTGGTCGGTCGGCAACGGCGGTGGTTATCTGGACCATTTGGTCTCCGCAAACATCACGCCGCAAGCCCTGGGCACGCTTGTTGGTTCGGTCACGATTTCGCCGGATGGAACCGCCGTCACAGCCGGCGGCCCGGATTACTATCCGGTGGATCAAATCTGGTATGGCGTCTGGCAGATCTTCATGCCTTCTCCGCTGAAAACGGCGCCGATTCCAACAGCCACGCAGTCCTTCACGACGGATTACCAGACGACCTTGACCGAGCCTGCCGGAGCGCTGACTCAATATGCCGATTTCAACGTCGGCGTGGCCGCAACCCTCGTCAAGGGGCCGCACTATGCCTCCGCATTCGTTCTGCACGCGGACGGCTCATTCAGCTATACGCCCAAACCGGGCTATATCAGCAATGGCATTGATCCCGAAACTGGCACCCCTACGGACACCTTCACCTATCAACTAGTCAGTCCGAACGGGACCAGCACCAATGCCGAGGTCCAGATTAATGTGTTGCCTCCGATGCCCCCGACCGTGGCAAGTCCCACCTACGCCAACGTGACCACCACGAGTGCCACACTGGGCGGCACCGTGACGGACAGTGGCGGAGCGACGGTCACGGCCGTCGGCGTGGTGTATGCGCCGGCCAGCGTCGACAGCAACCCGCAGATCGGAGACGCGGGAGTAAGTATCGCCTCTCCAGCCGTCGTGACCAGCACCTTCACGATCGGTGTCAGCAATCTGCTTCCGAACACAACCTACTCCTGTGCCGCCTACGCGACCAACAGCGTGGGCATAGGCTACGGCACGGTGGACAGTTTCACCACGCCGGCGACTTTCCAATCCTGGCAGGTGTCATGGGATGGCAGCGCCAGCAACAGCAGTGCGGCGTATAATGCGGACCCTTATCACACGGGTGTGGCCAATATCGCGGTCTTCGCCTACTTGGGGCCGTATCAGAATCCGCAGACGGCAAGCGTCACCCAACTCCCGCAGGTGCAGATGAGCGGCGGCGACTTTTTTTATGACTTCTTCGAACCGGCGGGGGTGAGCGGCGTGACGTATGGAGCGCAATCGAGCCTCAACTTGGGCGCGGGAAGCTGGCAGCCGGTCCCCGACACCGGCAGCGGGACAGAACACATCTTCAGCGTTCCCGTCGGCGCCAACTCACCGCTTTTTATGCGGCTGACTGTGACCGCCCAATAACTGTTGAAGGGGATTGAGCAACAGGAACCAAATTCTATTCTTCCTTCGAAATTTGGAAACCGTGCAAGGTGACGAAATGGATCGAATTATTGTAAGCCTGACCTACGGAAAGAATTCCTCCGGACAATTCAACGCTTCTGTACTTGGACCGCTAAACTTTAGCGAATACGTTTGAACTGGCGGGTGATTTCCCGCATGATGGCAATGGCTTATGCCAAACCTGCTCATCCAACGAAAGAGAATTTTCAAGGTTTCAGCGGCATTGCCGCCCGCACCGGCAAATCCAACTTCGACATCTCCGAGTGGATGCTCATTCAACTGAAGGAAATCCCTGCATGAACCCATGCCTTAATCCCAGCAGGCGGCATTGCCTGCTTTACCAGTTGCGCAGACGCGAAAAACTTGGCCCTGGCAAAATCAAGGCGCTGGCCCTGGGCCTCGCGCTTTTTGCCTGCGCCGCTTATGCCGGCCCCGACACCGACCCCGCCAACCCGCGCGCCAATGCCGCCACGCGGGCGGTGTTGAAGTATTTCCAAAGCCTTTCCACCGCCCCGGAACGGCGCATTGTCTCCGGGCAATTCTCCAATTTCGGCAAGGGCGCCAATTTGCGCGCGCTGACCAATGTTTATGAAAAAACAGGGCACTGGCCCGCCATCCTGGGGGTGGACTACGCGGATTTGGGCAGGGGCGGATTGGAAACAGCCAGGCCGAATCAAACCGCCCTGGCGTATTGGAACCAAGGCGGCTTGGTCACCATCAGCGCCCATCTCTACGATCCGGCCAACACCAACGGCGGCGGCTTGCGCGACAAAGGCGTGAATCTGGCCGGCCTGCTGGACGCCAACGACCCAACCCACGCGCGCTGGCTGCGCGAACTGGACCTGCTGGCGGCCGGCTTGCAGGAGTTGCGCGCGGCCCATGTCGTGGTTTTGTGGCGGCCCTTCCATGAGATGAACGGCGATTGGTTCTGGTGGGGCGGCCAGGACCCGGAGACGTTTATCCAGGTGTGGCGGCAGATGTTTGACTATTTCACCAACGACAAAGGCCTCGATAACCTGCTTTGGGTTTACAGCCCCAATCACGGGCGCAATACCGCCAGCTATTACGCCGGCAGCCGCTACGTGGATTTGGTTGGGTTGGATGCCTACACGGATTTCGTGGACCTGGACCACATCAAAGGCTATGCGGCAGTGGCGGCGTTGCCCAAGCCTTTTGGCTTCACCGAGTACGGGCCGCATGGGGCGCAAAACCCGCCGGGCGATTACGATTACACGCGCTTTTTGGCCGGAGTCCAACGCGACTTTCCCAAGACCTGCTTTTTCATGTGCTGGAATGCGCGGTGGGGCCTGGGGAGCAATGAAAAAACAAAAGAATTGCTTGACAATCCCGTGATCGTGAACCGCGAAAACCTGCCCGCCCTGGGCCGCTGACCCTCCCATGGCCCCCGCCTTACAACGGCAGCGTGATGATTTCCACTTTGAGCGCGTTGCTTTTGCCGGCGGGCAAGGTCAGGCGGTTGTCCGCCACGTTGCCCGATTCGACGCAGACCATCTGGCGATATTCATCCTCGCCAAAGTCCGGCATCTGCTCCGCTTTCTCCACCCACGGATTCCAAACGACGGTCGAAAGACTGCCGGATTTCTCAACGCGGATGCGGCGGCCCAATTTTGAATCGTGAATTTCCACCGGCCCGGCCGTGTCCAGGTAACTGCGGTCGGTTTCCTGCGAAATCTTGATGTGCTCCGCCCGCTCGGTTTTGCGGGCGAACTTCTCTGTCTTGTCCAGGTAATCAACCCCCTTCAAGCCGGTGATGGAAACGGCCGCGATGTCGCCGACGTGGAAATAAGTGTGCAGACAATCCTCGAAGGTGAAATCGTGGCCTTGGGAAACATTGGCCACGACCAGTTGCAGGGTGAGGGTCTTGCCAACCGTGATCCAGTAATCAGCCGTGAAATCGGGAAACAGCGCCGCCGAAGGGGAATCAGGCAGGTTGAGCCGCAGCAGGACTTCGCCGGTGGAGGCTTGCGAAACCTCTTTCAATTCCCACGTTTGGGTGCGGGCGAAGCCGTGGGCAGCTTCCCCTTCCCGCGGTCCAAACCACGGGAAAATGACCGGGATGCCGCCGCGAATGGGCGTGGCCTCGTTGAACCGGCTCAACTGGCTCATAAACAAGACCGGCGGCTGGTCCTTGACTTGAAAATGGGTGACATGGGCGCCATGCAGATATATTTCGGCCGTGCTCCATGGGGTGTTGATTTCGAGCATGGGCAGTTCCCCTTTGCCTTCGGAGAACAGGACACGCCCGGGGATTTCCAAGGTTTTCTGATAGTGCGTCGTTGCCATAAGCTGAATTGTCTTAATAGGAGCATAGCCCCATTGGCCGTGACTTGAAACAGGAAAAACACAAAAAAACAACGGCGTTATTTCCGCCGCCGGTCTTCCTTTGCGCCAATGAGTTTCAGCAAGGGCCGTGGTTGCGCAGAATACTTGACGGACACCTTGCTCGCGGCCGGCGTGGCGCCACCCGTCAATCGCTCCCGCAGCAAGTCCAGACGCGACTCGTAAGTCTTGACGGGTTCTTTGTCCAATTCCTTGCCCCATGTCCGGACCGTCCCATCGGACGTCATCCCAAAGCCCGTCTCCTCCTGCCCCCACACCGCCACCCAATCCGAGCGGGTGCCAAGCTGCCTCCAGTCGTCCGCCACAGGCGCGGGCGAGGATGCCGGATGAAGGCGCGCCACCCACAGCGTTCCATTGGCGCGGATTTGCATTCGCGTCCCGAACGACACGGAGCAAACCCGATCGGACGCCCCATTGGAACTAACCAGGAAACAGACCGTGGCCGCGCCGGCTTGCGGGTTTGGCAGGGCATTGGCCACGTCCCACAATTCGCCGGACTGGTTGCGGGCCACGCCGCTGGCGTCGAGGGCGGTCCAATTGGTTTCCACGCAAACCACGGTTGGAAAAGGGTAACTGGTGTTGATCCATCTCCCCCCTCTAAAACCGCTGACCTCTCCCCAAGCCCAAATTGTGCCATCCTTCTGTAAAGCGAAAGTGGAGTTGCTGCCGCAATAGACTGAGACCCAGTTGCTGAACGGCTCTCTGGGTCTCGGTGGAGCGCCGCCATTGAATCTAGCCCGTTGTCCGGGCACCACCCCCCCAAAGAGGGTGACCTTGCCGCCATTGGCCACCAGGGGTTCACTCCAACTCCGGAGCGTTCCGTCGCGTTTGACGGCCGACGCGTGATGCTGGCCGGTGCCAAGATCAATCCAGTCATGGCCCGGCACAGCCGGTTGCGGTTTGAAGAATTGCCGGCGCAAGGCCAGTATTTGGCCGCGCAGAAAATCGTCCACTCTCAGCGGCGTGGCCAGTAACAATTCAAACGCGCCGGAGCGCCGGTCTTCCCCCAAACGCTGCCCGGCTTCCATGGCGATCCAAAGTTTCAGGGCGGAATTGACGACCAGGGCGGCGAAAATACAGGTGCCCGAGGCCATCATGTAAGCACCGTTTTTGAGCCATTCATAGACCCACCAAATTACCCCCAATCCCGTGAAAATCCACACATGGGCCGGCTTGAGCCGGGCGCGTCCCGCCAGCCAATAGAAGGCGTTGGCTTCCAGCGCCTCTTTGCGGAAGGCGGCGCACTTGGCCGGGCTGCCGAAATTGGCCATCCGGCCCAGTTCCCGCCAGCGCCATCGGCGCGAAGGGGCGGGCGGCGGTTTGTCGCCCCAAGTGCGCGGGACGATCCAGCAGGCCAGCAAGGTCAGCATCCAGGCCAAACCGTGAGTCACGCCCAGCGACCACCAGAAATCCCGCGCCAAAGCCGGACGCGCGAAATCGCCGGCGCTGACGAAGGAAAACACCGGGCACGAATAAAACAACCACGGCACAAACCGGCTGGCCGGCGCGGCCAGCAAACCCAACCCGCCAACCGCCGAGGCGAAAATCCCGATGGCCAGCGAAAGAAAAAAGGCGTTCGCCAGCACCAGCGCCATGCGCCAGAATTCCCCGCGGGTCATTCCTCCCGCCAGCAGCGGAATCGCCAGCACGGGCAAAATCCCCATCAGGGCGTAAAAGCCGGCGATGGAAGTCGCCGCCAGTTTGCCCAGCACCACGTCGTAACCTTTAAGGTCTGTCAAGAAGAGCAAACCGAGCGTCCCTTCCCGTTTCTCCAGGCTCAGGCAATCGGCCGTGGAGCGCCGGCCCGCCAGCAGGCAAAAAAGCAGGGAGACGCCCGACAATCCCCAAAACAGCACCCCGCCCAGTTGGAGCCGGGGATTGAGCAAATTGATGAAATAGGCGGCCAAGCCAATGAGAAGCGCCAGGAAGGCCGTTCGCACGCGCAGCCAGTAAGTGCCGCGGCGGCGCGCCCCTTCCCGCAGTTCCCTTTCAACGATAGGCAGGAATTTCATGTTTCATCATGCCATAAACCAACATATATTGGCGCAATGAATGAAATGAACAGCCAAAACATTCTGGGCCGGCTCCGCTGGCGTTACGCCACAAAGCAATTCGATCCCCATCGCAAAATCAGCCCGCCGGATTGGGCCGCGCTCGAATCGGCGCTGGTTCTCAGTCCCTCCAGCTATGGTTTGCAGCCGTGGAAATTCATCGTCGTGTCGGACCCGGCCACGCGCCAGAAGCTCCGTCACGTCTCGCGCGACCAGAGCCAAATCACCGACGCCTCTCATCTGGTCGTCTTTGCCATCAAGACGGAAATTGGGGAAAGGGAGGTGGAGGCCTATCTCAAGTATATGTGCGAAGTCCGCCATGTCGCCATGGAATCGCTGGCGCGTTTGCGAGGAATGATGGTGGGTGACATTGTGCATGGGATGGACGAACCCACCCGCCGGGCTTGGGAGAGCCGCCAGATTTATATCGCCTTCGGCACTCTTTTGACCACGGCCGCGCTGCTGGGCATTGACGCCTGTCCGATGGAGGGAATCATCCCGGCGGAATACGACGCCATCCTCGGATTGCCGGCGCAAAAGCTTGCCACGGTGGCGGCCTGCCCCCTGGGTTACCGCTCGGCGGACGACAAGTACGCCTTGCTGCCGAAAGTCCGCTTCCCCAAGGAGGATGTGATGATTTACATCTGAGAATGACTGTCACCATTCAACTGGATTTATTTTTTTGAGGCGTTATTTGGCGTTATTTAGCGTTAGCGAAGTTTGGGGCCTTCGCCGGAACCATGCCGTTGAAAAGCGGGACCGCGACCGTCCCGGTCGCTTCCAGTCGGCGTCCCGCCGACTGGTCCCGGCAGCGAAGCGATTGACTTTGTGAGAAGCATCTCCCAAGTCGAATGCCTTCGGCGGCACGCCGACGGCGGCGGGCGCGGACTCCCGCGCTCCCCACCGCTTCTGCCATATTTCAAAGAACAGGCGCCGGCCTGATTCCGCCTCACGCATTACACTCTATCATGTAAGACCCTCAATGCAAGCACGCAAATTCACATTTATTTTTTTGGCCATAGGCCGGAGTAGGCCGGATTAGCTTGGATTGGGTTGGATCAAGGCCGGATTGAGGTTGGATGGGACGCGGGTTGAGGCCGGATCGCCGGAGGGCCAGCCCGGACCTGCGTGACCTCCACGCCATTGTAGCGCCGATTTCCAAATCTGCCGTGTCGCCGGCTTCCAAGCCGGCAGGGCGCGCGAAATTTCGACGGCTGCGGATTGGAAATCCGCGACACAGTCCCGATTCAGAATCGGGAGAAACCTGCACCACGAGATCCGTCTCGCGCTGAACTGTTTCAACATTCACGCGGCGATATTACCAGAAGCCGTGGAATTACAAAAACCTACCGTAGGCTTTTCGGCACGATTTTTTTTGGAGGGGTCGCATCGGTGGAACATCCTCAGCTACAACCGCTTGCGGGGCATAAAATCCCCAAAAATCGAAAAAACACGAAAAAAAGTGTCTTTTTTTTGGAGCGGCCCCCCGGTTTTTCTGCCAAATAGTCCCCAAAAACGCCCATTTTTGCTGTCAGTACGTTTTTTTGAGCGCGGCCAGGGCCGTCTTTAGCCTTGACGGAGAGGAACTTGCGTTGGTTTCCAAGATCCTGCATTTTTTGGGCGAAAAACGGGGAAATCCACCGCCAGACCCTCCGCGACGGGGCAGCCATACTGAAAAAGCTGCAGCATGGCCTGCACGCGAGGCCAGGAGAATAGCCGCGAAAAAGCGCAAAAGTCGCAAAACCCAAGACCTTCTGCAGTGCAATAGTCCAAAGTCATTTATTTTCAAGAAGATTTGTCAGAATGGGAAGGAGACTTTGAACGATTATTCCCCTGACCTGACAATCATTCTGACAACGGCCTTTCCTGGCCTGAACGCGTTGGGGAGAAATCGGCAGAGGAATGTTCGGCAAAGGAATAATTCACGGCATGGTCGCTTCCCCATTCCTCTGCCGAATATTCCCCTGCCGGTATTTCCGTCGCCTTCGCGCCCGCCGCCGGTTTCATCCTTGTTTTGGTTGCGGATTGCCGCGCCTGGGCTTTGAGTTAATAACGCGCGCCGAACAAGTGCCTATCGTCTTGCTCTTAAAATTTTTCTTATCGCCTTAGGCGAGGATTGGGGGTTCTTCGTTCGGTTTGACTTTCCAGGAGCGTTTGTGCGATATTGTAACGGCAGGCAAGCGTCAGGTTTGCAGAGGTCGCCGGCCACGGTGGCAGCTTGAGGGGGTGGCATCTCGAACCTGGAACCTGCAACAGAGAAACAGCGTCATGAGTGTCACCATTCAACTGGATTTGCCCGACGCCCTCCTCAATGAGGCGCGTGCGGCTGGATTGTTGGAATCGGCCCGGCTCGCTGATTGGCTGGCGGACGAGTTACGGCGCAAGCGCGCGCGGGTGGAATTCGGCGAGATGCTCAAAAAACTGCATTCCGTGGACGACAAACCGATGTCCTTGGAGGAGATTCAGGCCGAAGTGGATGCCGTAAGAGAGGAACGGCGACGGCGTGAGGGCGGTCGTTGATACCAACCTGCTCGTGTCAGGACTGCTTTGGGGAGTCCTTCCTGATCCATGTTGCCTTTGACGCCGGGGGCGTGAGCCGTTATCTTGCGCCCATGCCGATTTATGAGTTTCATTGCGGGAAATGCGGGGAGGATTCCGAAATCCTCGTGCGTTCAAGTCGTTGGAAGGGAACTGCCTGCCCCAAATGCGGGTCCAAACGGTTGACTAAAAAGTTGTCCGTGTTCGCTTCCGGCGGCGGGGGGGACTCGTCTGAAGGGGCCTGCTGCATGTCCGATGGGCCGTCCTGCACGGGCACGCCCGGCTCCTGCGGTCTCTGCGGCACCGGCCGGCCCCATTCGCATTAGGCCGCCATTATTCCAGGCATTCCGAAGCGGAGATGTGGGTCAGATTGGGCACGGCCCAATCCGGGTGGTGGCTCCGCAGTTCTTCCAGCGAGGCGCCGCCGGTGGCCACGGCCAGGACTTTCGCCCCGATGGCGCGGCCGCAATCAATGTCCAGCGGCGTGTCGCCAATGACCAGCACTTCTTCGCCCCGCAGGTCGCGGCCGAATTGCTGGCTGCCGCGGCGCACGGCGGCGGCGGCGATTTGCGGACGCTCTTCGTGGTCGTCGGCGAAGCCGCCGAAGGGGAATTTGTCCCACAGATTGTATCGTTCGAGTTTGATGCGGGCGCCGTGTTTGATGTTGCCGGTGAGCAAGCCGGTCAGGGGCGGCTGGGGCCGGGCGCGCAATTGCTGGTAGAACTCCAGCACGCCGGTGCAGGCGCCGCCCTTGCAATCAGGAATGATCTTTTGCAGCCAGTGCAGGTAGGAGGCGAAGAAGCGGTCGAAGTTCGCCGGCGACGGTTCGATGCGTTCGAGGGTGAAAAACTCGCGCACCAGCGAGACGTCGGTTCGCCCGGCGAATTTGAGCCGCTCGGTGCCGTCCGGGACGCCGAACTCGGTGGCAAAAGCGCGGGAAAAAGCCTTCACACCCGCGCCGCCCGAGTGAACAAGCGTCCCATCAATGTCAAACAGAACCAAATGGATCATGTCCCAAAAATTACGGGCGGAACGAGGGAAATGCAACCTTCCTTGGTGTCTTTCCATAATCTTAATCTTAATCTCTTGTCGGTGGGATAAGAGAGATTAAGATTAGGATTAAGATTAGGATTAAGAGCAAGATTAAGAGCGGAGGCGGGAGCGGGTGACGGAGCCCGTTTCGCCCCCGGCCGTGATGAAGAACATTGTTTATTTCGATTTGGAGACGCAGAAGTCGGCTGACGAAGTCGGCGGCTGGGACAGAATACGCGACATGCGCATGAGCGTGGGCGTGACGTACAGCACGGCGCGCGGCGGCTACCGGATTTATCCCGAACGGGAGGTCAACGCCTTGATCGAGGAACTGCGCCGGGCGGATTTGGTGGTGGGGTTCAACAGCCTGCGATTCGATTACGAAGTGCTGGCCGGGCACAACGCATTCTTCGACGTGGAGCAGGTGCCGACGATGGATATGCTGGCCGAATTGCAAAAGACGTTGCAACACCGGCTGTCGCTGGATGCCATCGCTTCGGCGACGCTGGGAGTGGAAAAGACCGGGGAGGGGTTGCAGGCCATCCGGTGGTACAAGGAGGGCAAATTATTGGAGATTGCGGAGTATTGTTGTTACGACGTGAAGATCACCCGGTTGGTCCACGAATACGGCGTGTGCCACAAACAACTCCATTATCTGAATCGTTTGGGCAAGAAGCTGACCGTGCCGGTGGCGTGGACGGGTTAAGTTTTGCCCAGCGGTTTGCGGACGCCGAAAAGAGCGTCATTGACGCTGCGCAGTTTGATGGCCAGGTCCTGGGCCAGGTTGCGCATGACCACCATGCCCAATGTCGGCTCGCGCCTGAATAAATCGTTGACCGCGGAGCGTTTCATCACCAGCAGAATGCTCGGCTGGCTGGCCACGGCAAAGGCGGCCCGTGGCGCCCCGTCCAGAAAGGCCAACTCGCCAAAAATCTTGCCGTCGGTCAATTGCGCGATAGGCGGCGCCCCTTCCTCCAACTGGATGTTGATTTTGCCGCGCAGGATGACGTAAGCCTCGTCGCCCGTTTCCCCCTTGGGAAAGACTTGATCGCCGGCCCGGTAAAGCTTCTGCACAAACAACCGGGCGATCTTGCGCAGTTCGCCGTCGCCCAGGCTGGCGAACATGGAGAGCGGACGCAATAGGTTGATGATGGACAGCCCCATTTTTTGATCCTCAAAATTCCGATCAATAATCTGCACCATGCTCTTGGCGTGGGCGGTCAGCTCGGCACTGTCCAACGAGTAAACCACGTTTAATTTGACCATCTTGACCACGTCGAAATGGCGGCCGTGGAGGCTGAAGAAGGCGGGCAGGTAGGCCACGGGCACGAAGCCCAGTTGCTCCGCGCTTTTGAGCAGGCGCGGGGCGGAGGCCAGAATATCCACTTCCGTATAAACCGCATTGGCCTGTTGCTGCATGACCTTGACGGCATGCGTCAGAAGGGCGCCCATGGAAACGTCGTCGCAACTGAAAGCCTCGGTCATGCGCGCGCAACGGTCCTCCTCGTCGAAGTAACAAATTAAGCCGGCGGTGATCTTGTCCTGGCGCTGCCCCAAAAAGGCCCGCGGCTGGCGTTCCATCGGAAGGCGCATCAGCCCGAAGCCAAAATTGAAGCTGCCGGAAACCTCCGGCGGCGGATGGGAGCTTTCGGCTTGCGCGCGCCACAGTTCAAAATCCTCCGGCGAGGCGTCATGGATTTTGAGGTCCGATTGCAACGGGTAGCCGCACGCGCCGTCGCGCACCACGAAGCTGGCGGGGATTTGGAGATTTTCCAGGGCCGCCAGACCCAATTCGCTGACCTGCGGCAGCGACTCCGAAAGCGGAGTGCGCGTCACCAGGACGGAATTGGCGCCGTGGACGTAGAACAGAACGCCCACCCGCTGGTGGAGCATGTGTTTGAGCGGTTGGAAGCCGACGCAGACGTAATCCATGTTTTCAAACAGGATTTGCTGCGCGTTGTCCAGGGCCGAAACGCGGACGACGGCCATTTCCCCCCGGCGCTTGGCGACCTCATTGACAGCGAGCAAAAGAGCTTCCGCCGAGCCGTCGGCCACGCTTTCGGGCCGGATGAGATTGCGGCCCAGGTTGGCCACGGGGTTGCGGTGTGGCCCCCAAGGTTTGAGAAAGGAGATGCTGCCCTGGAGTTGGCCGGCGGATTCAGCCACCCAGGTTTCTTCGCCGCTGGCGGGGTCCAGCAGGCCGGCGATCCAGTTGACATCGTACAACTCCCTGGCCGGGTAGCCGTCGCCGAGGGTGGCGCGAACCAGATGCAGCCATTGGGGGGCGTCCGCCACGGTTGCCGGTCGGATGTTAACGCCCATGAACGTCTCTTTTTTTGAAATTCATCGAGATTGTCAACGATTTGGTGCCCGCGACAGGACTTGAACCTGTACGATGTTACTCACTAGAACCTGAATCTAGCGCGTCTGCCAATTCCGCCACGCGGGCTTTATAATCAACAACTTACAAACAAAAAATGGCCGCATTCAGCGTTTGTAACCCGCCTTTGTATCCCGCGATCGTGACCGCGGTTAAAAGGCAGAGTAAACATGCCTGACAAAGAGCCAATGGCAAGCGGTTTTTTTGGGGAGTAGCTGATTTGCCGCTCTCACGCCATTTCTTCGCAAAAAAAGCGTGCAATTGTTGTTCGGACAGTCCATACTGATGCGATGCTGGAATCGGTGAACACTCGCGACCCCTTATCTGTGGAGAAGGAGGTGCAGGCCGCCTATCTGGGGATGTTTCCCCAGGGAAACCGCGAGTACGTGCCGATGGTCTTTGGCTGGGCTTTATCCTGGTTCTCCGGGCAATACCGGGATTATCAGGCCATTGACGCGCATTACCACGATCTGGAACACACCTTGCAGGGCCTTGTTTGCATGGTGCGCCTGCTGCGCGGCCGGCATCGCCAGGAGGTGGAGCCGCGCCTGACGCAACGGATGCTGGAATTGGGGCTGCTGGCCATGCTGGCGCACGACACGGGCTATCTCAAAAAACATGGGGATGCCGACGGCACCGGCGCCAAATACACCTTGACCCACGTGGATCGCAGCATCGAATTCGCCGGTGAACTGATGCTGGGCCAGGACCGCCCGATTGATGAAATCCTGGCCGTGCAAAACATGATCCGCTGCACCGGCGTCAACGTCAAACTGGACGCCGTGCCGTTTCAGGAGCCGTTGGAGCGCGTCGTGGGCTTCGCGCTGGGCACCTCCGACCTGCTGGGGCAAATGGCGGCCGCCGACTACGTGGACAAATTGCCGGTCCTTTATTCCGAGTTTGCCGAAGCCGCCCACCATAGCGCGGACGGCAAAATGAAGGCGGGGGGCTTTTTCAGCAGCGCGGAGGACCTGATGCAAAAGACGCCCTTGTTCTGGGAAAACTACGTGCGCAACAAACTCAGCCGCGAGTTCACGGGCCTCTATCGCTTCCTCAGCGATCCCTATCCCGACGGCCCCAATGACTACATTGACCGCATCGAATCCAATATCGCGCGCCTCCGCCGTGATTTGGCCGCGCGGGCGCAGACCTGATGTTTTGACATGCCGCGCGAATATGTTTTGCAGTCCTTCCGTTCCCCGTCCCGCCCGCGGATTGATTACGCGAAGGAGTTGAACGAGCAGCAGCGCGCGGCCGTGACCGCGCCCCCCGGCCCGGCCCTGGTCATCGCCGGCGCCGGTTCGGGCAAGACGCGCACCTTGACTTACCGCGTCGCCTTTCTGCTGGAACAGGGCATTCCGGCGGAAGCGGTCCTGTTGTTGACCTTCACCAACAAGGCGGCCCGGGAAATGATGCAGCGCGTCAGCGAGCTGTTGGGGGGGGAATTGTCGGGACTGTGGGGCGGCACCTTTCATTCCATCGGCGCCCGTATTTTGCGCCGCCATGCCCGACTGCTTGGCTATGAGCCGGACTTTTCCATCCTGGACCGCGAAGACGCCAAGGAGATGCTCAAGGCCTGCCTGGGCGACTTGAAAATAGACACCAAGGGGGATCATTTTCCAAAGCCCGACGTGCTGGCTGACATTTTTTCCCTGGCGACCAACAAAGATGAGCCGGTGGAGGCCATCCTCAAGGAACAATTCGATTACTTTCTGGCGGCGGCTCCGCAGATTGCGAAGGTGCGCGAGGCCTACCAGGCCCGGAAAAAGGCCGCCAACGGGATGGACTTCGACGATTTGCTCTCGCTCTGGCTGCGGTTGTTGCGCGAACACCCGGAAGTGCGCGAGGAGCAACAGCGCCGCTTCCAGTTCCTTCTGGTGGATGAATACCAGGACACCAATAAAATCCAGGGGGCGCTGCTGGATTTGCTGGCCGCCCGGCACGGCAACATCATGGTCGTGGGCGACGATTCGCAAAGCATCTACTCGTGGCGCGGCGCTCATTTCCAGAACATCCTCAAGTTTCCCGAGCGCCATGCCAAAGCCGCCGTCTATCGCATCGAAACCAATTATCGCAGCACGCCGGAAATTCTCCGCCTGGCCAATGCCGCCATCGCGGCCAACGTCCAGCAGTTTCCCAAGCAACTGGCCGCCGCGCGTCCTTCCGGCGTCAAACCGGCCCTGGTGGCGTGCGGCGACGGCGCCACGCAGGCCGCTTTCGTGGCCCAACGCATCATGGAATTGCGCGAGGAAGGCCGGCCCCTGGACAAAATGGCCGTGCTTTATCGCTCGCATTTCCACGCCATGGAACTGCAAATGGAACTGACCAAGCGCCAGATTCCCTTCAGCATCACCAGCGGCATCCGGTTCTTTGAGCAGGCGCATATCAAAGACATCGCCGCCTATCTGAAGTTCATCGTCAATCCCCGCGACGAGACCGCGTTCAAGCGCATGGTCCGCCTCCTGCCCGGCGTGGGCGCCAAAGGGGCCGATAAAATCTGGAACGCCTTTCTGGCGCAATTCACCGCCGGCGCCAGCGTGGCCCAAACCTTGGAGAAGATCGCGCCGTCCATCCCAAAAAAGACCGGGCCAGACTGGGAGCAATTCACCGAAACCATCGCCCAATTGGAAGCTCCCGAAGCCCGGCAGAGCGCCACGACCATGATCCGCGTGGTGCTGGAAGCCGACTACGAGGATTACATGCAGGAAGAATTCCCCAACTACCGCGCGCGCCAGGAGGACATCGAGCAACTGGCCAGCTTCGCCCTGCAATTCACCAGCGTGGAGGAATTCCTGACCCAACTGGCCCTGCAAACCACCGTCGAAGCCGAAACCGCCCGTCCGGGCCAGTCCGGCGGGGAAGAAGTCCTGCTTTCGACCATCCACCAAGCCAAGGGGCTGGAATTCGACGTGGTCTTCATCATCATGCTATGCGACGGCTCGTTTCCGGCGGCGCGGGCGGTGGAGAACCCGGAAGGGGAGGAAGAAGAGCGGCGGTTGTTCTACGTGGCCATCACCCGGGCGCGGGACGAGTTATACTTGACGTATCCGTTGATCCGGGTGACGCGCGGCACCTGGATGGCGCAAGACCAGCAGCCCTCGCGTTTCCTGCACGAATTGCCGGGCGAGTTGCTGGACCAATGGCAGCTTCGGGGGGCGGGGACAACCTATTGATTCCATGAGCACGCCCCGCGTGACAGCGTATAGGGGGGCGGCAGGCAAGGTCATGGGATTGAGCATCCAAATCACCATAAGGGTGAACCGGCAAGTGGAACGCGAATGATTCGGGGGAAATGACACAAAAACGGCCAGCTATTGACTTCCCGCCGACTTTAAGCCAACTTCCCGCGTTTGAGGGTGGGTGGTGCGATTGAGCCACTTGATCTCTTATTATAAAATGGGAAAAGCACTTATCATTGCTGAAAAACCGTCGGTCGCCTCGGATATTGCCAAGGCACTGGGCGGGTTTGCCAAAAAGGAAGACCATTACGAAAGCGACCGTTTTGTTCTTTCTTCAGCGGTCGGACATCTGCTTGAACTCTGCCTGCCGGAAGGGGTGGAGGTCAAACGCGGGAAGTGGAGCTTTGCCAATTTGCCCGTCATCCCGGAGCATTTCGATCTCAAACCCATCGAAAAATCGGAGGGGCGCCTCAAGGAGTTGCTGCGGCTGATCAAACGCAAGGACGTGGACCGCCTCATCAATGCCTGCGACGCCGGGCGGGAAGGGGAATTGATCTTCCGCTACATCGTCCAGCACGCCAAGGCCAAACAGCCCATTAAGCGGCTCTGGCTCCAATCCATGACGCCAGGGTCCATCCGCGAAGGGTTTGCCGCCTTGCGCGAGGACGCCACCATGCGCCCGCTGGCCGACGCCGCCGTCTGCCGGTCGGAATCGGACTGGCTGGTGGGGATCAACGGCACGCGGGCCATGACCGCCTTTAATTCCAAGACGGGTGGGTTTCACTTGACGACGGTGGGCCGGGTGCAAACCCCCACCCTGGCCATCGTGGTCGAGCGCGAGGAGAAGATACGCAAGTTCGTGCCGCGGGATTACTGCGAATTGCACGCCACTTTTGCCGCCCAAGCCGGGGAATACCCGGGGCGCTGGTTCGATGAAAAGTTTGCCAGGGACAAAAAGGAAGGCGACCCGGACCTCAAGCCCGAACGTTTGTGGGACCGCCAGAAGGCCGAGGCGATCCGCCAGAAATGCCTGGGCCAGCCCGGCCTCGTGACCGAGGAAAGCAAGGCGGCGTCGCAGCTTTCGCCTTTGCTTTACGACTTGACCAGTTTGCAGCGCGAGGCCAACCAGCGCTTTGGCTTTTCGGCCAAGAATACGCTGGGGCTGGCCCAAACTTTGTACGAGCGCCACAAAGTCCTGACCTACCCGCGAACCGATTCGCGCCGGTTGCCGGAGGATTATCTGAGCACGGTCCAGGAGACGCTGGGCATGCTCGGGGGCACGTCATACGCCCCGTTCGCCAACGAGATTCTCCAGCGGCAATGGGTGCGCCCGAACAAACGCATTTTCAACAACGCCGAAATCTCCGATCACTTCGCCATCATCCCGACTTCCCTGGCGCCCAGGAACCTGAGCGAGCCGGAGCAGAAACTGTACGACATGGTGACCAAGCGCTTCCTGGCCATCTTCTATCCGGCGGCGGAGTTTCTGGTGACCACGCGCATCACCCGCGTGAAGGAGGAACCTTTTAAGACCGAGGGCAAGGTGATGCTGCAGGCCGGCTGGATGAGTGTTTATGGCAAGGAAGTGCTGGCGGATGATCAAACGCCGCGCCTGGCGGCGGTGCAGCCGGGCGAACAGGTCAACACGCTCAAGATTGACCTCATGGCCACCCAGACCAAACCGTCGGCGCGCTACACGGAAGCGACGCTGCTCTCCGCCATGGAAGGCGCCGGCAAACTGGTGGAGGACGAGGAATTGCGCGCGGCGATGAGCCAGAAGGGCCTCGGCACCCCGGCCACGCGCGCCGCCATTATCGAAGGGTTGATCTACGAAAAATACCTGGTGCGCGAACTGCGCGAATTGCAGCCGACGGCCAAGGCTTTTTCCCTCATCACGCTGCTGCGGGGATTGGACATTCCCGAATTGTCCTCGCCGGAATTGACGGGCGATTGGGAATTCAAACTCAAGCAAATGGAGCGCGGGCAATTGGGCCGGCCCGACTTCATGCGGCAAATCGAGGATATGACCCGCCAGATCGTGGCCAAGGCCAAGGGGCATGAGAGCGACACCGTTCCCGGCGAGTTTGGCGAATTGAAGGTTCCCTGCCCCAAATGTGGGGGCGTCATCCGCGAGAACTACAAAAAATTCCAGTGCCAGCAATGCGACTTCGCCCTGTGGAAGATCGTGGCCAGCCGCCAGTTGGAGATACGGGAAGCCGAGGAGTTGATTGCCAAGCGCGTGATTGGCCCGCTGCAAGGGTTCCGCAGCAAAATGGGAAGGCCTTTTGCCGCCATCATCAAACTCAACGCCGAGCTGAAGCCCGAATTCGATTTCGGACAGCAGAACAGCGACGCCCAGACGGCCGCCAAAGTGGATTTCAGCGGACAAGTACCGCTGGGCAAATGCCCGGCTTGCGGGGCGGGCGTCTATGAAAACGGCATGTCCTACTCCTGCGAAAAGGCGGCGCGCCGCGAAGGCTGCACTTTCCGCATGGGCAAAATCATGTGCCAACGGCCCATTGAAAAGGAGCAGGTGCAAAAATTGCTGGCCCAAGGCCGGACGGATTTGCTGGACAAGTTCATTTCCAAGAAAGGCCGTCCCTTCAAGGCCTTCCTGGTGTTGGGGCCGGACAAAAAGATAAGCTGGGAATTCGAGCCGCGTCCCAAAAAAGCGGCCGGCGCCAAAACGAAGGAAGCGCCGCCCAAAAGAGACCTTTCCAAAGCGGAGCCGGTGGCCGTTTGCCCGGCCTGCGGCGGCCAGGTGCTGGACGCCGGCGACCAATACGTGTGCGAGAAATCGCAGGCGGAAAAACGGCCGTGCCGGTTCAAGATGGGCAAGGTGATTTTGCAGCAGCAGATCAGCCGCGAACAACTCCAGAAGCTGTGCGCCGGCGGGCGCACCGATTTGCTCCCGCACTTTATCTCCAAATCCCAGCGGCCCTTCGCCGCCTATCTTGTGCTGGGCGATGATGACAAGGTCAGCTTTGAATTCCCGTCCAATTGACCCAAAGGCCGGCAGCCTCCCGGGCGCGGCATTGGAAGCCGGGTTGTCCGCCCCCGTTGGCCTGCGCCATCCGCGCGTCCGGCTGGCGGCCGCGTCTCCGGGCCGGATCAAATCAGGCGGCGCCGGTTGGATCATCAAGGCGGGCTTCGGCCCCAGCCCGTTTGGAGAATGCCTGGCGGCCCAAGGCCCGCGCGGCCTCTGCCGCCTGTCGTTTGTCCTGGGCGGACGCAAGAGGGCTTGGGACGACCTCAAACGACTCTGGCCCCACGCGCGCTGGCAACGCGATGACGCCGCCGCCCAAAAACTGCTGGCTGGCATGTTTGCCCGCCCAGGCCGGTCGAAGGCGCGCCAGCCGTTGATTTTGTTGGTCAAGGGCACGGATTTTCAACTCCGCGTCTGGCGGGCTTTGCGGCGCGTTCCCTTTGGCCGGCGGACCACCTACGGCCAACTGGCGGCGGCGATGGGAGCGCCGTCGGCCGCGCGCGCGGTGGGCGCGGCGGTGGGAAAAAACGAGTTAGCGTGGCTTATTCCATGTCATCGCGTCATCCGGCGCACGGGCGCGCCGGGCGGATACCGGTGGGGAGCGGCGCGCAAGCGGGCCATGCTGGCGTGGGAGGCTTCCGCCGGGCAGGGCGGCGCGCTGTCCAAATAAAAAAGAAAGTTGCCAAACGTCATAAGTTGACTTTATTCTGATTTGAGCATTAAATTAAAAAATGCAAATCGAGAGCTTTAAAGTCTTCTGTGACCTGGCTGAAACGGAGAGTTTCACCAAGGCCGCCCAAATCAACAACGTCACCCAATCCGCTGTCAGCCAGCAAATCAGTTCGCTGGAGCGGCAGTTCAAATCACTGCTGATCGAACGGAGCAAGAAAAAGTTCCGCCTCACGCGGGAAGGGCAGGTGCTCTACGATTACAGCAAGCAAATCATCCAGACCCACGACTCCCTGCAGAACCGACTGCAGGAGATCAAGGACATCATTTCGGGCACCATTCGCGTGGCCACCATTTACAGCATCGGGTTGCATGATCTGCCGCCTTATTTGAAGAAATTCCTCAAGACCTATCCCACCGTCAACGTCCATTTGGAATACCGCCGCGCCAACCAGGTCTATGAGGATGTCTTGAGCAACGTGGTGGATTTGGGGCTGGTGGCCTATCCCACCCGCGACGCCAAGATCGAGCTGGTGCCCTTGCGCAAGGATACGCTGGTGCTCATCTGCCATCCGCAACATCCCCTGGCCAAGTTCAAGTCCATCAAGCTGGCCCAGTTGGCCGGCCAGAAATTCATCAGCTTCGAGCCGGACATCCCCACGCGCAAGGCCATTGACAAAGTCCTCAAGGACCACAACGTGGACGTGCTCTCGGTCATGGAGTTCGACAACATCGAGACGGTCAAGCGGGCGGTGGAGATCGAAGCCGGCGTGGCGCTGGTGCCGCAGGGAACCATCATGCAGGAAGTGGCCAAGCAGACCCTGGCCGAGGTGAGAATTGACGGCGTGGAATTAGTGCGCCCCCTGGCGGCCATGTACAAGAAGAACAAAGTCCTCTCCCCCGCCATGAAGCAATTCCTGGCCGTTCTGCGAAGCTGACTATTTCAACTTCCTGGGATTGAGCGGCCGCAGTTCCCTGGGGAGAAACAAGCCGTCCTTGCGGATGAGCTGGCCGTCGAACCACACTTCGCCCCCGCCCCATTCGGGGCGTTGGATCAAGACCATGTCCCAATGCACCGCCGAGCGGTTGCCGTTGTCGGCCTGCTGGTAAGCCTGGCCAGGGGTGAAGTGCAGCGAGCCGGCGATTTTTTCATCAAACAACGTGTCGCACATCGGGTTGAGGATGTAGGGGTTGAATCCGAGCGAAAACTCGCCCACGTATCGCGCGCCGCCGTCGGTGTCCAGAATTTCGTTCAGCCGCTTGTTGTTGTTCGATTCGGCCTGGATGATCTTGCCGTCCTTGAATTCCAGGCGGACATTTTCAAACTTCGTCCCCGCGTAAATCGTCGGCGTGTTGTACTGGATGACTCCCTGCACGGTTTTTTTGACCGGGCAGGAAAAGACCTCGCCGTCGGGGATGTTGCGCTTGCCCTCGGCCAGCAAGGCGCCAATGCCCTTGATGCTGAATTGCAGGTCCGTGCCGGGGCCTTTGAGATGGACGCGGTCGGTGCGGTTCATGAGCTTCTGCAACGGAATCATGGCCCGCGCCATTTTGGGATAATTCATGGTGCAGACGTCGAAATAAAAATTCTCGAAGGCTTCCGTGCTCATGTTGGCCGCCTGCGCCATGCTCGGGCTGGGCCAGCGCAGGACGCACCAGCGCGTTTTGTTGATGCGATAATCCGTCACGGGCCGCACCGTTTTGGCGTAGAGGGCCAGGAGACGGGGCGCCACGTCGGCCGACTCATGGGCGTTGTCGGCCCCGCGCACGGCGATGTAGGCCTGGACCCGTTTCATGCGGGACAATTCCACCGCGCTTACCAGGGCGGCGTGCGCGCGGCTGGTTTGGCGCATGACCTCGCGGGTGACACGAGTGCGGCGGATTTCCACCAGCGGGATGCCGCCGGCCTGGCGCGCCGCGCGCATCAACTGGATGGTGAAGTCGTCCGGCACATCAATCATCTCCAGCAAAATGCGTTCGCTTTTCTTCAGCTCAATCGAATACTTGACCAACAAATTGGCCAATTTTGCATACCGCGGATCCGTCATAAGGCCTTGCACATAACCGGAAACCCGCGCAAAGACAACATCGGATTGCGCCCAATGACAAATTCTCAATGACCAATGCTCAATCGGGACTCCTTCCGCCGCAAGGCCCGTTCCTGCTTGGCGATCTCCCGGCGCAGCAAATCCTCCGCTGACCAGCCGCGAGCCTGCGCCTGCCGGGCCAGATCGAACAACTGCCGCGCCAGCGCGGTTTTGCCGGCGCGCGCCGGGCGGGACAGATCGGCCCCGAGGAGTTTGGCCTTGCGCGCCTTTTTGAGCAGCTTTTCGGCCCGCATCAACGCCGGCAGGTGCCGGGGAATCCCGTCCAGCGCCGAGGTTCGCTCGTGGCGCGTGCCGCGCTTTTCCGCCGTCTTGATCTTTTCCCAGTTGACCCACACCTCCGCCACATTCTTCACCTTGACATCGCCGAACACGTGCGGATGGCGCCGCACCAGCTTGTCCGCGATGCGCCGGGTCACGGCCTCAAAATCAAACGCGCCCCGTTCGCGCGCCAACTGGCAATGAAACACCACGTGAAAGAGCAGGTCGCCCAATTCCTCCGCCATCTCGTGATCGTCGCCGCTGTCAATGGCGTCCATCAGTTCATAGACTTCCTCCACGGCCAGAAAGCGAAGGGAACGATGGTCCTGTTGGCGGTCCCACGGACAGCCTTGCGGCGAACGGAGTTTGGCCGTGATGGCCAGCAGGTCCGCCAGGGCGCTATTTTTCTTTTTCACAAAATGACAAGATTGTCGCGATGCACCAGCACCTCGTGAACTTCGCGCGCGCGGACGGCGGCCGAGTCAAAATCGCTTATTCCTCGGGCGAACTCCGTGCCATTGAGGTCGCAGACGCGCACCACGTCACCGGCGGCAAACTCGCCCTCGCACCGGGCCACTCCCGGCGGCAGAAGGCTCTTGCCGTTTTCGCGCAAGGCCTTCCTGGCGCCGTCATCCACAAAAAGTGTTCCTTTGGTATGATGAAAAAAGGCGATCCAGCGTTTGCGTCCCTTGAGTTTGGCTGGCTGCGGCACGAAGAGCGTCCCTTCCACCTCGCCCTGCAGGATGCGGGCCAGCGCCTTCTTTTTTTTGCCCGAGGCAATGACCATGGGGATGCCCGCCCGCACCACCATCCGGGCCGCCTGCAATTTGGACGCCATGCCGCCGACGGCCGTTTCGCTGTGCGTGCCAAGCGCCATTTTTTCCACCGCCGCGTCCAGGTGTTCGACCAGGCTGACGGTGCGCGGATTGGCCTGGCCGAAGTTCTCCATCAGCCCATCCACCGTCGTCAGGATAATCAGCGCGTCGGCCGGCAACAGGCAGGCCACCAAGGCCGACAAGCTGTCGTTGTCGCCGAACTTGATTTCCGTGAAGGAAGTGGCGTCGTTTTCGTTGATGATGGGGATGACGCCGTGGCGCAGGAGCGTGACCAGGGTGCTGCGGGCGTTGAGATGCCGCTCGTGATGTTCCAAGTCATCGTGCGTCAGGAGAACCTGGGCCACGCAAAAGCCGGCCTCGGCGAAGAGTTTCTCGTAGGTCGTCATCAGGCGCGGCTGGCCGACGGCGGCGCAGGCTTGCAACTCGGAAAGCTCGGTGGGCCTTTTGGCGTGGCCCAAAACACCCATGCCCGCCCCCACCGCGCCGGAACTGACCAGGACGATCTGTTTGCCTTGGGCGCGCACGGCGGCGATCTGGGCGGCCAACTGGCGGATTTGCTCCAAATCGGGCTGCTTGCGGCTGTCGGTCAGGACGCCGGTGCCCAATTTGACCACGATACGACTGGCATTTTTTAGCGAAGCGCGATGCATGCGATAAAATCCAAGAATGAATCCAACGGCGCCAAGTTACAAGTTTCAACGCATTTTTCCAAGTTGCAAAAGTCTGTCAAAAAAAGCTTGCAGAAGCCCGGAAAATCCCCAAAATCACCCGCAAAAACTGCGACAAAACCAAAATAACTATGAAAAACGAATCGCATTCGACACCGCGTTTCTCCTTGAGTCTTTCTGCCGGCCTGCTGGCGCTGGTTTTACTTGCGTTTGGCTGCTCTACCGCGCCGCGGTTGCCGGATTATCATGCCGCCGCAACGGCCTCCACCGCGCGCCTGGGGCGTCAGGCCGGCGTGGAAATCTCCCTGGATCCTTTTCTCGATCGTCAGCGCACCAAGCCGTTTTTCGGAATTGATGCCGTCGGAGACGGCATCGGTATCGTGTTCGTCCATATTTCCAACAAAAGTCCGGACCGGACGTTGCTGGTTGAAAAGAAGAATTTTCAACTTGTTCCCGCGGGAGCCTCGGACGGCCAGGTTGCGAATGGCGATCAGATTCAGCGTGGAACGGGTGGGGCGCAGGCCACCGCCTGGCTGGGCGCTTCCATGGCGAGCCTGGGCGGCCTGGCCTTGATCGGCATTGCCAGTTCCTCCATCTCCCATACCACAGAGGTGCAACGCAATTTTGTTGGCAAGGAGATGCCGGATCAAACACTCGCCCCCGGCCAGGACATGGAAGGTTTTTTATATTTCACGCCGGTGCCAAAGAATGCCGGATGGATTCGCGGAGCGGCAGTGAAGGTCGTTTTGACCGCAACTAAATCCCGTGAATCCCTGGCCATGACAATACCACTGTCTCAATAACCTGAAGACCTCAAATCCACTCACCCTATCTTAAACCTTATGAACTGCAAAAAATTGTTGTCCAGGACACTTCTCTGTTTCTCACTGTGGACCTTGGGCGCCGGCTGCACGCACAGGGTGCCTATATCCGTCCAACCCACTGCCTTAGCTGCCGGCGACAAGCTGCCTCTCACCGCGGCTTTGGTAATCAATAAGGATCTGTTGGACTATAAATATGAATTTCACATGATGGGCGATACCTGGCTGTATCGGTTCGGAGAGCCTTTGCAAGATTACGCCCGGCGGGTGGCGGGCGCCTCATTTCAGAGGGTGGAGGAGACGTCCTCGACGGAAAAGGCCTTCGCCATGCCAACCCCCGATATTGTTCTTGTTCCGCGCCCCGTTAAGGCGGATGAAAGCACCGGTTTGATGGCCCAAAGCAAGGTCAATCTTACTTTGGTGATCGAATGGACCGCCAAGGATCGAGCCAGCCAGAATACGGTCTGGCTCAAGACCATTACGGCCAACGCATCCGAAGTGCAGGGCAGCGTCTTTTCAGGCCACAAGCACCAGGGCATTCTGATGCAAAAATTGTTCGACGATTTAAACGCCAAAACTCGGGAGGCATTTCAAAGCGCACCCGAGCTTCGCGCCAATCTGCATTGATTCACAATAAGGAATTCACACTGGGCCCATCCGCCTTGGGGCTGTTGGCCGTCACGGTCATTTTGTTCCGGCCGGCCCCGGCGCGCGCCGACGACGATGATGCCGCCGGGTCCACCAACCGCGTCAAAAGGCCCATTGAGGAGCTTTTCAAATCGGATGTCGTCTTTCCGCAGGAGTCCGGCGAACTGGAAGTGGAAGCGGCCTCCATTTACCAGAATCATGCCGGCGGCGATATTTGGACCCTTCCGCTCTCGTTGGAATACGGCATCAACGAGCGCTGGCAGGTGGAAGCGGAATGGGACTCGTGGGTGCGGCGGTTTCCGGCGCATCAATCCGCCGTCAGCGGCCTCGGCGACGTGGAGGCCGGCACCCAGTACAGTTTTATGAACATCGGCGGTTCCGACTTCCACCTCGCCCCGCGTTTCTCCCTGGGCATTCCGGCGGGCGACGTGAACAAGGACTTGAGCGAGGGCTTCCTGGAATACGAACCCGCCGTCATCCTGGCCAGGGATTTTCCAGAACTTCACCGCACCCAGATTTTTACGGAAATTGGCGCGAGCATTCCGCAGCGGATCAAGCGGCCCGCCGAGGCGGGCGACGCGGCGCCGACCGCGAATGAATTAAACTGGAGCAGCGGTTGTTTTGTCCTGTTTCCACACGCGGCCGCCACCCTGGAATACAACTGGTCCAACAACACGTGGAACCATCACGGAACTGAAAATGAAATGTTCCTGACTCCAGGCTGCCTTTGGAGGGTCGCCCGCCACGTGGAGCTTGGCCTGGGAATGCCCGTCGGATTGAACAACGCTTCCGACCGGTTCGAGGTGGTTGCCCACGTGGTTTGGGAGTTTTAACGGCCCGGCATGGCCCGGCCCTTCAGAACGTCAATTGCAGCGCCAGGTAGCTCATGAAAGCCGGCGCGCGCTCCGACGGCCCAAAAATGCCCCGGCCCGCCGAGCCGATGAGAGCGACGTGCTCCGTCAAGGTTCGCCGAAAGCCCAGGTTGAAGCTCAATCCGTTGTTCTGGAAATCGCGGTCAAATCCGCCGTAAAGCTCGCCCATGAGCGAGAATTTTTCGCCGAACTCATATTCTCCCGCCAAGCCGTACCAGGCCGCCTTGGGCCGGTGCTCGTTCCACAGGTAACCGCCCTCCGCATAGACCGTCAGCGGTTTGAAGATATGTTCCACTTCAATGGGCAGCAACATATTGTCCCCGCGATCGGCCAGGCCGCGCCGCCCGGAAGAGCCGGGATAAACGAATTCAAGCTGCGGGTAGGTGGCAATCTCCAGCCAGGAGGCGTTGGTCTGATCCACAAAACGCCATTTGACACCCGCCAGCGAATTGCCCATGCCGGCCCGCATGCCGCCTTGTTGCGGCGCCAACTCGCTGACTTGCGTTTGGTACTTCAACTGGATATGTTCCCCCACGCCGTAATTCATGTCCAGCAGCGGCGCGCCAATTTCCCACTGGCGGGCCTCGTATTGCGCGGTCCCGCCCGTGTTAATCTCCCAATGATTCGGCCCCGGAGTATCCGGGTCATCGGTCAGCAAAGGCGGTCCGCCCTGCGCGCTGGCCGCCCACCAAAGGCACGCTGAGCAGAGGCCGGAGAATAGTTTAGAGCCGTTCATGCCGTTGACGCGCCTGATAACAAGGCAAGGCGCCAGTCGAGTCAAACCCAAAAGCGGGTCAAGTTTTGGAGTCCCAATCCTTAAAGTCGGGCTAATGACTGGGGGAAGGGGCGGGCAGGAAGGGGCCGGCGGGCGGGGCGGGCGGAGCCGCGCTCTTGAAACTGGCCCAAAACCGGAGCGGCATCAGCGCCAGCGCCACCAGCAGCGCCTGGCTGATGTCGAACCCGACCAGCCACGGAAAAGCCTTGTCCATGAAGCCGTAGGAATGCAATCCGATGCCCAGCATGTTGACGCCGAACCAGGAGAAGCTGGTGATGATGTTGCCGAACACGGCCATGGCCATCAGCCCGCGGTCCTTGATCAGGCCGCCCCAGCGGGCGTGCAATATAATGGCGTTCCACAGGACGATGAGCAGCGCCCCGTTTTCCTTGGGGTCCCAGCCCCAAAACCGCCCCCAGGATTGATCGGCCCAGATGCCGCCCAAAATCGTCCCGACAAAACTGAACAGCGTGGCGAAGCAGACAATGCCGTACACCATGCGGCTCAGGGTCCTGGCCGCTTCCGGCGTCAAACTGCGGGTGAAGAACCCGCGCGCGATGTAAATGATGGCCAGGATGCCGGCCACAAACATCGCCGTGTAGCCGGAGGTCACCACCACGACGTGCGTGGCCAGCCACAAGTTTGTGTCCAGCACAGCCTGGAGCATTTCCATGGTGTCGCCGCTCAAGGCCAGATGATGGGCGATGATCAAGGTGGCGAAGCCGATGAACCCGGCCACCACCAGGCCAATGCCGCCCTTGAAGATTTTTTCCAAGAAGATGCCAAACAGGCAGGCGCCCCAGCCGATGAAAATGGCGGAGGAATACAGATTGGTCACCGGCGGACGCCCTTCCAGATACATGCGGAATCCCAGCCCCAACGAATGAATGACAAAGGCCAGCACCAGCAAGGCAAAGCCCGTCCGCCGCACCGGTTCGGACATATTGATCCAGAAGACGCAACCCAGGAGCAAGGCGGCGACGTAAATGACCATGCTCTTGTAAAACGGCTCGATTTGGTTGAAGAAGTATTCCTGGCCACCCTTTTTGAGCGCGGGATAAAGGTCGTTTTCCTGCATCCACACGCGGTAGTTGGCCAGGGCCTGGTTGAATTGGGCCGGACGATTGCTTTGGCAGGCCGCGGCCATGGCCGCGTAATGGGTGGCCGCCGGGTGCATCTGCCCCGAATGCAACGTCTCCATCAGAGTGGCGCCGGTGTTGTTCCAGTTCGCGCGGGCCTGGCCGGGCAGCGGCGGAATCACCGTGGGATAGGCCAGCTCGGACAATGTTTCGTAGCGTTTGAAGAAGGCGGCCAGGCGTTGCTCGTCCTCCTTCTCATAAGGTTTGCCCTGCTGGCTCAGTTCCAAGGCGGTGCGGCCCGGCCCGATGGAAGCCTGATACAGCTCCAACTCCCCCGCGAAATCGCGCGCGCCTTCGGGTTCCAGGCAACTCTTGAGCCGGGTGTAAACCATGACGCTGTTGAACAAGTGCATCAGGTCTTTCTGGAATGGCGTGCGCAGTTTCACCATGTCCTCGCTTCCGCCCTCCGAGTTCAGGAGCTTTCTGGCCTGGTCGGAAAGGGACTGCCATTGATGGGTCAGGTCGTTGAGGGAATAATACTCCAAGCCGATCTTGTCGGTTCCCAGCACGCCTTCAAGGTCGGGGTGCTGGATGCGGAAGATTTTCAAATGGTCCGCCTGCTCCGGCTGGGTCATCGTTTTGGCCAGCCATTCCAGGGCGGAAAGCGAAGACCCGTTTGTCAAACGCACGATGGAACGGCCGCTGAAGCTCAAAAGGGAGTTGCGCGCGACGGAATCCAGGGGCTGAACGCGGCCATCCATCAGCACGGGCAGCCGCCCGAAACCGGCCAGGTCAAATCCGTTTTTGGGTTTGGGAGGCTGAAAGCCCCCCAAAAACCAGCAGGCGAACACGGCGGCGGTTATCAACGGCAGCCATTTTTTCATACGATCCTCCTTTTGCCTGGCGCCAAAGCCGGTTCCAGCAACGGGGCGCTCAACGCGCTTGCGACCGGCTGGGGCGCGGTTTGTTGCGCCCGCCGGCGGGCAAAGGCGAACAAATGAATGAGGAACTGCACGATCAATCCCACCGCCACCAGCGAACAAGCGACGTAGGGCGCCAGCGAGGCGGGATTGCGCACCACTTGCAAGATCGTGCCCGCGTCGTTCGGCTCGAAGCTGGCCTGGAAAAACGTCGCGCCGTGAAAGCGCAGCGGATTGTTCATGTAGATAAGAATGTCCCGGTCGTCGCCGGTGGCGGGATCAGTCAAGTGGATTTTGCTGGAAAAGTTCTTCGGTATCTCGGTGCCGGGATACAAATCGTGATTAAAGGCCAGCAGCTTGACGCTGTAAGGATTGTAATACCGCACCGGGCGCAGGGCGATCTGGTAAGTCCTTCCGTTGAAGGTGAAGGTCTGCGGCGCCGCCACCTTTACGTCCGGCAGAATGCTTCCTATGTTCTCCTGCAAATTGGCAAAAGCGGGGTACCGGGTGAACAGGGTCGAAACAGTCCATTCGCCCACCGGCCCCTTGTCCGAAACCACCTGCACCAGCGCCGTTGGCAGGTCCACCGCATCCATGCCGCGCGTGATCGGACGCGGGCTGAACATCAATCGCCGGCCAATGCCGTCGGAGGCCGTGATTTTTTCCGAATCCCCGGTCATCGGCCCGGCGGGAGCGGAATTGGGGAAGTACTTTTCCACCCGCAACCTGAAGGGCAACTCCGGCGTCCGAATCTCCCCGCCCTTGGCCAGGAGAGATTCCGCAATGGCCACCACGCGGTCTTTGTCCGGGTCGGTGACATCCATGACGGCCAGTTCATTCTTGCGTCCGCTTTCGGAGTAATTCCTGGTGTCGCCGACTTCGATGCGCATCTGGCTTTCGACCTGAAAGATTTCCGTCACGAACTGCCCGCCCAGCAGAAGGATCAAGCCGGCGTGAATGAGAATAAGCCCGATTTTCCGGCGCTGGAAATGAAACCGCTTGATATGCGCCGCCAGAAGATTCACCAGCAACACCAACCCGAGGAGCCAGCCGCCGGGCAGGACGGGAATCCTCCAGTGCGCGCCCTTGGGCGTCCAATAGACAAAGAAACTGCGGAAGTATTCGGCTTGGGCGGCATAGAGGCCAATCTCGACCTGGGCCAGCGTGCCGGCAAACACCAGCGCCAGCGCCAGCGCCAGACACACAACAGTCAAGCGCAACGACGTGAAAAAGTTGACGAAACGATCCATCATGGCTCAGGGATAATGCACGGTTTTGACGAATTGCACAAAGTTATCTTTCTGTCCTGCCACGACCTTCTCGTCCCCCGTCATTTTGTAGAACCACGTATGGTCGCCGCGCGGAACAATGGCCCCAACCAGGCGCGCCGGCTGGCCGCTCTTGCCATTGACGCCCATAAAATCCACCAGCGTCGCCTTGCCTTCCACCGCCGCCAGCGATTCCGTCACGCCGTTCAGTTGGCTTTGCTCGACCGGCTTCTGCCCCATCTGGCCGCGCCAGCGGTTGACATTGGCCAAAGTGCCGCCGACGTCTCCCGGAAAGAAGCTGACGGTGATTTCCGCCTTGGCGCCCGCGTCATCCGCGACGGAAAAACTTTTGAAGACCATGGCGCGCGGCGCGGTCTCGACCCACTTCGCGGGCACGTTCCATTGCGGCGCCTCCGGCGCGGTTGCCGGCTCGACCGAACCGACGTGCGGGCTGGAAACCCCTGGCAACCCCAGTCCGGCGTGCGGATCGGCCGCGGCGGGCGTCTCGCCGCCATCGCCGCCGAAATGAAGAGACTTGAGAAATGCCAAAAAAGCCGGCCGGCCCGCCGCGACCGTGTCGGTATCTCCCCGCATTTTGATGAACCAGGAGTTGCCGTTGCGCGGAATCACCGCCACCACCGTCCGCGCCGACTTGCCGGCCAGATCGTAAAGTTTGCCCGCCAACGAATCCACCGTCACCGCCTCCGGCGCAACTTCCGCCGGTCCGACCGGCGCCAAGCCCAGTTCACCCCGCCAGCGGTTGACGTTGTCCAATTCCGTCCCGACCGAGCCGGGGAAGGAAGTGATGGCGACCGACGCCTTGCCGCCCTTCTCCCCGGTGATGGCGAAGCTGGCCAGGCGGATGCTGTCGGGCGGCTTCTCCTCCCAGCCGGCTGGGAGGGTCCAGTGGATTGGGGCGGCATTGACGGGGATATCCGGCGCGCCCATGGAAGGCATGGCCTGGGCCACTTGCATGGCCGGATGTTCCTTTGGGACGGAATAAACCTTTATTTGGTCATCCGCCGCACAATTCAAGGTTACAGCCAGCAGCAACGCGCCAGCAGCCCCGCCTAATTGGAAAGAAGCATTCACTTTATATGAGACATACCATACCACGCCGGCATTCGAGTAAAAGTCATTTTTTGCCAGAAGCAGAACATATTTTGGCTTATTAAGGCATTGGGAGCTTCCTTGCGGGTTCGAGGCTTGTCAGACAGGCCTTTTGCGGGTTAATTTGTCCGCATGAAAACGATTTCAACTTCGCAACTTCGTTCGAGGACACGCTCGCTCGTACGCGCGTTGGAAAAGGGCTCGGCCGTGTCCCTCACTTATCGCGGCCACAAGCTGGCGAACATCTCGCCGTTGAAGTTGAAAAACGGCGTGCGCGCCGATGACCCGCTTTACCGCTTCCATCGTTTGGCGGACAAGTCTGCGAAGCCGCTGACCGACCGTCAAATTGACCGCCTCGTTTATGGCGCCTGAGTCGCTGTTCATAGACAGCGGTGGTTTTTACGCTTCGGTGTCGACCCAAAGCGCGGCCCACGCCGACGCGGTTGCCATTATGGAAGAATCCCGGCGAACCAGACGTCGGGCGGTTACGACAGATTACGTTTTGGACGAAACGGCCACCCTCTTGCGCGCACGCGGATTGACGACGCAGTTGAAGGAATTCCTGCGCCTCACGGAGGCATCGCAGGCGTTGAGCATTGAATGGATGACGCCTGATCGTTTCGCAGCGGCACAGCGCTTCATGTTGAAGCATCTCGATCAGGAATTTTCGTTCACGGATTGCGTCAGTTTTGTCGTGATGAAGGAACTGCGGCTATGGGACGCGCTGGCGACGGACAAACATTTTCGCATTGCGGGATTTAATCCGCTGCTGGCAGAATAAGTCTCGATGCGTTCAAAAGGGAAAAACTCATCCTCGCTGAATAGACACTTCGCTTGCCCCAAATAGGCCCCTGGCATTAAGCTGGATTCATGGCGCACGCCGAATTTGTTCATTTGCATCTGCACACCGAGTACTCGCTGCTCGATGGGGCCTGCCGCCTGGACACGTTGATGGAAAAGGCGCACGCGCTTCAATTCCCCGCCCTGGCCATTACCGACCACGGCGTTCTCTATGGCGCAATTGATTTTTACCAGCAGGCGCGGGAAAAGGGCATCAAACCCATCATCGGCTGCGAGGTCTATGTCGCCCCGGGCAGCCGCCTGGAAAAAAAGGCGGGCAGCGGCGGGCGCGACGCCTACCATCATCTCGGATTGCTGGCCAAGGATGAAACGGGCTACAAAAATCTGGTGCGACTGGCCACCGCCGCCCAATTGGACGGCTATTACTACAAGCCGCGCATTGACAAGGAACTGCTGGCGGCCCACCGGGAGGGCTTGATCGCCTTGTCGGGTTGCCTGGCCAGCGAAATCCCGGAACTCATCGTGCAGGACCAGTTGGACATGGCGCGCGCCACCATTGATTGGTACAAGCAAACGCTGGGGGCGGACAATTTTTATCTCGAACTGCAAAATCACGGCATCGCCGACCAGGTGAAGGTCAACCGCCATCTCATTGCCTGGGCGCGGGAGTTTGGCCTCAAGCTGGTGGCAACCAACGACGTGCATTACGTCGAAATGGCCCATTCCCACGCGCATGATTGCCTGATCTGCATCGGCACGCAAACCCAGTTGAGCGAGACCAAGAGAATGCGCTATCAGCCGCAACAGTTCTATCTCCGCTCGGCGGAGGAAATGAAGGCGCGCTTCTCCGAAACGCCCGAGGCGGTGCGCAACACGCTGGAAGTGGCGGAAAAGTGCAACCTTGAAATCCAATTCAACAAGCTCCACTACCCGGTGTTTCCTCCGCCGGAAAACAAGACGCGGGAAAGTTATCTGCGCGAATTGCTGGCGGAGGGGCTGGCCAGGCGTTACAGCATCCGCAGCCACCGCACGGAAAGCGGTTTCGCGGTGGACGGCATTGACGATCCCCGCAAGCTGCCCGGCGTGGCGCAAGGCGCGGCCGCGCCCGGCGCGGAGGAAGTCCGCGCCGGCCTCAAGGCCGTCATGGACCGGCTGGAAACCGAAATGAAGGTCATCGAAAAGACGGGCTTTATCAGTTATTTTCTTATTGTCGGCGATTTTGTCCGTTACGGGCGCAGCAAGGGCGTCTCGTGCGTGGCGCGCGGCTCGGCCGCCGGCTCGATTGTCACCTACCTGCTGGAAATTTCCAACGTGGACCCGATTCGCTACGGTCTGCTCTTCGAGCGGTTCCTCAACCCCGAACGCGTCAATCCGCCGGATATTGACATTGATTTCGCCGACGACCGCCGCGGCGACGTGATCGAGTACGTGCGCGGGAAGTACGGGCGCGACTCGGTGGCGCAGATCGTCACCTTCGGCACCATGGGCGCCAAATCCGTCGTGCGCGACGTGGGCCGGGTGATGGGGCTGGACTACTCGGCCTGCGACCGGCTGGCCAAGATGATCCCCAACGAATTGAAGATGTCGCTCAAGAAGGCGCTCGAACAATCGCCGGAGTTCAAGGCCGCCTACGACACGGAGGAACAAACCCGCGAACTGATTGACACCGCCTTTGTGCTGGAGGACTTGACGCGCAATGCCTCGGTCCATGCCGCCGGAGTGGTCATTGGCGACCAGCCCCTGGTCAACTTGCTGCCGCTCAAAAAGGATGACGACGGCGGCATCGTCACCCAATACGCCATGAACCCGGTGGGCGAGCTGGGGCTGTTGAAAATGGATTTCCTGGGGCTGAAGACCCTGACGGTCATCCGCAACGCCTGCGAGCTGGTCAAACAGGGGCGGGGCGTTGATATTCCTATTGACAATCTGCCCCTGGACGACGCGCCGACCTACGACCTGCTCAACAAGGCCAACACCATCGGCATTTTCCAACTGGAATCCGGCGGCATGCGCGATCTGTGCCGCAAATTCCAGATCAGTTCCGTGGAGCACATCACCGCCCTGGTGGCGCTCTACCGGCCGGGGCCGATGGACCTGATCCCGGATTTCATCAAGCGCCGGCATGGCCAGGTGAGCATCACATACGAGCACCCGTTGCTGGAGCCGCTCACGCGCGAGACCTACGGCGTGCTCATTTATCAGGAGCAGGTCATGCAGGCCGCCCAGGTGCTGGCCGGCTATACCCTCGGCGGGGCCGATTTGCTCCGCCGCGCCATGGGCAAGAAAAAAGTCGAGGAAATGGCCAAACACCGGGAAATTTTCGTCAAGGGCTGCGCCACCGTCAACAATATCCCGGCCGCCAAAGCCAACGAGATTTTTGACTTGCTGGAAAAATTCGCCGGCTACGGCTTCAACAAATCCCACGCCGCCGCCTACGCCATGGTGGCCTATCAGACCGCCTATCTGAAGGCCAATTATCCGGTGGAATTCCTCAGCGCGATGATGACCAACGACATGGGCGACACCGCCAAATTGGGCATCCTGATCGGCGAGGCGCGCCAGTTTGGCATCGAAGTGCTGCCGCCGGATGTCAATGAGAGCAGCGTCTTTTTCACCCCCCGCCGCCAGCCCGGGGCGGAAGACCGGCGGGCCATTCGTTTCGGCCTGGCTGCCATCAAAGGCGTTGGCGAAGTCGCCGTGGAAAGCATTCTGGCGGCCCGGCAAAGCGGGCGCTTCGGTTCCCTTTCCGAATTATGCGAGCGGGTGGACGGCCGCACGGTCAACCGCAAGGTGCTGGAGGCCCTCATCAAATCCGGCGCCTGCGACTGCTTCGGCGAGACGCGGGCGACGATGTTTGCCAGGATTGACCGCGTGCTCACGCGCGCGGCGGGCATCATCCAGGACCGCCAACGGGGCCAGGACACCCTTTTCGGCATGTTGGAGGAAAGCGCCACACGGCCCGCCGAGCCGGAAAAGCAGTTGCCGGAGTGGCCGCAGCACGAATTGTTGGCGCACGAAAAGGAACTCCTCGGCTTCTACGTCACCGGCCATCCTCTCACTCCCTTTGCGCCGCTGCTGGAACAATACGCCGTCCACACCACCGGCCAATTGGCCGCTTTGGCCAATCGCGCCATGACGCGCATCGGCGGTCTGGTGGTGGACGTGCAAAAGGGCGTCTCCAAAAAGAGCGGCAAACCCTACGCCATGGTCTTGCTGGAAGATTTGGAAGGCTCCGTGCAACTCCTCTGCCTCAACGAGAACTACGACAAATACATTAACCTGCTCGTCCCCCAAAAAGCCCTGCTCGTCACCGGCGAAGTCAACCTGGGCGAAGACAAGCCCAAGATTTTCCCGCAGGAAATCATCGCGCTGGAAGACGCCCTGCAAGTCTATACCAGGCAGGTCCATCTCCGCCTGCAAGCAGCCCATCTGGCGGCCCGGGATTTGGAAGAAGCGCGGGAACTCATCGCCGCGCATCCCGGCAAATGCCCGCTCTTCCTCTGCCTCAAGTCGCCCGGCGGCGACGTCATTTTCATCGAGGCGCACGAGCAATACCGCATCAAACCCTCGCTGGAGTTCCAAAAGGCCCTCAACGAGCGTTTTGGCGAGGACACCTATTACGCCAAGGTTGAAGCCGCTCTCCCCCAGCGCGCCCCGCGACGCTGGGAGAGAAAAGGCAACGGCGGTAACGGGGACGACTAACTCCCCTTCTCAGTCTTCTCGCCCGCGTCCTTCCAGCCCTGGATGCCGGCCACCAGATGCTTGATGTTCTTATACCCCAGCTTCTTGGCGGCGACGGCGGCGGCGTGATAAGCCGGGCATTGCGGATTATGGCAATAGGCCACCACCAGCACGTTTTTATCCTGCGGCAGGAGGCTGGCCAGATCGTTCCCCTTGGCGGAGAAATCAATGGCGCCGGGGATATGCCCGCTTTGCCAGGTTTCGGTGCCGTTGGCATCCAGCAGCACGATCTTTTGCGACGCCATCGCGGCTTTGAGGTCGTTGATGGAGATGTCGGGGAATTCGGCCGCGTAAACGCTGGCCGCGAACACGAGTGAAACAGCAAATGCGATTAATTTTTTCATAATATATTTTTCAAAGACAACAACTACAGGTCAAATCTAGGGCATGACCACCATTCGCGCAACCCGCAAAATAATCCCGCGTACGCCCGAATTATTATTAGCTTCGATTGGGCGTGTTGAGGCGTGTTGCCAGGCAGGTCCAACACGCTTACTGATTGGCAAAAAGCACCAATTGTGCTGTCATCGGCCGCAATGACTGTTCCAGAAATCATGGCCGGGCTGACTCCTTACACGGGGCATTTTCCATTGGCCGCCGTGGAAGCGGCCATTGCTCAAAGAGAAGAAATCACGCCCCACCTGCTCCGCGCTTTGGAGGAGGGCGCCAAGGAGCCGGAGAAGTTCGCGTCCAAGGAGATGATGTTGCACATATTCGCCACTTATCTGTTGGCGCAATTCCGGGACAATCGCGCCTATCGTCCTCTGACGGAGATGCTCGCCGCTCCCGGCGATACGGCGGATAAACTATTCGGAGACACGATCACGGAGCGGATTAAGAACATCCTGGCCTCGGTTTACGATGGCGACCCGCAGCCGGTCCAACGGCTCGTCGAAGGCGAAGACGTTTACGATTACGTCCGCGGAGCCGCCGTGGAGACGTTTTTGGTGTTAACCCACACGGGACAAATCCCGCGCCAGGAAGTGGTGGACTATTACCGGGACCTGTTCCGCGGGAAATTGCGCCGCGAGTACCATCAAGTCTGGAATGCGCTGGCCTGCGCCGTCGCGGACTTGCCGGCGCCGGAGTTGCTGGAAGATTTGCGCCAGGTATATAAGGATGGCTTGGTGGATGAGGGCTATGCGGATTTGGCCGGCTTGGAGCGGGATGTCCTTGTGCCGTTCGAGAAAAAGGAGCCTTGGAAACGAGAAAAACTATCCTCGCTCGTTTCAGACGCCGTCACCGAGATGTCGTGGTGGGCCGCGTTCAAAAGCGGTCGCAAGCCGCGACGACCTGTGTTGCCTCAAGACCCGATTGCGCCAGCGCCGCCGCTCCCCTCCCCGCAATGGGATGATCTTGAAGGCGCCGCCCCCGAAACCGCACCCAGCCCGGGCCTCCGACGCCCTCCCAAAATCGGCCGCAACGATCCCTGTCCCTGCGGAAGCGGCAAGAAGTACAAAAAGTGTTGCCTTGGGAAATAAGAATTTCACTGCAGCGCGGCAACCCGCAACCACAACAAGGATGAAACCGGGGGCGGGCGCGAAGGCAACCGAATGACCGGCAGGGGAATATTCGGCAGTGGAATGGGGAACAGACCATGCCGTGAATTATTCCTTTGCCGAACATTCCTCTGCCGATTTCTCCTCGAAACCACTGTGCCATCAGCATGCAGCGCCAACAGACCCGACAAGCCGCCAGCCAGAGCGACCGTGTTACTGACACCAGCGGGCAACGGATTGGTGGTTGAATTGTTCCAGCCCAGGACAGCGCCATCGGCTAACAAGGCCACGTCGCCGCTACGACCAGAGGAGATTCCTATGACATTGGTCAATCCGGGTGGAACAGGAAACGCTCCTGGGCCCCACGCAACAACAGTTCCATTCGCCTGCAGCGCGAGGTTCTCGTTAGGTCCCGCCGAAATGGCCACCACATTTGAAAGACCGCTCGGCACATTCGTGATTCCGCCCCAGCTAACCACCGTGCCGTCGTTGCGGGGAGCAATCCTGAACCACGATGTTCCGGCACGCGCAAGACAGCCACCCCGGCATGGTCGTCCGGCGGAAAACGAAGAGTGTCTGCGAAGTCCAGATCCAGTGTCACCAGGACACGTCCCTCCGCGAGGGTCCGCTGCCAAATGGCTTCATCCGCGGCGACGTCCAAATCTTGCATGCGGGCCGTGCAAACATCATGACCCGCGGCCTGGAACAAATCGCACCCTCGAACCCCCAGGTTCTGATCCAATTTCAGTTTCACCCGTGCGTCTCCAAGGGGATTTCAACGTCATGCTGATGCGCCATCTCCGCGCCGTAGGCCATGCACGCGCGAATATCCTCCTCCTGCAACTCCGGGTAGTTCTGTAGAATTTCCGCCGCCGTTTCACCATTGGACAGAAACGAAAGGATCAATGAAACCCAAAGGCGCGTGCCGCGGAGGCAAGGCTTGCCGCCACATCTCTCCGGGTCAATCCAGATGCGCTTCAATAATTCTTCACGCGTTCGATTCTTCATAATGCTTTTAACTTACCACCCTCATGCCGTTTTCCAATGTAGTCACTGCCGCCGGAAAAGGCAAAAATTCCTTTTGCCTGCCGTCTTGTTCTTTTAATCCTTTTGTCGCGGGTTCCTGGCCGCCAGCGCCCGCAGGCTGAACCCGCGGCCGTTCTCGAATGGCTCGACCCGCGCTTCCACTTCCAGCACCGGATACCGCACCGTCGCCAGACCATACGTTTTGTAGGTGCGGGCGAAAAGTTCTGTTTCGATCATCCCCGTCCAATCGGCCAACGTCAGGAATTTCATCGGCTCGCCGGTGATTTGATGGTGGACGCGCTGCTCCACTATCAGGCCGCAGACGGAAACGGTTTGGCCCACGAAGGCCCCAAGACGCTTGACAGGGCAATACGTGTCCCAGGCGACGCGGTCGAAAAGTTCCAGCGGATGGCCGCTGACGGCGTAACCGAACAGTTCCGTTTCCGCCTGCAACTGTTCCTTGAGCGACGGCTCGACGACGGGAAGCTCCGGCAGACTGGCCGGGTCCGGCGGCGGGATGAGCCAGCCTTGTCGCGATTCGGCTGAGGCACCAAACGCGCGCCATAGATATTGCGCCTGCCAAAATTGCCGCGTTCGTTTCTCTCCAAAATCGTCGAAGGCGCCGGCCCGAATCATGGCCTCCAATTCCTCGCCGGAAGGCGTGACGCGGTGAAAAAAATCCGCCAGCGAAGTGAAGGGGCCTTGCGCGCGCGCCTCGATCATTCTGTCCGAAGTCCGCTGGGTCAGGCCCTTCATGCGGGTGAGGGGAACGCGCAGGCCGTTGCCGCGCGGCACGAAGGCCGGCCCCGGCTCGTTGACCGTGGGCGGGAGGAGCCGCAAGCCGAGCCGGTGGCACTCCAGGACATACACCAGGGGATCGTAAAAGCCCTTGCCGTTGGTGAGCACCGCCGCCATGAATTCGGCGGGGAAATATCGTTTCAGCCAGGCCGATTGATACGCTTCCACTCCGTAAGCGGTGCTGTGCGCCTTGCAAAAAGCGTAGCCGGCAAACCCCGTGACCAGTTCCCACACTTCGGCCGTTTTTGCCGGCGCGTGGCCGCGCGCCAGGGCGGAGGCAAAAAATTCGCCCCGGATTTCTTCGATGACGGAATGTTTTTGTTGGTTGAGCGCGCGGCGGAGCACGTCCGCCCGTCCGGGCGGGAGGCCGGCAAAGGCCTCGCAAATTTGCAGGATATGCTCCTCATAAACCACCAGCCCGTAAGTGCCGCGCAAACACGCCGCCAGCGAGGGATGCGGATAGGCGATGGGTTCCATGCCCTGATAGCGGCGCGTGAAGGAAAGTTTTTTGCCTTCGTTGGCCGCGCCCGGGCGGATCACGCTCACGATGGCGATCAGGCCGTCAATTTCCCGCACGTTGCATTGGCGGCTCAAACCCGTCATGGCCGGGCTTTCAATATGATGAACCGCGCGCGCGTTGCCGTTGGCGATCATGTCCCACACATTTGGGTCGCCCCACGGTTCGGCGGCGTCCGGGTTTCCCAGCAGGAGACCCGAACCACCAAGGGGGGCGCATTGTGCCCATGAACCTCCGGGGATGGCTCCGCGGGAGCGTCGCCCTACCGAATCACACGTGGTAGGGCGACGCTCCTGCGAAGCCGGGGCCGGGAGGCTCATTGGAAGTCTTCCGCCGGCTTTGGCGCGCGCCACGCAACGCTCCAAATCCACTTCCACTCCGCGCCCGTCAAGCATGGATTTGACATCCCGCATCGCGGCCAGCCCCCCTTGGGCCAGGATGTCCATTTTGACCAGGCCGACGGCCTCGACCGCATCCATGTCGAAATGGGTGGTGGAGCAGCCTTTGTGGGCGATGAAAGTGGGCGTTAATTCGCACATCGGCTGGCGCGAGAGGACCAGGCCGCAGGGGTGCATTTTGGGATAACGCGGCACGCCGTCCAGGAATGCGGCCGTTTCGAGCGCGGTTTTGTAAGGCTCGTCCTCCAGGGGGAGGTCCCGGTTTTCCGGGCTTGCTTTGAGCATCTCGATCAAGCGGGCGCCGCCGGCGGGGGTGGGTTCATCCGGCACCCACCCGCCGCCAAAGCTCCACGGGAAACGCTCCGTGAACTTGCGCGTCTCCCGTTCCGCCACGCCCAGCACCTTGGCCACTTCCGCGAAGGCGCTCCTGGCTTGGAAGGTGGAGAAGCCGCCGACGGCGGCGCAGTGTTCCGGCCCGTATTTTTTAAAAATGAGCCGCACCACTTCGTCTTTCGAGTCGTGCGCGAAATCAATGTCAATGTCGGGCAGTTTATGCAGCGCCATCCGCTCTTTGTTAAGAAAACGCCGGAAATAAAGGTCGAACCGGACGGGGCAGACGCCGCTGATGCCCAGGCAATAGCAAACCAGGCTGTCGGCGGCGCTCCCGCGCGTGATCCACTCGAGGCCGCGCGCCCGGCAGTCCTGGAGAAAGTCCCAGGTGATGAGAAAATACTCCTCGTAACCGACCTCGCCAATAATACCCAACTCCTCCATGACCTGCGGACGAAATTGCTCCGCGCGCGTCCCGTAACGCTGTTGCAAACCTTGCAGCACCAGCCGGCGCAGGAACTCCCTGGCGCTGGAGCCGTCGCCCGGCGCGAAGGCGGGGAATTGAGGCTTGCCGAACGGAAGCTCAAAGTCGCACCGCCCGGCGATTTCGAGCGTGTGACGAAGCCATTCGGGATGTTCCCGGCAGCCCTCCGCCATCTCCGCGGGCGCGCGAAAATGGAGGCGGCCGCCGTTGCGCTTTTGGGCGTGGCGCTCCTGCAAGAGCGTCAGCGTGCGGATGCTTTGGACGATGTCATATCTCTGCCGTTCGGCGGGGGTGGCGTAATGAATCGAAGGACACGCGGCCGCGGGGAAGCCGTCCGCGCCGCCGCGCGCCGCGGCCATCGCGTAAAAAGAGCGCGGGAACAGCGCCGCCGGTGGCGGGTCGGGGCCGGCCGCGATCAACCCTTCCGTCAAGCCGTCCAACTCATCCAGGCCAAAGGGGAGGCGCTGTTGCGCCGCGACCGCCGCTTCATCGGCCTCCCGGGCCATGCGCTCCGCGTGGTTGGAAAGGAGGCGGCAGAGGTTGTGATACCCGCGCGCCGATTCGACGTACAAAAGAAGCGGCTGGTCCGCCACGCGCAATTCGACGCCCAGGATGGCTTTGACGCCGGCCTCTTTGGCGGCCAGCGCGAACTCCACCGCGCCGTGCAGATTGCCGGCGTCGGTCAGGGCCACGGCTGGCAAACCGTGTTCGCAGGCCAGCTTGACCAGCGCCGTTGGCGAAAGCGTCGAGTCAAGAAACGAATAGTGGCTGTGCGCCCGCAGCGGCACGTAAGCCGGCGGCTTTCGCCGTGTCAACAAATCGCCGGCGCGCCAGGGCGGCGGCAACGGAGGAGGCGCCTTGGCCATCGGGTCGCTTGGAGGAGCGCGCAGGCGGAAATCATGGCCGCGCAGGATGATGGCGTGGCCGTGGGTTCTTCTGAGCGCGTCAATTTGGGCGGCCAGGCGCGCGTTGGAGTCGTGGCGTTTTGCGGAAGGCAGGAGGGGCAGTTCCGTCAAAAGAGGGCCGGAATAAAGCTGGGAGAGTTTGAGCGACACCAACCGCAGGCTGACCCGGCGTTTCCAGGCTTTCCGCAGCAACCCGTGGAGCAGGCCGTAAACGTCCGTCTCAAGGTCGGTCGGTTCCAGCAGGCTTTGGCTGGCTTGATCCTCCGCCATGTCGTTGTAACGGACCTTGACCGTCAGCGTGCGAATGCTCCGGCCCTCCTCGCGGAGGGTGGCGAAAAGATGGTCCGCCATCCGCCGCAAGACCGCTTCGGCGTAGGCCTCGTCGGTCAGATCGGCCGCGAAAGTTTCCTGCTGGCCAAAGGACTTTTGCGGCTCCCGCGCCGGAACCAGGGGCCGCTCATCCACGCCGTGGGCGAATTGGCGGATGAGCGCGGCCTGGCTTCCCAGCAACAGCTCCAGCAGGGAAAGCGGCGTCGCCGCCACGTGCCGGATTTCCGCCAGGCCGGCCGTGTTGAGGCGCGCGCTGGTTTTTGGCCCGATGCCGGGAAGCCATTTGTTGGGCAGGGGACGCAGGAAGGCCGCTTCCTGGCCGGGCGGCACTTCATTGAAAGCGGCCGGTTTGGTGAGCTTGGAAGCAATGGCGCTGACGAGCTTGTTGGCGCCGAGGCCCTCGCTGACGGTGATTTTCAGCCGCTGGCCGATGGCCTTGCGAATGGTCAGCGCGATTTCCGCCGTCGGCTTCCCGGCGCCGGAGAGATCAAAATACCCCTCGTCAATGGAAGTTTGCTCCACGTCTGGCGTGAAGTCGTAGCAGTAGCCAAACATCCAGTTGGAGAACTGTTCGTAACGCTCGAAATCGCCGGGCAGGACGATGAGTTTTGGGCAGAGCTTGCGCGCCCGGGCCGTGGGCATGGGCGTAGAGATGCCGAACCGCCGCGCCTCATAAGAAGCCGAGGCGATGATGCCCCGCTTTTCCCCGCCGACGGCGATGGGTTGGCCGCGCAGTTTTGGGTCCGCCGCCTGCTCGACCGCCGCGAAAAAAGCGTCGGCGTCCAAATGAACGATGGAGCGTGGCGGCATGATTCATTCCCGCGCCTTGCGGATGAGCGCCCGGAAGACGCCCTGGATCATCAACTCCTCGGAGGGGATGAGGTCGGGATACTTCGGGTTCTCCGCCTTGAGAAAGGGCTTGCCGTTTTTGAGCACGAACGTTTTGAGAGTGCTTTTGCGGTCCATCAGCGCGGCCACGATCTGCCCGTGACGCGGCTCCGGCCCGTGCTCCAGAAGCACGATGTCGCCGTGGCAGATATGGCGGCCAATCATGGAATCGCCCGCCACGCGGAGCGCAAATGTGTTGCGGGTGGGTTTGAAACCAATGGTATTGATGTCCACCGAGACGCAGCCCTCGGCCTCCTGCTCCCGGTCCTCTCCGAAGCCGGCCGGAATGGAGCCGAAAAGCGGAATATCCGCCACCGCCGTCCGGCGCGGGGATGGGAAGGCGCGCGCGAGCCGGAGCGAGCGCGCTTTTCCAGGTTCGGCCAGCAGCGCGCCCTTGCGCAGCAGCGCCCGGACGTGGCAGCCCGCCGCATACGAACTGGCAAAGCCGAAATGCGCGGCGATTTCCCGGTGGCTTGGGGCGGGCCGCCCCGCGGCCAATTCCGCGGCGATGAAATCCCGCACTGCCGCCTGTTGCTGGCTCAACTCGGTCATACTGCTCATTTGAGCAGTAAAAGGCTTCCATGTCAACCCCTTATCAGCCCGCGGCGGCGGCCTCCAGCATCGCGTGGATGGTTTGGAGGGCGTTGCCCTCCAGACTTCTTTGAACGCTTGAATCTGAGTATTGTCTATAAATGGGGAGTCGGTTTTCAGACCGGACTCCTGATTCCGTTTCGCTGTGATGGAATCCTGCGAAAGAAGGCCACCATGAAAAAGAATTACTACTTGGTGTTGGGGGTCGCTTCAAAAGCAGGGGCGAAAGATATTGAAGCCGCGTTTCGACGCCGCGCGCGGGAGTTGCACCCGGACACCGCCGGCCTGCAGAGCGGGCCTTTCCTGGAAGTGCAGGAGGCCTATAGTGTGTTGGCCGATCCCGAACGACGCCGGCACTACGACCGAGTGATCCATCCGCCGCCCGCGGCGCAGCGGCGGCCGCGGCCCAAGGCCGAGCCGTTGCGGCCGTCGAAAGCGGCCGGCAGTTTCCGTGAAGTTTCCATAGGGGAGTCCTTCGCGAGTTATCGTCCGTCGTTCGACGAGCTTTTCGACCGCTGGTGGGGTAATTTCCAATCTGTCGGCCGGCCCAAAGCCGAAACGATTGAGAGTCTGACGGTGGAAGTGGTGATCCAGCCGGAGGAGGCGCGATGGGGAGGACGGGTGCGGGTGAACATTCCGGCGCAAGCCACGTGTCCGGCGTGCGGAGGGCGGGGGGCGGTTGGGCCGTATCAATGCTGGCGCTGCCAGGGCCATGGCACGCTGGCCACGGAGCATCCGGTGGAAGTGGAATACCCGCCCGGGATTCGGGATGGCTCCGCGGCGAGGATTTCCCTGGCTCGCTACGGCATTGAGAACTTTTTCCTCACGGTGCTGTTTCGCGTCAGCGGCGGCTGGTGAGAAGTCGGCATGCTCCCGGAACCGCCGACTGCCGGCACAAGTCCTTGCCGCGCGCGGGGCCGCATGGTAGGGTCTTCCGCGATGTGCCTTGCCATTCCAGGAAGAGTCACCAGTATCACCGGCGATGACCCGGTGTGGCGCACGGGCAAGGTGGATTTTGGCGGCGTCCTCAAGGAGGTCAGCCTGGCGTGCGTGCCCGAGGTGAAAATCGGCGACTACGTCATTGTTCACGTGGGGTTTGCCCTCAGCCGCGTGGATGAAGACGAGGCGATGAAGGTGTTTGAGTATCTCAAACAAATGGAGGAACTGGCCGGCCTGCAGGAAGGGGGCCCGTGAAGTATCTCGACGAATATCGCGACGCGGAGGCGGCGCGCCGATACGCCCGCGAAATCGCCCGCGTCACCACGCGGCCCTGGAGCATCATGGAGGTTTGCGGCGGCCAGACCCACTCCATTCTCAAGTTCGGCCTGGACCAACTCCTGCCGGAGGGCGTGACTTTAATTCATGGCCCGGGGTGCCCGGTCTGCGTCACGCCGCTGGAATTGATTGACCAGGCGCTGGAGATTGCCGCGCGGCCCAACGTCATCTTTTGCTCCTTTGGCGACATGTTGCGCGTGCCCGGCAGCACGGCCGATTTGCTGTCCGTCAAAGCGTCCGGCGGCGACGTGCGCATGGTCTATTCGCCTTTGGACGCGGTCAACATCGCCGCCGAAAATCCGGGACGCGAAGTGGTTTTTTTCGGAGTGGGCTTTGAAACCACGGCGCCCGCCACCGCCATGGCCGTTTGCCAGGCGGCGCGGAAAGGATTGAAAAACTTCACTATTCTGGTCTCGCACGTTCTGGTTCCACCGGCGATGGAAGCCATTCTGTCCTCCGCCCATTGCCGCGTGCAGGGGTTTTTGGCGGCGGGCCACGTGTGCGCGGTCATGGGCTGCCTGGAGTATGCGCCTATTGCCGCCAGGTATCACGTGCCCATCGTGGTGACGGGGTTTGAGCCGTTGGACATTTTGCAAGGTGTCTGGATGTGCATTGCTCAACTGGAACAAGGGCGCGCGGAAGTGGAAAACCAATACGCCCGCGCGGTGCGCCAGGCCGGCAACCTGCCGGCGCAGGAATTGATGCGGCAGGTCTTCACCGTCGCGCCGCGGAAATGGCGCGGCATCGGCGAAATCCCCCGGAGCGGCCTGGCGTTGAACGAGGTTTACTCGGCTTTCGACGCGGCCAAAAGGTTTGGTCTCAGTGACCGCGCCGTGCCGGAACCGGCGGAATGCCTGAGCGGATTGGTGTTGCAGGGGCGGATCAAGCCGCCGGAGTGCCCCGCGTTCGGCCAACGCTGCACGCCGGAACATCCGCTGGGCGCCCCCATGGTTTCCTCCGAGGGTGCTTGCGCGGCCTACCATCGCTACCGCGGCCTGGCGGCCATGGCTGGCGCTTGACAAGATTATGGGCGACACATTGGATTTCACCGCCT